>Ga0247727_10010263_pt1 | contig 16636 bp, 12 predicted proteins | sample WisWelCaveWW1625_FD_202498 | JGI IMG/M metagenome (GOLD analysis project Ga0247727, IMG submission 202498) | Biofilm microbial communities from Wishing Well Cave, Virginia, United States - WW16-25 | ecosystem: Environmental > Aquatic > Deep subsurface > Groundwater > Cave microbial mat | place... | reverse complement strand
GCGACGACATCCGGTAGGTCCGCGACGTCATCAGCAGCCGGTGCATGCGTTTGACGCTCCAGCCACCCTCGACAAACTCGACGGCGAGCCAGTCGAGCAGCTCCGGATGAGTGGGCCGCTCGCCGACCTTGCCGAAATTGTCGAGCGTCGCCACGATGCCGCGCCCGAAGTGGTGATGCCAGAGCCGGTTGACGAATACCCGCGCCGTCAGCGGATTCTCGGGCGAGACCAGCCACTCCGCCAGCGCCCGCCGCCGGCCCGAGGTGCGGCCATCGCCGGGCTCCATCGCCACCGGCTCGTTCCCGCTGGTCAGCACCGCCGGGAATCCCGGCCGCATCGGCGAGCCGCGGCTCTGCGTGTCGCCGCGATGAAGAAAGTACGATGGCGGCGCTCGATAGGGCCTCGAGCCGTCCCACAGGAAACTGCCGTCGGTCGCCTCCTGCTTGATCCCTTTGCCGGGCGCCGGCTCGTCGCCCGGCCCATCGGGCACGAAGCGGTAATCGCCGTCGGTGATCCCCATGGTCACGGGGACCGGCGCCGGCCGCTGCTTTTCGAGCTCGCGCATCTGGCTGTCGATCTGCTTCCTCCGCGCGAACTCCGCCGGTGTCAGATGGCGCTCGATCTCGCCGCTCGAGACATTGGTCGTCCGGATGATCTGGTTGGCGAGCAGGACCTGGCCCGGGGTCCGCTTCTCCTCGGGGGTGTCAATGGCGGCGCGAATGTGTTCCGGGTATTTCTTGAATTTCTCCGCGCGCAGCTTCTCGCGGTAGGGCCGCTCGATCTCGCGCAGCTCGTCGGCCAGCGGCCTCAAACTCGCCTCGATCTGGGCTGTCTTCGCCTGCCAGGCCCGCGCCTCGGCCTCCGGCACGAGCGGATGATCGACCTCGACGTAGCCGAACAGCGACGCTTGCAGCCGGTAATAATCCTTCTGCGCGATCGGATCGAACTTGTGGTTGTGACACCGGGCGCATTGCAGGGTCAGTCCCAGGAGGCCGCGCCCGATGGTGGCGATCATGTCGTCCAGGTAGTCGTAGCGGAACTGCGGGTTGTCCTTTTCGCGAAAGCCGACTTTGGCGTAGTTGCGCAGAAACCCGGTTGCGATCAGCGCGTCCTGGTTTGCGCGATCCAACTCGTCGCCGGCAATCTGCTCGCGCAGGAACCGGTCAAAGGGTTTGTCCTCGTTGAAGGCGCGAATCACGTAGTCGCGGTACCGCCAGGCGGTCGGGCGGTCGTAATCGTGCTCATATCCGTTCGAGTCGGCGTAGCGGGCCACATCCAGCCAGTGCCGGCCCCAGCGCTCGCCATAATGCGGCGACTCGAGCAGCCTGTCGATCAATCGCTCCCACGCGCCGGCCGCCCGATCCTCGAGGAACTGCCGCGTTTCCTTGGGCGAAGGCGGCAGCCCGGTCAGGTCGAGGAACGCCCTGCGCAGCAGCGTGCGCCGGTCGGCCTCCGGCGCCGGCTCGAGTCCGTTGGCATCGAGCGCCGGCCTGACAAACCGGTCAACCGGATGCCGGTTCCACTGCGGATCGCCGATGGCGGGCGTCGCCGCGCGCACCGGTTTCTGAAAGGCCCAGTACCGTCGGGCTTCCTCCGGGATGGTCATTTCCTCGAGCTTGGCCAGATCGCCGGCCTCTCCGCTGACCACACCCTCCCAGGAGGCGCCCTCGGCGATCCACGACCGCAGGATCGCGATCTCCTTGTCGCTGAGCTTGCCGTCCATCGGCATCTCGGGCTTCTCGATGGCGGCCACGCGCCGGTACAGGCGGCTCTCGTCGGGCTTGTGCGCAACGATCGACGGTCCCTTTTCGCCGCCTTTGAGCGCCGACTCTCGCGTTCGCAGATCGAGCTTCGAGAGCTGCATCGCCGCGCCGTGACACTTCAGACACCGCGCTTCGAGGATAGGCTTGACGTCTTTGTCAAACGAGATCCTGGCGTCGGCCGGCCAGGCCGGCGTTGCCAGCATTCCCGCCAGCGCGACAATCTTGACTCCGCCGCCCCTCATTTGCACTTTCCGCCTCGAATCCCGGCGGACGGCCATCGCCGCCGCCAAGCTGCTGGGGGAAATTATAGCGCGGTTGGGGTCGGCGGTGGTATGGTCCCAAGCGGACATTTTTACTTTGCCTTGACACTTTGCCGTTGAACTTGCAATCCTGCCGGGAATTTGCTACAAAAGCCTGTCAAGCGTGCGCCGCTCCCGGGCACGTTCAGGTTGGGGCGCCCTGGTCTCGGAGACACGATGAAAAAGGCTTCCCGGACGGGAAAGAAGGCTGTTCCGAAGAAGGGGTCACACCCACAGGTCCGAAAAGCCGGTCCCGCTTCCCGGACAGCCGCCCGAGCCGTCCGAGCCGTCCGGCCGACACCAAAACCGCCTGAGACGATGCCTCATGAGAAGGAACTAGATCAGCGGGAACAGTTTAAGGCGTTTGACAAGGGCATGAGCCTGTTTCACCGCGGCGACTTCGCCAAGGCCAGGAAACTGCTCGAGGAGGTGATCGGCGGTCCGAGCCGGGAGATGTCTCATGCGGCACAAATGCACATCCGGATGTGCGACCGGCGTCTGGCCTCGACCATGCCGGAGCTGAAAACGGCCGAAGACCATTACAATTATGCGGTTGCGCTGATGAACCAGGGAAGGCTCGGCGAGGCGGAACCGGCCTTCCGCGCCGGCCTGCGCCTGGAAGAGTCGGCCGACCACATTCACTATGGGCTCGCGTTATGTTGCGCGCTGCGTGGGAACCTCCCAGGCGCCAGCGACCACATGGGGCGTGCGATCGAGTTGCGCCCACATAACCGCGCCACCGCGAGGAGCGATCCGGACTTCCAGCCGTTTCTTACGCGCCCGCCGTTGTCTGAAGTTCTATTCCCGGAAAGGAACGAATCTGGCTAGCCGGTCGCGCGGGCTGTTTCCGAATCGATCGGCGCCGGTGGGCGTCCGGCCATTGCGGATCGTTGCCATCGGAGGAGGGACGGGGCTCTCCAGCCTGCTCCGGGGCCTCAAAGCCTTCGCGCGATCTCCCTGGCCCGGTCACGCAGCCGCCGCGCCGGCGGATTCGCAGGCCGTCGAGATAACCGCCGTGGTCACGGTGACAGACGACGGGGGAAGCTCCGGCCGGCTCCGGCGCCAGCTCGATATCCTGCCTCCCGGCGACATCCGCAACTGCATGGTCGCGCTTTCGGAGGATGAAGCGCTTCTGGCGCGGCTGTTTCAGTACCGCTTCACTCGAGGACACGGACTCAAGGGACACAGTTTCGGCAATCTCTTCGTCACCGCGCTGGCGGATCTGACCGGCGATTTTGCGCATGCCGTCAAGCTGTCGAGCGAGGTGCTGGCCATCCGCGGCCGGATCTTTCCGTCCACGGAAGCCGACGTTGTTCTCGAAGCGCGCCTGGCCAACGGCAAGACCGTCGAGGGCGAAAGCAGGATCAGCAAGAGCCGCGTACCGATCCGGCGGATTGTCCTCAAGCCCCGCCGCTGCCCGCCGCTCGTGGAGACGCTCGAGGCAATCTCGGCTGCCGACCTCATCTGCATCGGACCCGGGTCGTTGTATACCAGCGTGATTCCGAACCTGCTCGTCGACGGGATCCCGGAAGCGATCCGGCGTTCGGCGGCACTGAAGTGCTACGTCGTCAACCTGATGTGGCAGCCCGGCGAAACCATGGATTACAAGGCGTCCGATCACCTCCGCGCTCTCGAAGAGCACGCCGGAACGGGGCTGGTCGACGTGGCGTTGGTGAACACCCGGCCGATTCCCCCCGCGCTGCGGCGGCGCTATGCATCGGGTCGTGTGTTCCCGGTGGCGGTCGACTTGCCGGCCCTGGAGCGGCTCGGCGTGCGTGTAGTGGGACGCGACCTGCTGGCGCGCGCCGAGAAGGTCCGTCACGATCCGGCGGCGACGGCGTCGGTGACCGTCGAGCTGGCTCTGGAGGGACGCGGTTCGCTGATGCGGCGCTCCCCGGTGGCCGCCGCCGGCTCGTTCTGACCTCGCGGCTCGTCCCGCTCTACAATAAGGGCATGCATCCGCGTGTTTTGCATGAATGACAACTTGAGCGTCGTGATCCTGGCGGCGGGGCGTGGCACGCGCATGAAGTCCCGCAAGGCGAAGGTGCTGCACGAGGCCGGCGGCAAGCCCTTGATCGCGCACGTGGTCGACAACGCGCTCGAGGTGGCCCGCGCGGACCGGATTTGCGTCGTGGTCGGCTATCAAGCCGACCAGGTCCGGTCGGCGGTCGGCGGCCGGGGTGTGGGCTTCGCCCTCCAGTCGGAACAGCGCGGCACCGGCCACGGCGTGCTGTCGGCCCGCGCCGCCATGCCGGACGAGGAAGGGCGCGTGGTCGTTCTCTACGGCGACTGCCCGCTGCTCGGCCCCGACACGTTGCGGCGGCTGATCGCCGACCAGCGGGAATCCGGCGCGGCCGCCACCCTCATTTCCACCGAACTCGACGATCCCACCGGCTACGGGCGAATCGTGCGCGACGACACCGGCGCGGTCCGCGCCATCGTCGAAGAGAAGGCCGCCAGCGCCGCCGAGAAAGCGATCCGCGAGATCAACTCCGGCATTTATTGTTTCCGCGCGGATCTGCTTTGGATGCGCTTGGCCTCGCTCGGGCCCAACCCGGTTTCGGGCGAGTATTACTTGACCGACGTCATCGCGGAGCTCGATCAGGCCGGCGACCGTGCCGCCGCTTTGCGCCTCCCCAATTCGGCTGAGCTGCTCGGCATCAACAATCGGATCGAGCTGGCCGAAGCCGACCGCATCCTCGGTGAGCGCACGGTGCGCCGTCTCATGCTCGACGGGGTGACCATCCGGAAGCCCGAGACGGTGACGATCGACGCGACGGTGACGATCGGCTCGGACACGGTGATCGAGCCGTTCGCGCAAATCCGGGGCGACACCCGAATCGGCGAGAGCTGCCGCGTCGGCACGGCCGCGATCCTGGAGGATGCGATCCTCGACGACGAGGTCGTCGTCGACTCGTTCACGATCGTTCGCCACTCGCGCCTCGAGCGCGGCGCCGTCGTCGGTCCGTTTGCCAGGCTGCGCGTGGACAATCACGTCGAGGCCGGCGCGCACGTCGGCAATTTCGTCGAGCTGAAGAAGACGCGCCTGGGCGCCGGCGCGAAAGCCCAGCACCTGGCCTACCTGGGAGACTCGACGATCGGCGAAGGCGTCAATATCGGCGCCGGCACCATCACCTGCAACTACGACGGCGACCGGAAGCATACGACGCGCATCGGGCGCGGCGCCTTCGTGGGCAGCAACTCGACGCTGGTCGCCCCGGTCGAGATCGGCGATGACAGCTACCTCGCCGCCGGCTCGGTGATTACCGACTCGGTGCCGCCCGGCTCGCTCGCCCTCGGCCGCGCGCGGCAGGTCGTCAAGGAAGGCTGGGCGCGAAAGCGGCGTGCGGCGGCGCCGGTGGAGAAGGTTCCATGACCGGCCGCCTGGCTCTGCTGGCGGCGTCCTGTTCGCTTGCGGCCGCGCAGAATCCGGCCTCGCGAGTGGATTTCATCCGCGACGTCCAGCCGGTTTTCGAGAAATACTGCCACGCTTGTCATGGCCCGGCGCAGCAGATGGGCGGCCTGCGGCTTGATGACCGCGCGTTGGCGCTCAAGGGCGGAACCACGGGTGCAGTGATCCTGCCGCGTCGCGCCGGCGCGAGCAAGCTGATCGAGCGCGTCTCGAGCCACAAGCCGGGCTTCCATATGCCGCCCGCCGGGCCGCGTCCCGACGAGGTCGAACTAGCCCGGCTGCGACGCTGGATCGATCAGGGCGCCCAGTGGCCCGCCGGCGTCCGCGCGGCCGCATCCAAGCCGGCTCTCTCCCATTGGTCCTTCCAGCCGATCCGCCGGCCGGCGGCGCCCTCGGTGCGCTACTCGAGCTGGGTGCGCAACCCGATCGACGCGTTGGTGCTGGCGCGCCTCGAGCGCGAAGGGATTCGACCATCGCCGGAAGCATCTCCGGCGACGCTCCTGCGGCGCCTCAGCCTCGATCTCACCGGGCTGCCGCCGGCGCCGCGCGAAGTCGAGGAATTCCTCGCCGACCTCCGGCCCGATGCCTACGAGCGGCTGGTCGACCGGCTGCTCGCGTCGCCCCATTACGGCGAGAAATGGGCGCGCCACTGGCTGGACCTGGCCCACTACGCCGATAGCGACGGCTACGAGAAGGATCTTTCGCGACCGAACGCCTGGCGCTATCGCCACTGGGTCATCGAGGCGCTGAACCGCGACATGCCCTACGATCAGTTCACCGTCGAGCAGCTCGCCGGAGACCTCGTCGCCGGCTCGAGCTCCGAGCAGCAGGCCGCCACCGGCCTGCTCCGGAACACGCTGAAGAACCGCGAAGCGGGAACCGATCGCCGCGAGGCCCGCTTCGAAGAGCTGGTGAATCGCGCCAACACCGTCGGAACCGTGTGGCTGGGGCTCTCGGTCGGTTGCGCGCAATGCCACGACCACAAGTACGATCCGCTCACGCAGAGAGATTACTACCGGCTGATGGCGTTCTTTCACGCCGCCGAGGAGGAAACCATCGATGCCCCGCTCGCCGGCGAGCTTGGTCCCCACCTCGCCGCGCTGCCCGCCTACGAAACCAAACGCCGCGCCCTGCTGGCTGAATACGACGTTCCGGCTCTCCAACAGGAGTGGGAAGAGCTGCTGCGCGCCGCGATCCGCGACCCCGGCAAGAGCCCCGAGTGGGATTTCCAGCTCACCTCGATGCAGGCAATGTTCGACGGCGCCGTCCGGATTCTCCAGCGCGAACCGTCCCGGCGGACGCCGCGGCAGCAGTCGAGATTGACGGATTATTGTATCCGTTCCCCCGGACCGACGCTCGATCGCGATAAGACCCGGTTGGGCAAGCTGAAAGAATTGCGCGAGAAGATTGACCAGCTCGCCGCCGCCACTCCCGCGCTCAGCCAGGCCATGGTGATCGAGCAAGACCCCGAGGCCGGGCCGGCCCATCTGCATATCAATGGGGATTGGAGACAAATCGGCCCGCCGGTCGAGCCCGCCGTCCCGGCGGTGCTGCCTCCGATCCGGGGCAAAGCCGACCGGCTCGCGCTGGCGCGCTGGCTGGTGTCGCCGGAGAACCCGCTCAGCTCCCGCGTCGCCGTCAACCGTATGTGGCAGGAGCTGTTCGGCCGCGGCCTGGTGCGCACTTCCGAGGACTTCGGCACGCAAGGCGAGCCGCCGTCGGATCCGGAGCTGCTCGACTGGCTGGCGAGCGCGTTTATCGACGGCGGCTGGAGCTTCAAGAAGCTGGCGAAAACGATCGTGACGTCGGCCGCCTACCGGCAGTCCTCGCGGGTCAGGCCCGAGCTGGCGGATCGTGATCCGGACAACGCGCTGCTGGCGCGCCAGTCGCGGCTGCGGCTTCCGGCCGAGCTGGTGCGGGACGCGGCGCTGTTCGTTGGCGGCCTGCTTAATCCGGCCATCGGGGGCCGCAGCGCGCGGCCGCCGCTGCCCAAAGGGGTCGCCGAGCTTGGCTACTCCCAGAGCGTCAAGTGGAACGAGAGTGAAGGCGTGGATCGCTACCGCCGCGGTCTTTATATCCACTTCCAAAGAACAGTGCCGTATCCGATGCTGATGACGTTCGACGCGCCGGAGTCGCAGGTGAGCTGCACCCGGCGACCGCGCTCGAATACGGCGCTCCAGGCATTGAACCTGCTGAACGATCCCGTTTTTTATGAAGCGGCGCAGGCGATGGCCTGGCGCATCGAGCGGGAGTGCCCCGGCCCCGCCGGCCAGCGCATCGATTGCGCGTTCCGCATGGGCCTGGCGCGTGCGCCCAACGATCGCGAGCGGGAGCGCCTGGCCGCGTACCTGGACGAGCGGTCAAGCCCGGAAGCGGCCGGCTCGCCGTGGGTGGCGGTGAGCCGCGTGCTGATGAATCTGGATGAGTTCATCACCCGGGAGTGAATCATGACGGGTCATCAATTTCGACATATTCAGTCGCGCCGGCGGTTCCTCGGCGAAGCCGCCTGCGGCATGGGAACTTTCGCGCTGGCGGACCTGTTGACCGCCGGCTCCCCGCAGCCGCGCGCCGATCCGCTGGCGCCCCGGTCATCGCATTTCGCGGGCAAAGCCAAGGCCGTCATCTTCCTGTTCATGGAAGGCGCTCCGAGCCAGATGGACCTCTACGATCCCAAGCCGGCGCTCGAGAAATGGCACGGCCGGCCGGCGCCGGAATCGATCACCCGCAAGCTCCAGTTGGCGTTCACCAAGCCCACCGCCGCCGTGCTGGCCAGCCCGCGCCGGTTTCAACCGCACGGCGCCTCGGGCACCGAGTTCTCCGACTGGATTCCCCATATCGCTTCGGCGGCCGACGACATCTGCCTGGTGCGCTCGATGCACACCGATGCGTTCAACCATCATCCCGGGCAGTTGCTGCTGATGACCGGCTCGACGCAATTCGGCCGGCCGACGATCGGAGCCTGGACGGTCTATGGACTCGGCAGTGAGTCGAGGAATCTGCCCGGGTTTGTCGTGCTGACGTCGGGCGTCGGCACCAGCGGAGGCGCGACGAATTTCGCCAGCGGCTTCCTCCCGTCCACCTACCAGGGCGCCTTGTTCCGCAACCAGGGCGAGCCCATTCTGTACCTGTCGAACCCGCCCGGCGTCAGCATCGAGGCGCAGCGCAAGGGATTGGACGCGTTGCGCGACCTCAACGAAGAGCACCTGGCTGAAACCGGAGATCTCGAGATCGCCGCCCGCATCGCCTCCTACGAGCTGGCGTTCCGGATGCAGATGGCGGCGCCGGAGTTGCTGGACTTCTCGAAGGAATCCCGGGCGACGCTCGAGATGTACGGAGTCGACCGGGATCCGACCCGGCCCTACGCGATCAACTGCCTGCTGGCGCGGCGCCTGGTCGAGCGCGGCGTGCGGTTCGTCACCCTGATGCACGCCTCCTGGGACGACCACGTGCAGCTCAACCGCAAACTGAAAAGGAACTGCGACATCACCGATCAGCCGGTCGGCGCGCTGCTCAAGGATCTCAAGCAGCGCGGCCTGCTCGACTCGACGCTCGTCATCTGGGGCGGCGAGTTCGGCCGCACGCCGATCTGCGAGATCCGCAACAGCCAGGAGCAGGACAACGCCGGCCGCGACCATCATCCCAACGCCTATAGCATGTGGCTCGCCGGCGGCGGGATCCGCGGCGGCCAGGTGATCGGCTCGACCGACGAGCTCGGCTTCTTCATCACCGCGGACCCGGTTCACGTCCACGATCTTCAGGCGACGATTCTGCATTGCCTGGGCTTCGATCACACGCGGCTCACCTACCGCCACATGGGCCGCGAGTTCCGGCTGACCGACGTCGGCGGCAACGTCGTTCGGAGAATGCTGGCGTAGGCGCGGCCATGCCGGCGTCGTGGTGGTCCTACGACCCGGTCGCCGCGATCTACGAACGCGTCTCCCGGCCGCTGTTGTTCGCCGAGCCGGCTGCCGACCTGGCCCGGCTTCTGGCCGTTTCCGCGAATGCCGCGTGTCTGGACGTGGGCTGCGGCACCGGCGCGGTCGCATCGGCCATCGTCGAGACCTCTCCGACGGCGCGCGTCACCGGCGTCGACAGCTCGGGTGAAATGCTCGAGCGCGCCCGGAATGGCGGGCTTTCGCGGCTGGTCCGGGCGGCCGTGCCGGGCCTCCCGTTCCCCGACGGCGCGTTCGATCGTGTGTCCGCAGGCTTTCTGATTTCCCATCTTCGCGACTACCACCAGGCGTTGGCCGACATGGTGCGCGTCCTCGGTCCCGGCGGCCTTCTCGGAGTGTCCACCTGGGGCAGCGCGACCAACGAGTTCCAGCAGATGTGGCAGACAACCGCTGAGTCGTTCCTCGATCGGGATCTGCTCGGCCGCGCGACACGCGAAGCGCTGCCTTGGGAGGAGTGGTTCTCAGACCCCGGCCGGCTCGAGGCGGCTCTCCGGCAGGCCGGACTGGCGGGTGTCGAGGTGCATCACCGCACCCGACGGATCCGCGCGACTGCGAAGGATTTTCTGTCCACCCGGGACGTTTCCTTCACCGCGCGTTATCTGCGCGAAACACTGGGCGACAGGGAATGGGCACGCTTCCAGGAGCGGGTCGCGGCCAAACTCCGTTCGCACTCCGGCGATCGGATCGAATACACGCGCGACGCGTTCTTCGGCGTGGGCCGAAAGGACTGAGCCGGTTTTCAAGCCTGGGGATACTTCCAGGGCGCGCGGTAGGCGCGGCTCAGCAGCTTCGCCGCTTCCTCGTCGCCGACAATGCGTTCCTTCTCGCCGTCCCACTCGACGCTGCGGCCGACCTTCAACGACAACATCGCCAGCAGGCTCATGTTGGTCGAGCGGTGGCCGATTTCGATGTCGCAAGCCGGCCGGCCTCCGGTCCGGATCGCCTCGAGAAAATTGGCGAACAACTCGCGGATGTTCTGGTTGTCCGGCTTGTTGAGACTGGGGTCCTGGTGGATGGCCGGCTTTTTCGGATCGGTGGGATAGAAATTCCAGCCGTCCAGCCACCCCATGTGGAACGTGCCCTCGGTGCCGTAGAAATAGCAGCCGATGTTGGTCTTCTCGGCGTTGTTGCCGGCGTACTGGCGGTGCTCCCAGACGGCGCGGAAGGATTCGAACTCGAAGGTGGCCACCTGCGTGTCGGGGGCGTCGGTGTTGTCCTGTTTGAAGAAGCGTCCCCCGGTCGAGTAGACTTTTCGCGGCCACTTCTCCTCGGTCCACCAGAGGATCTGGTCGAACCAGTGGATGCCCCAGTCGCCGCAGACTCCGTTGGCGTAGTCGAGGAAGTAACGGAAGCTGCGCGGATGGAGCGACTTGTTGTATGCGCGCAGCGGGGCCGGGCCGCACCACAGGTCCCAATCGAGACCGGCCGGCGGATCGGTGTCCGGCGTTTTCTGACCCGCGCTGCCCGGCGTGTGCACGAAAGCGCGGACCATGCTGATCCGCCCCGCTTTGCCGGAGCGGAGAAAGTCCATCCCCGAAACGTTATGCGGCGAAACGCGCCGGTGCGTGCCCACCTGGACGACGCGGTTGGCCGCTCGCGCTGCGTTCACCATCGCGCGACCTTCCCGGATCGTGTGGCCGATGGGCTTCTCAACGTACACGTGGGCGCCGGCGTTGATGGCCGCGATGGCCACCAGCGGATGCCAGTGATCGGGCGTGCCGACGATCACGACCTCGGGCTTCTCCTTGGCCAGCATCTCGCGATAGTCCTTGTACTTCTTCGGCTCGTCGCCGGAGAGCCGTGTGACCTCGACGGCCGCCGGATTGAGCTGGTTCTCATCCACGTCGCACAGCGCGACCATCTTCGAGGCGCCCGACTCCATCGCGCACCGGGTGATATTCATGCCCCACCAGCCCGTGCCGACGGTGGCCGTTCGGTACTTGCCAGCCCGGCTCTGGGCGCCGGCGATGTTGACGGCCAAGCCGGCGGCGGCCGCTTCCTTCAGGAAGTTTCTGCGATTCATCCGACCGGTTCCCCCTTGGTGTGTTAGTGTATCACTCGGATCCAGGGGGACGGCAAGCACGAAGGGCTGCCTGTGCTTGATTGCAGCGTAGCGCAAGCTTCAGCTTGCGACGCCAAAGGATCGGAGGAGACTTTTTCATTAGCCTGTCAGAGGGGAATGTTGCCGTGCTTTTTGCGCGGCATGTCGCGCACCTTGTTCTCCAGGCTCCGCAGCGCGCGAATGATCTTCGGGCGCGTCTGGCGCGGCTCGATGACGTCGTCGATGAAGCCGCGCTCGGCGGCGATAAACGGGTTGGCGAACCGCTCGCGAAACTCGTCGATCTTCTGCCGGCGCATGGCTTCCGGGTCGGCGGCCGCCGCCAGCTCGCGCCGGTAGACAATGTTGACGGCGCCTTCCGGTCCCATGACGGCGATCTCGGCGGTCGGCCAGGCGAAGTTGATGTCGGTGCGGAGATGTTTGGACCCCATGACGCAGTAGGCGCCGCCGTACGCTTTCCTGGTGATCACCGTGATTTTCGGCGCGGTCGCTTCGGCATAGGCGTACAGGAGCTTGGCGCCGTGGCGGATGACGCCGCCGAATTCCTGGTCGGTGCCGGGCAGAAAACCGGGCACGTCCTCGAAGGTGATGATCGGAATGTTGAACGCGTCGCAGAATCGGACGAATCGCGCGCCTTTGACCGAGGCGTTGATGTCGAGGCAGCCGGCGAGGAACGCGGGTTGATTGGCGACCATCCCAACCACCCGGCCGTCCAGCCGCGCGAAGCCGACGACAATGTTCCGGGCGAAATGTTCGTGCACTTCGAGGAACTCGCCGTCATCGACCACTCGCCAGATCACCTGCTTGACGTCGTAGGGCAGGTTCGACTCCTCCGGCACGATGCCGTCGAGTTCCGGGTCCTGGCGATCGGCCGGATCGGCCGACGTCCGCCGCGGCGGATCGTCGAGGTTGTTCTGGGGGAGAAACTCGAGCAGGTGGCGGATGCCGCGCAGGCAGTCCTCGTCGTTGGCGGCGATGAAATGCGCCACCCCGCTGACGGAATTGTGCGTCATGGCGCCGCCGAGCTTCTCCTTGGTGACGTCTTCGTGGGTCACCGTCTTGATCACGTCCGGCCCGGTGACGAACATGTGGCTGGTGCCGTTGACCATGAACGTGAAGTCGGTGATCGCCGGCGAGTAGACGGCTCCGCCGGCGCACGGCCCGAGGATCGCCGAGATCTGCGGGACAACGCCCGAGGCCAGCGTGTTGCGCAGGAAGATGTCGGCATATCCGCCGAGCGAGAGGACGCCCTCCTGGATGCGAGCGCCGCCGGAGTCGTTCAATCCGATGAGCGGCGCGCCGTTGTTCATCGCCAGGTCCTGGATCTTGCAAATCTTTCGCGCGTTGACCTCGCTGAGCGAGCCTCCGAAGACGGTGAAGTCCTGCGCGAAGACATACACCGGGCGGCCGTGGACCTGGCCGTAGCCGGTGACGAATCCGTCGCCGTCAACCACCTGGCTCTCCATGCCGAAGTCGCGGCAGCGGTGGCGGACCAGCTTGTCGAGCTCCTCGAAGCTGCCGTCGTCGAGCAGCAGCTCGATGCGCTCGCGCGCCGACAGCTTTCCTTCGGCGTGCTGGCGCTTCCGGCGCTCCTCGCCGCCGCCGGCTTCGGCCGCCTCGTGGCGGCGGCGCACTTCTTCGATTCGATGGGAGGACATCCGCCGGCTATTTCCTGCCGAGATCTCTCTTCAGCCGCTCGACCACGCGTCGTGCCGCGCGGTCCAGATCATCGGGCGCGGAGCTTCTCGGGCGCTGGTAGATCGACCAGAGCACGCGGCGCGTTGTCGGATCCACCAGGAAGAGGTTCCCCTGACCGCGGCCAAACGAGGAGATCCGCCCGACGGACTCCGGCGTTTGGGCGCTGTCGGGCTTGTTGTCGGAAACGGTCTTTGTTTCCGGCGCTTCCGGCGCCGCCGGCGGGAACATCTCGTCGAGCCGGCGCTCGAATCGGGCTCCGATATGATCCGTCAACACCGCCTCGGCGGCGCGCGGGTTGACCACCACCCGAACCACGCCCTCGCCCGTCAGGCGGCTGGCCAGGTATTGGTCCAGGCCGCCGCCCATCGGCAGCAGGTAAACGGATTGAAGCTGGGACAGGTCGGCGGCCGAGGCGAACACTAAGGCGCAAGCCAACGGAAGGACATGCATGGTCCTCATGATAGCTTGTGCGCACGACGAGGTGGGCGCCGTCTCGGACAGACGCGGGCGAAACGGGAAAAGCCGGCCGGTGGAGCCGGGCGGGGTTATGGCTCGGCGGGCTGCACGCCGACGACAGCGCCATTGGTCAGCCGCACCTTGCCGATCATGCGGCCGCCGGCGTGAAACGAGTAAATCTCGAGGAGTCCCCCATCTTCGGGAATCGAAATCCGGAAAGCCGGGGAACCGAGCCGCGCCAGCAGATCGCCTCGAGTCGAGCCGACTTCGATTCTCGCCACATCCTCGGGGGTCAACGGAGGCGGAGCCGGCGGCGCCTCAACGGCCCTCGACGGAGTCTCGGAAAAGGTTATGGCCTCCGGCTCGACGGCCCCGATTTCGTTCAACAGCGGCCGACTCGGTGGGGGAATCGTCCGCGGCCGCGGAGCCGCCGAAACGGCCGGCAGCGGCCCGAGCGCCGGCACTGCCCCCACGGACCGGTCTCGCGGTGCGGCTCCCTGGTCCGCCTTGGGGGCTCCCGTCCTGGCGGCCTGCTCGGCCTGCTTTCCTACCTTGGCGAGGATCTTGCCGATTCCGTCGTTGACTCCCTTGCCGCCAACAGCCGCCACCGAGCCCGCGGCCGCGGCGAGGGCGTGCTCTTGCAGCGCCTGCGCGTTGACGTTCTTGACCGCCAGGAAGAACAGGCAGATGACCATCGCGACCAGTCGAACCATGGGATGCGTCTCCTGACAGCTATCGTAACGGACCGTCGCGGCGGAGCGATGCGCGGATGTGCCTTAGGCGCTCACGAAAAATGCCGTAGTACCGCCTGAGGTTCCCGGGTGCAGCCCCCAGGGACGCCCGACGCTACAATATCCTCTTGTACAAGGGCCTGACGATCACCGTGATCATTCCCTGCCTGAACGAGGAGCAGGGCATCGAACAGGTGCTCAAGCGCCTGCCCCCGTTGGTCGACCAGGTGATCGTCGTCGATAACGGCTCGACCGACCGCACCTCCGAAGTCGCGCGGACCCTGGGCGCCGAGGTCATCCGCGAGGACGTACGCGGCTACGGCCGCAGCTACAAGGCGGGCTTCGCGCGGGCCACCGGCGACCTGATCTTGACCCTGGACGGCGATCACAGCTATCCGCCGGACGCGCTCTCGTATCTGCTGGAGGCTTTCCTGCACCTGAAGGTCGATTTCCTGAACGCGTCGCGCTTTCCCGTGCGCGACCCGGCCGCGATGAGTCTCAAGCACCGCGTGGGAAATTTGATTCTGTCGCTGGCAATGTCGATGCTCTACTTCCGATGGGTGCGCGATTCGCAGTCCGGCATGTGGGTGCTGCGCCGGTCGATTCTCGAACACATGGCGCTCGAATCCGACGGGATGGCGTTTTCCGAGGAGATCAAGATCGAGGCGATCCGCAACGGGCGCATCCGGTTCGAGGAGATTTCCATTCTCTACTCGTCGCGGCTGGGAGAGACGAAGCTCAACCCGTGGCGCGACGGCCTCGATAACCTGTGGTTCCTGGTTTGGAAGAGATTCCGCCGCCGCCGGCGCTGAAAAGCCATGGAACAAGTCACCGCGATCGTGCCTCACGCGAACCGGCGCGACCTGCTCGAGAGCCTGCTCGAGAACCTGGCATCGCAGACACACCCGTTCGCCGAGGTGATTGTCGTCGACAACGGCTCGAGCGACGATTCGGCGCGGGTGGCCGCCCGGGCCGGCGCGCGGTTTGTGCCGCTCGGCTCGAACCTCGGTTTCAGCCGGGCCGTCAATTGCGGGGTCGGCCACGGCCGGACCCCGTGGGTGGCCGTCATCAATAACGACGTCGAACTCGATCCGGCCTGGCTCGAGCGGCTGCTGGCGGCGGCCGGCGGTTCCGATGCCTGGTTTGCGACCGGAAAAACGTTTCGCCGGGATGGGACCGGCTTGCTCGACGGCACCTGGGACGCGCTGGCGCGCAGCGGATGTGCGTGGCGGTGCGGAGCCGATCGCGCCGACTCGGAGGCGTGGAGCCGGCCGCGGCGCATCCGGTTTGCCCCGTTCACGGCCGTGCTGCTGCGGCGGGAGATTTTTGAGCGCGTGGGAGATCTGGACGAAGGGTTTGAATCGTACCTCGAGGACGTGGAGTTCGGGTTGCGCTGCGCGATCGCCGGGCTGGAGGGTGTCTACGTTCCCGAAGCGGTCGCGCGGCACCGGGGCAGCGCGACGCTGGGGGTGTGGCACGGCGAGACAGTCCGCCGCATCGCGCGGAACCAGCTTTTACTGGTGGCCAGGCATTATCCAGGCGATTGGCTCCTGCGCTGCGGTTGGGCGGTGTTGGTAGGACAATTGCTCTGGGGAGGGGTGGCATTGCGTCACGGAGCGTTTGGGGCGTGGCTCGGCGGAAAGCGGGAAGCGGTCGCCGGCTGGAAGCAGAACCGCCGCCGCTCGACCGCCGCCGGCGAATTGTACCGGATTCTCGGAGCCAGTGAAGATGAGATCCGCCGGCTGCAACGGCAGACCGGGACGGACTGGTACTGGAAATTGTATTTTGCGCTGACATGAGCGCGGCGATTCTCATTGTCACGCACAACTCGGGGCCCTTCATCGAAAGGTGCCTCGAGGCGGCGCTCGCGCATTGCCGGGAGATTGTGGTGGTCGACAATGTATCGGAGGATTCCACCTGCCGCCAGATCGAGCGGTTCCCCGAGGTGAGGCTGGTGCGAAACGGCACCAACCGCGGATTCGCGGCCGCCGTCAACCAGGGGTTTCGGGAGCTCAAGGAGGAGTTTGTTCTGCTGCTCAATCCCGACGCCGTCCTCGAAACGGGCCTCGACGAGCTGGTGGATGCGTGCCGCCAGCCGCGCGTGGCCGCCGCCGGCGGGCTGCTCATTGGCGAAGACGGGCGGCCGCAAACCGGATTCGGGCTGCGCCGCTTTCCAACCCCGACGGCGCTGGCGTTTGAAGCGCTGGGCTGGAACCGTCTCTGGCCCTCCAACCCGGTCAACCGCCGCTACCGCTGCCTCGATCG
>Ga0247727_10010262_pt1 | contig 16638 bp, 16 predicted proteins | sample WisWelCaveWW1625_FD_202498 | JGI IMG/M metagenome (GOLD analysis project Ga0247727, IMG submission 202498) | Biofilm microbial communities from Wishing Well Cave, Virginia, United States - WW16-25 | ecosystem: Environmental > Aquatic > Deep subsurface > Groundwater > Cave microbial mat | place... | reverse complement strand
TCTTGGCCCTTGAAATGGACCTCCTGGCTGGCTTCTAAAAACGCCTGGATCTGCTCCAGGCTCAGCTTCTCTCCATCTTTCATGCTGATGATCACTCCTCAGCATGCCTCCCCTCCTTCAGGCCCGTCTTGTGTTAGAAACAGGCCTCCCTTCAGGCCCGTCTTGCATTACACAAGACTACTACCGGACAGGCAGGAATGCCTGTGTTACCATGGCGGAATGGTCAAGGCCTGGGAACTGGTGTTCGCCGCCACGGTGCTGGGGGCCGGCGCCATCGTGCTGGGCTACATCGAGATCCGGCGGATCCTGCACGCCGCCGTGGACGACCGTTACGGCCAGTGGGAGCGGTTTCGATCCGGCCTCAGCCAGCTGCCCTCCACCGGCGAGAGAGCAGCCTGCCGGCTGCACTACGCGGTGGCTTTCCTGTTCGCCCACGGGTGGCACGACTTTTCGCGGCTGTGCTCCCTGGTGCTGTTCGACCTGTTCGTGATTTTCGCCTGTTTTTCGCCCTTCTGGCGGTATGTCTTTTTCGATGACTGGAACGCCGCGCTGGCCATCGCGATCTCCCTGGCCGGCGCGTTACTCTACGCCGCCTGGAAGGTCCGCATGGGGTTGGGGCTGTGCCGGGTGCACGCCTTCTCGGAAAAGACCTGGCGCTGCGAACGGTGCGGCGAGTTTCACGCCCGCGCCGAGGACCCGGAGCACGCCAGCAGCATCACGCCCGGCCACAACCGCTGGTGGCACCGTTTCTGGGAGCGGCGACTGGAGCAGTTGAGCGGAAAAGTGGAGAAGGCCCGGTAACCCGCGCCCGGCGGGTTAGCGGCGCCGTCAGGTCATGGCGCCGCCGCCGGCTTCACAGATGCCGGCCGATCGGTTGAAGCAGTCCCCCGAGTCCGCGGAGGCCTTGCCGGCCGTGCGGGCGGCGAACACCGAGTGCATCTGGCTGGCATGGGCGCCGCCGCAGCGGGGGCACTCCACGTGGTTATCGCTGCGGCTCAAGCGCAGGTACTCAAACACCGTGTCGCAATCAGAGCAACGATACTCGAAGATCGGCATGATAGCTACCGCATGTTATTGTAACACTGTGGACCAGCCCCCGGCGCTGCAGTTTCAGTGGCTGCAAACGGCCATCGCCCTGCGGCGCAGCGACACCGTGGATGTAAAGTTTCTGGTGGACGGGCGAGGGGTGGTGGTGGCCCTGGATCACGGGGCGCTGGAACGGGCCTGCCGCCGCCTGCGAAAGCCCCTGACCGACCGGCTCTGCGTACAGGTGGCGGAGGCGTGCTTGCGCCACTCGCTGCAGACCGGCTCGGACTTGGGACTGGAGCTGGTGACACCGGAAGCGGCACTGGTGGAAGAACTGGTGGAAGGCACGCCAACCGAAGCCGGCGCCTAGGCTTCGGCTTCCTCTTCTTCGGTGTTGGCCAACGGCTCGAGATCCTCGGCTTCAAAGACCTTTTTGCAGTCCAGGCACTCTACGTAGTCCACGCCCCCGTTGCGGGCAATGACCTTGGTGCGCGGGTGCTCGCAGTGCGGCTCCATAAAGGGGGAATCAATCCAAGAGATGGGATGTCGAGGCGCGAGACAAGCGAAACCTTCCGAGTTCGCCCTATTTTAGTCCTCCCAATGCGGTTGTCAAGCCCCTGGTTGGAGGGGGGGAGGGGTGCAGAGGCGGAGCCGGCGCCGATGTCATCCCGAGCGTACCGAGGGATCTGCTTGGCGCCCCGCCGTATCGGGATAGGGGGGAGCTTCGCGGCTCCACCCCTCCCACACCACCGGACATGCGGGTCCGCGTCCGGCGGTCGGGATGACAATGGCGCGGTACCGACCCAATCAGCCGCCGGGCCCCACTTTTATGTCGCGCCCCGGGGGGGCGGGGGGCGGCGGGGGGCGGGGCGGCATTTGCCACCTATCCTCGATTGCAAGTACTCTAGTGCCGTGCAGCGAATGGCCATCGGCTTCCGGCCGCAGTTTCTGGACTTCGAGCGCGGCATCCGGGTGGGCAACCTGGAGGACCACGAGCGAATCACCCGGATCCTGAAGCTGGCGCTCGAAGCCCGCTACGGCCAGGGCTTTGTGACCGAGCGCTGGGGCCGGGGCGTCTATTGGCAATGGATCGGCTATCTGGTGCGGGCCAACCGCGAGGCCAAGCCGATCTCGAGCGGCTCGAGCTTCGGCTGCTCGAAGTTCTTCCTGATGGTCAACACCGGGGAGAAGCTGTTCCAATGCGGCCTGCAAGTGGAGCGGGGCTACGTCAAGGCGCCGCGAGAATCCCGGGCCTGCCAGTTGCAGTCCGACTGGGACTGGCAGCGCCTGATGCGGTCCTTGAAGCCGCGCGGGCCGCTGGCGGGCGAGCTCGACCGGCTGGTGCGCCGCGAAGGCTTCCGCATCCGGGCCGGAAGCTGGGAAGCCGGCAGCGGCGATTTCCACCGGGCGAACTGGCGCGGGGTGGCCGCGGTGCGGCGGGCGCTCGGGGCGGCTCCCGCAAACCGCTGGGCCGGGTTCCAACTCTACTTCCCGATGACCGAATCCGAGGTGCGAGGCTCGACCGGGCCAGACCTGGTGGAGGCCATGCTGGCGGTCTTCGAGGAGGTGAGGCCGGCCATGAACCTGTGCTCGCAGGCCACGCTGGAAACCGGGCCATGAAACGCCTGGCCATGCGGGAATCGGTGATCCGCCGCACGACGATCCTCGCCGCCCAGCTCGGAGCCGTGAACCTCTCGCAGGGATTTCCGGATGACGACACCTTTCCGGAGCTGAAGCGGCTGGCGGCCGAGGCCATCGCCGGTTGTCATCACCAGTATACGGATCCCTGGGGGTCGCCGGTGCTGCGGCGAGCGGTGGCGCGGAAGCTGGCCCGCTTCAACGGCATGGAGGCCGACCCGGAGCGCAACCTGGTGATCACCTGCGGCGCCACCGAGGGCATGATGGTGGCGTTCGAGGCGCTGGTGGAGCGCGGCTGGGAGGTCATCACCTTCGCGCCCCTGTACGAGAACTACGTGCTGCAGGCCATCGCCGCCGGGGTGGAGCTGAAGACCCTGGAGGTCCGGGAGCCGGATTTCGCCTTCTCGCGGGAGGACCTGGAGAGCCTGGCCGGGCCGCGCACCGCAGCGGTGCTGTTGTGCAATCCCTGCAACCCCACCGGCAAGGTCTTCCGCCGCCAGGAGCTGGAGACCATCCTGGCCTTCGCCACCGACCGGGACCTGCTGGTGTTCTGCGATGAGACCTATGAATACCTGGTGTGGCCGGGCCACGAGCATGTCAGCATCGGCGCGCTGCCCGGCGGGGCCGAGCGGGTGGTCACCGTCACCTCCATGGGCAAGACCTATTCGGTGACCGGGTGGCGGGTGGGGTACGTGGCGGCCGAGGAGTCCCTCACCAACGAGCTGCGCAAGATGCACGACTTCCATACCGTCACGGCCCCGCACCCCTTCCAGATCGCGCTGGCCCGGGCCATGGAGGAGCTGCCGGAATCGTTTTACGAGCGCCTGCGGGCCGACTATTGGGAACGCAAGCGGATCCTGGGCGAAGCGCTGCGGGCGGCCGGCATGAGCTGGTACGAGCCGGGCGGGGCGTACTTCCTGTGGTGCGGGTACTCGCAGCTCTCCGATGCCGACGATACCGAGTTCTGCGAGCGGCTGCTGCGCCAGGCCGGGGTGGCGGGGGTGGCGGGCTCGGTCTTCTACCCCCAGGCCACGCGAAACCCCAAGCGCCTGAGGTTTACGTTTTCGAAATCCCGGGCGACGATGGAGGAGGCGGCCCGGAGGCTGCTGGGGGCTCCAGCATGCGGTGCAGGTCGGCCAGCACCTGGAGGTCGCCCTCCAACTCCAGTTTCCCTTCCATGGCGGCCGCCCAGGGATTGAGTTCCCCGGCCAGCAGGCGGGCGAAGGTGGCCAGCGTGGCGCGAAAGGTGAGCCGGGGTTGGGGGGACTGGCCGGGGAGAACCGCAACCCGGCCCGCGCCGACGCGCAGGATGCGCCGGTGGGTGCGGCCGCGGCCGCGGAGCTCGTACTGGACGTCGCCGGCGAAGCCCGCCGCCCGCGAGGCATCCAGCCGCCGCTCCAGGCCGCGGAAGACCAGCCACAGGATGGGCCGGAAGCCGAGCAGGCGCTCCAGCTGCGCATCGCTGCGGGAGCGGAGCCAGCGCCGCAGCCGCGGCGGCTCAGCGTCGCCATAGGCTGGCGACGGCTCTTCCTGGGGGGAGATAACGTAGCCGCCGGCGGAGGCGCGGGCCGGCGCCCGCCGGCCGAGGGCCCGCTCGATGGCTGGGGCCAGGCGCGCGGCTTTCTCTCTCTCGCGCGCTTCGGCCTTTTCGGCGAAGCACGGCAAGACCTCCCGCGCCAGCAGCTCGAGCGATTCGCAGATGTGCTCGTGGCGGTTGCGGCCGGCTTGGGAGACAAAGATGACCTGGTCGACGCCGGCGCGCTGGTAGCGTTCGACGAGCCCGGCGATCTGGGCGGGAGTGCCGATGGCGCCGCGCAGCGATCCCAGGCCGTGCTGGAGAAGCCGGACGCCCAGCGGCTCGTTGCTTCCGGCTGGGCCGGCTTGGACCAGCTCGCGGGCAAACCCGTACTCGCCGCGGCGCTGGAGGAATTCCTCCCACAGGCCTGTCCGGCCCGGCTCGTGTTGTCCAAAGACATAGTAGTGCGCCAGCGCGTAGCCGAAGAAGTGAGCGCCGTCGATGCCGCGCTCGATGGCGGTCTGCTCGTCGCGGTGGCACATCAGCGGAACCACCACGGCCACGTTGGCGTTGACGGCGAAACCGGCCGGGAGGCACTCCTCACTTGCGATGAGGCGGTAGTAGTCGTCGACCCATTCCTTGGCTTCCTCCGGCTCCACAAATGAGAACGACAGCGCCCCGAGGCCCTTGCGCGCCGCCAGCAGGATGGTCTCCCGGCGGCTGCAGGCCACCCAAAGGGGCGGATGCGGCTTCTGCTTCGGCTTGGGAACCACGTTGCGCGGCGGCATCCGCAGGTGCCGGCCCTGGTAGCCGGCGAAGGGTTCCTCGACCATCATGCGGGTGACGGCGTCGAGGGCCTCCTCCCACTGAGCGCGTTTTTGGAGGCGATCCACGCCGAAGCCGCCCAGCTCCGCCTGCGAGCCGGCCTCCCCGGCGCCGAACTCCACCCGACCGCTGGAAATCAAGTCCAGCGTGGCGATACGCTCGGCCACCCGCGCCGGATGGTTGAACGGCGGTGGCAGTTGCACAATGCCATGGCCCAGCCGAATCCGCCGGGTGCGCTGGCTGGCGGCAGCGAGGAAGACCTCCGGGGCTGAGGAGTGCGAGTATTCTTCCAGAAAATGATGCTCCACCTCCCAGACGTAATCGAACCCCAGCCGGTCGGCCAGCTCGATCTGTTCGAGAGCCTCGGCCAGCAGGCGCTCCTCGGCCCCCTCGGCCCAGGGGCGTGGAAGCTGGTGCTCGTAGAACAGGCCAAAGCGCATGGGGTGTGGGCAGCCCAGCCAGCATTGTAGAATGGAGGGGTCGGGGCGTGGCGCAGCCCGGTAGCGCACCTGCCTTGGGCGCAGGGGGTCGGAGGTTCAAATCCTCTCGCCCCGACCAAAGTTTTCAAATAGTTACCGACAGGCCGCCCGGTCGAACAACCCCAAAACGGCCTTCTAAGTGTTACCCCAAGTGTTACCCCTGCGACCGCACTGTCGTGCAGCGCTTGCGCGCTAAGAAAGATCCCAGGGCGCCAGGCGCGTACGAATGCAGAAGCCGTCGCTTATTCTTCCTCGGATCTTGACTTTCGCCTAGATCGAAGTACCGCGATCAGCTCGACGAACCGGGTTCGGGCCGGTGGTAAGGTCAGGTCCCCCTGTATGAGTGCTCCTGGCCGAACGCCAACTGACCTCTAGGTCGGGGGCCGAGAAGGTTGAAGACGAAGATCACCCGTGAGCTACCCCGCCGGCTCACCGCTACATCAACCTACCCATCGAGTGGGAAACGAAATCCGGCTCCGACTTCGACACCCTTCTGATCGAGGGCTTTCAGTTCGCGCATCGACCGCAACGTCGACAAGGTCCGCTGGATGGCCGGCTACCCCTTCGAGGTGCTCTCCTGCCCCCGCCCGGCGGTCGAGGGTCCCGGTCATCAAGTTCTGGGCTTACGACCACCTGTGCCTGTTTGGGCATGGCGTCCTTCTCCCCCCTCGAAAACCACATCTTCCGCCTCTCTAAACGGATGAGCACGAGTTGAATCGGCGTCAGCGGCCCAGTGTACCCTGGCTGTTTGTGATATACTCTGGCCCCGAGGTGGTTCCCAGTGCCCTGCCCGATTCGACGAAGGCAAGGTGGTCCGGAGAGGGTCCTTCTCGCCCGAAGTGATAGAATCGAAGCACAATCTCTGGAAAGGAGGAAGGGTCATGCGGCAGTCGATCCTTATTCTGACGGCTCTCGCTCTGTGGGCGTCGTCATTTGCGCAGCAACCAGCAGCGCCGCCAGCCAAGAAAACGGCACAGAAAAAAACTGAAGCGGCTGCCCAGCCGCGGGGCCTCACGGTTGACGGCATCGTCTCCATGGTGCAGGCCGGTCTTTCCGAAGACTTGATCGTGGCCCGCATCCGCAAAGAAGACAGGGCGTTCGACTTGACCCCAGAGGAGATGGTCAAGCTAAAGAAGGAGGGCGTAAGCGACACCATCATGCAGGTCATGTTGGACTCCAGGGCTGAGATCAAGCGTGCAGTTGCGCCTCCTCCGCCCGCTGAAGCACCCCAGCCTTCAGGCATTACTCCCCCCACCGCGCCGGCGAAGAAGCCAGCCGAAACTGCCTCACCGGTCGCGCCTGATCGATCACCGCCGGTCTTGGCCGCTGAGCCACCGCCGCCCAGTGCTCCAGCCACCAGCTCACAGCCATTCCAGCCTACCGTGAGAGTTCCAGTGAACCTTCAGTTGACAAAAGAGATCACCTCCGCAACGGCCGAAGCAGGCGACCAGGTTACCTTTACTATCGCGGACGATGTCCTTTACAACGAGGCAGTACTCCTCAAAAAAGGGACCACTGGCCTTGGTTCTGTCAGAACAGTGAAGCGGAAGTCACGGTTGTCTTCGGGCAAGATCGAATTTGACGAACGCGTCGCCGTCGAAGACGCCTTTGGACGCCAGCTCATCGTCAAACTGGTCCAAACTGATAGTGACAGGTTGATCACCGCGGGTGCCAAGGCGGTCGTTGGGGCAACCACTTCCGTGTTTAAGAGTAAGCAAGACGCGGTTCTACCGCAAGGCACGGTGTTTGAGGGTCTCGCGGCCGGCCAAGCTGAGGCACGCGAAGCTCGCGCCGCACCTCCTTCCGCGCCGGGTCCCGCCTCGGCGCCGCCCAGCAGCCGAGCAGGTGCAGCAGGAAGCGGCAGGTCTGCCATACAAAGGCGAGTATTCATCACTGCGAAAGGCTATGAGGTCGGCGAGACGGCCATCCCTGACAAGTCACTGCTCGACAGCGTCAGTGACCTGAAAGGAGCAGCGAGCAGCCGGGGCTTCACGGTGGTGGAGAACGAAGCTGAAGCGCGCCTGATGTTGGTCGTGCTCGAGCGGCAGTTTGAGCAGGTCAGACCTACGATTATGAGACATAGGACTCAGAGGGTTGAGGGCGTCCTCAATTGCACGCTTCTGTATAAAGACGGAGACGGAGCGGAGTGGAAGCCAGCGATTAAGCTGAGGGCTCAGTCCCTATACTGGAAGGATGTCGCTTCCAAAATGATGGGCGAAGTCGACAAGTGGCTCAAGTGAGTGCTTCGATTGGGGCAATGTGGCCGGGCGGGCGGTCCGCTGACTCTGCTGGTGGTGGCTTTGCTCACTGGCTGCCTCAGCCCAGGGGGCAACCCTAACTTCGATCTGGTGGCCTCCCCACGGTCTGACAGATTTTCTCAGCTCGCATCTCACACACAGTCACCGAGGGGTTAGCTTCCGAATCCGGCCATTGCCCGAATCAGCGACAAACAGGCTGCCCGTGCCATCGATGGCTAGCCCGACCGGGAATTTCAAGTTCGCCTCGGTGCCGGGCCCGCCATCGCCGATGGAGGAGCCCTGCTCCGCACCGCCGCCCCCAATTGTAGTGATAATTCCAGCCGGCGTGACCTTCCGGATGCGGTGATTCCCACTGTCAGCGATATAGATATTTCCCGCTGCATCGACTGCAACACCTTCTGGTCGGTCCAGTCGGGCCGCTGTGGCTGGCCCTCCATCTCCACCAAAGCCGCCGGGCGAGGGCCACGAAGGTCCACTACCCGCGATGGTGCTGATTAGACCAGCCGGCGTTACCCTTCGGATCCGGTGATTGCCTGTATCTGCAATGTAAAGGTTGCCAGTACCATCCACCGCTACGCCAACAGGGCGTGCCAGGAGCGCCGCAGTTGCCCGCCCACCGTCACCGCTGAAGCCGGCAGTTTCTCCGAACATCACCACTGTACCGGCAGCCGTAGCAATGATACCTGTAGGTGTTACCCGTCGTATGCGGCTGCTGCTTTGGTCAGCAATGTACAGGCTCCCGAGCGCGTCTACCGCTATACCAGACGGTTCAAACAAGGTGGCTGAGGTTGCCGGGCCCCCATCTCCATGACCAGGCTCGAATCCCGGCTCCCCTGTACCCGCCACGGTACTGATAGCGCCGACAGGCGTTATTCTCTGGATCTTATGCATGTTCGGATCTGAGAAATAAAGATTCCCCGCGCCATCGACCGTCACTCCGGGCGGTCCAGACCAGAGGGAATCGGGTGTCGTAAAAGTGACTGCCAATTCGCTGATGACGCCTCCAGGCGTTACCTTCACGATGCTTGCCGAGCTAGCAACATAAAGATTGCTGACACGGTCGATCGCCACGCCGGACGGCTGATAGAAAGGCGCCGCAAGTCCCCCGCCTCCGCCCCCGCCTGCAACCGTACTAATCAGATACGAACCAGGCTGGATCGGAACGCTGGTAGGGGATAGTTTTCGGATTCTAGGCCGATCAAGGCCGCTGGAGTGGCTGACGTAAACATTTCCAGCGGCGTCGACTGCCAAGCCACGGGGGGCAGAAAGTTGCGCCGACCTTGCAGGTCCCGCATCGCCACCGAAACCAGCTAAACCATTGCCCGCAATAGTATTGATGATCCCGGAGGAAGTCACCTGGCGGACTCGTTGGTTCCCTGTGTCCGCAATGTACAGGCTTCCGCCGGTGTCTATCGCCAGCCCACTGGGCCCATTCAGAGCTGCCCATGTGGCTGGTCCACCGTCTCCATTAAAGCCGCGGACGCCTGCTCCAGCGACGCTGTTGATGATCCCGGCCGGCGTCGCCTTGCGGATAGTGTGATTCCCTGTGTCCGCAACATAGAGATTCCCTGCGGTATCCACGACGAGGCTGGTAGGCCCGTTCAGCCGCGCTGAAGTTGCGGGTCCGCCGTCTCCGCCAAAACCTCCCCCGGGCGGACCTGTCGGACCGCTGCCCGCCACTGTGCTGATCAGGCCGTCCGCTGTGACCTTCCGGATGCGGTGGTTATCCGTGTCTGCGATGTACAAGTTCCCCATGGTGTCCACCGCGACACCACCCGGAGAATCCAAGGCTGCTCCTGTGGCTGGTCCTCCATCCCCGCTGAAGCTCTCGAACCCCTTGCCTGCCACTGTGTTAATCAGGCCATCAGGCGTTACCCTCCGGATTCGCTGGTTACCCGCATCCGCGATGTAGATGTTGCCTGCCTCATCGACGGCGACACCAGCAGCTCCATTGAGCCGCGCCGAAGTGGCCGGTCCCCCATCACCACGAAAGCCTCCGAAGAAGCGGTCACCCGCCACAATGGTTGCCATGCCGTCAGGCGTTATCTTGCGCACCGAGGTGCCGGCTGCCACGTACAAGTTGCCGAGGCTATCAAGACTGAAACCCAAGCCCGAGATGTCTTGTACAAAGGTGCTGATAACATACGCTATAGAGGGCGACTGCCTGGGGTTGATGATGAGCGTCGCTGCCCTGGACAAGCCACCGAACGTGGCGGTGATTGTCACGGTTTGCGTGGAATCGACTGCATCAGTTGTAACCGCAAAAGTTGCTGAAGTCTGGCCCTGGGGTACCGTGACGCCGGCTGGGACGCGAGCAGCCGGGTGGCTGCTCCGCACGGCCACGACAGCTCCTCCAGCGGCGGCTGCTCCTGTCAGTGTCACGGTCCCGGTGACTGGGCTTCCGCCGACTGTCGTGCCCGGCGAAACCGAAACACTCGCCAGGCTGACGACAGGCGCCGACGTTACAGAGAATTGCCCTGTTGCTGTAAGGTTGGCCCCCACCACCGCTGCCACCAATCGGTAGGTCCCTGTCGGCGCTGTGGATGAAAGGGGGACGCTGAACCGAAACGTTCCTTGAGCGTCGCTCTGGCTTTCAAAAACCTGCTGGCGGCTCTGAGGGTCGGTCCAGGTGGTTCGGATGAAAGCTCGGCCAGGGAAGTTTGCGCCGCTGACGGTGACGACCTCTCCAACTCGATAGGTTTGCCTGTCGGTTGTGATGGCCGGAGTCGCCGCGGTACCCACGGCTACGCCGAGCACGGTCTGCGGAGGCGGTCCATCTCGGTTCCACAACAGGAGATTCTTTGTGTTCGCAGTCAGGAAGAAACTCACGTGTCGGCCACCTGTAGTGGCCTTGCCCAATACACGGCTTCTGTCGGAGTCGCCACAGGCGAGGCTAACGGAGGCTTCAGGGCGGTCTGGCGGCTCTGCAGTGATGGATCGGCGCCCAAGTTCAACTTGAACAGAACGCGACCCCGCTAGGGGCGGAAGAGCTCTACCATCACGCCAGCGTTCAAATACGATTTTGGCAACGACTTTGAGAATACGTAAAAGCACATCTTGGACAACTGGCGGTTCACCAACAGGGAAGGCTTGGAAGAAAACATCGACGACCACACTTTCCGCGATCCTATTCAAGGCGGTTTCTGTGGAGATGGGAACAAACTTCCCCCAAACCTGGATTTCGGCCGAGGCAGCAGGCGCCACCTCTATCGCCTGTATAGGAGGGCGGTTGACGCTGATGGACTCCAGTAAATTGGTTCCGTACTCGATTAGGATCTGACGAGCGTAGAGGCCCCATGATGCTAACGTGTAAGCAGATCCTACCACTGGCAAGGTCCCCTTGATGGCCAGGGTCGCAGCGGGAACGCAACCGAGAAAGCCGGTGGGTGCCGTGGCGAGGCATGCCTTGACCGCAATCGTGACTGTGGTGGCCATCGACGCCCAGACAAGGACTTGCTGCGCTGCCATCACGAGTTCATGCTGATCCTTCAGCCCTTCCAGGGTACGCTCCTCTGACAAAGCGCACTGTACGGGAGCCGCATCTCCTTGCTGCCCAACGAGCCCGAGTTCCTTCAGTTTGGAAAGAGTTGAAGAGGCCGCCGCTTGGTTGGCTGCGAGGAGAGATTCGAGTCGCTGTAACGTCGCCAGATCAAACACAACGGTCTCCGTGGCGCCGTCGATGTTTTCGAAGGTAATGGAGCGCGGACGTCCAGCGACTGCGTCCTGAAGCATAGCCTGAAGTTCGTTCAGATCGCGTTGGCCAGCCGTCTGGACGGCTTGAGCAAAGACCCCCTGGCCACCCTCATTGAGGCCTGCGACGGAAGCCTGAAGCAATTGGCGGCCCACGCCAAGAAGGGTTTCACCGGGCGATCCGCTTGGTCTAACCGCAGCTTCGACCATAAGTGGCTGACCATGGCATGATCGCTGGCCGTCCACCACCACGCAGACCTGAAGTGGGCCTTCGTACCACTGGTCTTGGGCACCAACCGGTATCGGAGGAACAAAAACCCGTAAGCTATTGCCGCTTGCTGCCACGGGTACGACAGGAACCTCCAAACCACTGCCCACGTCGAATACAACATAGTTCCTCCGGCCTGAAGTGGAGACCGTCTCTGGAACGAATCCGTTGCCTGAGATAGTGAGTTCACCGCCAGGGGGTGAAGATGCCGGTGAGAAGGAGAATACTCTGGGAGCTGCGAGGCTTCGAACTGTGAGCGTGACCGAATTGGACGGACTAGATTCCGCGATGACCGTTAGAACCACGACCCCCGTCGCGTCGGCCTCCGGTGGCAGCACGACGTTGACCTGATCCAGCCCGAAGAAACCCGGCGCCGCTCCCGCATATTCCACAGCCAGAGGCCATAACCTTCCGGTCGCATCCCGCGCCTCTGCCCGAACGCTGGGCGCCACGTTGGTCACGGAGGGATCTCGTTGAGGATTCCCGGCCAAGCGTAGACCGGTTGCGAACACAGCGAGTCGAGTGCGCCTGTCTGATCCGGGATTTTCCGGTGTTTCGATCGCAAATGGGTCGAGTCTGAACGTGACAGCGTTCAAGATTGCACCTCGGCCCGCGCCTGAGGCATCCAACGAAAAGAGGGCCGGCGCTACCGTTCTCACCGGCACTGTGCCTCGCGAAATGAATCCAGCACTCCTGGCCCGGACGACCACAGAAGCCGCACCGACGTCGGTGTCCGCTGGCACGACGCAGTTAATCTGATCCGGCGACACAAAAATCAGCGGGGCAGGCCGCCCATTGATTTCAACCGTAGTCCCGTCCAGCTCCATGGGGAGTTGCCCGCGGGCGTCAAGTTGCGCTTGAACCACTCTCGTCGACAACCGCGTGCCGAAGATACTGACAAGAGAATCCGGTGCAACAGGCGTGCCGAAACTGGCAGCGGAGACCGTTGCCGCCTGAACCGGATTGTCAGTCTGTGCGCTCCCAGGGCGCGCGAGGGTGAGGGGAATCAGGATCGCGAACGTGGCTAGGCCGAACTTACCGCCGTGCCATAAAGAATCGAATTGCGCAGTTGACAAAAGCCGTCGGCGCATTCAGATAACCTCGGGCCCCGATTCGAGGACCACTCAGTCTAACATCTGAAAAGTCTGATTGACAACAGAAAGGGTGCAGAACGTGTAGAACAAGCTTACCTGCGTGAGAGATCACGCGGTTTCTAGATGCCCGTGCCAGCCGTTTACCGAAGCTCCACGGAGAAGAACTCATCGCCTCTCCAGCCCTCCAAGCGCCTCCATTCCGGTCGTATGACGCTCCGGGAACCGACGGCCGTATCCTTGCGGTAATTCAGAGGCCATGTCGCGGGTAACCCGCGGCTAGCCTCGGAGGTTTGTTAGCGATTCCTGACAATAGTCCCGCGCCGGCGACAGCTCCCTGAACAACCAATTGTGGGCACCAAGCGGGCAACCCGTCGTGAGGCCGGTGGCGCGCACGACCTCTCTCTCGCCTCGATCCACGGCTACTTAGCCGCCCAGGCCCACAAGCGACGTGACTGCTGCCCGCACGCCGACGGCTCGCTCCGAGCGGCCTGGCTGGAGGGGTACGAGGCCGGGATCAAGGCGATGGCGGTCTGGGGAGAAAACGTTTCTCACGCCATCGAAGATCATCGCCGTTCGTAACCGTGGGGGGGGGCAGTCGGTCGGTCCAGGCGGCGAGTTGGGTCCGATCTTAGTCGGCCTTCCTGGTTACTGCCTTCGGATAGCGTTGCTCGCTGCGTGGCGGCTTGCGGCGCTTCAGCAGGAGGGCTGCTGCACTCACCAGCTGGAGCTCGCTGGGGGTGAGTTGGTCGAATGACTGATGGGTGAGCACGAGTTGGACTGTGCCGCCCGCTTCCAAGAGTACGGTGGCGATCGGGAAGATCGGGTGCGGCGTGGCGTCATTGCGGGCAGGCTCAGCGCGAACCCGGCGTCCACGCGGTGCTCTGGGTTCGAGGCGAGGGTGCAACTTGAGGTGTGCCTCGGCCGCAGCTTTGAGATAGAACGAGAGCGCCTTGCGCCACATCGACGTCGTACCTTGCATTTGCTCCCGGAAGATCTTCTTCAAGCGGTGCAGGGGCATCGTCTGCAAGTCCTGGACCTTGACGAAGGGGTAGGCCGTCTGGAGGCTGTCCGCAAGTGCCGCCGAGCGGGTGTTCCTGTTGATCACCTTGAGCAGGGCGGGCAAGGACTCGCCGGTCGGTGAGATGAGTTCCAAAAACCGCAAGGCGGCACAAAGCAGGCTGGCCTTGGATTCGAGGCCGGACACGTCTGACCAGCAGGCATTGTTCACCATCCGTGGCGGATCGGCAGCGAGCACGTCCAGACCGGCAAGGAAGTCCGGAAACGGCAGGTACGGCAACTGGCGGTCGGGCATAGCGGGTACCCTCCCCTGAGCCTTGTGCGATTATGCCACAGAATGCCACACGATTCCGTAAATCATTAGTTGGCTGTTGCTAGCGTTCTCTGGCGCTCTCTGGCCTTCCCCCGGCATTCCCCAGGTTCCATAAATTCGACCTTCGTCCATAGCATCGGGCACGATCTTGTTCAGAGGCGCCGAGCCTCACTTCGATGAACCAGCCAACGCCAGACTACCTGAGCGTCAAGGAAGCCGCCGCCGAGCTCGGGATGAGCCTCTGGCAGGTCTACCGGCTGATTCGGGCCGGACGACTGCCGGCGGGGCGCCTGGCGGGCGGCCGCTGGCGGGTGCCGCGAACATCCCTCAAGACGGCGGGGTATGGCGGGCCTCGACGCGTTTCTCTGGAGCAAATCTATGAGCTGCTTATCGAAATCCGACGGCTACTCGGAGGCGGACCTGGTCCGGGCCGCTGCGAGTGTTGCGGCAAACCGACCGCCGGGCGAGGAGCATGACGACGCCTTCCAGGACGCTGTCGTCTCCATCCTCGAATCGGGCGGAGACCTTAAGAACGGGGTATTCGCTGCGAAAAGGGATGCCCAGGACCGCCGACGCAAACAGAAGAGGCGACGCCGCGTCACCCTCTGCATGGTAGGGCGGCGAAGGCCCCAGTTGACCGCCCTGGAAAAGCACGGCCTCGAACCCTGGGACGGCCGGAGCTTTCAGTCGGTCCAGTTCGCCCCGGCCCTAGATCGATAGGACATTTTTGGCGTTTTTTAGCGCCAACGGCTCTCTCGCGCGAAGTAGTTAGGGTGAGGAAGCGAGATGGCGCGAAAGGCCAACTGCACATGCCAGCCCAGCGCCGGCGGAGTTCACGACCCACACTGCGGGCGCCGCGTCGCCCTCTTTGAGGTACAGGATGGAAGCGCCCGCTCCGCTAACCGCAGCGGCAGGGAGATTACGAACCACAGCCAAGCCGGGTGGTTTCTCGCCATGCGGGCCATGTTCGGCTGGCCGTTTGACCTGGGGTACCTGCGCCTTCGAGCCAGGTTGCGATCCTCATTAGGACGCTACGTGTAGTTCCAGAGGCGTCTTGCGGTCGCCGGGGCGACCTTAAGCAACCCCGACAGGCTATGAAGGTTACCTCTATGGCCGACGGTCCCTTTGTTCGAACCCACCGGGCTGCTGGTGGGCCAGCGCAGTTCGAAACAAGTCGCGGCGATGGTGAAGCGCGGCTCTGCGGACTACTTCGGCGGCCGAGGGCGCGTACGGGGCGCAACCTTGCGGCCGCGTCTCATGATCTCCGAGGCCGTCGGCAAGCTAAAGGGCCGCGCGTACAGCCACAACCACGAGACGCTGGATAACCCGTGCGGCGTGTGGACGCTCACGCGCATCCCGAGCAGCATCGCCCGCATGTTCAGCGCCCCACACGCACAGTAGGAGTCCCTGGGTCCTTCCTGGCGCTGCCGGCGGCGGGTGAGGCGACGGCACGTTTTGCCTAGACACTGCCCCTGAAAACAGGTTGCGGTGCAGGTGACAACCCCGCAAGACGCCGCCCATCAACATGCCTCCGGTATGCGTGACGCATCCGTCGCGGCATGCATCCGGCATTGCCGCTGCATGCCACTAAGACAAAGACTAAGACAGAGACGTATCACTATCCGCCGACATGAAATCTTCCCAAAACCACCCACACCGGAGAAGATTGAACTCTGGCCCCTGGACAGGCTGATACCCTACGCGCGAAACCCGCGCACCCACTCCGACGCCCAGGTCGCGCAGATCGCCGCCAGCATCGTCGAGTTCGGCTTCAACAACCCGATCCTGGTGGACTCGAACTCCGGTGTGATCGCCGGCCACGGGCGGCTCCTGGCGGCGCGGAAGCTCGGATTGGAGCGGGTTCCCGTGGTGGTCCTGGACCACCTCACCGAGAATCAGAAGCGCGCATACATCCTGGCGGACAATCAGCTGGCACTGAATGCCGGCTGGGACGAAGAATTGCTCCGTGGTGTGCTGGCCGAGCTCCGGGACGCCGACTTCAATCTCGACCTGATCGGCTTCGACGAGACCGAACTGGACAGGCTCCTGACCACTGAGCCGACCGAGGGACTCACCGCCGAGGACGCCTGTCCCGAGCCGCTCGAAGATCCAGTCTCGCGCCGAGGCGATCTTTGGCTGCTGAGCGACCACCGCCTGCTCTGCGGGGATTCGGCCAAGCGGGAGGACGTCGACCGCCTGGTGGAAGGCGGGCCCGTCGACTTAGTCAACACCGATCCGCCCTACAACGTCAGGGTCGAGCCCCGATCCAACAACGCCATCGCTGCCGGCCTGTCGTCGTTCGCCGGCCTCCACCATCATCAGAGTTTTGACGTGCATCGGGGAGCGTCCAAGGCGAAGGGCACCACCAAGAAGATGCGGCCCGGCGTCCTCGGCCCAGGGGCGTGGAAGCTGGTGCTCGTAGAACAGGCCAAAGCGCATGGGGTGTGGGCAGCCCAGCCAGCATTGTAGAATGGAGGGGTCGGGGCGTGGCGCAGCCCGGTAGCGCACCTGCCT
>Ga0247727_10010261_pt1 | contig 16638 bp, 15 predicted proteins | sample WisWelCaveWW1625_FD_202498 | JGI IMG/M metagenome (GOLD analysis project Ga0247727, IMG submission 202498) | Biofilm microbial communities from Wishing Well Cave, Virginia, United States - WW16-25 | ecosystem: Environmental > Aquatic > Deep subsurface > Groundwater > Cave microbial mat | place... | reverse complement strand
CATGCCGGACGGGGCATCCAAAGGCGATTTTTGGTAAGGGGTGTGCGCCGCAACGAATAGTGGGCGTCATCCATTCGTTCCAGGGGTCCCTGGCTACCGCGTAGAGAGCACGGCGCGACGAATTAGCTTCGCAACTTTTTGTATGCGACTACGAGTCGGCAGACAAACCATGTCCCCCCGGTGAGGTGTCGGATCTTTCAGCGAGCGAAAGGCCAATGCGTTATGCGCAGGGTAGCTGCCCTGCAGGTGTTGAGAAGGAAGCGGTCCAGGGCACCCGTGTGCAGCGTGTTCCTGACCTAGATGGAACCGGTCGTCCAGGCCCATCTGAATGTTTTCCAGACCTGATACTCAATGCCGGGGCCAAACTGCACTCCGATATCCAAGTACTGGGTCTGGTTTGAGGGGGGCTGATCGCGTAGCAGTCCAACCCAATGGGAATCACCCAGGGACGGACCTTGCTTTTTCATTGAACTTGAGTTTTGGGGCAACATCTCACGGGCAGCATCGCGAGCTGGGTCATATTTCCAGAAGAGAGGTTCCCTCAGACGAGGAAGGATACTGCTTGCAGCGAGCTATCGGCGGCGAACCGTTGGAGTTCGAGCCCATCGTAAAACGGGAGAGGGAGAGGCTTCGCCTCTCCCTCTCGCTGCTTGGTTACTTTGGTGCGACTCTTAGTACCGCGACACCCTGACCGTCACTGTATTATTGGGATCGCTGTGTTTCGAAGTCACCCTTATAACTTGCCTGCAGATTACTTCAGGCCTTTGTAGATGTCCGGACTCTCTGGGCCATCCACCTTCAGAAGACCAACGGCGCCTTTTGCGATGCGGAAGATTGAGTGGTCCACATTGAGATAGACTCCAGGCACTTCTACCTTAAATTCTGCCATGGATGAGCCACCCGATGGCACGACGGTAGTTTGGAGGCCCTCCAATGGAGCTGTTGTCAAGGAACCCTCGGGGTACACCCTGTCAAATATCTCGCCGATGATGTGCCACGACGCGACATGGTTCGGTCCTGCGTTGACATAGAACATTCGAACTGTGTCTCCCACCTTGGCTTGCAGAGGATTTTTGATAAGCGAGCCAGCCATTCCATTGAACACCACATGTGAAGGGTGCTCAGCTAACCCGTTTTCGAACGAAAACTCCAAGGTATCGCCCTTCTTACCAGGCTTGGTGTAAAACTCGCTTTGTACGACATAAAATTCTTTTTCTACTTTCTTAAGCCCACCAACCGGCTCAACTAAGATCCCGCCGTACATGCCATTCGCAATGTGTTCAGGAATGGATGGAGAAGCGGTGGCGCAGTGATAGAAATAGAGGCCGGCATTGAGGGCCTTAAACCTGAGCCGGCTTTCCTGACCTGGCTCGGTATTGAGCATGGCGGCCCCACCACCTGGTCCGGTGACCGCATGAAAGTCAATATTGTGACTCTCCTGGCTGTTCTTATCATTCTTCAAACGGATTTCAACCGTATCCCCCACCATAACCCGGATCATGGGCCCTGGTACGGTTCCAGCCGCTCCTGCGGATCCAAAACCCCAGAACTTATAGTTGTTATCGTCGCTTAGCTTGCCGACCCACTCGTGTGCTTCAAGTTCTACGATGACGTTGGCAGCCTCTTTTCGTGTGATGGGAGGGGGAACATTGGGTGCGGTCGTCACGACAGCCTTGATGGTCTCCGCCGCCGACACAAACCCTGGAGTGATGGCAAGACAGGGAGCAATGACCAATGCGCTGATCAATCCGGCATTACGCACGTTGCGCGAAAAACTAATAGGCATCGTAGTCTCCTTTGATTTTGAATTACTCTCACGGTTTCTTCTATCATCTACTTGATACATACTTAATGATTTCAGCCCTGTCAGGGCATTCTGATTTTCCTCCTGTCTAGGGTTTGTAATCCGTGTGTTCGGCTGGTTTGTTCTCGTGCGAGAACTGGTGCTCGTACGCCATTACCTGCCAGATCTGCTCTTCCGACAGGAACTGCTTCCAGGCCTTCATCTTCGTCTTCGGGACCCCTTCCGACACTCGCCAGAACCAGAAGCTGTCCGAGAAGCGGGTCGTATTCTTCGGGTCACGAAGATCCCGCGCCCCTTTTTTCACCGGTTTACCATCCTTGCCGTGGCAGCTGGCACAGTTGACTAACGGGTTGGCCTCGCCGGTGAAAATCTTCGCTCCCTCCGCGATGGCCTTAGGATCCGTCCACCATCCAGCCGGCATATGTTTGTCGGCATAGTCGGCCGGAACTGGAGGCATTGGCACTGGGTCTTCAGAGTAAGCCCTTCCTCCTGAAATAATCAGGATAAACACCATCACCACGACCAACGCCCCGACCTTCCGCATCGTCATTCGCACCTCCTTTTCCTGATGGTGATTAACGTATCTCGACGAGATCTTGCCTCATAGGGCTCAGCATAGATAACAACTCGCATTGTTCACGCGTGCCATGGTCATGGCCCGCCAAACAAAATCATCCACCACGGCTTGATTGGCCGGTTTGCCGCTCAGTCGCTGATAGAGTGAAGTCGATTGTGTCACGGATATTGGGTATGATTCGTATGACGCGCCTGCCGCTACCATCATCAATATACTACTTGATATGGCGGCCAATAAAAAGGGCGATATTGAAGGCGCATACCCTCCCCCCTTAGGCAATGCCGCCCACAATGCCTTACGTGTACCCCATTGTCAAGATACAAAACACGGGAATTTACGGTGGCAGGATGGTGGAAGAGTCCGCCAGCAGAAGAAGGCCGTTGTTTGGTTTATTTGGTTTGTCTCGTTTGTTTGGTTAAACAAGACCAACCAAATGAACAAAACAAACCAGAAAGACCAGGTTTGCCCCAGACATGCAGGCCATCGAAGCTCTGCTGTGCCAAAATAGTATTCCCGCAGCCTGCTAGAGGGAGACGAAATTCGTTAGGTGAGGCAAATCAAGAATGGCGAGTCGCTTGACGGTGCGGGAGTGCTTATTTTGTGATTTGTTTGGCTGTTTCGACAATCGATCGTGCCCCGATGCCAAAGTGATCGACGAGTTCGTCCGGCTTCCCGCTGTGTGGGATCGTGCGAACGGCAAGCTTGTGCACCTTGATACCTTCCGGTCCGACCGCACTGAGCACAGCATCCCCGAGGCCGCCGTGCGCATAATGATCTTCAACGGTGAGGATGCGCCCCTGCGTGGCCCTGGCACTGTCGAGTAATGTCGTGCGGTCGATGGGGGCGACGCTATAGAGATCGACGATCCGCACGGAGATGCCTGCAGTTTTTAATGTATCGTACGCCTTCAGGGATTCAAAGAGCGTGACGCCGGCTGCGACGATTGTAAGGACATCCGACGCACTTTGACGAATGACCTTCGATCCGCCGATCTGGAACTTTTCATCGGGCCCGTACAGAACCGGAGACTTTGGGCGACCGGCCCGAATATAGACCATCCCTTTGTGCCTAGCAGCCGTTTCGACGAGCCGATACGTACAGGTCGCATCGGACGGATACAATACGGTCACGCCCGGTTGCGCAGCCATCATCGCAATATCCTCCAAGCCCATTTGCGAGGGGCCGTCTTCCCCGATGCTCACGCCGACGTGTGTGCCGACAAGTTTGATGTTCGAGCCGCTGATGGCAGCCATGCGGATGAAATCGTAGGCTCGCGTATAGAACGCCGCAAACGTGGCCACGAACGGAATTTTTCCGCAGGCAGCCAAACCCGCTGCGGCCCCAAGCATGTTTTGTTCCGCGATAAAATTTTCAAAGAATCGATTGGGAAACTTCTTGCCGAACTTATCGGTGTAGGTCGAATTTTTCACGTCGGCATCCAGTCCCACGACCAGCGGATTGACCGCGCCCAGTGCCTCAAGTGCGTTGCCGAACGCTTCGCGCGTGGCGACAGCGTCGCCTACTTTGTAGGGCGAAGGTGGGAGAGGACTGATAGACGAGGGCCCTTGAGTCGATGTCGATGGCTTCTTAAATGAAATGGCTGTGCTGCTCGGCTTCAGCTGCTTGGTCAACTCATCAATCGCCTTCTGAGTTTCCTCGCCTTTGGCGACCGGCTTCCCATGCCAGCTGGGGTGATTCTCCATGAAGGAAATGCCCTTGCCCTTAAACGTCTTGGCAAGAAGCACCGTCGGTCTGCCTTTGGTGCCGGCAGCAGTTTCAAATGCCGCGAGCAGAGCTGAAAGATCGTGCCCATCAACCACCAGCGCCTGCCACCCAAAGCCGGCCCACCGGGAACGATAACCCTCCATGTCGTGTTGCAGCATGGTGGGATCGCTTTGACCGAGCCGATTGACATCGACAATGGCACAGAGGTTATCCAAACCATGATGGCGTGCGACTTCGGCCGCTTCCCATACGGATCCCTCAACAGACTCTCCATCGCCCATCAAGACGTAGGTACGGTGATCCAGTTTGTCGACGAATTTTGCATTGAGGGCAATTCCGATACCGACAGGAAGTCCTTGCCCCAACGAACCCGTTGCCATATCGACAAACGACAAGCGCGGCGTCGGGTGGCCTTCAAGGTCGGACGTCAGCGTTCGGAGTTTGAGAAGTTCACTCTTGGGAAAGAGACCTGCTTCGGCCCAAGCGGCATAGAGCAGAGGGGCCGCATGGCCTTTTGACAGCACGAATCGATCGTTATTGAGGGCTTTAGGATTTTTGGGATCGTATCGCATGACGGAGAAGAAAAGAGCTGAGACGATATCCGCAGCGGAACAGCAGCTGGATGGATGCCCGCTCCCGGCTTCAGTCGTTGCACGAACACTCTCGATCCGGAGCTGCGTGGCCTTGTTCTGCAGTGCAGCAAGCAATTCGGGGGAGGCGGTTGAACTAGCCATCGGAACTCCTTTCGGGATTGGATGCCAAGGATGCTACCGGACTCTTCTCGTCTTCTCTATCGGTAGCAACGCAGCGGGGCTTGAGGCCAATACTGAGGCTAACAAAATGAAATGAGGGAGTCAATGAACCTAAGACAAGTTGTCACCCACTTTAGACATGTCCGGTTTACGTCACGCACGCCGAGGCGGAAAAGCATGCCGTGGCGCCACCATTTTTGGCTGTCCTGACCCGCAACGATGTCCAGCGTCCTATCGGTCTGGCGGTGAGTATCGGAATCACGTCCTACGACGTGCTGTCAGCCGTAGTTATTATCTGGACCGCAACAGGGTCGGGCCTGGGAGGCCTGTTGTAGCGGGGGGCGGGGATTGTCCATTCGGTTTTCGGCGTGTTATTCTTGCTGGTCTCGCGGGAGCAAAGCGATAACCAAACGGAGTGTGGGTTCGTCGACAGGGCTCTATTCGTGAATCAGCACCCTTCGGTGTAATTTCGTCAATCTCGGGAATTGATAATAATGAGGAGGCATGTTGTGAAGAAGTCGATTGCAAGCATGGTCGTGTTGACAATGGTGACGCTCCTGAGTCCCCTGGGTTGGGCACAGGATGGCACGCTTCCTGCCCCGCAAGTCAAAACGCGTTCCGCGGCGCCTCCTTCCGACGCAACCCACTGGACCTACGAAGGCGAAAAAGGGCCTCGGTTCTGGGGTAAGCTCGACCCGGACTTTTCGCTCTGTGCAGACGGCCATAATCAGTCGCCTATCGATATCGCGAGGACCGTTCCAGCGTCGCTGCCGAAACTCCGAGCGAAATTCAGTCCGGCGAACTTGCGGATCGTGCACCACGAGCATTTAGCCGACGAAATCAACAACGGCCACACCATCCAGGTCAACTATTCGGAGGGCGACACCCTCACCATTGGAGACGACAGCTTCGAGCTCATCCAGTTCCACTTCCATGCTCCGAGCGAGCACACCGTCCACGGCAAACATTACCCGATGGAGATGCATTTCGTGCACAAGTCTCCGTCAGGCGCCCTGGCGGTCGTCGGCGTGTTCATCGAGCGAGGCGTACACAATGCGGCCTTCGAGCCTATCTTTTCGAACCTTCCTGCGCAAAAGGGAGTGGAATCACACTTCGAGCATGTCCAGGTGAATGTGGACGATTTCTTCCCACACAGCAACAGGAGCTACCGTTACGACGGTTCGCTGACCACCCCGCCTTGTTCGGAGGGGGTAAAGTGGATCGTGATGCAATCGCCTATCCACCTCTCGGCAGCGCAGATCAATTGGTTCACCTCGCGCATCGAGGGAAACAATCGACCGGTGCAACCCTTACACCACCGTATGACCGTGTCCGATGCAGTTACAGAGGAGGTGATGTCGAGATGACGCGCTACTGGACAAGTCAGACGGAGCAGAGTGTCCGCGGCCGTTGAAGATACAAGGTCTTGCATTCGTAGAGTGATTTGTCTCTGAATTGAAGTTGTGTTACCAGCTACACTCGATAGGTCTTGGTTGCCGCCGGCTTCGTGACTACGAGAACGGCCGTCGCACGGAGATGCATGACGTCGTTTCCCATTGCGGTGCGGCGGACCGAGAATCGCTCGGTGTGAAACCGGAAACCCTGGTCGCTTTAGAAGTCCACCGTCATGCCTGCCGACTCTCTCAGCCGGCCCAATCATTTCAAGCCTTGATACTGAACGGCGATCGTGTCGGTGCCCAGATCACATCACGAAACGCGCCGGTATCAAGAAATCGCGGGTTGGACTTCCCGGCTTTGACTCAGTAGCGGGGAAGATTCGCATAGGCTGGGATGGTGATCTTTTCTCACACTTTTGAGTAGAAGCCAAAATCTTCAAGGGCAGGACGCTGAACAATCTCCCGGTCAGTGGGATCGGACCGTAAGATTGTTCGGTCATCGACCCGATAATCACCCCCACACTGTTGTAGCTATTTCACTGGAATACTGATCACAACCGCCCCCATGACATCATTGATCTTGAAGTCCCGTTTGGGGCTGTCCGGATGGGTGTTATGGCAGCCGATGCAAGCCTGGGTCACAGAAAGATCCGGATAGATCGCCTGGAAGTAACGGACTCCTTCTTCCTTCACAAAACCGGTATAGGGTTTAGTTGGATGAGTGAGAATAGCACCCAGGCCTTCCTTCTCGAACTCGCTTCGGGCGACATTCCGCTTGTTGATCGGCCAGAGGCTGATCAATCGATACTGCATGCCGATGCCTTTTCTTGCCATAACGCGGCCTGACTCCATCAGGAATTGAGCCGGGAGAGGCAGCGTATTCTTCTCCTCCCAGTTCTCCGAGGCAACGACCACCTCTTTTACCTGTAGCCGTTCAACGACGTGCCTGGTGTACACCTCACGGTCCGCTTCAATCACGGCATACACATAGTCCGCCACTATCCCGACGGGCAGACGAACAGCCGTCTCTTCCGTCGTCGCGCTGAACGGCCCGACGCAGCCAGCGGCGCCCAACCCGAACACCAGCATGAGAACTCTCCGTTGCAACATATTAGAAGATGTCATAGAAATCTCCTTGGTGTTCTCGTGGACACGGCGGCGTCATGCGTCGCGGTTCTATGAAGGGGGGAGGTGCGTTACAGATACGAGGCTGCACAATCGTAGCGATGAACAGGCGGTTCAGTTCGACGGTTAAAACCAAGTCCATGGCCCGGTTCTCCCTGTCAGTATGGTGAAGCGTATCCGCCAGATCAGACGATGAGTCATCATACACTTCGGTCTCCAATCAGTTCAATCATCCGGCTTAACGCAGATTCGTCCGGGTGATTTCTTTTCGTTTTTGAGGCAAGAAGGCGGTCAGAATCTTGAGCCGGAGATACTCCTTATCCCATTAGCCGTAGGCGCGCCGTTGTTGCTCGCACCGCCTGAACCTACCGGGACTTGCCTCGCATAGTGTGCCAATTGCTTGGCGCTGTCTGGTCGATAGAAAGAATGCGATGCCGATGGTGGAAAATAACGGCGCTTCGTCTACGGCGTAGCCGGCGTATTCTGTCAGCGTGTCTTGGCTGAATCGGCTCTTCGGATAAGTCCGTTTGTAGACCAATCCCTGCCAGCCTTCATAGGCCCAGGAGCTAGCGCCGAGTCGAACGTGGCTGAGGTCGGTGAACACGAGAAGGAAATTATACAGAATTCATCTGTAAGAACAATGGGATAGCTTGACATGCCGGCTGGCTTCACGCAGACTCCCGTTCATGCAGGACCAGACGGAACAGACCCTTCTTGCCAAACTCGCTGAACGTGCCGGCATCGTTGCTGACTATCACGATATCGCAGGTAATCTTCACCTCACCTCTGATGACACCAGGCGCGCCATTCTGACTGCCATGGGCTTTACGGTCGATTCGACCGCATCGCTGACACAGGCGCTGCAAGAATGGGATGAGGCGCCGTGGCAACGCCCCTGTGAGCCGGTGCGGATACTGCGGGACGGTGAGGCGGGACCTTCTGTGTCCTGTTATCTGGCGCTCGATGACGGGAAAGAAGGGTCCGCCGCGGTGGAGTGGCAGATCCGTGACGAAGCGAATGCAGTGGTGCAGGAAGGGCAGGCAGGGCCTGGGCTTTCCGCTGCGGAGGTCCGTTTTCTCAATGGTCGCCGGCATGTGCGTGTCGAGATACCTGCCCCGCGTGGTCTCTCGATCGGGTACTACAATTTGACGGTACGGGCCGAGGGCTTGGTCGGGGGCGTCGGGGGGACGATGCGTGTCATCGTGGCGCCACACCAATGCTATGCCCCGCCGTCGCTCGAGGCGAACCAAAGGCTGTGGGGAATGGCCTTGCAGCTCTATTCGTTGTCCTCCGATCGTAATTGGGGGTGTGGCGACTTCACCGATCTCGGCCGGATCGTGGAGTGGGCCGGGAAGGGGCTTGGTGCCGGAGTCATCGGGCTCAATCCGCTGCACGCACTGCGGAATACCGCGCCATATCACATCAGCCCCTATGCGCCGGACACCAGACTGTATCTCAATGAACTCTATATCGATCTTGAGCGGCTGCCGGAATTTTATGGGTCGGAGAAGGCGCAACAACAGTTCCTTGCTCCCGAGTTTCAGTCCAAGCTCCAGGCGCTGCGAGAAAGCCGGCAGGTGGACTACGACGCCATTGCAGCCGCCAAGCGCACCATGCTCAATTTGGCCTACCAGAAATTCCTCACCGAGGCCTACAGCGGAGAAGAGCCGAATCTCCAACCGAAAACGGCGCGCGCCTGGCTCTTGGAGCGGTTTATCCAGTCTGAGGGCACGCCGCTCGAGCTGTATGCCACTTTCCAGACGTTGGAAGAAGAACGCCGGTTGATTCAATTTAAGTCGGCCACCTGGCACGATTGGCCTAAACAATTTCTGACGCCCGGCCAACCGGTTCGTCAATATGCGAAACGGCACCGGAAGCGCGTTCGCTTCTTTCAATACATTCAGTGGGTGGCGAGCGAACAGCTGAACGAGATCCGACGGACGGTCGAGCGGCTGGCGATGCCGATCGGGCTGTATCATGACGTGGCTCTTGGCGCCGATCGGAATGGGGCCGAGGCCTGGATCTATCAATCGGTGCTGGCGTTCGGAGCCGACTGCGGCGCCCCGCCGGATGCGTTTGCGCCAGAGGGACAAAATTGGGGCTTGCCCCCGATCAACCCTCACGCGCTGCGCGCCAGCGGCTATGAGCTGATGATCCAGCTGCTGCGCAACAATTTCCGTTTCGGCGGAGCTATCCGGCTGGACCATGTAATGGCGTTCTGCCGTCTTTTCTGGATTCCGCGCGGGAGGCCCGCGTCCGAGGGCACGTATGTGCAGTACCCCTTTGAAGACTTGTTGGCGATCGCGGCATTGGAGAGCGTTCGATCCAAAACCCTAGTTATTGGAGAAGACCTCGGCACCGTGCCCGATTGGGTCAGAGAGCAGTTGGCGAAGGCGAGAGTGGTGTCGTATTGTGTGTTCTACTTCGAGCGTGATGTAGACGGCGCAATGAAGTCTCCTGGCGACTATCCCGCGCAATCGTTGGCTGTAGCCACGACGCACGACTTGCCGACGCTCACTGGATTTTGGTCCGGCGAGGACTTGCACGTACGGGCTGGATTGGGCGCCTTTACAGATGACGCGGCGCGCCGGCAGACCTGGGAGGAGCGCCAGCGCGACAAGGCAGGCATCCTCAGTGCTCTTCTGCGGGAAAGCCTCCTCCCAAATGGCATGACTGAGGACCCGGCCACCGCCCCCGCCATGACGACTGATCTCTGCCGAGCGATTCATATCTATCTGGCTCGTACGTCGTCCTATATCGTGTTGGCGAATTTCGAAGACGGCTTGGGCGAACTGTCGCAAACCAATCTTCCTGGGACGGTCGATAGTCATCCGAACTGGACCCGTAAGTATGCGGTTCGTGTGGATGAGATTTTGTGTGATGAACGTCTGCGGCAACTTGGGGCTGCCTTGCGTTTGACCCGTCCGCTAGGGTAAGACCCTTTGTCCCAGATGCTGAAAAAGTCCGCCAGCTTCGTTCTCGGCTCATCGAAATCCTCAACGTACCCCCGAGGGTACGCCTCCGGTTTCGACTCGCCTGCGGCCTTGCATGGGATATGGCGCGTCTCGGCGCGCCAGGGTTGGGCGGGTGAGAAGTCTGGCCTTTTTGAGCATCCGGTAGGGTGTTTTTCTTCTCCTAGACGTGCAGGTCCTTGAAGCCCTACTGTGGGGAAATGGTTTTCCCGCAGTCTGCTAGAGATCGGACCATGGTTCATCGGCAGTTTACGTATCTCCCATTCCCATGTTGAAGCAAAATCGCATTGTGCTGGCGATCGCAGGGGCGGTGTTCCTCGCGATCGTCGTGCTCGAAATGGCCGCCCCGGCAAACGTTGTGGGCGCGTACGGTTTTGTATTGCCGATTCTGTTGGTTGCAACAATGCGTAGTCGCAGCCTGATGCTCGTTACGGTGGTGGCCTGTATCGTGGCGACCTATTTGGGGTTGATGCAACCGACCAAACCGGGGCGGTTTCAGTCGGCAGTGATCAATCGCAGTGTGGTCGCAGGCGTTCTCCTGGTCGTAGCCTACATCGGCATGACTTGGGAAGAGCGCAAGGCGAGAGAGGAAGCGGCGCGTGCAGCTCTCGCCCGGGAAACGGAAAATCTCCTGAGGGCCAATACGCAGCTGGTCGATGCGAAAGACCAGCTGAATCGCTCAGAACGCTTAGCAGCGGTGGGGCAACTGGTGGCTTCCGTGGCGCATGAGGTCGGAACGCCGCTGCACTCGATTGCCTGGCATGTGCAAGCGCTGGCTGAAGAGCCGGGCGTCACGCCTGATATGAAGAAGCGGGTGACAGTGATCGATGAGCAGCTCACACGGGTGGTTCGAATCATTCAGGATTTGCTGTCCTCAACCAGACAGCGCCAGCCTGAACCGAAGTGGTTGCCCGTGGAGCAGGTGATCAGCCAGGCGGTCGCGCTCATGGAACCGGCATTCCATGCGAAAGAGATTGCCATGACGGTCGAGATTCCCGGGGACCTCCCGCTCGTCTGGGCTGATGCGGAAAAGATGCATCAAGTGTTGGTGAACGTATTCGCCAATGCCTTAGCCGCCACCCCGCCGCATGGAACGGTGAGCGTAGTAGTGGGAGCCCGTGCGGCCTCGTCCGACGAACTTGACCGCGGCCGCCGGGTGGCCGACACGCTGTCCCCTCTGGTGGTCACAGTCGCGGTGCGGGATACAGGATGCGGCATGCCGGAGGCCGATGTGCAGAAAGCATTTGAACCATTTTTTACGACCAAAGCGGTTGGCAAGGGCACCGGGTTAGGGCTATTCTTGAGCCGCGAAACGGTCCTGGCCCATGGAGGCAGTCTTTTGCTCGAGAGCGAGACAGACCGCGGCACAACCGTAACCGTGACCTTGCCTGGGTTGAAGACCGAGCCGTCGCGCGTAATAGAGAGGGACTGATGCAACCAGCGAAAATTCTCGTAGCCGACGACGATGCGGTCGCGCGCGATCTTTTGGCTGAGGCCTTAAAGAAGGAAGGCTATGCCGTTGAAGCCTTCGCCAGCGGAGAAGAGGTGATCGTTCGTGGGCGCCAGGGGCGAGTGGATCTGGTGCTGACAGATATTCGCATGGGCGCGGTCGATGGACTCACGGTCTTGCGTGAATTTAAACGCATGAGTCCCGACACAGCGGTCGTGGTGCTGACCTCGTTCGGATCCCTCGAAGGTGCGATCGAAGCGATCAAGCAAGGGGCTTACGACTATCTCGCCAAGCCGTTCAAGAAAGAGGATATCAAGCTGGTGGTCAAGCGGAGTCTCGATCACTGCCGACTCATCCGAGAAAATGCCCGGTTTCGTGAAGAGTTGAAGAACAAAGATGAATGGTCTCCGCTGGTAGGGAGCAGTCCCGCCATGCTGGAAGTGTATAAATTGGTGGCACGGGTGTCCGACAGCAAGAGCACGGTGCTCTTGCAAGGGGAAAGCGGGACCGGTAAGGAGCTGATTGCGCGGGCGATCCATGCGAATGGGCCTCGTCGGGACAAGCCGTTTATCCCCGTGAATTGTGGGGCGTTGCCGGATACCCTGCTGGAGTCGGAAATGTTCGGGTATGAGAAGGGAGCCTTTACCGGCGCGGTGGGAAACAAAGTCGGCCTATTTGAATCCGCAAACGGAGGCACGCTGTTTCTCGACGAAATCGGTGAGACGGGTCAGGCCTTGCAAGTCAAGCTATTGCGGGTAATGCAAGATCATCAAGTCCGCCGAGTCGGCAGCACGACCTCGACGAAGGTCGATGTCCGTATCATCACAGCGACCAATCGGGATCTCGAACAGCTCGTCAAGGAGGGAAAGTTTCGGGACGACTTATTTTATCGACTCAATGTCGTGCGTATCACCTTGCCACCGCTTGTCGAACGGCGGGAAGATATTCCGATGTTGGCGCATCACTTCTTGCAGAAATGCGCGGCGGGGGCGGCGCATGCGGTGCGCGGAGTGCTGCCGGAAACGATGACGTTGTTGATGCAGTACCGGTGGCCCGGCAATGTGCGAGAGTTGGAAAATGCCATTGAGCGGGCTGTCTCGTTGAGTCACGGTCCCCTCCTCACGCCGGACGATCTGCCGGCGTCGCTGCATCGAACGGAGCCGCCATCCAAGGAGACCGCCGGGGCCATCGGCCTCAGCGATGAGGGGTGTTTGTCGCTTGAGGAGGTCGAGAAGCGCCATCTCGTCCGCGTGCTGAAGGAAACTAAGGGGAACAAAGTCAAAGCCGCAAAGATTCTCGGCATTGATCGGCGCACGCTCTATCGGATGGCTGAGCGGTTTGGATTGGATCTTGGCGACGATCCCGACAGCGGAGAGTTAGAGTAGAAAGCAGGGTCAGGAAGATACGGAAAAACTATTGTGGCACGGTGGAACTCATCGATACCCGTGAAACGTAAAACGTGAAACGTGAGGCGCATCTCGTGGGAAGACGGCGCTGATGGCTACTGACACATTGCTTATGGCTCGGACGAGACTTGGTGATCTTCGTCACACGTCTCACCTTTCACGTCTAACGTTTCACGGTTCCTGGGAGCAACTTTTTCAGCAGCCTGCTAGCCCGCAATATTCATGACAGTTCGTTGCGAAAGCGTGCAGACGCGAAGCGAGGCGGGCACTCGGAGGCGTGAAGCCCTGAGGCATACTTGTGCAGTATGTCGAAGGGCTGAACGGCGAGACTGCCCGTCACAGCCGCGTATCCGCGCTTGCAGCAGAAGCGTCATGAATAATGCGGGCTAGGAAGGCGAGGCTGAGTTCACGAAGAGTGCGGGTCACTTGGCGTTACTGGCCTTCAATCGATAGACGAGATGGGTGTCAGTCTGCAAGACTCCGTCGATCTCGTGAATCCGGCTCAGCACCAACTGAGTCAGGGCATCCTGGTCCGACACTTCCACCACCACAATAATATCCGGCTTGCCCCAGCAGGGGTCGATGGTCTTGATCTGCTTGATTCCGGACAGAGCCCGAACCACATCGCTCGTACGTCCCGGCTGTACATTGATGAGCACGTAGGCCCGATCCGACATGATTCTCCCGCCATCGACCGGGGCGTGAATCGTACAAGGCACCGCAGAAATAGCGGGATCCTGGCCAACGTAGCGGATGCCTCTCGCCTCTGTCAATGCGGAAGTGCCCACAGACGATGTAGGGAGTGTGGCGACGGCAGGTTTAGACTTCTTCATTCATAACCTCATTATTTCGGGGCGACAAGTACGTCAATAACAAATGAATCGCTCATGCTCGTGAGACTAGCTTCGAGGCCTCGAGGATTCCCGATACGGCCTTCGGGGTCGTATATAAAGCACAAGAGCGCTGTGCAGCGGCCGTGGGATCGATATCGTTCTGCGTCAATCCGGAGTTGGTCGGTGAGGTCTTTGGCGTTGAGACCGGAGCGTGTTTTTTTGACGATCACCGCAAGACGACTGTCGTCCAGCAAAAGTGTCGTGCGCGGGGTTCCGCTTGAATAACTCGGTGTCCATTCATCCGTGTCGATATTGTCGAATTGGATCCGGAGGAGCGCATGCAGCAGATCTTGCGCATCGAACTCGTCTTCCACACTTAACGTGGTTCGATATTCCCCACGGAGTCGCAACTGCCGAGCGACGGAGTGAAACCGACAACAGAGTGTCTTCACGCGTTCGATAGGGTCCGATCCGCCCTGAGGCGACTGAGGTGCGGGCTCCTGCTGCGAGAAGGAGCCGATCGGCATCGAGGGACGCGTCTGCAGATGTGTGGGGACGGGAGGCGCTTCCTGCATCTGGTGCTCTGGCCTGGCGGATGGAATTGAATGCATGATGGGCTCCGGTTTACGCCGAGGTGGCTGCAGTGGCCTGCTGGCACGTGACGAAACCACCTGTGCGGGCTGTGGCATTTGTGGTGGCTGATGCAGGGGTGCTGGGGCGAGCCGAGCCACTGGTGGCTGTGGGGCATACGACATCGCGGGCGCGGGCGGGGCTGGTGAAATCGGCGATGGTTCTGGCAGAGACATGGATGGGGTCAGAGGCTCCGACTCTCCTGAAGAGGCTGAGGGTGCCGGGGGGTGCGGAGGTGGACTCGGTGCTGCGGTAGCTGAGGACAGGTCGAGATTCGTGGTCATGGCAACAGACATGATCATTGGGGGTGGCGTGACCGGTACTGCTTGCGTCATGGTCATGTGGACCATCGGGAGCGATGCCGGCACTAAGGTCATCTGTGGGCGCGCGGGCACTGGTGGGGCCGGCGGCGTTGCTAGGACCTGTTGGGGAGAAGCTCCTCCTTGCAGGTCGAGTTTCTTCTGCTCAAGTGTGGCAATAAGGGTCTTGATCAGGGTGATGCTCTGCTGCGTGTTCTCGGGGCTATCCATGAGAAGTCTGTGTTGCCGATGCTCTTGGAATTCAGGGGATTTCTCGCCAAACGTGCGGCGAATGCACTCACGGAATTGCAACTCTGTTCTCGCCCTGCCCGCGTCGAGATAGGGGAAGCCTTCTCGGCCAAGGTCTTCCACCTGTGCGAGAAATTCCTGGAGCTTTCCGACGCCACGGGTGAGCTCTTCAATCGTGGCGGCCTTGGAGCGCGAGCGGGACTGCTCTAATATTTTTGCGCGTGCCATAAATGTAGGGAAAGTCTAGCCCAGCCTCCACAACGTGGCAAGAAAACATGGGAAAGCGAACGAGAGCTCTGGAAGCCGGTTGAGGCAGGACGATGTATCTCCGGCATTTCACAGGGACTAATGGCCCAGCTGATTAGGCCGCGAGGCCTGCAATGACATCGACATCTTCTTGAGCCCGATCCTGTTATGGCCTGGCATTCGTGCGGTTGAGACGACTGCTGCCATTCCCTGCCCGCGGCGATTCTTCTCCACCACGGGGTCAAAAACGTTTCCGCAGTTGAGGCAGCGCCAGACAGCTAGCCACATACTTTCAGCGCTCTCCATGAGATCGATGAAGTGATCTTTCGCCATACAACCCTGACAACGCGTACAGGTCATAATGCCCTCCTTGTGTGTCCCTCCAGCAGGATGTTGAAAAAGTCGCTCCCAGGAACCGTGAAACGTTAGACGTGAAAGGTGAGACGTGTGACGAAGATCACCAAGTCTCGTCCGAGCCATAAGCAATGTGTCAGTAGCCATCAGCGCCGTCTTCCCACGAGATGCGCCTCACGTTTCACGTTTTACGTTTCACGGGTATCGATGAGTTCCACCGTGCCACAATAGTTTTTCCGCAGACTCCTAGTCACAAGAGTAACGGGTCACCGCGGAGTTGGTTAGACCTAAAAGAGGTACCTCAAATGAAGGGGGGACGTAACGCAGCCCGCATTATTCTCCTTCGCCGAATGCCCTGTGGCTTCCAACCTTCGTAGCCGAAATGGCTACTTCAGCGGAGTAGGGTGCGCGGGACATGCGAGAAAGGCGCGATGTGGACAGATTAGGTTCCCACCTCGTTTGGCCCATCTCGCCTGTCCCGCTCGGCTATCCTGTGGGAGCGTTCTCCTGTTGCGCCGCACGTGCGGACCATCGAAGTTCAGGTGTGGCAAAATAATTTTCCCGCAGCCTGACACGTGACTGGTGAGCTCTGGAGGGTCGATGGAAGATCGTGGGTGGCATTCATGGCGAACGCACGATGCAGAGCCTGTGGTACAAGCACGCATGGTGTACAGGACACGATGTTGCTGGGGGGATCGTTGGCCGATCTGACGCGAGAGCGAGAAGGAGGCCGGGCACGAGCGATCTCGGTTTGGTGCCCCCGATACGAATTGAACGTACGACAAACGGTTTAGGAAACCGCTGCTCTATCCAACTGAG
>Ga0247727_10010260_pt1 | contig 16638 bp, 15 predicted proteins | sample WisWelCaveWW1625_FD_202498 | JGI IMG/M metagenome (GOLD analysis project Ga0247727, IMG submission 202498) | Biofilm microbial communities from Wishing Well Cave, Virginia, United States - WW16-25 | ecosystem: Environmental > Aquatic > Deep subsurface > Groundwater > Cave microbial mat | place... | reverse complement strand
TGTTCACGGATAAAAATCCGCGAGCATCCGTGTGTTCCGCGTCATCCGTGTTCAAGGCTTTTGCTTTTGATCTATTGGCTTCCTATTTTCCCAGCCTTTTACCGATATTTAACAAAGTTACGCTAACTCCTTTTGCTGATGGTATTGAGAAGAATACTCATCATCAAAGGAATTGTGACCATGCAGAAATCTTCGCGCCGGCGGCTGATTTTTCTTCTCATCGTGGTTGGCGCGGCGCTGAGAATTTTTTATCTCGGCAAAGCCGCGCCATGGCTGGATGAAGCCATCACCTACGATCGCGCGCTCTCCAGCGTCACCGACATCATCAAAGCCTCGTACGGTTGGGATATTCATCCGCCGACGTATTATGTTATTGCGCATTATATGCTGAATTTCGGGCACTCGCCGGAAGCCTTGCGGCTCTTCTCCGTGATTTGCGGCGTGCTGTGCATTCCGGGTTTTTATTTTTTCGCGCGTGAAATTTTTGGCCGGCAACGCGAAGCTCTGGTGGCGACGCTGCTCTTGACGCTTTCGGCGTATCAAATTCGTTATGCGCAGGAAGCGCGGATGTACACCCTGTTTTTTCTCGTGTCGCTGCTGGCGCTGTGGTTTTTTTATCGCGCGGTGAAACGGCAGCAAAAAAGCGACTGGTATTTGTGGGCGGCTATCAGTATCGTCAATTTTTATGTGCATTACTTTTCAATTTTTTTGATGGCCGGCCAGGTGGGGTTTTATCTCGTGCATCTGATTCGCACCAAAGCCCTGTCGCAGCTTTTGAAACAGCATCGTGCCTTTGTTTGGGCTTCGCTCGTCTTGCTCATTGGCTGCTTGCCGGCGGTGCCATTGCTCGTGCAGCAGGCATCGACGAAAATCAGCAGCTACGGCGTTAAACAGCCGACGGTGAACCCGCTGATGTACCTCCTCGTGTTTTTGAAATTTAGTTTTTATCCCAACACGCTCGCCGACCCGCTGTGGGAACGCGGTTTGAAATATATTTTTGGCGCCGTCATTTTCTTCGGCTCGCTCATCGCCTGGAAAGAGCGGAAAGAGGCCATCATTTTTTCCTGCACCATTCTCGTCGTGGCGTTGAGCTTGGCGTGGGTCGCCTCGCATGTGGTGTTTTTCTCGTTGACGTTCCGGTATCTCTATTTTCTGAATGCGCCGGTGCTGATTTTGCTCGCGTTGGCGATTACCGCCGTTGCCGATAAAATTCCGGTTAAACAAAAAAAGCTGGCGCTCGCCACCGTGCTCGGCGCGATCGGTTTGCTGCAGTTTTATATTCTCGCGCATTATTATCAAAACCCCCGCAATGCAGATTGGCGCACGGGCTTTGCGCTGCTCAAACAAAACTGCCAGGAGAATGAAGCGATTATTCCGGTGCCGGCCTATGTGAGTTATGTCGCGCGCTATTATCTCGTCGGCGATAAAAATCACGAGCGCGTTTTCTGGGAACACAACACCACGCCCGCCGGTCTGGATACGCTGCTCGATCGGCACCACGGCCTGTTTGTCGTGGTGACGGACGACATGTATCCGCCGGAGTCCCGGCAGAAAGTGAATGACTGGCTGGCTGCCAACGGGCGCTTGCTCTGGGAAGACCCCAATTTTCCCGGCAACGTCATCTGGTATGCCCGCAAAGCTTCGCCGCTGGGCATGAAGAATTGGGAAAGCGAATCGAATTAAAACCGGTTTTTGTTGTTGCCGACGGGGTGAAAAAATCGAGCGTCAAAATAAAAGCTTTGAACGCCGATGACGCGGATAACACGGATATTCGCAGATTTTTTGCTTTATCCGTGTAAATCTGCGTCATCGGCGTTATCCGTGTTCAAAAAAAATTTACAGAGTTTTTTTGATTTACACGAAGCAATTTTACAAACCGCGCGCTTATTTTCCCGATAATTTATTTTGCACCACGCCGAGATTCTTTTTGAATTCCACATATTGGGGAAAATTCTGCACCAGTTGCGACCAAAGCTCTGCCGCCTGCTTATAGTATTCGACTGCCCCGGCGCTCTTTTTCATTTTTCCATTGATCTCGCCCAGCTTGAAGTAGGAAATCGCCAAGCCGTTTTTAAACGCGACATTGTTGGGGTAGGCCGCATAGAGTTCTTTTTCTAAGCGGGTGTATTCTTCATAAAACCCCAACGCCTGGTCCAAATTCCCCAGCGCGCTGTGCGTTTCGCCGAGTTTGGAGTAGGAAATCGCCAAGCCGTTTTTAAAGTCCACATTGTTGGGGTAGGCGTCATGGAGTTCTTTTTCCAAGCGAGCGTAATCTTCATAAGCGCCCAAAGCCTTTTCCAGATTGCCGAGCGACGTTTGTGTATTGCCTAAGTATTGATATGAAATCGCCAAGTTGTTTTTTGCCTCGGCATTATCGGGATCGGCTTCACCGAGTGCTTTGGTTATTTGAAGATCTTTTTCATAAAAAAACAAAGCCTGGCTCAAATTCCCCGTCGTCTTGTAATAGTTGCCAATCCGATCACACAAGAAATATAACTCCCGCTTCGCCTCCGCAAATGCCGCGACCACACTTGCGCCATAGCGCGCGAACACCGCGGCCTCCTCATACGTCGCGTTCAAAGGATGGCCCACACCGGTTTCATATTTCAGCTTCTCGGTCAGCGCCGCAATCAACGGCTTGCAGTCTTCAAAAAGTCGCGGGTTCTTCTTTTTGATTATCTCTTGCACGACCGGGCTGCACTTAAAAGCGGCGGTGCTGGCATTGTATTCGATCCACCCTTTTTGCGCCAGGCCGGGCAAATTTTGCTGCAAGTTTTCCGAAGCTGTGAGCAGGGTTTCCAGCATGGCAAAGGCCAAACTTTCAGCAGGCAATACGGCAAAGGCCGAGAGCAGCGCGGTTTCTTCCGGCGCAAGCTGGCTCAGGTCATACATCGCGGCAATAATATCCTCGGGTTTTTCGCGGCGCAAACGGTGCGTGGCCTGATAAGCCGTGCTCACGGCCGAGCTTTGTTGCAGCGCAAGCAAGCCTTGGTGTTGTAAGTCCGCGAGCAGGTTGGCAAGCGAGTAATTGGTTTTCAGGCGATTGCGTTCGTGCAGGTTTTTGGCCAGCAGCTCGATCACCAGCGTGTTGCCACCCACGGCCGCGCGTATTTGTTGGAAGAGACCGTCTTCCTGCGCTTGATGGCTGGGATAATGTGTGCGGAACAGTTGCAGAGCCTCGGCCTCAGGCAAGCCCTCGATGCGAAAACTTGCAGCCGCGCTAAATTCGGTAATGCGCGTGGTGAGCAGCACGTGAAAATTCGGGCAACGCCGCAGGTTGAGGTAATTCGTTTCGAGATCATCCAGTTCATTCGCGTTGTCAATCACCAGCAAACACGGGCTTGGCAGTTCCGCCATGGCAGCGAGCAAAAGCTCGAGCCGTGCAGGTGCGGGCAGCGCGTCTGCAAAGCGCAAAGCCAGCGGGCCGGCGAGCGTGAGCAGGGCATTGGCCATATTGTTTTCGCTCAACACCCATGCCACGTGGGCATATTCGTTTTGGCAGGTGTGGTAATAATGCGAGGCCAGCGAGGTTTTGCCAATGCCGCCTTCGCCATTCACCAACAGCAACAGATGGTTGCCGACGAAGAGCTTTTGTTTGATGTCTTGCAATTCTGCGTTGCGCCCCAAAAAGGCTTCGGGCAAAAACGGCGGCTTAGTGAGCAGGTGGGGAATTTTGCGCTCGCCGGCAGCCGAGGGAGGCGGGCTCGGCGGTTCGAAACGGATGAAGCCTTCCTCCGCGAGTTTATCTAATTGACTGTCAAAATGCTCCCGCAGGCCTTCGATGTTTTTGTACTCGGTTTGAAAATGCCCGAGTTGTTTGAGCTTCTCTTGAAAAGCCCACAGGCTGTTTAAGTTATCTTTATTGGCGCTGCCCGTGGTGATTGGGGCATCTTTGAAATAGGTGAAGATAAACGGTTTGTTCGTCGCTTTAAACTGTCCGAACGCCGTCTCAAACTCTTCGGCGGTGTACTTTCCCACTTTGGTGCAGAACAGCATTACAAAAATATCGCATTCACGGATGGCTTTGTTGTACTCATCCTGCAAACGCGTCGGCGACATGGCGTCGAGAAAATCTTCCCAAATAACCAATTTGAGAAACACGCCACGATTTACCCATTGGTTGTTTTTGCGGTTGATGAATATTTCAAACTGCTCGCGGTCGCTTTTGAGTTCCGCGGATGAGGCTAAGAAGATTTTGATCGGCTTCATTCGTTTGCAAAGAAAAATGGCTGGCATGTGGCATGACTTCCCCTGTTTAATTGAAACTGCACCCAACGCTTTGCTTGCAGGCGAGGCGTCACGCCCATTGGACCAAATAATGTCGAAAATGTACGCAAGTTCTTCGGCAAAGTCAAGATTGATTTGCCGGTTAGTTGCCCACCAATAACTGAGGCATTACCTGATTCAGACGCGCCGGCGCGATCGGTTTACGTGACAGGTTCCACTTGCATTTGTCCTCGGGGACGTTTATTATTTAAATAGGAAATTATTTTAGCTTCAGGAGAAATTCTATGAAATGGCAACATCTCGTCATGCCGGTGGCAATCGCTACCTGCTTCGCGGCGTGTGATAACGGCGCCAAGCAGAGCCAACCGGCGCCGGCAGGTTCAGCCGGTTCGTTGCAAGTCGCGGAAACGACGCCGAACGCGGACTCTGCGCCGGCGACGACAGCGCGGGTTCTGACGGAGAGTGAAACGGACTCGCTTTGGCAATTGCAGCAGAAAATCATGCAGCAACCGAATGACATTACACTGCGCCGGGAATTGGGCCGGCGCGCGATTGACGCCAACGCCGGCATCATTTGGGCCGTCGGCCAGGGGCGAATCAACCCAAAAGCGACGCCAACGAACGTCGCATTGAATCAGGCGAAAATGGCGGCGACACTCGACGCGGGCCGCTGGGCGGCGTATTTATTGGAATGGCAAAAAACGGATTACGCGGCGGACTTCGGTAAAATTCAAGCGCGCATTCCAGGTGTTAAAGTTGTGCGCGAGTCGATGAACGACTCACTTTGCATCGTGTTGGCGCAAGTGTCGGCGCGATAAAATAATGGCTAAGTTCCACACCGCGTGAACGGTGAATGTTTACCAATCATATCATGACCGACGAATATACCACGCTGGCCGATTTTTATGATGACATCTATGCTTTTCGCACGCAGGATGTGGATTTTTATACAGCGAAAGCGCGCGAGCAACCAGGACCGATCCTCGAAGTGGGATGCGGCACCGGCCGCGTGACGTTGTCGTTGTTGGCGACGGACGAGGAAATTTACGGCGTTGACGCCTCGCCGGCGATGTTGCAGATTCTCCGGCACAAGCTGGTTGGCCGGCCGGAGTTGCTGCCGCGTTTTTCCGAAGGCGATATGCGCCATTTCGACCTCGGCAAAAAGTTTCGGCAAGTGTTCGTGCCGTTTCGCGCGTTTCTGCATTTGGACACGGTGGATGAACAATTGATGACGCTGCGAAATTTTGCCAAACATTTGTTGGCGGAGGGCCGCTTGATTCTCGATGTTTTTGCGCCGTCGTATCGGCTCATGAGCCAGGAGCAGATGCGCATGTCGTTGCCGGCGCAACGGTTGCCCGATGGCCGCATCGTTACGATGGCGGATCACGTTACGTATGTGCATCGTGAACAGCGCCTCGACGTCGAGCGCCATATCGACACGGTGTTGCCCGATGGCACGTTGAAGCGGCGCGTGGAACATTTTCACCTGCGTTATATTTTTCGCTATGAAATGGAATTGCTGTTGCGCCAAGCCGGTTTTGCGGTGGAAACCGTTTACGGCGATTTTGCTGGCCGCCCATATGATTATCACAGCGGCGAAATGATTTTTGTGGCAAGGCTTGTTTAACTGAGAACAAAAAAATTAAACGTTTGCGATATAACAATTTTAAAATTTCTCCAAGGAGGGAAACATGATAGCTTTCAAAATTTTAACCAATCGCTTGCCGGTAAAGTGGCAGGCTGAACTTCGCGAAGCCTTGGGCAGCGCCGCGGCGCCGGCCGCCGAATCCGCCAAAGACGAAAAAAGCGAAACGCCGGAAATCGTCGTTGCCGCGGAGAATCTGCATGTTGTCGATGATTTATTGCACTGGATTCAACGGATGAACCGGCCGCAAAAAACCAACAAGAATGCGATTCCGAATCAAGGCGTCAGCCTGACGATTCAACGGCCGGATGGCAATCGCATCACCCTGATGGAGCGCAATGCCAGCGTCGTCAAGCAATTTCTCGGCAGTTGACCTTGCAATAAAATGTGGAGAATGACATGGAACAAAAAAATGGCCGTCTAAAAAACGGCCGCTTGAAAAAACGCCTCGAGATCGGCGAATATCTCGTACGCGACCCCGAAATTTATCACGGCGAGTTAACTTTCAAAGGCACGCGCGTGCCGGTGCGAGTGGTGCTGGCTTATGTTGCCACGGGAATGAGTGTAACGAACCTCAGACGGAATTGGCCGGAGGTTTCGAAGGAAGCGATTCTGGAAGCGCTAGGCCTCGCGAAGGACGCCTTCATTGATAAATACCAATAAACTGCTAAAGCATGTTTATCATCGATAATGCCCTTGCCGACAAACTGGTGTTGGAGCCTATTCAAAAGATCGCCACGACTCGCCCTGTACGCGACATTCGCATATACGAAATTGTCAAAGATGAGCGCGTGCCAGTGCTCTTGCGCGATTTTCCGTCGCCTACTTTTATCACAATTGATGAAGCCGGTTTCTGGCGTCGGCATTTGTGCAGCCACGCCTATTGCATACTCTGCTTCGCTTTGCTCGACTCTCAACAATGGCTAATTCCTTCTCTGTTGCGCAGGCTATTGCGTCTGCCAGAGTTCAAAACCAAAGCCAAACGCATGGGCAAAGTGGCGCGCGTCAGCCAGGCCAGCATCAAATATTATCAGTTTGGCGATCAAGAATTGCACGTATTGAGTTGGCCGAAGATTTAAACCAGCGTTTCTATGTTGCTCAACAAAATACTCTGGTGGCTCGCGAGCCTCGGCGACAAGCCGCTGTCGCTGACCAAAAGCCTGCGCTATAAAATTGCGCTCGGCTTTTTGGCGTTGGTTTGCATCAACATCGCCACCAGTATTTTTGCGGTGTATAATTTTTCGCAACTGGGGGACACCGGCCGGATTTTGCGGGAAAATTATCAAAGCGTCCGCGAAACCGAGAATTTAATCGGCGCGCTCGAGCGGCAGAATGACGTGATGCAAACGTTGCTGCAGGGCGATCTCGACTCTTCCATGGTGAAATTCACCGCGAACAATGAGCTGTTCCAAATCTACGTGCAAACCCTCGCCGGCTTGGAGCTGAAAACCGATACGGCTATTCTCGATAGTCTCAGGCTCAGCCACGAAAGGTTTATTACCTCTTTTAACAAGCTGTATTTGCACCTGCAACAGAATAGCGAGAAGAAAACCGCCGAGACGCTGTATGGGCTCGAAATTCAACCGCAACTTACCAAGCTCAACACCTTGAGTCTGCAATTGCTGGATGCCAACAAAACCGCGGTGCGCACCGCGGAAGAACAAGCAAAGGAGATGTCGGATCGCGCCACGTATGCCGTCATCGTGGCGGCGATTATTGCGCTGGCGCTCAGCATGATCGCGAGTGTCCAATCAACGCGCAGCATCCGGCGACCCGTGCGCAAATTAACGCAGACGATTCGCCGCATTAGCCAGGGCCGGCTGAATCAAAAGATTGATATCATGGCCGAAGACGAGTTGGGCGAGTTGACGCGTGAATTCAATAAAATGACGGAGCGGTTGCGCACCTATGAGCAAATGAACATTCTGCAATTGATCGCGGAAAAGAAAAAATCGGAAGCCGTAATTGGCAGCATTGCGGATCCGGTGATTTTGACCGACGAAGATAATCATTTGCTGGCGGTCAATCAGGCCGCCGCCAAAGTTTTTGGCATTGCGCTGGTCAATGGCTGGCAAAGCAAAACCATTGAGGAATTGGTGCCGGATGCAAGAGTCGCCCGGCTGCTGACGGCCGACGCCAATTTGCGCGACGAGATCGCGCGCCAGGATCAATTGCTGGCGGTGACGCAGGGCGACCAGGCGTTTTATTTTCGGCCGCGCCAGACGATGATTACCGATGAACATGGCCACGTGCAGGGCGTGGTGACGTTGTTGCAAGATGTGACGCGGTTAAAAAAACTCGATCAGCTCAAATCGGATTTTATGGCGACGGTGTCGCACGAATTTCGCACGCCGCTCACGTCGTTGAATATGACGGTTGATATTCTCCTCCAGGGCTTGCTCGGCAGCGTCAGCGTGCAACAGGGCGAGTTGCTGGCCACCGCCAAAGCCGATTGCGAGCGGTTGACGAAACTCGTGAAAGAATTGCTCAATCTGTCGCGTCTGGAGTCCGGCAAGTATCAGATGAAAAAAGAAACGGTCAACCTGCAACTGTTATTCGATGATGCGCTCAAACATTTGCGCGTGCCGTTGCGCATGAAAGAGATTGCGTTTGAAACGGCGATTGAGGCGGCCTTGCCCAATTTTTCGGCGGATCACGAGCAGCTCTCGTGGGTGATTACGAATCTCGTGAGCAATGCGCTGCGTTACACGCCGGCCGGCGGCAAAATTACGATCAGCGCCAGCCGGGAAAACGGCGCGGCGCAAATCAATGTTGCCGATTCGGGGCGCGGCATTCCGGCGGAGGCGTTGGATTCGATTTTTGAAAAATTTGTTCAAGTCAAGCATCAAACTGATGCCACCCCGGGCAGCGTCGGCCTCGGCCTCGCGATTGCGAAGGAAGTGGTTGAAGCGCACGGCGGTAAAATCTGGGTGACCAGTGTAGTGGGGAAGGGAAGCACGTTTTCTTTTACGATTCCGCTGACGCGCGAAGCGCACAACGAACTCGCGGCATAGCTTCTTAGCTTTACACAACGAAATGAGCTTGCAACGAAAAGAGAACCGCAACGAAAGGAATTTTGTAAATTATAAAACACGGAGATTAAAAAATGAAAACCGTTGAAGCAAATGCAATGCAAAAATGCCTGCCGATTTTTTTGGCTCTTGCTCTTGTAATATTCTCTTGTAACGGAAATGTTAAACAAGATAAGAAACTCAGCAAAGAAGAAGCCAAGCAAATTCTCGAAGCCATGGGATATAAAAACGTAGTTATTGGCGCAGTAGTCCATGGCTTTTCTCTATTTGGCTGGGGAGGTGATAACACTGCTTTTGTTATAGCTATAGGCACACCTCCTCCTGCTAGTGATCTTAAAGATGAGATTCAAACAGTGTTTGCCTTTGATGAACAGCTTGGTTGGTTTTCATGGGAGCATAAAAGAGATGAAAAAACAAGAAAATTGCAACTCAATATATTCACTCGAAACGGAAAGCAGACGCTTCCGAACTGATCAAAGTTTTCATGTACTACCTTTACCTCGATGAATCTGGCGACCTTGGCGATCACATTCAAAGTCCAGGTGCGTCACGGTATTTTGTGATCGCAGTTTTGGAAGTCATAGATGACCAAAACCGGAAGGCTATAGCAAAGGCGGCCGAACGAACGATAAAAAATAAGCTGCATAAGAAACACCCGCGTAAGCACAAACCAATCCTTGAGCTCAAAGGCACAGGAACTGATTTGGTAGATAAAAAGTATTTCTATCGTCACATCGCTGAAATACCATTTACGATTTCGGCCGTGATTCTCGATAAGAAACGGTTTGTAAATCATCTCCAACTCAACAAAACTCGTGTCTACCGTTTCATTACCAACCTTGTTCTCAAAGAGTTGCCGATGGAACGAGTAACTGATCGGGTGATCTTGACCTTGGATAAAAGCATGCGCAGCTCGATAATTCAAGAATTCAATGAGCAGTTGATTAAACAGTTGGAGTCACATATTCCACCCAATGTGCCGGTATCTATCAATCACAGCTTTTCACATGAAGATAAACTCTTGCAAGCGGTGGATCTGTTTGCGTGGGGGCTTTATCGAAAGTATGAAGTCGGGGACACGGAATGGTATGAGGTTTTTAAGGAGAAAGTTGCTTTTGAGCGAGTCTACCCAGATAAATAAAAAAGAGAGCGACCCCTGTATAACCAGAACCTTGTGGCTATTTTACCTACATTCAGAAGGGAACACCACAAGAGCTATACAGGACTTACCCGCTCTCTTAATAAAAAATACGTCTTTGCCATGTAAAAGTCAAGTTTTTTGTTAAAAAATATGGAAACACGTTCCGCCAAAGTTCTCGTCGTGGATGACGAGCCGAATATTCTGAAAACGATGGGCATTTGTTTCGACGCCAGCGGCTTTGAGGCCAGGTTGATTGCAAAACCGCAGGAAGTGATGGAGGTGATTCAGCGCGAGCGTTTCGATTTGGCGTTTGTGGATTTGAAAATGACGCCGCTGGACGGCATGGAAATTTTAGCCGAGATCAAAAAACACGCGCCGGAGACGACGGTGACGATGATCACGGCGCACGGCTCGATTGACAGCGCGATTGAGGCGATCAAAAAAGGGGCTTATCATTATTTGCAAAAACCGTTCGACCTCAAAGAATTGCAACTCTTTGCGATGAAGGCGCTGGAGCATCATCAACTGACGCAGGAAGTGCGGGAGTTGCGGCAGAAGGTGGCGGAAACGGCGCAGGTGCTGGGCCTGAATGAAATGATCGTCACCCACAATCGCGAGATGCTGGCCGTGCTCAGCCTGGCGGCGCGGGTGGCGGAGAGCGCCATGAGCGTGCTGATTGAAGGCGAGAGCGGCACGGGCAAAGAATTGGTGGCGCAATTCATTCATCAACGCAGTCCGCGTGCGGCGAAGCCATTGATTAAAGTGAATTGCGCGGCGCTGCCGGAGAATCTGTTGGAGAGCGAGTTGTTCGGCCATGTGAAAGGCGGCTTCACCGGCGCCGTCAAAGATCGCCAGGGCCGTTTTGAAGTTGCCGACAGCGGCACGATTTTTCTCGATGAAATTGCGGAAATCGCGCCGAGCATTCAGGCGAAGTTATTGCGCGTGATTCAGAGCAAAGAATTTGAGCGCGTCGGCGAGAGCGTGACGCGCAAAGTGGACGTGCGCATCATCGCCGCCACCAACAGGAATTTAGACGAGGCGCTGAAAGAAGGCAGTTTTCGCGAGGATTTGTTTTACCGGCTGAATGCGCTGCGCCTCAAGCTGCTGCCGCTGCGCGAGCGTCCGGAAGATATTCCGTTGCTGGTGCAATATTTTCTTAAAAAGTTTATCAAAGAAACGCCGGTAGAAATTTTGCCGGAAGCGATGAAAGCGCTGCGGGCCTATCGCTGGAGCGGGAATGTGCGCGAGTTGGAAAACGTGATGGAGCGCGCGGTTTTGCTGGCGAAAGACGGCGTGGTGGATTTGACGCATTTGCCGGAAGAAGTGCGCCTGGCGGCGGAGAAGCCGGCGCAGGCGTTTTCGCTCGAGGAGGTTGAGAAGCTGCACATCAAACGGGTTCTGCAACATGCGCAAGATTACGACAAAGCGGCGCAGATTTTAGGCATCGACCCTGCGACGCTCTGGCGCAAGCGGAAGAAGTACGGGTTTTAGGGTCGGCTCGCGCGAGTACTCTGGGCGAGCATTTTGATCATCCATATTAAAGGCAAAACAATTTTGGGCAAAACTATTGGCCGCTCGGCACCAACAGAATTTTTCCGCCGGTCATGTCGTCGGCGTATTGTCTTAGGCCGTTCATCGCTTGCTCCAGCGGCAGCCGCGCGCGTATTTCGGTTTTTAAATCGCTGGCGAGAAATTTTTGCACCTGCAGCGCGTTGCGTAACTGTCGGAGCGGATTGTTTTTTTGCAGCGCGTTCGAAAGCCAAAATCCCTCGACGTGTTTGTCGTCAAAAATAAAAACGCGCGGATCGATCTGGCAGGGTTGCAGCGAGAGCCCGCCGTAAATGATAATGCGCCCCTGTTTCGGCAGCGCCTGCAAAACCCGGCCGGCCAATTCGCCGGCAACCGCGTCAAATGCAAGCGACGCGTTGAGCTCGTGACAGAGTTTTTTAAGACGATCATCAAAATTCGGCTCGCTGCTATTCAAGACGTATTTTGCGCCGAGTGATTGCAGCAATTCAACCTGTTCGTCGCGGCGCACGATGTTGAGGACCGGAATGCCGAAGCGTTGGCCGAGGCGAAGAATCATGCGTCCGAGCGCGCTTGCCGCCGCGGTTTGAACGACAGCGCGATGGCGACCGCGTTTGGCGATATCCATCAACGTCCACGCGGTCAACGGGTTCACGATCAGGCTCGCGCCCTGTTCGAAGGAAATATTTTTGCGCAGCGGAATACAGAATTTCGCCGGCGTGACCATGAACTCCGCCCACGTGCCGTCGCCATCATACGGCGCGGCGCAGGCGACCCGTTTGCCGACCAGAACGCGCGTCATGAAACCGCCGCCGGCCGCGACTACTGTGCCGCTCGCTTCGAAGCCGGGAATGACCGGGAGTTTTTTCTTGATGTACGCGCCGCTGAGAAAAGCCAGATCGGATGGATTGATCGGCGAAGCGGCGATGCGCACGAGCACCTGCCCGTTGCCGGGACGCGGCACCGGTCTTTCAGCAAGCGCCATACTTTCCGGCTTGCCGTCGAGAGCGCGAAGCTCCAACGCGCGCATGGCAGGAGGGAGTGTTTGTGGGTTTGAGTTATCGTCGCGCATCGTGATGTTTAATTCTAAACGAAATATCCTGCTCGTTCATAATTTGCACATCATATAAATCCAGCCGGCCTTCTTCTCCGGTCTCGCATAAGTGCAAGCCCTGTTCATCAATAGCCTCTTCAAGTTCATCGAGCACGCCGAATACCATTTGGTTCACAGTATTTTCATATTCCGAGAAAAGATGCCGAATCCGCGAAAATTCCGGTTCCGGAAAAAACTGCCCCAAAATTAGATTCTCGCGTACTTCCTTTATTTTATCCTTCCCCAAATTTGGCCTTCGCGATTGAGCAATTCATACAGTCGTGAACAAGGTTGTATCGTTAACATGCTGTTGTCTCCTTAAAAACTTTTGATAATTCTTCCAAGTTCTCATCTGTGAATCCAACTAACCCTTGCGGGTGAATGACACGAGCATGGAATTATCAACGATGTTCACACCAACTTTTCCTTCCCATTCCTTCAAACCAAAAGAGATCCGTTAGCCGCGCGTGCCTGTCAAATTATTTCTTATTCAGGCATTTTAAGAAAATAAGATTTTTACAGATATTTGACAAGGAGAAAAACGTAGCGCCCGTAATGGGTCAGTTACAGGTGGGTAGCGCAGACATCTTGTCTGCAGGCAGGATGCCTGCGCTACGTTTTCCACCCGTAAGTGAGGCATTACTAGCGCCCTGCTCGCGGGGCAGACAAGATGTCTGTGCTACCCCATTACTGAGGAATTACCAACCTTTAGTCATTACTCGCCCGCAGCTTCTGCGCGACCTTTTCCACCTCCGACCACACCCGCAGAAAATTACCCGAGCAGATTTTCTGAACATCCGCGTCGGAGTAGCCTTTTTTCAGCAGCTCGTAAATGATATTGGGATAATCCGCCACGCTTTTCAAACCGGTGGGCAGAGTGTCGCCGACGCCGTCGAAATCCGAGCCAAAGCCGACGTGATCGACACCGACCAGTTTTACCACGTGATCGATATGCGCCACGACGTCCGCAATATCGGCGTAACCAATCTTGTTATCCATGCGATATTTTTTCAACGCCTCTTTTCCCGTATCGCTATTGGGGTTGATTTTATTTTTCTCAATATATTTCCACATTTTGTCTTCGGCCAGGCGGATCGAGTCGCTCAAAAACGACGAGCCGAAGTTGATGCCGATGACGCCGCGGTTTTGCGCCAGCGCTTTGATCATGTCGTCATCCATGTTGCGCTCCCAACCCGGCGTGAAATGGCGGCACGATGAATGCGAGGCGATCACCGGCGCTTGCGTGAGACGCATCACCTGATAGAACGTCGAATCCGACACGTGCGAAATGTCGATCATGATGCCGAGCCGATTCATCTCCGCCACGACTTCTTTGCCAAAAGGACTCAAGCCATGCCACTGGCGAGTGGGATCGTAGGATGAATCCGAAATATGATTGCTCTTCGAATGCGCCAGCGTGATGTAGCGAATGCCGCGAGCGTAGAAATGCTTTAAATTTTCCAACTTGCCTTCGACGGGTGAGCCATTCTCCATGCCCATCGGGAGTGAGATCAAACCTCTGGCGAATTGGGTTTGCACGTCGGCAACGGTTTTGGCCACGGCAAATTTGTCCGGCCAATCTTTTTCAAATTTTTCCACCATGTCGATCAGCTTATCGGCGTAAGTCTTGGCGCCGCCTTTTTCTTCGTATGCGGCCGGCACATAAATCGACATGAACGGCGCATTGAGGCCGCCGGCTTTGGCGCGCACGTAATCAAAATCACCGCCGGCCGTTTGGACGGAAATGTCTTCCATCTTTTCCTGCAAGCGATACGGCACATCGACATGCGTATCGACGATGATGAATTCATGCGCGAGCTTGCTGGCTTTTTCACGCAGCTCGGCGTCGGTGAGTGGCTTGGCTGGCTGCGGTTTGCTTTGCTGGCAGGCGGCGGTAGCAAGCAACAACACAAGAATGGCGGAATAAAAGGATTTCATTTTGCTCCCTCTTTCGTTTGGGTTTGGATATGAAATGCCATAAACCTTCATGCACCAGCCGGATTCTTCACACAATTCGAGAAAACGAATTGGGCGCGGTTTGTAGGGTTCAATGAGTTTGAACATGAAAATTCCTTTGTAATGAAAAGCAAATGTCTGCTACTGAGAGCGTGTCCCGTTACACTCGTGGAACGCAAATATTCTTTCGCCGTTTGCAGAATCAGCTCCGGGGTGACTTTGCGGATCTCCGCTTCGAGTTGGTTGATGCGTTCCGGATTGTCGTCGAAAAGGGCGAGGCTGGCCAGCAGATCGGCGCGGCCAAAACCGCTCAAGTTGTCGTAGAAATCAGAGCGGAATTTAACCAGCGCATGTTCCAGCGCGGCTTTATCGATCGGGGTATTGCAAACTTCGGCAATCACTTCGTCGACGGCTAGCATGATCGAATCCGCTGACACGTTTTTATCATGAAACAGCGAGGCCATCCACAACATCGGGCCGTTGTAATTGAACATGTTGCCCAGCAAATTGATGCCGCCATTGACGCCGCCGGTCATGCCGTGTTTTTTCACCAGCGCCTGATGCAGCCGGCTGTCGTCGCCTTGCAGCAAAATTTGATCGAGCACGCCCATCGCAAAATATTCCGGGGTGTTGCGCGCCGGCATTTGATACGCAAAGGCCAGCGCCGGGCGATTCGCCAGCGGGTCGGGCTTGCTGAATTTTTTTTCCTGCTCCTGCCGCGGCTCGCTGATGTCGGGTTTCGCCGGTTGCTCGGCAGCCGGAAGATCGGCGAAATATTTTTTGATCATCGTCAGCGCTGCGGTCGGCTCAAAATCTCCAACCACGACCAGCGCCGCATTGTTCGGGGCATAATAAGTTTTGAAAAACGCCTGCACGTCGTTGAGATTGGCCGCGTCGAGATCTTTCAGATCGCCGTAAAAATTGTGGGCGTTGAACCAGTTGGTGTTGGCGTATTGCGGCATGTCCAGCCACGGAAAACCGCCGTACGGCTGGTTGATGACGTTGACGTTGACTTCGTTTTTCACCACGCCCTGTTGATTGGTCAAATTATCTTGATTGATCGCCAGGCCGCGCATACGATCGGCTTCGGCCCACAGCGCCGTTTCCAATTTATGCGCCGGCAAAATCTCAAAATAATTGGTGAAATCGAAACGGGTCGAGCCGTTGAGGGTGCCGCCGTTTTTCTGCACGAGTTTGATGAATTCCATTTTGCCCAGATTTTCCGAGCCTTGAAACATCATGTGCTCGAACAAATGCGCAAACCCCGTGCGGTCTTTCGGCTCGATGCGAAAACCGATGTTGTAATACACCGCCACCGTCACCGTCGGCGCCGTGGCGTCGGGCGAGAGAATGGCCTTCAACCCGTTGTCGAGTTTCTGATAGTTGACCGGCACGGTGAAACTGTCGTCGGCCGGTTTTTGATTTTGCACACAGCCGTTCGCAAACATGGCGACGATGAGCGGCAGCATTGTGCAAATGCCTTTGAACTGCATGATGCCTCCTCGAATGAATATTATGAACAGAATTGAATTATCCGGTTATACAAAAGTATAGGACGTTGGCAGGGAGCGTCTTGTTGCAATGAATGAAGAGAAATTTTGTTCGACGAACAAGCGTTTTCGCGTTTGCGACCGTTCATGATTTGCGCAGAACCTGGTTTTGATGTAGAACCTGGTTTTGAAAAAAAACCGCTTGACAAAAAGAATTTTTTTTAATATACTTGCAAAGTGCAACGGAGGTGTCTGCTCTGTTAAGGGCTGAGAGAGCAGAGTTGCGGGATGGGAGGCTCTTCCATCTTCCATCTTCCATCTTCCATCTTCCATCTTCCATCTTCCATCTTCCATCTTCTTTTTGCGTTGAGTGGTGTTTAAGTATGAGGTTTGTGGTTTGAAGTTGTGTCATCGGGGAGATGGCATCTGTGGCTGACCAAGAAAGGTTCATGATTTTAGGATTCCTATTCACGCCGAGATGAATGGAGGTTTGTGATGGCATTTTCATTTGACGCGACTCGCAGTGC
>Ga0247727_10010259_pt1 | contig 16640 bp, 13 predicted proteins | sample WisWelCaveWW1625_FD_202498 | JGI IMG/M metagenome (GOLD analysis project Ga0247727, IMG submission 202498) | Biofilm microbial communities from Wishing Well Cave, Virginia, United States - WW16-25 | ecosystem: Environmental > Aquatic > Deep subsurface > Groundwater > Cave microbial mat | place... | reverse complement strand
CGCGGGTAAAGGCATCGTCCAACGTCAATGGGCCATGCACAAAGTCCAATGGGTAACGGTTTTCGATTAATTGAAACGCGCCGCGCGGGGTGGTCACTTCGTGGCCGGGTAAGATGGCGCGGTCAGCTTGTTCGCGTTTTTGAGTCAGCGTTTGCTCACGGCGTTGCGCCACGATTTCGGTGGGGAGCCAGGGCGGCAGTTCACGTTTAACCTTCTGGACGCGGAGGCGTTGCAGGCGGGTACGGAGGTTAGCAGACATGTAAGAGCGTGTGGAGGTATGGGAGTGGAGCAACGCCCACACTTCCATACCTCCACCCTTTAATTAGGCCAGACGACGGTCTCATACGCTGTTTCACACGGTGGGCCAATTGCCCAACACAAAGTCACGAAGGCTCAAAGATACAGAGACACAAAGGCTCAAAGGCTCAAAGACACCAAACTCTTGTGGCTTAGAGTCTTTGTGCCTTTGTGTTGAGATGATGTTCATCTCCCAGAGGTCAACGCTCGAAAGACGCGAAAGCCCAACACACCCAGCGCGATGAGCGCGATGAGGCCCATCATCAACACGAGCGCCATCTTGATCCAGTCGCGCGGCTTGTCGCCGACAGTTTTTCCGGTTTGCCCGTTAATCAACACGCGGTAAATTTGGTCGCGGTAGCGATAGGCTCCAATCCATATCGGCAACAGCACCAGCTTGTACGTTTGGCCGGTGAAGTCGCTGGTGGTCACGGTCAGGTCAATCACTTGTTTGTTGGCGACGGCTTTGGTCTCCAGTTGCTTCTTCGCCTCCTTGATCATTATCTCACGCGCGACCAGCGAGGCATCGGCCAGGGCCAGGTCATACAGCGCGGCCGGCCACTGCGCGAGGTATTCGGGCTTGTAGACAATCAATTTGGCTAAATCGTAATCCTGAATCTGTTGGATAAGTTTAGCGGGCAGGGCCTTGAGTCCGGCGATGAGCAGGTCGGTGTAAAAAAAGGTGCGCTCACCGGTGCGCCATACCCAGCGTTGAGTTTTGCCGGAGCCTTCGGAGACTTGCCCGCGCCAGTGGGCGGTGAGTGTGGCGCTAAACGTCCAGAAGGGCACATAGGCCGGATGCAGGCCGGTGCGCGTGGCGAGATGTTTCAAATCGTCCGGGTCAAAGAAGCCACGCCCCAGCCACGCGCGAAAATTTTTCTGGGCCAGCTCGGCTTCAAAGCCCGTCGGAATCAGGCCCTGTAACGGCAACAGTTCGCGCTCTTCGGGCGCGGCCACCAGCGCCGCTGTGCCGCAGAAGGGGCACTCGGTGGACGTTTGCCCAACGGCGAGGAGAGTCGTGGCGTGACACTGGCCGCAGGTGAAACGGCGTTGGGCCTCGGCCCAGCGGTGGCCCTGTTTGACGGCGAGAGAGAAGTCTAACACCTGGTCACGCCCCACTGCCGAGACCTCTTCCACGACTTCAACATAGCCGCAATGCTCGCACTTCAAGTCAATGAGTTCCGGGTCGAAGCGCAATTCGCCGCCGCATTTTGGGCATTTGAAATCGCGGCGGGCGCTGACGACTTCCGGTTCTTCGGGTTGGCGCGGCGCAACGCCCGCGCCGGGTTTGACTAAATCGGCTTGATTGATTTTGCCGGTGACGAGGCCCAGCCCGCGCTTGGCGGCGGCGTTGCCGGGGTTGGCGGCAATGGCCCATTCCAGATATTTTTTCTGTTCGCGCGGGTCATCGGTGGTGGCCGAGAGCCAGAGCCAGGCGTCGGAGTGATGGCGGTCATAGTCCACCGCTTGTTGGAGGAGTTGTTGGGCGCGGGCGCGTTCACCGTTTTTGAGCGCGGCGCGGCCATGTTGATACAGGCTCTCGGCCGAGTTACGGCGACGCTCATCTTCGCGGTTGGTAGAGGATTGGAAGCTCATATATTTCGGGTCGCCAACTGGCGGGCCTGCTCCAAATCTTCGGGGGTATTGACGTTGAAGAATGATAGGTGGGCGGGGTCGAAGCGGTCAATCTCCGGCTCGTCCACAAAGCGCACGCGCACGGCCGGAAAAAAACTGATGACCCGCATCTTGCCCGCGTCCAGCGCGGCGCGGATGGGGCCAAGGCAAGCGCGCGAGTAGAGGGCGCGAAATGGCTCGGACTCAACGGCTGCGCCGAGGCCGAGGCGCGGCATCATCACATCCGCGTTCGCGTCCGGTATCAGTGAAACCAAATAATCCAGCAGTGGCCGGATGATAAAGGGCATATCACATGCGAAACAAAACACATGCGGCTGGGTGGCCGAGTGGAGGGCCGTATAGATTCCGCCCAGCGCGCCTTTGTCGGGCAGAACGTCGCCGAAGAGGGGCAAGCCAAGATAACGGTAGTCGTCGGGGCGGTTGGTGACGATGAGGGTCTCCATCCCCAATCCTTTCACCTGCGCCAAAATATCTTCAATCAATGGACGGCCCAGCACGCGGACAAACGATTTATCGGTGCCCATACGCGAGCTTTTGCCGCCTGCCAGGAGTGCGACGGTTAAGGGGGTTGTCATGGCGAAATTATAGACGAAACTGCGATTGACGGGCGGGAGGTCGAGGCTTAGAATACTGGTATGCGTTCACCGTTTCCGGGCATGGACCCGTATTTGGAAAACCCGGCCTTGTGGCCAGACGTACACAACAGCCTGATGGTGGCGATGCGGGACGTGTTGGCTCCTAGCCTCGCGCCCAATTACTACGTCGGCATTGAGCAACGCATGTATGTGCTTAAGCCAGAGGAAGACTTGTTTATAGGCCGGACGGACGTTGGGGTGACACTTCAACGCCTACCGCCAACAACAAGGTCACTGCCGCTGGCTGAGGCGGGGGTGCTCGAAGTGTTAGTGCCGATGGAAGATGAAGTGGGTGAGTTGTTTTTGGAAGTGCGCGAACTGCCAGGCAAAAAACTGGTGACGACGCTTGAAATGTTATCGCCCGTCAATAAGTTTGGCCAGGGGCGGCGCAAATACCTTCGCAAGCGGGAAGGGGTGTTTAATACGCGTACCCACCTGGTGGAAGTAGATTTGCTACGCGCGGGTGAGCCGATGCCCACCTCCCGCCCCGTGCAAAGCGATTATCGGATTTTGGTCAGCCGAGGTTCGCAGAGACCGCGCGCCCAACTCTATGCGTTCCATCTACGCCAGCCTATTCCCCCATTTCATTTGCCGTTGTTGCCCGGCGACGCCGAACCGCTGGTAGACCTAAATACCCTCCTGCATGACCTGTATGCGCGCGCCCGGTTCGACGTGATTTTGGATTACGCCCAACCGCCCGTTCCCCCGCTCCGCGAGGAGGACGCAGATTGGGCGCGCGAATTAATTCACGCCGCCTGACCGCCTCTCCTCATCATTGGTACGCTATGGCTGCCGCTCCGCTCACCCTTGAACAATTGGTAGACTCGCTTACGGTGGAGGGCGAGTTGTATGAGTCACAGGCCAATGGCGCGTTGACGTGTTATGCCTGCGGTCATCGCTGCCTGATCAAGCCCGGCAAACGCGGCATCTGCAAAGTGCGTTTCAATGAGGCGGGGAAACTCAAAGTGCCCTGGGGCTATGTGGGCGCGTTGCAATGTGACCCCACCGAAAAAAAACCGTTCTTCCACATTTACCCGGGGTCGGATACGTTGACGTTTGGGATGTTGGGCTGCGATCTGCATTGCCCGTATTGTTTCACACCCGACACACCCATTGTCACCGACCGAGGCGTGTTTCCCATTGCCGAGCTATTTGAACAAGGGGGGTGTGTGCCGCAACCCGACGGGGCGGAGGTGGCGTTTCCGAAAGATTTACGAGTTATTACGAGCAGCGGGCGCCTGCGGCGAGTGATCCAAGTGTTCAAACATCCTTATCGGGGCGCACTCACGGTAATCAAACCCTATTACTTGCCAGAGTTACGTTGTACTCCTAACCATGGTGTCTATGCCACCATTGACCCGGCCCGGCAACCTGAACGTGTTGAAGCACAGAAACTTGAGCCGTCACATTTCTTGTTTGTCTCTCAACAACTCGCTACCTCGGGCACAGCGCCTGAAACAATGCGACGGATATTACAGGATTGTGCGGTGAACGACGATTTCTATTTGGTTCCAGTCCAATCCATTAGAGCAGAACTTTATGCTGGCGATGTTTACAATCTGGAAGTAGAAGCAGAGCATAACTATCTAGCGAATTTTGTGTTGGTGGCAAACTGTCAAAACTGGGTCACCTCACAAGCCCTCCGCGACCCCGCCTCCGAACTGGCGGGTGCCTCCCCTCAACTCGTCACGCCGCAACAACTCATCACGCTGGCCCAACAACAGGGCGCGGCGCTAGTCGGCTCATCGTATAATGAGCCATTGATTACGAGCGAGTGGGCGGTGAGCGTTTTCAAAGAAGCCGCGCGGGCCGGGCTAAAGTGTGTGTACATTTCCAATGGCAACGCCACGCCCGAAGTGCTGGATTATCTGCGCCCACACATCGTCGGTTACAAGATTGACTTGAAGACGATGTCGGACAAAAATTACCGGCGGCTGGGCGCGGTGCTGGAGAATGTGCTGAACGGCGTGCGGATGGTACATGCGCGCGGGCTATGGCTGGAAATTGTTACCCTCATCATTCCCGGCTTCAATGACAGCGAGGCCGAACTGCGCGACGCCGCGCAATTTCTGGCCGCGCTCTCGCCCGACATCCCCTGGCACGTCACCGCCTTTCATCAGGATTACAAGATGATGGAGCCGGACAACGCCAGCGCGCGCCACCTGCTCCGCGCCGCCGAGATTGGGCGCGAAGCCGGACTGCGCTATGTTTACGCCGGCAACTTGCCCGGACGGGTGGGCGAGCATGAACACACCTTCTGCCCCACTTGCCATGCGAAATTGATTGAACGCTCTGGCTATGTGATTTTGGATTATGCCTTGACCGCGCGCGGCGCTTGCCCGAGATGTGGTACGGTGATTCCCGGAATCTGGACCGACCAGCCCGACACCGTGCGCCTCGGCGGGTCGGGCCGCCCGCGCGCCATGGCCCACGCCATTAACCGCTATCGTTCTGATTTACCCGACCCCTAGGAGTTTTCATGGCCTCATCGTCTTACCCCGTTAAGTTTATTTTGACCTACGATATTTTGCCGGAGGTGCAGGAGACGTATTTTCAATTTGTGTTGGGGGAACTGGTGCCAGCCTTGCAGGCCCAGGGCCTGCACATGAGTGGCGCCTGGCACACGGCCTATGGCGACTACCCGATGCGATTGGTGGAGTTCATCGCCGAAGACCGCGCGACGGTGGAGGCGGTGCTGGACTCGCCCGCCTGGGAACACCTGGAAGACCGCCTGCGCGAGTTTGTCGTCAACTACAGCCGGAAGATTGTGCGTCTGCGTGAAGACCTGTTTCAATTTTGAGTCTTGACAAACAGGTGAGTTGCCCTCTAATATCAAATAGGTGAGTGTCAATATGAAAACGGTCTCGGCGGTTGAGTTTGCCAAAGCCCTGGCGGATGAGACCCGGCAAAAAATTATGGCGGAATGCTGTTGTTGCTGGATGTCGGTCAACGACTTGGCCGAACGCGTGGGCGTCACCCAACCCACCGTCTCGCATCACCTCGCCATCCTGCGCGAGGTCGAGTTGGTGGACGCGCGCCCGGAAGGCAAGCAAACGTTTTACACCCTCAATCAAAACCGGATGGTGGCCTGCTGTGGTCAATTGATGCTGGTCTTTGCGCCCGAGGCCAAAGCCACTGCCGCCGTGAAGAAGGCCCTACCCTGACTCCGGCTCTTTTTTTGCGGAGATACATAGACGAACTTCGATTTGAGAGAGGAGGTGAAACCCATGTCCCCATTTTGGAATGACCCGTGTTGTGACGACGATGCTTGCCCGTGCGGCGGCGGTTGTTGCGGCAAGTAACCTGAATGTCAGTCGTAGGAGCGGCTTGAAGCCGCGATGATCGTCGCGGTTGCAAACCGCTCTTACGCCACGTTGTTTTGTTTCCGATAAATGTATGAAAGGAAAATTCATGTCCTCCCCTATCCAAATTCATGAGGCCGTGCGCGAGCATTACGGCCAAATCGCCCGCACCCTCGACACCGCGCTGGAAAGTTGTTGCGGCGATGCCTGTGGTTGTAACACCACCCTTTATCCCAACGAACAACTGGAAGCCTTACCCGATGATGTCACTGGTCTTTCGCTGGGCTGTGGCGACCCCGTGACGCTGGCCGACATCCGCGCCGGCGACACCGTGCTGGACCTCGGCAGTGGCGGCGGCATTGATTGCTTTCTGGCCGCCAAGCGGGTTGGCCCAGCCGGCCGCGTGATCGGCGTGGATATGACGCCCGACATGCTGGCCCGCGCCCGCGCCAATGCCGAAAAGATGAAGGCCGCCAACGTCGAATTCCGGCAAGGGCAAATCGAATCGTTGCCGGTCGAAAATGATTCGGTGGATGTCGTCATCTCCAATTGTGTTATCAATCTCTCGCCCGACAAGTTGCAGGTCTTCCGTGAGATGTTCCGCGCGCTTAAGCCGGGTGGCCGGGCGTCAGTCTCCGATATTGTGACGAATGGGCCGATGTCGCCGACGGTGGCGCGCGGCCTTGAGTCATGGGCCGGATGTGTGTCGGGCGCGATGGAGGTGGGCGAGTATCGCGCCGGATTGGAAGCCGCCGGGTTTGTCAACGTGACTGCGACTCCCAAACAAGGCAATGACCTGTTGGGGAGGGCCAGTCCGGTGTTAGCGGCCCTGCCGGTGGGTCTGCCCTTTTCTGCAATCATCACCGCGCGCAAGCCGGTCAACGGATTGAACTGATGGAACCGATGATGGAGCAGCAACTGATGGTCACGAACCCTATGCCCATTCCAGTCAACGGATTGAACTGATGGAACAGATGATGATGGAGCCGATGCCGCTGGCGTGTTTGTTGCCCGGGCCGGAATTGGCGGCGCGGCGCGAGCAAGTGATTCAGGTTTTGTTTGGCACGGTGCGCGAGGCGCGAGAATTGCCTGATGGTTACGCGCTGGCTTTTCCCGGCGAGGCCGAGTGGCTGACGAAACTCGCGGAGTTCATCGCCTTTGAGCGCGCGTGTTGCCCGTTCTTTACGTTTGAGTTGAAGTGTGAACCACAATACGGCCCGCTCTGGTTGACCGTGCGCGGGCCGGAGGGGACGAAGGAAATGTTTCGAGCCGAACTACCGGCGCTTTTGCCAGACAGCCGGTGAGGCCTCGTTCAAGAATAAGTTCCGTCAAGACCTGCCGGGTCTTCGCGAAGCATCGCAAAGACCCGGCAGGTCTGAAATTTTGTTAATCCGCCGCCTCGGCCGGCGGCCCGGTGGTCGCCGGTAGCGTGGTATAGGCTTCGAGAATCGCCTGCCCGGAGGCAAAGCGTTCGTCCGGCTCGGAGGCCAGCAATTTGAGCAGGAGTTGTTCAAGTTCGACCGGAATCTCCGGCCAGCGGTGGCGCGGGCTTTGGGGCTGGCTGTAGAGTTGCAGGGTCAGGCGCAGTTCTTCGGTTTCGGCGGCAAACGGGTGCGCGCCAAGGAATATCTCATACAAGAGGATGCCGAGCGAATAGACATCGGTGCGGCGCGTGGGCGGCTGGCCGCGGAACTGCTCGGGCGCATGATAGGCGCTGGGCGATTGGCTGGCCCCGTGTGGAAAGAGCGGGGCCCGGGCCATTTGGGCCTGGTCGGGTTGAATGACGATATTCTCCGGGCGCAAATCGCCATGGATAATGTTGTGCTCGTGCAGGGCGGCCAGCGCGCCGCATAACTGCTCACCGGCGCGCCACCGCTCGGGCCAGGCCGGTTGCAGGGCCAGCCAGTCAAACAAGGCTATCCCCGCGTGTTCATTCGAAATGACCGCCAGCCAATTTTCATCTTCAATGATGGCCTGACCCGGCAGCAGGCACGGATGATGAACCGTCTGCCAAGCCTGAAGTTTGGCCATAAATTTGGCGCGGGCAGGTTCGGTTTTGTGCCCGGCAATCACCCGGGCCACCACCGGCTTCTGTGTGGTCTGGTCCAGGCCTTCATACACGACCCCAATCTCATCCACAAACAACAGGGATTGAATTTGATACCGCCCGCCCAGTATTTCGGCGGCCAGGCGCAAATGGGCCGGGCCGGCCAACGCATTCAGCGCCTGTGGCCGGCTCAAAAAGATGGGCAGAATTTCGCTCGCACCGCTTTGCTCCAAGGCCCGGCGAATGTGGGCGCTGGGGGCCAGCACGGCCACACTGGCCGTGGGGTGTTGGCGCGTCACATCCAGCAGGGCTTTGATGCCGATGGCGTCGGCGGTGGACAGCAACGTCAGATCGAGCAGAAGCCGACCCGTCGGAGCGGAGGTCATCATGTTTTGCAGATGGGTTTGCGCTTCGGGCGCGGTGGCGGCGGTCAGGTGGCCGGCCAGCGCCAGCGTGGACACCGGGTCGCCCAACGCCTCCACCACTTCCAAGCCGGGCGGTTGCCCCAAAAAGAATTCCAGGCCCTCCACCCCCACCAACACTTCCAGGTTCGACTGCAATTGATTGACGGCGGCATACTCACGGGCCGAGGCCGCAATCGCATAAATCTGTTCGTCCGAATGGGTAGGGTCATGGTGGAACGTGACCAGCCGCTTGACCCGCGCCCGCTCGGCGATGTCTACGCCGATGATGGCGGAACTGTGGCCCCAATCGGCCTTGCTCAAAAACACATCGCGCAAGGAATACTGCGAGTCGAACACCAGCACATCGGCATCCGAGAAAAAGGTGATGTACTTGCGGAGCGCGGCCTCGCTCAACGATTTGTATTCGCCGTCACTGGCAAACACAAACACGCTCTCGCCATCATCAAAACGGTAAGCATGGGCGGTGCCAGGATGGTAGAGTGATAAATTGGAAACGGTCAGCCGTCCGATGGACATCGTCTCGCCCTCGCGCAATTGCACAAACTCTTTTTCGGCCGGCATGGCGTTGGGCGGGATGGGGAAATAGGTCGGCGCGGTTTGTTGATGCTCGAGGTAATACTGCGGGTTATGATTGACGGCGTAAAAAATAAGTTTATTGCCGGGCACATAGGCCGGGAGGAAAAACGGAAAGCCGATTAGATGATCCCAGTGGGCGTGGGTGAGGAAGATGTGGGCCACGCCCTGCCCCCGCCCAAACTCGCGCGCCATCAGGCTATAGCCCAGGGGCCGCATCCCGGAACCGCAATCAATGATGACGGTCTCCGAGCCGGTGTCAATTTCAATGCAGGTGGTGTTGCCGCCCACCACCCCGCGGGTGGTGGGCGCGAGGCGGGCGATGTAGGTTTGCACCTCGGCCGGGTCGGCCAGGTTGATGTCCGCCGCGCCGGTCAGGGCCAGCGTGAGCTTTTCGTGGAATTGCTCGGTGGAGAGGGGGGTGGGGATGGAACCCCGCACGCCCCAGAGTTTGACGCGCACGCTGGTTTGTCTGTCCTTGCTTTGGATAAAGTTGGGCAGAGTTTAGCACGGAGGGCGGGCAAGGGCAATTTTGGTTGGGCGTGGGTAAAAACGTGGCGCGGTCTACACCCCTCCCCATCACGGTAAGCGAAGCGGCGCGATGGGGAGTGGCCGGGGCTAGAAACCGGGTTTCCGCCAAAGGCGAGAAACCCGGTTTCTGGCGGCCTTATCTAAACAGTATTGGGGTCAGACCGGAACCGGCTCACCCCGATGACCGTTACCGCCGACGGCTTCCAGGTCTTCGCGGCGGAACTGGCTCATGTATAAATCATAGAAGAAGCCGCGTTGCGCCAGCAATTCGTCGAAGCGACCCCGCTCGATGACCTCGCCCGCCTGCAACACCAAAATCATATCGGCATTGCGGATGGTGCTGAGGCGGTGGGCGATGACGAAGGACGTGCGGCCCTTCAACAACTTGTCGAAGGCTTGCTGGATCAGGCGCTCGGTGCGCGTGTCCACGCTGGAGGTGGCTTCGTCGAGGATGAGCAGGCGCGGGTTGGCCAACGCCGCGCGGGCGATGGACAGCAATTGGCGCTGGCCCTGACTCAACCCACTGCCCCGCTCGCCCAGCACGGTCTGATATTTTTCGGGCAGGCGCTCGATAAACGAATCAGCGTGCGCCAGTTTCGCGGCGGCGATCACCTCTTCATCACTGGCGTCTGGTCGGCCAAAGCGGACGTTTTCCATGACCGAGGCGCTAAACAAAAAGGTATCCTGCAAGACGAGGCCGATTTGGCGGCGCAGGCTTTCCACCGTCACGTCACGCACATCCACGCCATCAATTTTCACCGCGCCGCCGGTCACATCATAAAAGCGCGGCAGGAGATTGATGATGGTGGTCTTGCCCGCGCCGGTCGGGCCAACGATGGCGATGGTCTGGCCGGGTTCGGCCCTGAACGACACCTCATGCAAGACCGGCACGCCCTGTTTGTATTCGGCGGAGGCCTGATCGAGTTCCACCGCGCCTTTTATCTCCGGCATCACCCGCGCTCCAGACTTGTCGGTCACGGAAGGTTTGACATCGAGCAAACCAAAGATGCGCTCCGCGCCCGCAATGGCGCTTTGCAGGTTGGTCCACATTAACGCGATTTGGGAAACGGGCTGGTTGAAGCGTTGCACATAGCCGAGGAAGGTGATGACCAACCCCAGCGAAACCGCTGTGCCAAAAAAGTCCTGGCCGGTGAGCAGATAGTAACCGCCAACGCCGGTGACGATGGCCAGGGCCACATAGCCCAACGCTTCCAGCACGGGTTGGAGGGCGCTGGTGAAGGCCACCGCGCGCACGTTGGCGTCGCGGTTGGCGGCGTTGGTGGCCATGAAGTTTTTGATGTTTTCATCGGCGCGATTGAAGGCTTGCACCTCGCGCACGGCGGCGGTGCTTTCCTGCAATTCGGCGTTGAGGCTGCCCATCTCTGCGCGGCTCTTGCGGAAGGCTTGGCGCGCCTGATCCGAGAGCCAGAGGGTGGCGATGAACATCAGCGGCAACACGGTGAGGCTGAGCAAACCAAACGCCAGGCTCCTGGAGAGCATGGTGTACATCGTCCACACCAACAGCAGGGTTGCGCCCAACACTTGAATCAAGCCAAAGTTGAGGGCCTGCTCGACGGCGCTGGCATCGTTGGTGATACGGCTCATCAAGTCACCGGCCTCATGTTCGGCGTAGTAGCCTTGCGGGAGGGCGTGTAGCTGTTGGAACAACTCCACCCGCATTTGGCGCAATACATTTTGCCCGGCCCAGGTCATGGCGAAGAAGGCCACACCCACAATCAGCGCGCCGCTGATATACAACACCGCCACCGCGCCAATCACCCGGCCTAACCCGGCCAGTCGCTCTTCAACACTTAACGCGCCCAATTCTTCCAACGTCGGTACGCTTGTGCCGGAGTAAATGGCATTTCGCACGGCCACCCGAAGCGGGTCCTTGGCATCGGCCACGGCGCTATCGGCGGCCAGCCAACAATTGCTTTGAATTTCGGTGTCCGTACTCGAGCTGCCACCCGGCGCGGCCAAACTGCCAAGTGGATTGGAGCCGGGCGAATTGAGATAACAATCCACCGATTGCCCCACCAGGTCGGGCGCGGTCACTTGCGCCCAGGTGTTGAGGATAATGAGAACGCCGACCATCAACAGCACCGGCCAGAAGCGGCCAAAGTAACCGGCCAACCGCCCCAGGGTCTCACTGACATTTTTGGGTTTGATTGCATCGCCGCTCATCATGCGGCGCATTTGTTCTTGGTTGCCAAACATGGTTCAGTCTCCGTTTACTTTAAGCCAGATTCAAGATTATCAAAGAGCGTGCTTTGTGCGTTACGCCCTCTGAACCAGTAATGGTGTTGTGAGTCGTAATGCCAGCCCAGGCTCTCGATCAATTGCGCGAACTCGTTTTTGGTGATGCTCAGAGAGCCAATCGCGCCCTTGTGCCAGGCGTCAATGACGACGCGATTGAATAGGTATTCTCCATAAACGGTATCGGAATCCGAGCCGGAGAGAATGCCGCTGATGGTTTCGGCCAAGTCAAAGCCATTCCGCTTTTCAGAGCGTTGCCGCGCGCCGGTTTTGCAGAACGTCAGTATCATCTCTCCAGCCAAAACTGACTCTTTGTTTTTCTTCTTGTGCATGGACCAAATGGGGTCCCCAATTTGCGCGACGGCCGCCTTGAGTTCTGCTCCAGTTTCGGCGGCGGCCGAAAGGATGGCTTCAAAGTAGGCGACGTTCCAATGTTGAAAAACGATGGAAAGCCAGCGGTCATGCTTTAGCATTCGCACGCAGGCCCGAATGCTGTCTCGCAGGCGCTGGATGTATTCTGCCTCGGTGTGTCGCAGTTCACCACCCACGATGACTTCCTTTTGCCGGACTGCCTCGGTCGGCATTAAGCCAAGCCAGTTATTCCAGAGCGTGGAAAGGTCAATATACGAGATATGCCCACCATACGGCGGGTCGGTGAAGATATAGTCAACTTTTCCCGCCAACTGCTGGCTCAAATCTTCAACATCCTGACTGCAAGCCTCGAATGAGCCGAACCAGCCGCCGGTTTTGCTTTTGAGGCGAATGGCGTGGTCAATTTCCTGTTTGGCGGCTATGACATTGTTAGCCCGTTCCTCAAAGGTCGGCCAGGCGGGTAACTCGACGGGCTCCTTGGCAATTTTGTAACGATAAATACTAAAGATGCTGGAGCCGCCTCGGGATGTGGCTCGGCCCTTAGCGGATAAGAAAGTCCGGTTAAGCTTGGTAAGCGTCGCCGACCAGGCGAGCAACATTCCTTGTCGGGCATGTTTGTCTGAAATGTTTTCAATTTCGGTTTTAAGTACGGCCAGTGACGCCAGTTGTCGCGGTGTAAACAAATCGAAGTAACGTTCCACATCAGACGTGGCTGGCAGAGGTATGTTTTCTGGAAGTGAATGCGAATCGCAGAGCTGGTCAAGGGGCGTCGCCTCGCTTGACTCTATGGCGGCAAGTTGAGACTGGCATTTCGCTTTCAATTGCCCGAGGGCTCCTTGGTAAGCCTGAGCTTCGCCTTCAGACAGACCGGCAATGCCTTGAGCAATGAAATTAGCCAAAGGGTTAATGTCGTTATGAATGGCGGTCCGATTTTCAAGAAAAGCTTCGATGGCGGTAACGCCGGAGCCCCCAAACGGGTCTACCACGCAATCCCGCTCTCTGGAATACCGCAAAATGTATTCACGAATCACATTGTAGGGACGGCGCGTGAAATAGGGATGAACGCCATAGTGACGCTTCGCCTTTTGCCGTTGAGCCGCAATCGGATGGTCAATGGGATGGATATTAGCGTAGTCGTTCATAAATTAAAATGAGACCAGTGCGCGCAGAGCGCCTCCAGCTCGATAACGTCAATGTGCTTTGGCATGACTTCATGATCGTGGAAAGCGCATAAAACCAGGGCGCGCGATAGTTCGTCCTTGCCGTACTTTTTCTCCTGATAGACAAAGTCTCGACTACGTTTTTTAATCTCTACCGGAATAGTATAGGCCGGGTAGTGAAGGAATTGAAGATAGGTGGCAACGCAATCATAGCCTTTGCCAACGTACGCCCCAGTTTCATTCCAAGATGCGCCAATGGTCCCGAAGCTCGTAGAAGGTCGGGCTCCTGAATATGAGGAATTTTGGACTGAGGCCGATGGTCAGCGACCACCCGGCAAATCTCATCCAGCGCCCAGCGTACCACGCCCTTCGTCTGTTGCTCGACCTGGGCGAGTTGCTCGGTCCACAAAGGGCTAATATAGGAACGGGTGAACGTCAGCGGATTAGGAATCCGGCGAATGGGGATCTGCTTGTTGCTCTGCGCCAGTTTGTAATACAGCGGCGTGATGTAAAAGACGTTCTCAATTACCTCAATGTCAACGTCCACTCGTTCGAAATCCCCCTCCGGCAAATTGTACCAACGCCGGATGGCCTCCCCAATGCTCTCTTCAGCTTGGCCCTGCTGAATTCGGTCATGGCCCACTTTGCCCGGAACAGGCTTGTGGCCTTTGCCGAGTTTTTGGTCCTGGCTTACGGCGAAGAAATCCGATTTCGTCGCGCCATAAGGTGTCATCAGCGCGACTTGCACGGCCCCCTTTTTGCGTAAATACAACTTAACCGGCTCGGTCAAATGATGGAAATAGTATTGTGGGCCGCCAGTGGCGCGACTTGCGCGTTTGGTCTGTTGCAGGTGCATAGACTGCCTCTCAAATGGAAATTATCGTTGCGAATGCTCAGTCAGGCAATGTGTTTACCTGTCTACTTGTCTACCGGTTTACCTCTTTACTCAGGCCACCATGGTCTCTGGTTCTTCTTCGCCGTCAGCGACGGGGGCGGCGTCCGCCATCAACTGCGAGTTATAAATCTCGGCATAGATGGGGCTGTCTTCCATCAAGTCTTCGTGCTGGCCCTGGGCCACCACCGCGCCCTTGTCCAACACCAAAATCTGGTCGGCGTTGATGACGGTGCTGATGCGCTGGGCGATGACGAAGGACGTGCGGCCTTTCATCAACCGGTCCAACGCCTTTTGAATCTTGGCCTCGGTGGCCAGGTCCACGCTGGAGGTGGAGTCATCCAAAATCAAGATGTGCGGGTTGAGCAATAGCGCGCGGGCGATGGCGATGCGTTGCTTCTGCCCGCCGCTAAGGGTGGAGCCGCGCTCGCCCACCGGCGTATCGTAGCCTTGCGGGAACGACTCGATGAACTCGTGCGCCGCCGCCGCTTTGGCCGCCTCGCTGACTTCTTCCATCGTCGCTTCAGGTTTGCCAAAGGCGATGTTGTCGCGGATAGCGCCGCTGAACAACGTGGTTTCCTGTAAAACGATGCCGATATTCGAGCGGAGCGAATCCAACGTCACATCGCGCAGGTCGTAGCCATCAATGGTGATGCGGCCCTGCGTGGGATCGTAGAAGCGCGGCAGGAGGTTGATAATGGTGGTCTTGCCGGAACCGGTGGCACCGAGCAGGGCAATGGTCTGGCCGGGCCTGGCTTCAAAGGTCACCTCGCGCAAGACGGGATCGCCACTCCCAAAATAGCGGAAGGTGACGTTCTCAAATTTCACCGTGCCGGCCACGGGCGGCAAAACCTGCGCGCCGGGCCGGTCGGTCACATCATTCCTGGCATCCAAAATTTCAAAGATACGACTCGCGGAGGCCGAGGCTTGACCCAACTGCGTCACGATAAAGCCAAACTGACCGAGCGGGAGAAAGAGATAGAGCAGGTACAGGCTGAACTCTTGCCATTCGCCAAAGGTCAACGTACTGTTGATAATCTGCCGCCCTCCAAAATAGGTCACAGCGGTCTGGCCCATATTGGCGATGAGGAAGATGAGGGGGAACAAGAACACCAGCACCCGCGTCACCGTGATTTGTTGCTGGAGCAGTGAGTCGGCGGCGGCGCGGAACTTGGTTTGCTGTTGCTTCTCGCGGGTGAAGGCCTGCACCACCTTAATCCCGGCCAGGTTCTCCTGCAAAATGGTGTTGAGGTCGGAGAGTTTTTGTTGCACCTGGCCAAAGAGCGGGCCGCTGATCGCGCCAAAAATCATAAACACAATCAGGCCCAGCGGCACAATCGGCAGAGCGGTGAGCGCCAGTTGGGTGTTGGTGGTGAAGAGGATGACCAGCACCGCCACCAACAACACCACCGCGCCGAGCAATTGCACCAGGCCCTGCCCGATAAACAACCGCACCTTCTCGACATCATCCGTCGCCCGAATCATCAATTGGCCCGTGCGGTTTTTGTCGTGATAGGAGAACGAGAGTTTTTGGATTTTGGCGAACAGGTCATTCCGCATATCAAACGCCACACCCTGCGAGTTCTTTTCTGCCCAATAGGCGGACAGGAACGCGAACAACCCGCGCACAATAGAGAATAGCACGATGAGCAGGCCAGCCGTGAGCAAGGCGTTGGGCGCGCCGTCTATTTGCGCGGTCAGGAAGTTCACCAATTCATCCTGGGTGGTCGTGCTGGGTAAATCCAGTTTTAGCGATTCGATAATTTGGGGGAGGGCCTGCTTCACAAAGGCCGCCGGAATGTCGGACAGGCGGTCGAGCACGGCCTGAGCCGTCACGCCCTCGGTCACCGAATCAATGATATTGCGTATCATGCGCGGCACGAGCAATTGGGCCAGCGTCGCCACGATAAGAAAGACGTACGGCAGGGAAGCCTGCCAACGTTGTTTGGATAAGTAGGCCAGTGAGCGTTGAAGCCCCCGGTTACGCAAAGCGGGGCCACGCTCGCGACGGCCATTGGGGTTAGGGGATTGCATGATGCTGGCGCTCCTTGTTGATGTGGTGGCGGTTTCGTGTAGCGTCGCCATGTGATCGCGGCGACAAGTCGCTCTTAAGTTAGTCCCGTCAGTTGCTCGCTCACCTGCCACAGCCGCAATTGCGCGGCCTGGTCGTAGGAGGCTTTGGAGGAGGGCGCTTCGCGTTGTTGGTCATCAAAGTATTTTCCGGTCACACCCTCGACCTGAGGCGAGGTGGCCAGGTAGAGGGTGGTCTTCGCGCCATCGTCCGGGCTGATGGAAATCAAGTTGAGGATGGGTCGGGCTAGTTGACCGAGCCAACCATTGTTTAGAAAGAAATTGGTTGCCACGAGTCCGGGGTGCAGGGCATTAACCGTGACGTTGGCGCTGGCCAGCCGCCGCGCGAGTTCGTTGGTGAACAACACATTGCACAGCTTGGATTTGCCGTAGACATCCATAGCCATATAACCGCGCCGGGTTTGCAAATCGTCGAAGTTCAGTC
>Ga0247727_10010258_pt1 | contig 16642 bp, 13 predicted proteins | sample WisWelCaveWW1625_FD_202498 | JGI IMG/M metagenome (GOLD analysis project Ga0247727, IMG submission 202498) | Biofilm microbial communities from Wishing Well Cave, Virginia, United States - WW16-25 | ecosystem: Environmental > Aquatic > Deep subsurface > Groundwater > Cave microbial mat | place... | reverse complement strand
GCCTGTTCCAGTTTCTTTTTGAGGTAATCGCGAATTCGAAGATCCTCGTGCAAAAACTGTCGGTACTCCTTGTTGGGAGCATACCACTTCGAGCGCCAATCCTTGGTGATGGGAAGCCGAAAACCGACGGGATTACATTTCTGGCCCATATTGTTTCAAAAAAGAGAGGGAGTTTAGACCTGGGTTACTCGTCGCTCAAGACAATTTTCACATGACTGGTTCGCTTGCGCAACAGGGAGGAACTGCCCCGTGCGCGGGTACTCATCCGCTTAATGGTCGGTCCGGTCCCCACCACAGCCTCTTGAACTTTCAGAGACTCGCGAGAAAGATTGGCGTTGTTTTCGGCATTGGCAATCGCCGATTTCAGAGTGCGCGATACCAATCGGGCCGCTTTCAACGGCATGAACTGTACCAGATCCAAAGCCCGGCTCGCGGGTAGTCCCTGGATTTCACGTGTCACATCCATTACCTTGCGCGGAGATATCCGCACGTATCGTGTAATTGCTTGAACTTTCATAATTTATAATTTTCTGAGCGTTGCGATGTCCCCCTCCTGAATCGGCTTCTTATACTCCATCTGCTCAATCACCGCCAGAGCAGCGTCTTCGCGCACCTCCACCAGGGTGAGAACAGCCAGCACCGTTTTGTCGCGTGCCACCAAAAAAGGCATCCCCACCCGTGCCCCATGCTTGCGTCCGACAGCCAGAGCTACCACTCCGAGATCCAGTTGAACCCCAATCACCTTTGCGGCAGACAGGATGGTCCGGTCAGTCCCCGGAACAAACGGGCTTTGTAGCGCTGCCTCTTTCTCCAACAGCATTTTCTCGCTCTCACGAAGCTCTGCCTCCAAACGAGCCCTCTTGGCCGGATCAACCTTCTCGGCGGATTTAAAGGCATCCTGAGAAGCGCCCAGAAGGCGCCTCATGCGGCCCAGCACGCCCTGCAATTCCCGGTCGGTATCGCTGAGAACTTTCAGGGCGTTCAATAAGAACGCACGCCATTCAGCAACACTCCGGACTTCCTCATCATCCGCCACCAAACCCAGCCGTGAATCACCCTGCTGCCACTCAACTTGCGCCAGCCGATTACTGACAATGGCCAGTTCGCGCTGGCGAATGCCATCCAACCGTCGAAGCTCCGCATTTTCCTTTCGAAGAGTCGCCACTGCCACCTGTAACTCCTGCTTTTCCAGATCCACTCCGGAAGTGATTCCTCCCGCAGAATCCCTGCCTGACAAAGAACAATAAATTCCCACCACCAGCATCAGTCGAATCCGAAATCGCATCGAGCCGCACCCTTCTGAGAAAAACCCTTTCATTCCCCGCCGATCCTGCTATTTGGCCGCCGCTTTCTCCGTGTGCGCGCCGTGCTTCTTGAAGGTGCGCGTGGGCGAAAACTCACCCAGACGATGTCCAACCATATTTTCCGTTACAAACACCGTGTTGAAAATCTTGCCATTATGCACCAAAAAAGTGTGCCCTACAAACTCCGGCAGAACCATGGAACGGCGCGACCAGGTTTTGATCGGCTTCTTGCCACCGGAAGCGGTCATTTCCATCACCTTTTTCACCAGGTGATCATCCGCAAACGGCCCTTTTTTTAATGAACGAGACATGATTTGGTTAAGTGAGAAATTAGAAGTTAGAAGTTAAAAACGAATCCGGATAAAATATCGAACCGTGCTTGGCTGGTTTCATAAAAATTTCCAATTTCTAATTTTTAACTTTTAATTCCCCTTTCCCTACTTCTTTCGTCGTTCCACGATAAATTTGTCCGTCGGCTTGTGTTTTTGCCGCGTTTTCAGCCCTTTGGCAAGCTGTCCCCACGGCGAAACGGGATGATGCCACCCCCCACCCCCCTTGCTCTTTCCCTGGCCGCCACCCATCGGATGATCGACAGGATTCATTGCCACGCCTCGCACATGGGAGCGCCACCCCATATGGCGGGACTTGCCCGCTTTGCCATAAGCAATTTTTTCGTGATCCAGGTTACCCACCTGTCCCAGCGTGGCAAAGCAATCCAGATGGATCATACGGACTTCCCCGGAAGGAAGTTTTACATTTCCGTAATCACCCTCCTTGGCGGTAAGAGTCGCCGCCATACCGGCGCTCCGTACCAGTTGGCCTCCTCTTCCCCTGTTCAGCTCAATATTGTGCAACGGCATGCCCATCGGAATATTCCGCAGCGGCAACGCATTCCCAATCTCCGCAGGAGCTTGCGGACCGGATTCAACCTCCCGGCCGATTTCCAGACCCAATGGCGCCAGAATATAGCTTTTTTCCCCATCCACATACTTGATCAGAGCGATCCGGGCGGATCGCACAGGATCATATTCGATGGTTTCCACCTTCGCCTTTACCCCATGTTTGTTCCGTCGAAAATCCACAAGACGATAGCGCTGCTTGTGTCCGCCCCCACGATGGCGCATCGTCAGCCGCCCATAGGAATTCCTTCCTCCCGTGCGATGCAACGATTCCGTGAGACTTTTTTCCGGCTGCTCCCTGGTCAACTCCTCAAATGTCGAGGATTTCTTGAAGCGAATACTGGAAGTGTACGGTCTGTAAGTGCGGATACCCATAAGCAAGGATGAATTAAGAATTATGAATTGGGAATCAGGAAACTATTTTGGATTATTAGAGCTTTTGTAACTACTCAGGTCAACCCCTTCGCTTGCTGCCATTCTTAATTCTAAATTCTTAATTCTAAATTATACTCCCAGATCAATCTTATCGCCTTCCTTCAGGGTAACAACGGCTTTTTTCCAGTCGGAGGTTCGCCCCCGCTGTTTTGTATTCTGACGGCGCATCTTTCCGGAACAGTTCATGGTGTTCACCCGCACCACCTTGACGCTAAAAAGCTTTTCCACCGCCTGACGAATCTGGATTTTGTTCGCCTCCGGCTTTACCACAAACACATAACTATTGTGCTTCTCCTGAAGAGCCGACCCTTTTTCGGTCAACCGTATGCGCTGAACAATAGTAAAGGGATTCGCGCTCATTTTTCTCCGGGGTTTCTCGCTGCGAGCTTTTCTAATGCAGCTTTGGTAAGCACGATCTTGTTACAGTTCAAAATTTGGTAGGTGTTGACGGATCCTGCCTCCGCGGTATCAACCCAATCAATATTCCGCGAAGCCAGCCGAAGATTCTGTGATGGCGATTCGTGGATGAGCAACGTCGGCCCTTCGACCTTCAATCCCTTCAGGATCTTCACAAAATCCCTTGTTTTCGGTGTTTTGATCTCAAGCGAATCAAGCACGATCACATCTCCTTCGCGAATACGGGTGGATACCGCCTGTTCAAATGCCAGCTTTCGGACACCCTTGGGGATATCCTTGGAATAATCACGCGGCTTGGGTCCAAACACCACGCCCCCTTTCCGCCAGATGGGCGAACGCGCCAGACCCGCGCGGGCGCGGCCCGTACCTTTTTGTCGCCATGGTTTTTTGCCGGAACCGGCCACTTCGGCAACGGTTTTCGTGCTGGCAGTGCCGGAACGTTGTGCTGCACGGTAAGCAGTAATCACACCATGAATCACTTGTGGACTCACTCCCTTGAAATCCTCCCTCAAACCAAAATTGTGGCTCCCCTTGGCCTCACCATCCTGACTATAAACCGGGATTTTCATAAGACTTCAAAGGTCAGGCTTTCTTCTCCTTGGCAGACTGCTTGATGGCCGGACGAACAACCAGATAAGTCCCGTTGGAACCCGGAACCGATCCACGCACGAGCAGGAGATTTTCGCTCTCCCGCACCTGAACGACCGGGAGATTCTGAATGGTGATCCGTGTGTTGCCGGTGTGACCCGGCATGCGGGCGTTCTTCCAAATGCGTCCAGGCCAGGCGCGCATTCCAATGGCGCCCGGACGACGGTGAGATTTCGATCCATGAGCCGCCCCGCCACCCGCAAACTGGTGACGCCGCACGACCCCCTGAAACCCCTTGCCTTTGGAAATGCCAATGATATCCACCATCTGTCCGGCTGTGAACCGTGATACCGTGATCGTGTCGCCAATATTCAGATCCTCGCCGGCATCGGCGCGAAATTCCCGGATAAAACCTTTCGGGCTGCTTTTCGCTTTTTTGAAATGTCCCTTCATCGGCTTGGCGATATTCTTTTCCGTACGATCACCAAAGCCGATCTGGTAGGCGGCATATTTCTCCTTCTCCAGTGTTTTCTTCTGGAGAACGGTACAGGGTCCGGCTGCGATCACGGTGACAGGATGCAGAATCCCCTTGTCATCGTAGACCTGAGTCATGCCCAGTTTCTTTCCTAAAATTCCGATGCTCATTTCAAATCTTGATCTGAATGTCCACTCCGGCCGGAAGATTCAGCTTCTTAAGTTCGTCCACGGTCTTCGCCGTTGGATCGATGATGTCCAGAAGGCGTTTATGCGTGCGAATTTCAAACTGCTCCATGGATTTTTTGTCGGCATGCGGCGAACGATTCACGGTGAAACGCTCCACACGCGTTGGCAGTGGAATGGGTCCGGCCACTTTCGCGCCACTGCGCTTGGCGGTTTCGACAATTTCCGAAACCGATGTGTCGAGGATGCGGTAATCAAAACTCTTCAGTCTGATTCGAATGCGTTGATGATCCATGGGGGGATAAAGTTAGAAATTAGAAGTGAAAAATGAGAAGTTGGGTAACGGGTCAGTTATATCGGGGGTGGTAGGGACAGACCGCCGGGCCGTCCCTGCTGGATGGAGATTTCGGCTCGCCCGGCGGTCGAGCCCACCCGGTGAGTCACGAATTGGGAAGTGCACCCCCACATAACTGACCCGCTACGAAATTGGAAGTTCATTTTTTATTGGCATCCAGAATTTTTGCCAGGATCTGTTCGGGCACCCGTTCGAAATGAGAGGGTTCCATGGAATAGGCAGCGCGTCCCTTGCTGAGCGAACGGATGTCCGTGGCGTAGCCAAACATTTCCTCCAGCGGCACCTCCGCGTGAACCAGACAAGCCGACTCCTTGTTCTCAATGTTCTGAATTTTACCCCGGCGCCGGTTCAGGTCACCAATCAGATCACCCTGATATTCCTCCGGCGTGATCAGCTCAATCTTCATGATGGGTTCGAGAATAATACAGGAAGCTTTTCTCATGGCCTCCTTGAAGGCGAAGATGCCCGCCATCTTGAACGCGATTTCGCTCGAGTCCACTTCATGATAAGTGCCATCGAGGATCTGCACCTTCACATCCACCACCGGATAACCCGCCAAAATCCCTCCCAAAATTGCCTCCTCGACGCCATCTCTCACAGCCGGGATGTATTCCCTGGGAATGCTGCCGCCCACCACCTTGGTTTCAATCACAGGCCCTGACCCTTTCTCGCCTGGCTCCACACGAAGAATCACATGGCCATATTGACCGCGGCCACCCGATTGACGGATGAACTTGCCTTCGCCTTCAGCAGATTTGGTGAGGGTTTCACGGTAGGCAATCTGGGGTTTGCCCGCGTTGACTTCGACTTTAAACTCCCGGAACATCCGATCCCGAATGATTTCCAGATGAAGTTCGCCCATACCCTGAATAATCGTCTGACCGGTTTCATGATCCGTCTTGACGCGAAATGTAGGATCCTCCTCCGACAGCCGTTGGAGAGCTTCACCCAGTTTCTCACGATCGGCCTTGGTCCTGGGTTCCACCGCCATTGAGATAACCGGCTCGGGAAATGATGGCGGCTCCAGGAGAACCGGAAAATCCTCGTCACACAAGGTATCCCCGGTTGTGATATTCTTGATCCCAACCAGCGCTGCAATATCACCGGAATAGACTGTCTCCACCTCTTCGCGTTTGTCGGCCTGAAGCATTATCACCCGACTGACTCTTTCCCGTTTATTGGTGCGTGGATTATAAATATTATCACCCTTGGAAAGCTTGCCCGAGTAAACACGGAAGAAAACCAGTTTGCCAACGTAGGGATCCGTCCAGAGTTTGAATGCAAGTGAACAGAATTTACCGGAATCGCTGGTCTCAACACTGATTTTCTCCTCCCCCCCATCGGCATCATGGCCAATCGCCGGAGGGATATCCAGCGGAGAAGGCAGGTAATCCACCACCGCATCCATCAGATTGTGCACCGCGCGCTTCTTGAATGCTGAACCACAGAGCACAGGGACAATTTGAATCTTGCAGGTCAACCGGCGTAAAGCTTGTTTGAGAATTTCATTGGAGATGGGTTTTTCCTCGAGATAAAGGTCGCCGACCTGCTCATCCTTGTCAGCAATCGCTTCCACGAGGTTTTGACGGGCTTTCTTCGCTCGTTCGATCATATCTGCCGGAACATCCGTGACCTTGAAAATCATCCCGTTGTTCTTTTCATTCTCTTCGTCGTCCGGCCAGATATAAGACCGTTGATTAATCACATCCACCACTCCCCGGAAATTTTCAGCCGTGCCGACGGGCAGGGTGATCGGCCACGCGTTCGCGCCCAGCTTGGTTCGCAACTCATGCACCGCCTTTTCGAAATTGGCGCCAACCCGGTCCATTTTATTGATAAAGGCAATACGAGGAACATGGTACTTGGTCGCCTGACGCCAGACCGTTTCGGATTGCGGCTGAACACCAGCAACCCCGCAGAAGACAGCGATTGCGCCATCCAGCACACGGAGGGAACGCTCGACTTCTGCCGTGAAATCAACATGCCCCGGCGTATCAATGATATTGATCCGGTGTTTTACACCCGCAAAGAGCTTGAGGACCCCTTCCTCCACCTTTTGCGTCCAGAAACAAGTGGTTGCCGCTGAAGTAATTGTGATACCACGTTCGCGTTCCTGTTCCATCCAGTCCGTAACCGTGTTTCCATCGTCCACATCGCCGATCTTGTGAATCAGACCTGTGTAAAAAAGGACGCGCTCCGTGGTCGTCGTCTTGCCGGCGTCGATGTGCGCGGCGATGCCAATGTTACGAGTGCGATCGAGCGTGAGCTGGCGCTTTGGATCGTTGAGATTCGAGCCATTCACAGCTGAAGAAGACTTTGAAACTGTGGCAACAGAAGACATAAGCAGAATCTTGTGAATGGAGGATCAAATGAGTTTCGGGTGAGAATTAGCTGATTCAAAAAAGGGCATTAAAAATAGGAAATCAGTGGGTGAATGTCCATGCAATTACCATCGAAGATGCGCAAATGCCTTGTTCGCCTGCGCCATCTTATGAACGTCCTCCTTCTTTTTCACTGCTGAACCCTGCCCGTTAAAGGCATCGAAGATCTCATCGGCAAGAGCCTTGCGCATGGAAACACCCTTGCGCGCATCCGCAAATCGAATAAACCAGCGAAGCGCCAGAGCAACCTGCCGATTCGTCGACACTTCCACCGGCACCTGATAGGTTGCGCCACCAACTCGTCGGGATTTCACTTCAACACGGGGTTTTGCATTATCCAGAGCCTTGGTCAGCACCTCAAGTGGATCGCCTTTGTTCGCCTTCTCACTGAGAAGCGCAAAGGCGCCGTAGACAATACGCTGCGCCGTGGCTTTTTTGCCGCCCCACATCACCATGTTGATCAAACGGTTCACAACCGGACTGTTGAATCGCGGATCGGAGACGGACGGACGATGTTCAGCTTGATGACGACGAGACATGGGAGAATGGGGGGGGGTTAAGAATTAAGAATGAAGAATTAGGAATTACCTGTGCCTGGATTTCTTGTGCTTTTTGCGCATTTTTGCGGCTAAGTTTGGTTCTGGTCTGCCAGATCAGGAGGTCGGAGTTTAGGATACCGGCCTCAGTAATCCATCACTTTTTAACGGCATCAGCGGCTGGAGCGGCGGCTTTTGCAGCGGGAGCGCCTGCCTTGGCGCCACCGGCCTTCGGTTTCTTGGTGCCGTATTTGGACCGACTGCGACGGCGTCCATCCACACCCAATGTATCCAAGGTGCCTCGAATGATATGGTAGCGCACCCCTGGCAGGTCTTTCACACGCCCACCTCGAATCATGACGATGGAATGTTCCTGCAAGTTGTGGCCCACCCCGCCAATGTAACCCCACACTTCGGCGCCATTGGTCAGGCGCACCCGGGCCACCTTGCGCAATGCGGAATTGGGCTTCTTGGGCGTCATGGTTTTCACCTGTAAACAGACACCGCGACGTTGTGGACAACCGGTCAAGGCCGGTGATTTGGATTTGTACCGCCCCTTTTGTCGTCCTTTGCGAACAAGTTGATTAATCGTTGGCATAATGATTCGATGCAAAACCTTTCCCGGATTTTATCAACCCGCCTGCTCCAATGGTTCATCCGCCTTCTCTTCCTCAGCCAGAACTTTCAGTTTGATGGAGCGATACATCGGAAATCCAGTGCCCGCGGGAATCAAATGTCCCATGATAACGTTCTCCTTGAAGCCCCGCAGATAATCGACCCGTCCCAAGGTCGACGCCTCTGTCAGAACGCGGGTTGTATCCTGGAAGGATGCAGCGGAGATGAAACTCTCAGTCTCCAGCGAAGCCTTGGTGATACCCAAAAGGACGGGCTGCGCTTCGGCAGGCTTGCCTCCCGCCTTGGAAACACGCTCGTTTTCACCTTGGAATTTCATGCGATCCACATGGTCGCCCCATAACATGACCGTGTCTCCCGGATCTGTGATGCGCACCTTGCGCATCATCTGCCGCAGAATGATTTCGATGTGCTTGTCGTTGATTTCCACCCCCTGCAGACGGTAGACCTCCTGCACCTCATTAAGCAGGTATTGCTGGAGTTCCGAAGGGCCTTTCACTTCAAGAAGTTCGTGTGGATCCATAGGACCTTCGGTGAGTTGTTGTCCCTGCTTGATCAGGTCGCCCTTGAATACAATGACATGTTTATTCATTGGAATCAGATGCTCCTCCTCAGTGCCTGTCTTGGCGTCCTTGAGAACCAGGCGTCGCTTGCCGCGTATGTTTGTGGCGAACTCGCACACGCCGTCGATCCGGGCAATATCGCAGGCGTCTTTCGGGCGTCGAGCTTCGAAAAGCTCGGCAACACGAGGCAGCCCCCCCGTGATATCCTTGGTTTTGGACATCTTTCGGGGCGTCTTGGCGAGGGTGGCGCCGGCCTGCACCTTTTCCTTTGCTTCCACCATCACATGCGCGCCCGCCGGAATACTGTAGCTGGCAAGAACATTCTTGGGAGAATCCAGGATGACGATTTGCGGATGCAAATCCTCTTTGTGTTCGATGATCACGGTGCCGATGCGACCCGTGGTTTCGTCAAGTTCACGCCGCATGGTCACTCCCTCAATCACATCGTGAAACTCAATTGTCCCGCCCTTCTCGGTCAAAATGGGCACGTTGTAAGGATCCCACTTTACGAAACTTTCCCCCTTTTTCACATGTCCACCATCCGCCACTGAAATTGTGGAACCAATGACCAAATTGTAACATTCGAGCTCCCGTCCCTCCTTGTTTTGAACGAGAACGGAACCGGTCTTGTTCAGCACGATAAAACCACCTTCGATGGATTGCACCACCCGCAGATCCTGATAGCCAACAATACCGTCATTCTTTGCGCGAATCTGCGGCTGCTTGAATACCTGACTGGCTGTTCCGCCAATGTGAAAAGTGCGCATGGTCAACTGGGTGCCCGGCTCACCGATGGATTGGGCGGCCATGATTCCCACCGCCGCGCCAAGTTCAACGGGCCGACTGCTGGAAAGATCGCGCCCATAACACAAAGTGCAAACGCCACGTTTTGTTTCGCAGGTCAGCACTGATCGGATTTTAAGTCTTTCGACACCAATCTTCTCAAGCACTGCAGCCATGGTTTCGGTGATCAATTCACCGGCTTTGACAATCTTCTTCCGGCTCACAGGATCGACAATTTCATCGCAGGACACCCGGCCGATGATTCGATCCTGCAAACGCACAATCTCATCATCACCCTCATAAATCGTGGCGACCCAGATGCCATTGGCTGTTCCACAATCGAGCTCATTGATAATCAGATCGTGCGATACATCGCACAGCTTTCGAGTGAGGTAACCGGAATCAGCGGTCTTGAGCGCCGTGTCCGCCAATCCTTTGCGCGCGCCGTGCGTGGAAATGAAGTACTCGAGCACAGATAATCCTTCTCGGAAATTCGAGAGAATCGGGCGCTCAATGATCTCACCGGAGGGCTTGGCCATCAATCCGCGAATTCCGGCCAGCTGCCGCACCTGCTGGCGATTCCCGCGCGCACCGGAATCGACCATGAGATAAACAGGATTGTGCTCCGCCTTTCCATGGTTGTGTTGCAAGGTTCGGAACATGACATTCGAGATGTTATCCGTGGCGTGTGTCCACATATCCACGATCTTGTTGTAACGTTCACCGTGAGTGATCACGCCATTTCGATACTGGCGCTCGACTTCGGCAATTCCCCGTCGGGCCTCAGCGATTTCTGCGGCCTTCTCCTGTGGAATAATCATATCATCAATGCCAATGGAGATGCCCGCCCGGGTGGCTTCCGTAAAGCCGAGTTCCTTGAGACGATCCAGCATTTCGACCGTGCGATCGTGACCGACAACCTGATAACAATGCCAGATCACCTCACCAAGCCGCTTTTTATTGACGGGGGAATTGTAGAATCCCATCTCGGTCGGCCAGACATTGTTAAAAACCACACGACCTACGGTTGTCTCAATCGTGCGCGCCTGTTTGTTGCCATACACGGTGTCCCGACCCAAATCCGGGTTGCGGAGAACGATGGCTTCGTGTGTGGTCACACACCCATGATCACGCACAAAGAATACCTCGCCGATATCCGCAAAGAACTTGAGATGCTTTTTCTTCTTTTTAGGATCCTCGATCGCACGATAATCTCGCGGATTCTGGGTAAGATAGTAACAGCCAAGAGCGATGTCCTGCGATGGGGTTGTGATGGGTTTGCCGCTGGAAGGCGCAAAGATGTTGTTCGTGGCCAGCATGAAGATCCGCGCTTCGAGCTGCGCTTCCGTGGATAACGGAACATGAACCGCCATCTGGTCACCATCGAAGTCCGCATTGTAAGCCGTGCAGACCAGGGGGTGAATTCGGATGGCTTCACCTTCAATCAACACCGGCTCAAACGCCTGGATCGACAAACGATGCAGGGTCGGCGCACGATTGAGCAGAACCGGATGACCCTTTGTAACCTCTTCCAGGATATCCCAGACTTCCGGGACCTGGCGTTCGATCATCTTCTTTGCACTACGGATGGTATGGACCAGGCCAAGCTCCTTGAGACGGCGAATGATGAAAGGCTCAAAAAGCACAAGCGCCATTTTCTTGGGCAGGCCGCATTGATGCAATTTCAGATCCGGCCCAATGACGATCACGGAACGGCCGGAGTAATCCACACGTTTGCCAAGCAAATTCTGGCGGAAACGCCCTCCCTTGCCCTTGAGCATGTCGGCCAGGGATTTCAGAGGCCGATTGCCTGCCCCCGTCACCGGACGCCCATGACGTCCATTGTCAAAAAGAGCATCCACAGCCTCCTGCAGCATCCGCTTTTCGTTGCGAATAATGACCTCCGGGGTCTTGAGGCTGAGCAGACTTTTCAGGCGGTTGTTACGATTAATGACACGGCGATACAAATCGTTGAGATCCGATGTGGCAAATCGGCCACCCTCGAGGGGAACGAGGGGGCGCAAATCCGGCGGGATAACCGGTAAAACCGTGAAGACCATCCACTCCGGACGAGCCCCCGAGTGGGTGAACCCCTGGATCAACTTCTTGCGCATGGAGAGTTTTTTCCGGATTTGCTTGCTCTTGGTCGCTTCAATCGCCTTTTCGATGTGTTTCACTTCTTCGTGAAGATCTATCTGGGCAAGCAATTGCTGTACGGCTTCGGCGCCAATTCCTGCCTTGAAATCATCCCCGTACCGGTCAAGCGCCTCGCGATATTCGAGTTCGTTGAGCAGTTGCTTGCGTGTCAGCGGAGTCTTGCCCGGATCGATGACGATATGATCCTCGTAATAAATCACGCGTTCCAATTGCCGCCCCGTGACATCCAGCATCAAGGCCATCCGGCTCGGCATGCTCTTGAAGAACCAGATATGGGACACCGGCACCGCCAGTTCAATGTTTCCCATGCGTTCCCGTCGGACTCGCGAGAGGGTAACCTCCACACCACAACGGTCACAAATGACACCCTTGTGTTTGATTCGTTTGTATTTGCCGCAATTACATTCCCAATCGCGAATGGGCCCGAAAATGCGTTCGCAGAACAATCCGCCTTTTTCCGGTTTAAAGGTGCGGTAATTGATTGTCTCGGGATTTTTGATGATGCCCTTGCTCCAGGAACGGATGATATCCGGTGAGGCCACACGAATACTGATCGATGTGCCACCCCTTCCGTACTCAAGGCCCAAAACTTGACGCACACCACCCGCAACAACAAACGAACTGTCAGATGCTTCATTCATCAGAATTTTCTCCATTGTTTTCCACACGAATATCCAGACCCAGACACTGAATTTCCTTCATCAGCACATTGAACGATTCCGGAATCCCGGCCTGCAGCGAATTGTCCCCCTTGACAATCGACTCATAGGTGCGGGTTCTCCCGATAACATCATCGCTTTTGACCGTTAACAATTCCTGCAATGCATTTGCGCAACCATAGGCTTCCATGGCCCAAACCTCCATTTCGCCAAAGCGCTGCCCTCCGTACTGCGCCTTGCCGCCCAGCGGCTGCTGGGTCACCAACGAGTAGGGGCCAACCGCGCGCGCGTGAATCTTGTCGGCAACCAGGTGACCGAGTTTCATCATGTAGATGTAGCCGACCACAACCTCCTGATCAAATGTATCGCCCGAGCGGCCATCGTAAAGCCGCACTTTGCCATGTTCGGGAAGGCCCGCCTGTTTCAAATATTTCCGGATCTGATCCTCCTTGATTCCATCAAAGACCGGTGTAGCCACATTGAACCCCAGGATCCTGGCGGCCCAGCCAAGATGTGTCTCCAGCACCTGTCCCACATTCATTCGGGAAGGAACCCCCAATGGATTGAGCACGATATCGACCGGTGTGCCATCCGCCAGGAAAGGCATGTCTTCCTCAGAAACGATCTTGGCAATGACTCCTTTGTTTCCGTGCCGTCCCGCCATCTTGTCGCCGACACTCAACTTGCGCTTGCTGGCAATATAAACCTTCACCTGCTTGATGATTCCAGCATCGATCTCATCGCCGCTTACAAGGCGATCGATGTTTTGCTGATGCTCCATTTCCAGATCGATAAATTTTTTCTCGAACATGCTGATGATCTCACGAATCTTGATGCGAATCGGGCTCGGATCGATTTCGATATGGTCATACACGGACGCCAGCTTGCGCAGCAATGTCTTGGTGATTTTCCGGTTCGCCGGAATGATGATTTCGCCCGTCTCCGCATTCACAACGTCGAGCGGAATTTTTTCGCCAAGCAGAATATTGCTGAGCGCCTCTGTCAGCTCTTCGTGTAATTCAGCTGTTCTCCGGGCGTACTCATCCTTGAGCGCCTTCAACTGACGCCTGCTTTCGGTGGGTGTGAGCTGGGATCGATTCACTTCCTTGCGGCCTGAGACCTTTACATCCATCACAATGCCGGCGGTGCCGCTGGGCACAGTAAGGGAGGTGTCTTTGACATCTGCGGCTTTCTCACCAAAGATGGCGCGTAAGAGACGTTCTTCCGGAGCCAACTCCGTTTCGCTTTTGGGAGTGATCTTTCCAACCAGGATGTCACCTGGCTTGACTTCGGCGCCGATGCGCACCACACCATCCGGACCGAGATTCCGAAGGGCTTCCTCTCCCACATTGGGGATATCGCGGGTGATTTCCTCAGGACCCAGCTTCGTGTCGCGCGCCCCGATTTCGAACTCATCAATGTGAATGCTGGTGTAGATGTCCTCCTTGACAACTCTTTCGCTGATGAGGATGGCATCTTCAAAATTATAGCCATGCCACGGCATGAACGCCACGAGCACGTTGCGTCCCAACGCCAGCTCGCCACCATCCGTACAGGGACCATCCGCCAGCACCTGGCCTTTTTTTACGTGCTCTCCCCTCCGTACAATGGGCCGCTGGTTGATACAGGTGCCTGCATTGGAGCGCATGAATTTGCGCAACTCGTAAACGTAGATATCCTCCTTCGGATCCATCTTTAACTTTTTCTTGTGATCCGGCAGCTTTCCATCCTTTGTCACAACCATTTGATGAGCCGTAACCGACGCAACCCGTCCGCTTGATTCGGAAAGAATAAGAATTTTGGAATCGCGGGCGACACGCCCTTCGAGTCCTGTTCCAACAATGGGAGTCTCCGGCTGAAGCAGAGGAACCCCCTGGCGTTGCATGTTGGACCCCATCAACGCGCGATTGGCGTCGTCATGTTCAAGGAATGGGATGAGCGCGGCTGCAACCGAGACCAGTTGCTTGGGCGACACATCCATGTAGTCCACCTTGGAAGGTTCGATCTCCAGGAAATCCCCCTTGTACCGCACACTCACCTTGGGACCCACCAGACGGGAGTGATTGTCCACCACGGAGTTGGCCTGGGCGACCACGTATTTTTCCTCCTGATCCGCAGTAAGATAATCCACCTTCTCCAGCACGTGACTGTTTTCAACCTTGCGATAAGGAGTTTCAAGAAATCCGAATTCATTAATGCGGGCAAAGGTGCTCAACGAGGAAATCAACCCGATGTTTGGCCCTTCGGGAGTTTCAACCGGGCAAATGCGCCCGTAGTGACTCGGATGAACATCGCGCACTTCGAATCCAGCGCGATCGCGACTTAAACCTCCCGGCCCCAGAGCGCTTAAACGCCGCTTGTGCGTCAGCTCCGAAAGCGGATTGGTCTGGTCCATAAACTGCGAAAGCTGGCTTCTACCGAAGAAATCCCGCACCACCGCTGATAATGCCTTTGGATTCACCAGCTTCTGGGGAGTCATCGATTCGATGTTCGTGTCAAAGAGGGTCATGCGTTCTGTCACCAGACGCTCCGTGCGCTCAAGACCCACACGGCACTGATTGGCCAGTAACTCGCCCACAGTCCTCACCCGGCGACTTCCGAGATGATCGATGTCATCCACGGATCCCCCGCCTTTTCGCAGCGTGATCAGATATTTCATTGCGGCAATCAGGTCATCATTGGTGATCACCCGCAGCTTCGGATCATCCGTGCCATGATCGGCCTTGCGGCCGGTGAAAAGCTTCTGATTGATCTTGTAACGGCCGACACGGCCCAGGTCGTAACGCTTGGGATCAAAGAACGTGCGCTTGATGAGAGCGCGCGCGTTGACCACGGTTGGCGGATCTCCGGGGCGCAAGCGCCGATAAATATCCTTGAGGGCATCCTCTTCATTGCGAGCGGGATCCTTTTTCAAGGACTTGATGATCACACCATCATCCACGGAAGTGTCCACCACCTTCACCTTGTCAATGTTCAGATCAAGCAACTGACGGACAATCAGCTTGGACAACGGCTCAAATGCCCGCACCACGACCAGGTTTTTTTCCGTATCCGTGACATCCTCGATCAGCACCTTGTTGGCAAGCGTTTCCTCATCCATATCCTTTCGCAATTTGATCTCACTGATCGTGTAGAAGAGCTTGATGATATCCGCGTCCTTTTCATAGCCAATCGTGCGCAGAAAAGTCGTGGCGAGGAACTTGCGGCGACGGCGACGGCGATCGAGATAAATGTAGAGCAAATCGTTGGTGTCAAATTGCACCTCAAGCCAGGAACCCCGATCCGGAATGATGCGGAAGGAATAGAGCGATTTTCCATTGAGATGAATCGTCTCCTCAAAACAAATTCCCGGAGAACGATGAAGCTGACTCACAATCACGCGCTCGGCGCCATTGACCACAAAGGTGCCCTGTTCTGTCATAAGCGGGATTTCGCCCATGTACACTTTTTCTTCCTTGGTCTGTTTGTGTCCCTCCTGATCCTCGGCCAGGCGGAAAATCACATGCAACGGCGCGGCATAGGTGATTCCTTCACGAATGCACTCCAGCCATGTTTGCTTGGTTTCACCGATCTCATAGCGAACAAATCTCAACATGGTCTTGCCATCGTAGCTTTTGATGGGAAAGACCTCAGTGAATACAGCCTGCAACCCGACATTTCGACGTTTCTCCGGCGGCACCTCCGCCTGCAGGAAGGCTTCATAGGAGAGATTCTGCATCTCAATCATATTTGGCGGATCAATCACCTCAACCACTTTCCCGAACTGAGTGCGTTCCATGTTTTTTCCGTTCTTTGTAATTCTACTTTGTGAAGTCTAAGAATTTACCACTCCATCTGGGGTGGTTTATCTCTCAGGCTTTTTGACAGAATTAACAAAATTAACAGAATTCTGTAAATTCTGTAAATTCTGTCTAAACTTCAAATATCTTTGGCTGGTTTCTATTTGATCTCGACTTTTGCACCGGCGGCTTCGAGCTTCTTCTTGATCTCTTCGGCTTCCTCCTTGTTCACACCTTCCTTCAAGGTCTTCGGCGCGCCTTCAACCAAATCCTTGGCTTCTTTGAGCCCCAGGGTGGTTACTCCGCGCACCTCCTTGATGACCGCGATTTTGTTGGCGCCAGATTCCTTGAGAACCACATCGAAGCTGGTCTTTGCCTCAGCAGCAGGAGCTGCGGCTGCTGGAGCCGCGGCCGCTACAGCCACAGGAGCGGCTGCGCTGACACCCCAGGTTTTTTCGAGGTCCTTCACCAGATTGGCCATCTGGAGCACCGT
>Ga0247727_10010257_pt1 | contig 16643 bp, 10 predicted proteins | sample WisWelCaveWW1625_FD_202498 | JGI IMG/M metagenome (GOLD analysis project Ga0247727, IMG submission 202498) | Biofilm microbial communities from Wishing Well Cave, Virginia, United States - WW16-25 | ecosystem: Environmental > Aquatic > Deep subsurface > Groundwater > Cave microbial mat | place... | reverse complement strand
GTTCGTAAGTTGGAAATTGGCCGTTGATAAGTTTGCTGAAAATCGTCGTGTGCTGGGTTTTGAAAACGATGTGATTTTCGCCAATCGCGATATCGACGTTCTGCTGCTGCTCGCTGGTGCGCGCCAATAACTGCAACGCTTTGGTTGGAATAATAACTTGAGCCGGCCTATCTTTGTTCACAAAAGTTTGATCGCTTATCCTGACCAAGCGATGGCCGTCGGTGGCCACGGTGCGTAGCTCGCGTTCTCGCAGCTCAAGCAACATGCCCATCAGTGTGGTTCGCAGCTCGTCCAGGCTCACCGCGAACAGCGTTTTTTCAATCATCCGCAAAAGACGGCCAAGCGGATAGCTGAAACTGCTTTCGGTTTGTCCGGGTGAAATTTGCGGATACTCATCACTCGATTCGCCGCTCAAAGTATACTTGCCTTTGTCGGAAGAAATCGTGACGCGAAAGTTATCTTGCACATCTATTTCAAGCGGGACTTCCGGCAGCTCGCGAATAATGTCGTAGGTTTTTTTGGCCGGAAGCGCAAAGCTCCCGCTCGAATTTCCGTTCACGGCCAACGTCGTGACGATGGAGACTTCGAGATCCGTTCCCGTGAGACGTAACGACCCTGGTTCCAAAGTGCAGAGGATATTGCCAAGAATCGGGATCGTCGTCTTCGATGGAATGACGCCAATGATGCGCTGGAGGGATTGATAAAAGTCAGTCTTGTTTGTTCCAAACTTCATGATACTCTCCAAAAACTTTGGTAAAGATAGATAAAGAATAAATATTTTACAAGAACAATTTGTAGTAGAGGCTGTGGATATGTGGAAAGCCCATCGAGAAGAGGTCGCCCTTTAATGAATTCCAAACGAATAGTCATCTTTACGCTCCGGCTCCTGCTCACGCAATTGTGAAAATGCGGTAAACCGTTTGTGAATAAATCAACTCGCGACAAGAGTACCATCCTTTCGGCATGAATTATACCCAGCCAATCAACTGCCATTCACACACTACCAACAAAACGATGTGGAAAAAGATTTCGACGGTTTTAGAACATCGCTCCATGCCTGACACACAGGGTCATCTTCTCGAACGATTAAAGAGATCGCTCGAGAAATCAGAACGCTTGAAGATTGTGCTTCTGCAAAATGTTCTGCACGTCCTCGCGACAGCGCGGGTCGGCTTTCATCAAAGTCTCTATCGTATCAATGGCATGAATGACGGTAGAGTGATCGCGCCCGCCGAAGTGCAGGCCGATGGTTTTCAGCGAGCTGGACGTCGTCTTCTTTGCAACGTACATGGCAATTTGTCGAGCCTGCGCGATTTCCTTTTTGCGAGTTTTGGCGCGCAAGAGATCGTCTGGAATCGAGAAATAAGCGCATACAATTTTTTGGATGTCTTCGATGCTAACGTTGCGCGATTTGGTTGAGAATTGATCTTTCAAAACGTGTCTGGCCAGCTCGACGCTGACATCCTTGCTGCTGAGAGATGAGTAGGCCAGCAGCCGAATCAAGCAGCCCTCCAACTCACGAATATTACTCGTCACGTTATAAGCGATGAGCTGGATCACATCGTAAGGCAGGTCGATTTTGTTTTCTTCGGCTTTGCGCTGCAGAATGGCAATGCGCGTTTCAAGGTCCGGCGGTTGAATATCGACGACCAGGCCCCATTGAAAACGAGAGAGCAGGCGCTCTTCGATGCCGGCAATATCCTTTGGCGGCCGGTCGCACGACAGCACGATTTGTTTTCCTTTTTGATGAAGCGTATTGAAGGTGTGAAAAAATTCCTCTTGCGTTCTTTCTTTGTTGGAGAAGAACTGAATATCATCCACCAGAAGAATGTCAACATTGCGATAGATCGAACTGAATTCGGTGCTACGATTATTTTGAATCGAGCTGATAAATTCGATGGTGAATTTTTCGCTGGAAACGTAAATGACCCGCCGCATTTCCGGTAGGTGCAGAGAAAAATTTCCTATCGCCTGAATCAAATGGGTCTTCCCCAAACCCACGCCACCGTAGATCACCAGGGGATTGAAAGAAGTTTTTCCCGGCGCTTCGCCAACCGCCAAGGCAGCAGCTTTCGCAAATTGGTTGCTGCTGCCCTCGACAAAATTTTCGAAAACATAGTTAGGGCTCAAATTCGTGATCATGTCCGCGGCGATTTTGGTGCCGGCAGTAACAATGGCTTGCGCCGGTTCCTCAGCCTCGACTTTCTCGTCACTACTTGTTGAGTATTGAACACGACCCGATTCTCCAAGCACTTGAGCGATCGCGCGCCGAATCAGATCCGCGTAATGGCTTTCGATCCATTCATAAATAAAATGATTGGGAACGCGAATCGTAAGCTGATGATTGTTCAAACAAAGCGCCGAGGTCGGCTTGAACCAGGTTATGAAGCTCTGCTCGTTAATGTTTTCCTTTATCAGCCCCAAGCATTGGGACCAGGCCTGCTCTGCGCTCAGTGCCATGCTGCCCATCCTTTCGAAGTTGCTAACACGATATCCACCTTTTCCTTTAGTAAAGCTGAAATAATACGACGCTGAGAAAGTTCAGTATAAAGCAAAACATCAAAGAAAAAACCGAAATGAAGAATACAAAAAATAAAATGCTGTCGAATAGCCAGAAAAGACAAAACAAATCCACCTTCCCCGGAACACAATTTCCAAAACAACGGTTACGTTTTGGAAGCGCTGATTAAGAAGATAAGAAAGGACCAAAATACAAGAGAAGGGAAAGTTATCCACATTTTTTCCACGTGGATAATATTTTTTTAGCTCCGGCCAATTTAGGAAATGTCTCAGTAATGTCAAGACAAAAGTTGGCTCAAATGCGCTATATTGAAAAAGAGCTTGACTTTTGGCGCATTAATGGATATTTTTTTATTCTGTAAAAAAAGATTATTTACGAACCAATCCTTCAAGGAACACAAAATGAAAAGAACATTTCAACCGCACAATCGAAAGAAAAAAAACAAACACGGATTTCGCGAGCGAATGAAAACCAAAGACGGCCGCGTTGTGCTGAAGCGTCGTCGCGCCAAGGGAAGAAAGAGTCTAACGGTTAGCGATCGATAAGCCGTGCCGGGCTTAAGCAAAAACGAGCGGCTCAAAAACCGCGAGCACATCCAAGAACTCTATCATAAAGGGAAAACGATTAGAGGAAAGAATCTAAATCTCATTTTTCTCAATAGAGTGTCGGGAAGAAGGACGGCGATCGCGGTTGCACGAGGGTGTTCAGGGTCGGTTGAAAGAAACAAGATCAAGAGAAGGGTAAGAGAAGCATTTCGCCCGCTCAAGGATAGATTCCCGCGCCAGAGGTATTACATGTTCATCGGCAAGCGCGGCGTGGCAACGTGTGACTTTGAGTCGTTGCAAAATGAAATAGCCGAAATGGCATTGAAAGTAGCAAAGCATGGCAGCGATTCTCCTTAAACTCATCCGCATCTATAGAGAACACATTTCTTCTTTTTTTCCACCACGATGCCGCTTTTATCCTTCGTGCTCCGAGTATGCATATATCGCTATTCAGCGATTTGGCGCCGTCAAAGGCGCAATGCTATTTGTGAAAAGAATTCTGAAATGTCATCCCTGGCATGCCGGCGGTATTGACCCAGTACCTAATGATTAAGGTGTAAGAGAATCATGGAATTTGATCGTAAGACAATTTTGGCGTTCGTGCTCATTGGCCTCATTCTTTTATTAGTCAACTCCGACCTTTATCAGCGCTTTCTTTTTGACGGCGAACCGCCTCGCCCGACATCTCCTGAAGCACCCGCGCCAGAAATAAAAAAGACAATCCCGCAAGAAGAGCAGAGGGCAGACACCCAGAGAGAAACGTCGTTTGAAAAGACTACGCCCTCGATTATCGAATCATTTGCCGGAACCGAAGTCATTAGAGAAGAGCAGATTATCATTGATACGCCACTGTATCGCGCGCAGTTGTCGAATCGTGGCGGCGTCATCAATCGCGTCGAGCTGAAGGAGTATCTGACGAAGACTCAGGAGCCGGTCACGGTTTTTTCTGATTCGCATGGAAGCCCGAGCATCCTCTTGCCGATTGAGCAGGACACGCTTGATACCTCAAAGCTCCTGTTTTTTGTTACCGGCAGTAGCGCAAGTATTGAAGACAAGCAAGGCAGAACAATTTCATTTACACAGGGGCTTCGCGATGGCCAGCAAATCAAAAAAACATATGAGTTTAAAGCAGACAGATATGATATTGAATTGAAGGTGGAATTTGAAAATATTCGATCTTTGACCAACGCGTATTCTTATGCTCTGAAATGGCAAAGCCCACTTCTAGGTACAGAGCAAAAGATCGGCGACGACATGGGACACGCAAAAGTTTACGCTCTCGTCAACAAGGATTTGGAAAAGTTCGATGTCGGCAGCGATCCCCAAATTTCCGAACGACGCGATGATTGGATTACAACATGGATCGCCGCGCGCACAAAATATTTTGCCACCGCAATCATACCTCAAGGCACGAGCGGCAACGGCCTCAGCATGGAGGGGCGGACGACGCAAGATCAAGATGGCAATGTGATCAAGCAATACTCCTATTCTTTGTCAATGCCATTTTATCGCGAAGGTAGTGAAGGCCATCACTTCAAGATTTTTGTCGGCCCGTTGAAGTACAGCATTCTTAAATCGTATGAAGTTGATTTGCACCGAATGATGGACCTGGGATGGAAATGGGTCGTCGAGCCATTCAGCGTTTTGTCTCTCGTTGTCTTCAACTTTATGTACAAGTATATTCCGAACTATGGATTCGTCATCGTCATCTTTTCGGTGTTGATAAAGATAATTCTCACCCCGCTCACTCAGCGCAGCACGCGGTCGATGAAGGAGATGCAGCTCTTGCAACCGAAGATTGCGGAGTTGCGAGAGAAGTATTCGAAGGATCCTCAGAAGCTGAATCAAGAGACGATGAAGCTTTACGGCGAGCACGGCGTGAATCCTCTCGGCGGCTGCCTGCCCACAGTGTTGCAGATGCCGTTGCTGTTCGCCCTGTTCGTGGTTTTCAGCTCGGCGATTGAGTTGCGTCAAGCCCCGTTTATTTTGTGGATAAAAGATCTCTCGGTGTCCGACACGATTTATCATTTGTCTGACGGCATTCCGATAAACATCCTGCCATTGTTCATGGGACTGACGATGTTCGTTCAACAGCAAATGACGATTACCGATCCGAAACAAAAATTCATGCTCTATTTGATGCCGGTGATTTTCACTTTCATGTTTTATGGGTTTCCCTCGGGGCTAACTTTGTACTACTCCCTATTTAATGTCATGAGCATAATTCAACAGAAATATTTCACCGACACCAAGCCGCTTGAGCTTAAGAAAAAACCTACGACCAAGACGCAACGATGGAAAAAGTTGAGCTTCAATCAGGCCTTGGCGCGCGGCAGATCGAAGCGCTGAACTTGCTCAAACCCTGCCCAGCCCTGGCGGGGTTTGTTTTTTTATACGATCATGCGAATGGACACAATCGTAGCCCTGGCGTCTCCTTCGGGAGTTGGGGCAATCAACGTTCTTAGATTGAGCGGCGGTAGAGCTTTTGAGTGCGCTCGAAAAATTTTGCATCAAGAAAATGAAATAGACAGCTTTGAGCCGCGCAGAGTCTATCTGCGAAAGCTTCGGGATGAGAACCTTCTTGATCGCGCGCTCATCATTTTTTTCCCCGGCCCGAATTCTTACACCGGTGAAGATGTCGTAGAGATTCATTGCCATGGTGGCGAGGTAATTTCCAATAGAATCATTTCGGCGCTCATTCGTCATGGCTGCCGCTTGGCCGTAGCAGGAGAGTTCACGCGTCGCGCCGTGGAGAACGGCAAGATGGATCTTCTTCAAGCCGAGGCGGTTCATGATTTGATCCTGGCCGAATCGCCGGCCGCCGCGGACAATGCGCTCCGACAGCTTGATGGTGAGCTTTCTACAAAAATAAGATTGCTCAGAGAGCAGTTGATTAAAATAGCCGCGCTTTTGGAACTTGAGCTTGACTTTGCGGAGGAAGATATTCGCTTTGCCGAGCATCGAGAAATAGATGATAAACTAAAACAGGTTTCTGCTGCGGTACAACAGCTTCTTTCTACTTATGAAAAGGGGAGAGGACTGCGTCGCGGCTTGCGAGTTGCAATTATTGGGAAACCGAACGTCGGAAAGTCGAGCTTGTTAAACGCAATAGTCGGCAGCGAGCGCGCAATCGTCAGCTCGCAACCAGGCACGACGCGAGATTATATTGAAGAGGTGGTAGAGATTGGCAAAATCCGGTTTCGCTTTATTGATACAGCGGGCATTCGTAAATCCGATGAGGAAATAGAGCAGGAGGGAATTGCTCGAACCAAGCGTAGAATTCAAGACGCAGATATTTTGCTCTTCGTATTAGATGTTGCCAGCACATTTGATGAGCACGATCACGAAATTAGCAGAGAATGTGAAATGGCGTGTGCAGCGGATATAAGCAAGAAGATCATACTTGTCAAAAACAAAATAGACTTAGAGAAAAAACTCAATGGCGAAGTCGTGCCGAAAGCCGAGGAGATCGTGAGCATCTCAGCTTTAAGCAAACAAGGAGTCGATGAACTTTTGCGAACTATTTCAACGATAGCGCAGAAGTATTTTTCAGCGATACAAGATGAAGTCTTCATAACAAATCTTCGACAAAAGAATGCTCTCGATAAGGCTCTCGGCTTTATTCAGTTTGCTATGCAATCATCCGGGAACAAGCTCTCTGGTGAATTTATTGCACGAGACCTTCGCGCAGCAGCAGACGAACTTGCCGGATTGCTTGGCGAAATTACCAGCGAGCACATACTCGATGAAATCTTTGCAAACTTCTGTATTGGAAAATAATCTACCGTTCCACGTGAAACGATGCGCAGATCATGAAACCTGAATACGAAATAATAGTTGTCGGTGCCGGCCACGCCGGTACCGAGGCGGCACTTGCCGCTGCTCGGATGGGTAGCCGCACTCTCTTGTTGACGATGAATATTTTTACCATCGGCCAAATGAGCTGTAATCCGGCCATTGGCGGGTTGGCGAAGGGTCAATTGGTTCGTGAGCTTGATGCGCTTGGCGGAGAGATGGGTGTTGCCATCGACGATGCGGGTATTCAGTTCCGGATGCTGAATCGGTCGAAAGGCCCCGCAGTTTGGTCGCCGCGCGCTCAAGCAGATCGCGCAAAGTATGCCGCACGAATTCGCAAAGCCTGCGAACAACAGAGTGGGCTTGATATCCGCCAGGACATGGCCGTCTCTCTTTTGCACGATGGAAAAACCGTTTCAGGGATTCGCACTCTTACCGGCGCAACGATCAATGCCTGCGCTGTGATTCTAACCGCAGGGACCTTTTTAAATGGAGTCATTCACATCGGCGAGACCCATTACGAAGCGGGTCGCTCTGGAGAATTTGCAGCGAAAGGAATGACCGAGTGTATGATGGCGCTTGGCTTTGAAACCGCCCGCCTCAAAACCGGAACACCGCCGCGCATCGATGGCCGCACCATAAATTTTGCTGAAACTGAAATCCAGCCGGGAGATTTCCCGCCGCCGCCGTTCTCTTTTCGGCATGAAGAATTGGTGGTCGATCAAATGCCGTGTTATCTCACGTACACGAATCTTGAAACGCATGAAATTCTGAAAACGGGACTCGATCGATCGCCGATGTTTACCGGAAGAATAACCGGACGCGGCCCCAGGTATTGCCCTTCTATTGAAGACAAAATTTTCCGCTTTGCCGACAAAGAACGACATCAGATTTTTCTGGAGCCGGAGGGAAGAGATACGACGGAGTATTACGTCAACGGATTTTCAACCAGCCTTCCCGAAGATGTGCAGCTTGCTGCAATACGAACGATAAAGGGTTTGGAAAAAGTACATGTCACTCGCACTGGCTACGCCGTCGAGTATGATTATTTTCCCCCGACACAGTTGTTGCCAACATTTGAAGCGAAGAATATTTCTAATCTTTACCTCGCAGGTCAAATCTGCGGAACGACGGGTTATGAAGAAGCCGCGGTTCAGGGATTTCATGCCGGAGTGAATGCTGCAAAAAAAGTTCGTGGCGAAGAACCTTTCATCCTTGCCCGAAGCGACGCGTATATCGGCGTGCTGATCGACGACTTGGTGACAAAGGGCACGCAGGAACCTTATCGGATGTTTACCTCGCGCGCCGAATATCGCTTGGTGCTCAGACAGGATAACGCCGATCTTCGTCTCATGGAATATGGCCATGAGCTTGGTTTGATAGAATCCGGACAACATGAAATCTTGAAGCAGAAGCGACTTGCGATTGTCGAGAGTATTGAAAAGCTCAAAAAAACTTTCATTGATCCGGACAAGGCAAATCAAGTTCTGAACAAAAAGGGCGGTGCGCCAGTATTGCAACACGAGTCGCTCGCCAAGCTTCTCCGCAGGCCCGAGATTGAATTGACTGATTTGGTCGATCTGGCGCATTTGGAGATACCAATAAGTGGCCCAAATTTGTTCTGGCGACAAGTTGCCGAGCAGGTCGAGATTGAAATAAAATATGAGGGTTTCATCAAACGCGAACAAGAGGCTATCGAGAAATTTCAACGGTTAGAAGAAAAAAGGCTACCGCCTGATATTGAATACAAAGAGATGATTGCACTGTCCGCCGAAGCGCGGGAAAAGCTTTCGCGATTTCGCCCCATTTCAATCGGACAGGCGGCGCGCATTTCTGGAGTCTCCCCGGCAGATATTACCGCCCTTATGGTTTATTTAAGAAAGGGAATTCCCGTCGTTTCACGTGAAACAGCCAGCACAGAATAACTCCTCTGGGACCGATGTTCTGCCAAGGCTCGAGCTTGAGTTAAGCAAGTTCCAGCACTTGGTTAGAATCAATAATCTGGCTTTTGATGATGAGAAGCTTCAGAAGATGGTCGGCTATATCGAACTTCTCCTGAAATGGAATCGTTCTTTCAACTTAATCTCTCGCGGAGATGAAGAAAGAATCGTCAGTCGCCACATTGCCGAATCTGTTGGTTTGCTCGTTGTCGCTGCACCGAATCTTTCTTGCTCAGTGATGGATGTTGGGAGTGGCAGTGGTTTTCCTGCCATACCCATCAAAATTCTGCGCCCAGATTTGCGAATGAATCTGGTCGAATCTAATGGCAAGAAAGCCACCTTCTTGAAGAAGGTCGGCACAAGTCTCGCTCTAAATGATTATTCAGTTTTTGATGGAAGAATAGAGAATCTTACCCAAGACGAAGTACCGGACCAGTTCCTTGTTATGGCGCGAGCTGTTGCCGACCTATCCGTTTTATGGAAATGGACATCAAAGCATCTTCCTTCCGGGGGAAGGCTGCTTGCCATAAAGGGGTATGACGCAGAAGAAATTGAGGCGGTCTCAAAAGCAGCAGAGATTTCAACAACTCCCTTTCCAGCCTGGCTCAACATCGAGAAATCGCGTATTGTGATTAGCATCATGAAAAAGTAAGGAGTCTTCGAAGATGTCGCGAGTTGTTTTTGACGAAATCAAAGAGTTGGTGACCGAAGCGCGTAATCCTCTTACTATTGATATCGACAAGAAATCGACACAAGAGACTTTGGTACTGATCAACCAGGAAGATCAATCCGTTGCAGACGCCGTGGCGCAGGAAATTAGCCAAATTGCTGCTGCGGTTGATATAATCGTTGCAGCGATCAAGGCAGGTGGCAGATTGTTTTATGTTGGCGCTGGAACCAGTGGTCGCCTTGGAGTGTTGGATGCTGCTGAGTGTCCGCCAACCTTTGGAACGGAGCCTGACCTTGTGCAGGGAATAATTGCCGGTGGGTACAAAGCATTGCTACGGAGCCAAGAGGGGGCGGAAGATATTGCCGATAATGGCGCTCAGGATTTGATTGATCATGGATTCACTCCGAGCGATGTCTTGTGCGGGATTGCTGCGAGCCAGCGGACACCCTATGTTCTTGGCGCGATCGCTAAGGCAAAAGATCTTGGGGCAAAGGTCATCTTTGTTTTCTGTAATCCACCCGAACGAATGCCGGTTCAAATTGACGTTGCCATTTGTCCGGTTGTTGGACCCGAAGTTATCATGGGTTCAACGAGAATGAAGGCGGGCACGGCAACCAAGCTGGTTTTGAATATGCTCACGACTGCAACGATGATTCAGCTTGGGAAGGTTTATCAGAATCTCATGGTCGATATGAAAACGACTTCCGAAAAACTCGAAGAACGTTCGAAGCGGATCGTGATGTTGGCAACTGGGGTTGACTATAATCTGGCTGAGGCAACATTGAATCTGGCCAATGGTCATGTCAAGACCGCATTGGTGATGATACTCGCCGGTGCCGACGCAGAAAAAGCTCGCGAGTTGCTCACTCTTGGGAATGGCTTTGTAAGAAATGCGATTGCAGTTTGAAGCTTTGTAAGGAATTGAAATTTTCCAAAAATAATGCTTACCGATATTCTAAAAACCTGCGCTGCAACCGACGAGTACAAATCTCTTCTCAACTCGATGGAGAAAGGGAAGACGATTCATGTCACGGGCGCAGTCGGCTCGTTACCGATGATTCTCGTCGCTAATCTATTCCAGAATTTGCAGCGGACGATTCTATGCGTTTCATCGAATGATGAAGACGCTCAGAATCTTGCCGACGACCTGACGCAGCAAATTCATAGCAATAATCTTTCTATTTTTCCGGCCGGGAGAGAGACGCCACTCGGAGGCCGTGACCGGCATTCCGTCTCTCAGCAAGTCGAAACTCTCGAACGCTTGATCCTCGACAAGCCGCTGGTGATTTCGACTTCGATCGAGGGCTTGTCCGCAGAACTGCTGCCCGCTGCTTCGATGAAAAGAAACCGTCTTGATTTGAAAAGGGGAAGTAGGCTCAGCCACGAGGAATTGCTTGATCGACTTACAGACCTGGGCTTTGAGAGGCAGCCGATGGTCGAGGCCCCGGGAGATTTCAGCGTTCGCGGCGGCATTATTGATCTATATCCATTTTCGAGACCGAATCCGGTGCGGCTCGAATTTTATGGTCAGGAGATAGATTCTCTCAGGGAATTCGATCCTCAAACGCAAAGATCGCTGCGTGACTTGGTGGAGGTCGTTATCTTTCATCAACACCCTGAAACGGATTCTTCAGAGACGAGCTCATCAACTCCAACAACGCTGCTGGGTTATCTGCCGCAAGACATGGTCGTCTGTTTTTTTCAGCATGAAAAATTGTTGAGCACGATTGATGATGCCGGGGGGAATGATGGCAAGGATGATGTTGAATGGCTTGAGCAACAAAACGACAACGGCAATCATCGCCCAACGTCTCTGGCCTGGAATCAATTTGAGAGTCAATTCACCGCGAAAGGGAAAATATATTTCAGACAATTCTTGTCTCCTCAAGGTGAGAACTTCATAAGAGTTCCGAGTCAACCGCAGCCGCCATTGGCCGGGAGTTTGATTCAACTGAGCAAAGATATGGAAAATTTTCTTAAGTCCTCGCCTCAAGCAAAAGTTTATTTTCTCTGTGAATCATCGGCGCATGCGGAAAGTATGCAAGATTTGTTGGAAGAAAGTAAAATCAATTTTCCTCAATTGCATGTGATTGCCGGAAATCTCGCGGGAGGTTTTCAATGGTCGGGCGCTGGGTTGGCCGTTTACACCGATCATGAATTTTATGGACGCATTCGCCGCCAGCGTCGCGGCCGACGTTTTTCGGAAGGCTTGAGCCGCCGGCAGTTACGCTCGCTGTCGCGCGGCGACTATGTCGTGCACATCGATCATGGTGTTGGAATTTATCAAGGCCTTGAACGCATTCGTGTACGCGGCCATGAACGTGAATGTCTGGTCATCGCCTATCAAGAGCAGGATAAGCTCTTTGTGCCGATAGAGAAAATGGATCGCGTCCAAAAGTACAGCGCACGCGACGGCTTCGTTCCGCACATCAACAAACTCGGCTCTGCGGAATGGGAGAGGATCAAGCAACGAACCAGCAGCAAGCTCAAAAACATCGCAAAGGATCTTGTCGCACTCTATGCCGCGCGGCAATCTCAGCCGGGCATCGCCTTCTCTGCCGACTCACATTGGCAACGCGAAATGGAAGCGGCATTTCCTTATGAAGACACACCCGATCAGCGTCGCGCAACTGTAGAAGTAAAAATGGATATGGAAAAAGCCCGCCCGATGGATCGGCTGATTTGTGGCGATGTGGGCTATGGCAAAACCGAAGTGGCGGTTCGCGCCGCTTTCAAGGCAGTGCAGGATGGCAAACAAGTGGCGATGTTGGTGCCGACGACAATCTTAGCGCAACAACATTTTAATACATTTCGCGAGCGCTTACGCACCTATCCCTTGCAAATAGAGCTACTTTCGCGCTTCCGCAGCAAGGCTGAACAAAAGGCCACTGTAAAAAATTTAAAAGAAGGCACGGTCGACATCGTGATCGGAACTCACCGACTCTTATCAAAGGATGTTGAATTCAAAAATCTTGGCCTTTTGATTGTGGATGAAGAACAGCTTTTCGGCGTGCGCAGTAAAGAGCGCCTCAAACAATTCCGCGTCAATGTCGATGTGTTGACACTCTCTGCTACGCCGATTCCTCGGACGCTTCACATGTCACTGTTGAATCTGCGCGATATGTCTCAGATCAACACGCCGCCGCGGGATCGCCTGCCGATTGCTACCGAGGTTGTGGAGTTCGATCGCGAGCTGATCAAGCAGGCGATTCTCCGCGAAGTGCGGCGCGGCGGGCAGGTTTTTTTCGTGCACAATCGCGTGCAATCGATTGATCGTGTAGCCGAGATGCTCGAGCAATTAGTTCCCGGCGTTCGTTTTAGCGTCGGCCACGGTCAAATGCACGAACATGAACTTGAAAAAGTGATGCTGAATTTCTTGGAGCGCCGATTCGAAGTGCTGATCAGCACGATGATCATCGAATCCGGCCTCGACTTGCCGAACGTCAACACGATCATCGTCAATCGCGCCGACCGCTTCGGGCTGTCTCAACTTTATCAATTGCGCGGTCGGGTTGGGAGAAGCAGTAAAAAAGCATTCTGCTATTTGGTCATTCCGCCAATCAAAAACCTCACGCCCGATGCATTGAAGCGTTTGCAAACCATCGAAGAATTTACCGACTTGGGCAGCGGCTTTCAAATTGCCATGCGCGATTTGGAGATTCGCGGCGCCGGCAGCCTGCTCGGTGCGGAGCAGAGCGGGTTCATCGATTCGCTTGGCTTCGATCTGTATTGCAAGATTCTCGAAGAAGCCGTCAATGAAGTTCGGCGCGAAGAAAATCTCCTCACCACTGCAGTGGAAGAAAAACTTCCGGAATGCAAAGTCGATTACGAAGGCGACGCGTACTTGCCCGATGACTTTGTCGAGATGCCGGCAGAGCGCGTCAACATCTATCGCCGGCTTGCCGAAGCGAAAACCGTTGACGATGTGAATCGCATCAGTGATGAGCTGCGCGATCGGTTTGGCCGCTTGCCGGATGCGGCAGAGGGAATGATGGCGATGGTCAAGCTGCGTCTGCTCGGCGCGCGCGCCGGTGTTCGCTCCCTGCACATCGGAGAAAAGTTCATAATTGGCTATTTTGCGGATGAATCGACCAACGGCCAACGGGAACAGTTCAATAAATGGCTCGGTTCAATGGTGCGACATGCAACCGCGCCTTTTGAATTCCTGCAAGACCGTGGCGTCGGTTTTCGTTTGGGATTTTCCGACCGTGGCGAAGCCTTTTCACTGGCCGAGGGTTTTCTTCAGTCGTTAATGACGGCTCGTATTGAAGCGCGATACGCGGCCGTTGAGGCAGTTGTGTGAGGGCAAAACACAAAGCGGGTTTGAGATTATTTTTGGAAAGTTGGGCATCATAAAGAAAGGTAGCGCGGTTTCATGAAATCAGTTTTCTCGAATAGAACTTTCATTAATTTTCTTTTCGCTATTTTTGCCTGGCTTGGTGTGTTGACCGTCGCCTGTCAGCAGTCGAGCATTGAACAGCAAGTGATCGTTCGCGTCGGAGATGAACGGTTGACGCTCGATGAATTGATCGGCGAAATTCCCCCGGCGATGCGCTCGCAAATTACGCGTGAAGATTTACAAGACTTCATTGGGCGTTGGATCAACTCGCAAATTCTTTATCAAGAGGCAAAGCGGCGGCAGCTCGATTCGCAAATCGATATTCAGCGCGAATTGCGCAAGCTGGAAGTCGACCTGGTTGCCAATGCGCTGCTCGACCAAGAGCTTGACAAGCCGCTTGTAATCAGCGACGAAGAAATTCAGAATTATTATGTAACCAATCGTAATAACTTTATGCGCGCCTCTTCTGAAATTTTGGTATTGCACGTGCAGTGCGCAGACGCCGCGGTGGCGGATTCGCTTTACAGGTTGGTGATCTCTGGAAACGATTTTCTATCGGTCGCGAGAAAGTTAGCCGATACCCGCAGCGACACCTCGTCTTGGGAATCATATCTTTCCGAAGATGAAACCTCGCCGGAAATTGCCGCGCAGATTTTTCGGCTTCCGGTCGGCACGGTTTCGCGGCCGCTTCAGTCCGATTTTGGGCACCATGTTTTCAAAATTCTCAATCGCTTTTCAAAGGACACCATTCGCGAGCTTGCCCAGGTGCGCACGCAAATCATCGCCAAGCTCGAGGTGGAAAAACGCCAGACGCGCTATCGCCAGTTGTTGAGTGATTTGAAAAGCAACACCATCGTCGAAACCAACTTGACCATGCTCGACAATGTTTCGATTGATTCGCTGCTTGCCGGAAATAAGCAGAAATAGGATTCAGGGCTATCGAAGTTTGATTGGAAAAGAAAGGTAAAGGAATGATCAAGAAAATTAGCGCCGTTATTTTTTGCGCCGTGGCGATGCTGTCTTCCGGCGCGCGCGCCCAACAAGTGCTCGATCAGGTTGCCGCCGTCGTCGATAACAACATAATTCTATCGAGCGAGCTTTTGCAATACACCCGCCAGCTCGCCGTTCAACTCGGCATCAATCCGGCAAAGGACCAGACAAAGTTCGACGAGCTTCGCCGCAACACACTGGACAATCTGGTCATTCAAAAAGTTTTGCTCACCAAAGCAAAAGAAGACAGCGTCACCGTCGATGATCGCCAGGTCGACCAGACGCTCGATGAACAGATCAACCGCATGGTGCAACAGCTTGGCTCCGAAGAGAAGCTGGAAGAATACTTCGGCCAGCCGGTGCGAAAAATTCGCCGCACGCTGCGCCAGGAAATCGCCGACCGTCTGTTGGTGGAAACATTGCAAAGCAAAAAAGTTCGCGAGATTCGAATCACCAAGCGCGAAGTCGAAGAGTTTTACAATGCCCGAAAAGACAGCCTGCCGAGATTGAAAGCCTCGGTCAAACTCAGCCACGTCTTGTTTAACATCGAAGCCGGAGATGAGGCGCAAAAGAAAGCGCGCGCGCTCATCGACTCACTGCTCGTTCTGGTTCGAGGCGGAGAAGACCTTGCGTCCCTTGCCAGAAAGTTTTCGCAAGATCCAGGCTCGACCGAAAAGGGCGGAGAATTGGGCTTCATCCAGCGCGGCGATTTTGTGAAGGAATTTGAAGAAGTGGCTTTTGCTTTGAAGCCAGGCGAGATTTCCGAAGTCGTCAAAACACAATTCGGGCTTCACATTATCCAGCTTATCGATCGTCGCGGCGAAAAGATCAATGCGCGGCATATTCTCATTCGCCTAACGACCACGTCCGACGACGAGGCCGCGGTCGTGCAAAAAGCGAAGAACGTTCGAGAAGAAATTCTCGCCGGTAAAATTGCCCTCGCCGATGCCGCCAAACAATATTCGCAAGATAAAACCAGCAGCCCCAACGGCGGCGATCTCGGCTGGTTCGAGGTCGATCAATTGCAATTGCCGGCGTTCCGTCAGGCCGTGGAAGCGCTGAAGGTTGACGAATTGTCCGAGCCGGTGAAGACGCAATTTGGCTATCACATTCTGCGGCTCGACGGCAAGCGCGACCCGCGACCGATGTCGCTGACCGAAGACTACGAGCAAGTCCACGAGTTGGCGCTCTACAACAAACGCGAGCGTGAATTCGCCGCATGGGTCGATGGCCTGAAGAAACAATTGTACATTCGCATCAGCGAAGAAATATAAAACAGGTTTTTTCTCTGCCCGCGAAACACGAAAAAACGCGAAAGAACAAACGCTTCTTCTCGTGTATTTTGCGTGTTTCGCGGGCAAAAATTCAAAGTTTATTCGGTCAGTCTGATAAGGAAACTGAATGCCTACCAAGCTGCTTGTGCATGTTCTTTTAATCTCCTCTTTTTTGATTTCTGAATTGAAAAGCCAGCCCAGCGCAGAATTTTTTTACTACGAGAGCGGCAGCTTTAACTCCGCCGTTTCTTCGCCGGCGGAATTTCTCGGCTACCAGCTTGGCGAGCGTTACACGACGCATCATCGCGTTGTTGATTATGCGAAGCGGTTGGCGCAAAAATCCCCTCGCGTGCGCGTGGAAACCTATGGTGAAACCAACGAGGGCCGCGAACTCATTTTGTTGATCATCAGCAGCGAAAGCAATATGTCGCGGCTCGAAGAGATTCAAAAAAATCTCGCTGCATTGCGGCAACCGCATGAGTGGAAAGACGCCAGCAAGATTTCGAAGATTATAGATTCGTCGCCGGCGATTTTTTGGTTAAGCTACAACGTGCACGGCAACGAGCCGT
>Ga0247727_10010256_pt1 | contig 16644 bp, 15 predicted proteins | sample WisWelCaveWW1625_FD_202498 | JGI IMG/M metagenome (GOLD analysis project Ga0247727, IMG submission 202498) | Biofilm microbial communities from Wishing Well Cave, Virginia, United States - WW16-25 | ecosystem: Environmental > Aquatic > Deep subsurface > Groundwater > Cave microbial mat | place... | reverse complement strand
TCTATGCTAGAAGATTCAACGCACAAAAGAATGAGTTGCTATTCAGATTTTTAGCTTATAACGCAGAGAAGCTGGTAAACCTTCTGCATTATAGAGGTTTACTTTCTACTAGGCTTAAAACGAAAGAATTACCTTGAAGCATCCAATGCTTGTCTTACTATAGATTCATCAACATAAGTTGCATATTGACCATCAAATTCTGCCATTTGACCTAGTTGTATTGGAAGACAATATCTTGCCTGCCCTTTTGCGGCTTTTTTATCGAGAGTTGTTAATTTGATTATATCATCATTTTCTATGTTTTCAGGTATTATTACGGGCAATTGAAAATATTTGAATAATTCTTCTATACTTTCTAACTCATTTATTGGAAAACCAGTTACTTGATGAGCAATTCTTAACGCAGGCATAATCCCCCGGGCTACACAATGTCCGTGAAGAAGTTTATAGTTACTTAATTTTTCAACTGCGTGGCCTATCGTATGCCCAAGATTTAAGATTCTGCGAAGCCCTTTTTCGTGAGGATCTTTTTCAACAACATTGCCTTTAATTCTGCAATTTGTTTTTGCCAAATGCAATAATACTTCGTCATTCATTCCAAGAACTTCTCTGCGATTGTTTTTAAGATAAGATAAAAAGACTGCGTCTTGAATTACTCCATGTTTAACAGTCTCAGCTAATCCGCTAACGTATTCGGCAGGAGGAAGAGTCTTTATCGTAAGTGGATCGATATAAACCACTTTCGGTTGTTTAAATGAACCGACTAAATTTTTACCAAATTCTGTATCTACTCCAGTTTTTCCACCGATTGAAGAATCTGCCTGTGAGACTAAAGTTGTTGGTATCTGAACATAGGGAACTCCCCTATTAAATATTGTAGCCATAAGTCCAGCCAGGTCTCCTACAACTCCCCCGCCAAGAGCTATAATAGCTGAATCTCTACCAAACCCATTAGAAGACATTTCGTTCATCAAATCCTCGCAAACCCTTAGTTTTTTGTTTTGTTCGCCTGCTTGAAAGACAAATCTTCTAGTTGGAATGCCATCCTCATTCAGCCGACTTTCAAGTGATTGACCATATAATACAGAGACATTATCATCTGTTACCAAAGCAAACCTGTTCCCAAGTTTTCTTTGCTTTAAATCGTCTGATATTTTGGACAACAATCCGTTAGCTATTATGATATCATAAGAATTATCCTCTTCTTGTCTTAAGTTTATTCTAACTCCGTAATCAGTTGCGGTTACCATATTTTTGGTTTAGATTTTACTTATATAAAGTTAATTATATTATAGTATCTTAAGAAGAAAAGTATAAAAGGAATAATGTACAAATTGATATTATGAAAAAGAAGGTAATAAAGGGGCAGCCACATATATGCAAAACTTGCAGCGGGGAAACAAAAGGTTTTAGATGTGACATTTGCGGCGCAGAGTCGTTAAAACATCAGGATAGCCACGGATGCGGCGGAGAGCATTGTGTCGCAAAATGTGTCGGATGCGGCGAAGCAGAAACCATTTGTGATTGTGAACAAGTATACTAGTTTTGTTTGTAATAACCTTTATAATACATCTAGAATAATTATTTTTGAGTGGGTGTGCCGGAGCGGTCAAACGGGGTAGCCTCAAGAGCTACTAGCTTAGTGCTTACCTAGGTTCGAATCCTAGCACCCACATACCATTAAGTATTAATATAAAACAATTTTATAAAGCAGTATGAAAAATAAGGTGAAAGCCAGACTTTTGCAAACTCCTGCTATTTTATTATTAGTAGCTGCTTTCATTGCCAGCTTTTATCTTGCGGTAACTGGACAATTTAGTATTGGCTGGGCGACTCCAATTACACTACTGATTATACTTGCTTTATATTTCTGGGGAAGATATCTTGAAATCAAGACGCCTTATTAAAAAATGGTATACGGAAGTTTTAAAATTCTAAAATACTTTGCGAGCGCATGCGCTCGTAGCTCAGCCTGGATTAGAGCACTGCCCTCCTAAGGCAGGGGTCGTAGGTTCAAATCCTACCGGGCGCGTTTAGAATGGTTTAAATATTCTAAAAGATAAAGAAAATAACATGCACAATAAAAAAGGATTGAGTAAAATTCTGATAGTAATAGGAGTTGTGGTTTTATTATTAGTTTTAGGATTAGCGTATGTTTATACTTCTATAACCGGCTCAAAGACAGTAAGCGCACAACTTCGTGTAGAATCTGGACAAGTGTTAGTTAATGATAAAACAGTAACTGAAAAAGTATTGTTAAAAAAGGGAGACACTATTGAAACAAAAGATGGGGAAGCGACAGTTATTCTTTATGAAAGCGTTATAATAAGCTTAAATCAAAATACAAAAATTACACTTGATGATCTTACAAGATCACATCCACAAGTAACACAGGAAGGAGGAGAGACTTGGAACAAATTTACTAATGTTCTAGGAGTAGAAGATTACACAATAAAAGCAGGAAATAGCGTTGCTTCTGTGAGAGGAACTGCATTCGGCATTACAGAAGATAAGATAATTGTTGGAGAGGGAGAGGTAGATTATTCTGTTGATGAAGAGGAATTTAGTGTTATAGAAGACGAAGTTGTTGAGATTGTTGATGACAAGCCAGTAGAAAGAGAAGCAAATCCAGAAGAATTAGAAATGATAAAACAAAATATGGAAGAAACTATTAAAGAGCTTAAGTATATAAGAGAACTAGAAATAGAGAAACAAGGATTCATAGTAGACAAAATAAAAGCAAAATTTGAGCTGACAGATGAAGATATCAGGCAAACTCTTGAAGATGCTGACAACGGATTGGTGGATGTAGATGAATTAGTGGCAAAATCACCCATACAAATAGACTCCTTGCAAAAGATAGCTGATCTAACAAAAGAAATCAGAAAAATTAAAGAACAAATGATGTAGTTATTTAGATGAAAACCAGCGCTAAGTATTTAGTTTTTGCCAGCTTATTTTTACTCTTTTCTTTAATGATTTATTTTAACTTTTTTTCTAATATAAATTCAAATATAACAGACAGACTTTATGGAGGAGATAAAGTTCTGGATAATATAATTATAATAAAAATAGATGATGAAAGCATAAATAAAATAGGAAGATGGCCGTGGGATAGAGATATATTTTCTCAAATATTAGATAAAGCAAGTGATGCAAAAGCAATTGGCATCGATGTTTCTTTTTTTGAAAAAAGCAATAACGACAGTTCATTGGAAAATGCTCTAAAAGAAATGGAGAATATTGTCCTTGCTGCTGAAATAAATGAAGGAACCCTATACGGACCTATTTTTGACACTGATTATGGATATGTCAACTTAAAAACTGACAGCGACGGAGTTACAAGAAAATTAGATACTAAATTAAGTTTGGAAACCGAACCGTTTTCATTTAAAATATATCAAAAGGCATTTGGAAACTACTCTAGAAGTGAAGAAATTTATTTAATAAATTTTGCTTCGGGGCTTGGAACTTTTAATTCCTATAGTGCATACGAAGTTTTGAATAATAACCTCAGCTTTGAAAACAAAATTGTGCTAATCGGTGCAACTGCTCCAAATCTGCACGATAATTTCTTTGTGCCTACATCCAGCGGAATTCCAATGCCTGGAGTAGAGATACATGCAAATATAATTCAAAATCTTATTCTCGATAATTTTCTTAAAAAAGAGAGCAGAATAATTACATTAATTTTGGTTTTAGCAATTGGCTTGCTAAGCATGTTCTTTTTATCTAGATTAAAAATTTACTATGTAATCCCTTCTTTGATTTTTATATTAATAATATATTCTTTTGTGGGAATAACTATGTTTTCTAATTTCAATTATATAGTTGATTTTTTGTTCTTTCCTCTGGCTCTTTTCATATTTACTGCTTCCGGATTTAGTATAAATTATTTAGAGGCTAAAAAACAAAATAAATTTATAACTGAGGCATTTGGAAAATATGTAAGCAAAGATCTTCTAAACGAAATCATAAGCAAAAGACACGAGTTAAAGCTTGGGGGAACAAAAAGAAATGTAACTATTTTCTTCAGTGATATTAGAGGATTTACAAGTATAAGCGAGAAACTTAGTCCTGAAGAGCTTGTTTCCTTCGTGAATGAATATCTTACCGATATGACTGCAATAATTCTAAAGTATAAAGGTACAGTTGACAAATTTATAGGAGATGCCATTATGGCCCTTTGGAATGCTCCACTAGACGAAAAAAATCATGCGGAGCTTGCATGCAAGAGTTCTCTTGAACAATATAAGAAGCTCGAAGAACTTAAGAAGAAATTTGCAAACAGAAATCTTCCACATATAGAAATTGGATGCGGGATTAACACAGGAGATGCAATTATTGGAAACGTTGGAAGTGAGGATAGATTTGATTATACGGCATTAGGAGATAATGTAAACTTAGCATCTAGATTAGAGAGTTTAACAAAACTTTATGGAGTTGATATTATTGTATCAGAATCCACTTATAATCTTGTTAAAGATAAATTTAATTTTAGAAAACTAGATCATGTAAAGGTAAAAGGAAAGAAAATTCCTATAACTATTTATGAGCTTTGTGTTGATTATAAAGAAAATTTTGTAAATCATTTTGAAAATGCGCTGGAATTATACTCCAATAGCAAGTTTAAAGAAGCAATTAAAGAATTTGAGAAGGCGCTGAAAATCAAGCCAGAGGATGAATCGTGCAAGCTGTTTATTGATAGATGTGCAGAATATATTAAAAGCCCGCCTGAAAAAGATTGGGGCGGAGCTTTTGAACTGACTCACAAATAAAACAACAAACTTTAAAACTATACTAAAAATAATAATCTTGAGCGCGGTTGGTTTAATGGCAGAACTGCTGGTTTCCATGCTGAAATTGTAAAAAATCAGTGAAATTACCAGCAAGCACGGGTTCGATTCCCGTACCGCGCATATACTAAATAAATTTAAAAGCGATAAATCTTCTAGATTAACAATGGAACACCAGCATAACAAGGAACATAAACCTGCAGAACATTCTCATAGTGCACACAACGACCATAGCGCAAAAAACTGGTATGATAAGAACTACAAATGGCTTCTTATAATTCCTGCTTTAATGCTAATATTTTCTTTAGTTTACTTGGTAAACTTTTACGGTAAAAATGGAGATTTAATATATAAAGATGTTTCTCTCACTGGAGGAACAGAAATTAGTGTTTTTGACGGCAAAGTTGATACTAATGCCCTTAAAGAAACTCTAAAAAGTGAATTTCCTGACTTGCTTTTAAGAGAAATATCAGATATAAGAACTGGAGAAAAGAAAGGATTTTCAGTAGAAACAAAAAGTGATGTGAGCAGTATAAAATCTGCTTTGGAAAAACAATTAGGATATGCTCTAACAAGCGATAATTCATCTATAGAATTTTCCGGCTCAAGTCTGTCATCTGGATTTTATCAGCAATTAAGATTTGCGATAATTTTGGCATTTGTATTTATGGCAATTGTTATATTTTTACTATTCAGAACGTTTGTGCCAAGTGCAGCAGTTATTTTGGCAGCATTTGCAGATATTGTTATGACTTTAGTTGTTGTTGATATAGCTGGAATAAATGTTTCGACAGCAGGTATTATTGCCTTCTTAATGTTAATAGGTTATAGCGTAGATACTGATATATTGCTTACAACACGTGTCTTGAAAAAGAAAGAAGGTACAGTAAACGAAAGAATTTTTGATGCTTTTAAAACAGGATTGACAATGACTTTAGTTGCTATTGCTGCTGTTGGAGTTTCATTAATAATAATTTACTCTTTCTCTGAAACATTAAAGCAAATCTTTTTGATAATTTTAATTGGACTTGGATTTGATATATTCAATACCTGGATTACAAATGCATCTATATTGAAATGGTATGCGGAGGCGAAAAGACTATGAAAATCACACTTAGAGTCTGGATATTAATAATTGCATTATTGCTTTCTGTATTGGCTATAAAGCCAACTTTTGAATCAGGAGTTGTAGTAAAATCTGTTGATAAAGACTCTATTTACTTTGAAGAAGGTTTGAGAAATGGAGAGATAATTAAGAGTATTAACGGCAAGGTTATTGAAGATAAATCATCATATTCAAATGTCATTAGTGAACTATTTGAAAATGATGGAGAAATAAGACTTGATATTGCAACAAAGAAAAATAGCTATACAATACTCGCAAATGAAACTCCAAGTATAATTGTTGATAATATTCCAAGAACTAAAATACAGACTGGATTGGATTTAAGAGGCGGATCAAGAGCTCTTGTACAGCCAGATGTGCAGATTAATGATCAAGAATTGAATGATTTAATTGAAGTTAGCAGAAACAGATTTAATGTTTATGGATTATCAGATGTACAGATTAAAGGAGTCAGCGATTTAGAAGGAAACAAGTTCATGTTAGTAGAAGTTGCCGGAGCAACACCTGCTGATCTTGAGGATCTTGTTTCAAAACAGGGCAAATTTGAGGCTAAAATAGGAAATACTAGTGTGTTTGGAGGGGGAAAAGATGATATAAGCAGTGTATGTAGAAATGATGCAAGCTGCTCTGGGGTAACCAGCTGCGACCCAGCCACAGATGGTTTTGTTTGTCAGTTTGCTTTTACAATTTATCTTACTGAACAAGCCGCGGAAAGACATGCTGACATAACAAGAAATATTTCGTTAGATGAAACAGGACAATACTTATCAGAAAAATTATTTTTACATATTGATGATAAAGAAGCAGATTCATTGTTGATAAGCAGCGGCTTAAGAGGCCAAGTAACTACACAAATTTCGATACAGGGATCTGGAACTGGAAATTCTAGAGATGATGCGCTAAAGGATGCAAGAATATCTATGAGCAAGTTACAAACTATATTGATTACAGGAAGTTTGCCTTATAAATTAAATATTGAAAAGATTGATACAATCTCTCCAACGTTAGGAAGCGATTTTACAAACATTATTCTATTGGCAGGCGCAGCTTCTATAGTTTTAGTTTCCATTATAATTTTTGTTAGATATAGGAAAATAAAAGCTTCGCTTGCATTGTTACTTACTTCATTCTCAGAACTTGTAGTAATTCTTGGATTTGCCGCCCTAATAAAATGGAATCTAGACTTGCCATCTATAGCAGGAATTCTGGCTACTATTGGTACAGGGGTTGATCAGCAGATCGTTATATTAGATGAGGCAGGAAAGGGCCAGGGCGCTATAAAAGATAGGATGAAAAGGGCTAGATTTGTTGTTATAGCTGCTTATTTCACGTCACTTGTTTCTCTATTGCCGCTTTATTCTGCCGGAGCCGGCCTGTTAAAGGGTTTTGCAATTACTACAATAATTGGAATAACTGCCGGAGTTTTCATAACGCGCCCAGCTTTCTCCGATATAATAAAACAAATGCAAGAGCAATAAGATGTTACCTAAAAACGAGAGGATAACATAATATGTTACCGAGATGGCACATTTTTCTTGGAGCAGTATTTACTTTAATATTATATTACTTTGAAACAAATTTACTTTATCTTTCTTTAGTTTTCTTGTCTTCTTTTTTGATTGATTTTGATCATTATGCTGCTTCTGTTATTAAAACAGGCAAATTAAGCTTGTTGGCATCTTTTGAATACCACAAGAAACAGGAAATTATAGAACAGAAAGAAAGAAAAAGAGGGATTAGAAGAAAGGGCGACTTTCATTTATTTCATACTATAGAATTTCATCTGCTTATTTTCTTACTTGGCTTTGTTTGGATTGGCTTTTGGTTTATTTTTATAGGAATGGCTTTTCATTCAATTCTTGATATAATTTCTATGGCAAAAGAGAGAGTTTTATACAGAAGAGAGTTTTTGCTAATTAACTGGTTGCAAAAATAACTTAGTGTTTTACTAAGCTTTAAAAAGGATATGTTATCTGTTAAAATATGAGATTTAACCTCTTAAGCTTTGTAATACCTGTTTATAACGAAGAAGGAAATGTGGAACAACTATACAGAGAAATAAAAGATGTTTCCTTGAAGCTTATCAATGATAAAGAAATTAAAAATTATGAAGTAATCTTTGTTAATGATGGATCCAGAGATAGAACACAAGTAATATTAGAGAACTTGAAGAAAAAAGAGAAAAACAAACTAAGAATAGTACAATTCAGACGAAATTTTGGACAAACTGCAAGCCTTAAAGCTGGATTCGAGCTGTCAAGAGGTGACATTATAGCAACATTGGATGGAGATTTGCAGAATGATCCTGCAGATATGCCTAAATTAATTCATAAATTGAAAGAAGGATATGATGTTGTTTCCGGATGGAGATGGCGGAGAAATGACTCTTTCGGCAAAAGGATACCTTCCAAGATTATTAATTTCCTTAGAAGAAAGTTAATCGGCGACAGATTGCATGATTATGGGTGCGCTCTAAAATTATATAGAAGAGAGTGCGTTAAAGATTTGCAGCTGACCGGAGAACTGCATAGATATATTACTGGCTATTTATATATTAAAGGATATAGAGTAGGAGAAGTAAAAACAAATCATAGGCCAAGAATAAGCGGTAAAACAAAATACAGCTTTAGTAGAGGCACTAATGGTCTGTTAGACTTGTTTTACCTTAAGTTCTGGGCAACTTTTTCAGACAGACCACTTCATTTCTTTGGAAGATTAGGCTTATATCAGTGGATTCTTGCAGTCATAATAGTAATAGAACAAATTATAAAAGCAAGTTATATTAGAATTTTGACTTTTGGACCACTTTTAGCTTTAGCTTCTATGTTAGTTGTCACTGGTTTATTATTTATTATTTTTGGGTTCTTATCGGAGACAATGTCAAGAATATATTTCAAGAACGAAAGAAAATATTCTATTAAAAAAATTTACTAATATGTGCGGCATAATCGGATTTAATTGGAAAGATAAGAAATTATTAAAAAAATCTCTAAAATCAATTGAACACAGAGGTCCAGACGCATCTGGAACTTTTTTGGATAAAGCAGTCTCTTTGGGACATAGAAGACTTTCTATTATAGACCTATCTAAGGCTGGAAGACAACCAATGTCAAATGAAGATAAAACAATTTGGATTGTTTTTAATGGAGAAATTTATAATTACAAGGAATTGAAATCTGAATTAAAAACGAAGCATAATTTTAGATCTGCTACAGATACTGAAGTATTGATTCATCTTTATGAAGAATATGGATTTGATATGGTAAATAAGCTTGATGGCATGTTTGCCTTTTGCATCTATGATTCTAAAAAAAAGATATTATTTATAGCACGGGACCGCGTTGGTATAAAACCACTTTATTACTATTTTTCTGGAAAAGACTTGATGTTTTGCTCGGAAATAAAAGGAATTATCACAAACCAAAAAATAAAAAGAGAGGTCAACATAAATGCCTTAGTTAGCTATTTAATATTTAGAGCAAACATAGAAGAGGAAACTTTATTTAAGGGAGTAAAAAAATTAAAACCTGGTCACTGCATGATTTATGATCTAAAAGAAGATTTTTTAGAAATTAAAAAATATTGGGAATTAAATAAAAAGGATGAGAAAAAAAGTGAAAGTGATTATGTTAAAAAATTAAAAGAATCGCTTGAAAGGTCCGTGAAATCACAAATGATGTCTGATGTTCCATATGGTGCTTACCTATCTGGGGGGGTGGATTCTGGAACTATAGTATCCTTAATGAGCAAATTCTCAAATAAGCCAATTAAAACCTTCTCCGTTGGGTTTAAAGAAGCAGATGACAATGAAATGGCTGAAGCGAGAGAAATTTCTAAAAAATTAAAAACAGACCATCATGAATTATGGATAGATAAAAATGCTATAAAATATCTTCCTGAAATAATTTTTCATGCCGATGAACCTATGGCAGATCCGACAGCCATACCCATTTATTTGCTCTCGAAATATGCTAAAAAATACTGTACAGTTATATTAACTGGCGAGGGTTCGGATGAATTATTTGCAGGTTATCCACAATATAAATTTATGAAATTGCATAAAAAATTTATAAGACCTTTTCCCAAATCTTTGAGAAAAATTGGAATTAAAATATTTAATATCTTACCTAGTTCTTTACTTGATAAGGGATTTAAATTTAGTTCTGCTCTTGGAGAGAAAGGAAAAGAAAGATTGAAAAATTTTGTTTTAAGTGATGATTATGCCACTCAATATCTTGAACAAGTTTCTATTTTTAACGAGGAAGAAATTAAGGAGCTGCTTGGGAAAAGTATTGCTTATTATAATTATAAAAAGGAGTATTTTAATTCTATTAGTGACAAAAATCTTATTTGGAATTGTGAACTAATAGATTTTAAAGGAAATATGGTTGATGATCTTTTAATGAAGCTTGATAAAAACACCATGGCTTTCTCTGTGGAAGGCAGAGTACCTTTTTTGAATAACGAAATAATCGAATTAAGTAGTAAAATCCCCGATAATTTAAAATTAAAAGGCATGTTAAATGATAAAAACATTCTGAGAAAAGCAGTTTCAGATATAGTTCCAAAAAAGACTATGGAAAGGAGGAAAAAGCATTTTTTTGTACCTATAGACAGATGGTTTAAACACGAATTAAGAGATGTTGCAGAAAAATTACTCTCTGAAGATAATATTAAAAAACAAGGCATTTTTAATTATGAGTATATAAATAAAATAAAAGATAACTTTAAGAATTCAAAACTTTTCTACTCTAGACAATTGTGGACCTTACTTGTATTCCAAATTTGGTATAAACAATTTATCGAAAATGAAAAAGTCAAAATTTGATTCGTTAGAAAGTGATAAACTTAACCTTGGATGCGGGCAATTTTATAAGAAAGGATTTGTCAATGTTGATTCAGACGCACGTGTAAATCCAGATATTTTATGGAATCTTGATAAAATCCCTTATCCATTTAAAGATAAAAGTTTTTCTCTCATAACTATGGACCACGTGCTTGAACATGTTTCTGATCCATTTAAAGTTATGAAAGAACTGCACCGAATATTAAAGTCGAATGGAGTTTTAGCCATTCGTGTTCCCCATGCAAGTAGAGGATTTACTCATCCAGACCACAAAAGAGGGTTTGATGTTTCTTTTCCATTATATTTTAATCCTAATTATAAGGCATTTTACTCTGGCTTTAGTTTTAAGTTAGAAAAAATGAAATTGAGATGGTTTGCTCAGCCGTATATGAAAAAACTCGCACTAAAACCTTATCAGTATTATTCGGGAAGAGTAATTGATGCTATCCTGACTCCTCTTGCTAATGCTTCCCCTTATATATGCTCAAGAATATGGTGCTATTGGGTAGGTGGCTTTGAAGAGATTGAATATATATTACGAAAATGAAAAATAATTATACAAAAAAAGATATGTTAGGTTCCCCAGATAGATTTGGCTATGAATGGAACCGCTATAGTGAGATTATTCCAGATTATGAAAAGCAATTTCTTAAATGGATTTTTCCTCTCAGCAAAAAAAGTTTTAAGAATAAAAAAGTTCTGGATGCTGGATGTGGAACAGGTAGGAATTCATTCTGGCCACTCAAGTATGGCGCAAAAGAAGTTTTTTCGTTTGATTATAATATAAAAACTGTTACAGCGGCAAAAAGAAACCTCAGAAATTTTAAGAATTCAAAAGTATTATTCAATTCAATTTATGAAATTGATTATAAAGATAAATTTGATATAACTTTCTCCATAGGCGTAATTCATCATCTTGAAGATCCAAGAGAAGCTATAAAAAAAATGGTCTCGGCAACGAAAAAAAATGGGATTGTGCTTATATGGGTGTATGGTTATGAAGGAAACGAATGGATCGTCAGATATGTAAACCCTCTAAGAAAGATTACATCAAGATTACCTGTGTTTGCTACACATCTTCTTTCCTATGTCTGTTCAGTTCCCCTCTATTTCTATCTGAAATTCTTCAAACAGAATCATCCCTATTTTAAGCAATTGTCTAATTTTAGGTTCTGGCATGTGCATAGTATTGTATTTGATCAACTTATACCTAAGATTGCAAATTACTGGAGAGAAAATGAAGCAAAAGCCTTATTTCAAAACCAAGGTCTTAAAAACATAAAATCATTTCATGTTAATAACAACTCCTGGACTGTTGTTGGAATTAGGAAATGAACTTGCCAAAAAAGGACATTAAAAAATACATTTTAGTAGGACTTTTAGTCTTTCTTGTTTTAATTACTCTTGTAACCCCCTACTATGGTTCAACAGATATAGGAGACTATGGAGATGTTGCCAAGTATTTCGCTGGAGATTATTCTGCAAAAATAAGAAGTTCACACTCTTATATGTATGGGATTCTGCACTCTTTTTTGGTTGGAATTAGCGATTCATTCATATTCTTTAAAATTACAAGTCTTATTTTTCTTGGACTTATAGTTTATTCTGTTTATATTATTAGTGGAAAGAGAAAGGAAACTTTATTGATGATGATGTTCCTTCCAATAGTTTGGTATATTGCTCCCTGGATAAGTCCAATACAAATATCTTCTTTATTTTTGCTTTGGAGTTATTACTTTATGAAGAAATATCAGACTACTGAAAAAATATCGAACCTAATATACTCTGGATCTCTTATTGGATTTGGTTGGGTATTTTGGGACACAACAATTTACTTTGGTGCTATTTTAGGAATAACCTTCTTATATAATAAAAAAGTAAACCATGCTTTTGCTTTTGTCATAGGTATATTCTTTGGACTTATACCGAGGCTTATTGCTGACCAAATTATGTTTAACTTTGCATTCTTTACAACAGTTAAGACATTTATAGCTGGATTTGTAAGTATTTTTGCAAAGGGGATTTATGCAGGTTCACAATATGTGCCAAATACATTTATGACTTACATGCTTGTTTTATTGGCTTTTCCAATAGGCTTCTGGATGCTTTATAAGAAAAAATATTGGGGGAAATATAAAAAGGATTTAATATTTCTTGGGCTTTCTGTGCTTTTAATATTAACCAACCCTCAAATAAGATATGTGCTGGCAATTGCACCTATTATTATAATACTTATTGCAGAAAATATTGAAATACGAGAATCTAAAATTCAGAAAATTGTATCATTTATAGTTCTAGCCGTATTCGTTCTTCCATATATTTTACAGATTGGTGCGACAGTTAATAATAGTATATATGGAGTAGAGATTTCTGTCATTGCACGCAATCCGACATCATTCTCTATTGGAACAATTTCACCAAGTCAAATTATTGTTAAGGACATTAATGATATTTCAAAAGAATATCCAAATCAGAATTTTGTGGTTGGCAATGACCCCGATGATTACCAAACAATAGCACATTTCTATTGGGGTAAGGAAGTTAAAGAACTTGTAAGCATTCAGGATTATGAGTTATATATATCTAATAAAAGTGTGATATTTGAGAGAAAATTTGAGCCTGTGCCAAATGTAGCCGAGAGACGCCAATTTTGGATTGAAGGTGGACTTAAGAAAAATACTAATGACAAAACTGATTATGAGAATATTACCCTTGCTATAGGGCTTGGAGAACCGATTAAACTAGATGGCTTTAAAATTATAAAGAAATATGATTATCTTTATCTTTCTGGCAGAGATTCAGATAAATAAACTTATATAATTAGATATTTTTATAGATTTATGAAATCAAATAGAAGTGGGTTGGAGAATAATCTTAAACTAATTGCTAAAACCTCATTTATTGTATTTGTGGGATTAGTTATTTCTAAGATATTAGGCTATGCTTACAGAGTAATAATTGCAAGGAGTCTTGGGCCAGAGATCTATGGGTTGTTTAACTTATCAATCATGATAATAGGATTGTTTGTTACTATCGCAAGTCTTGGATTATCAGATGGTCTTGTTAGATACTTATCAATTTATAGGGAAAGAAAACAAGAGGATAAATTAAATTATATTTTCAAGATTTCTCTTTGGATAACTAGTATTACAAGCATAGTTTCTGGATTAATATTATTTATTTTTGCTAATTTTATTTCAATTTCAATATTTCATGAACCTCAGCTTATAATTTATCTGCAAATTCTAAGCATTGCTGTTCCTGCGACAGTTTTAATGAGTGTTTTTCTTTCGGTACTAAGGGCCTATGAGAAAATAGAATATTACTCTTTTATTTTTAATATTCTGCAAAATATTTTTAGAGTATCTTTGTTGATTCTATTACTTGTGCTTGGGATTAAAACTAATGCCATTCCACTGTCCTATACTTTTGGTATGATTCTGACTGTGGTTGTTACTTACTATTTTACAAATCGACTCGTTCCAAATATATTTATTACGAGAATTAAAAATTTGAGGAACAGAAAGCCCATATTAAAAGAACTTTTTAACTATTCAATTCCTTTAACTTTTCACGGATTGCTTATAACATTATTCTTTTGGGTGGATTCGTTTTCTCTTGGATATTATAAAACTGTTTTTGAAGTTGGTATTTATGGAGCAGCAACAGCTATTGCGCTCTTGTTAAATCTTGTGCCAGAAATATTCTCTCAACTCTTCTTCCCTTTAATAAGCAAAGAATATTCTAAAGGGAACAAAAAACTGGTTAAGGAGTTAAGCAAGCAAGTTGGAAAATGGATATTCATATTTAGTCTGCCAGCATTCTTGCTTATAATCATATTCCCGGGAGCAGCGTTAAATATTCTGTTTGGTAGCGACTATCTTCCTGCCACTAATGCCTTGCGTATCCTCGCCTTTGGAGCATTACTATCTACTATGGGTTTTATTTCAAATCAACTTCTTTCCATCATAGGCAAATCTAAGTTGGTCTTATTTAACAGCTTAATAGCCGTTATAGTCAACTTTATTTTGAATGCCTTTCTTGTTCCTATGAATAAAATAGCTGGAATTGATAATGCTTCTGGAATTAATGGGGCAGCCATTGCCACACTTATTTCTCTGATTCTGTTTAATTTATTATTTATTATTCAAGCCTATCGCAATACATTAATTCTACCTTTCAGAAGAAAAATGCTTTCTGTTTTAATATTATCAATAATACCTACTCTGCTACTTTTATATGTTCGAAAAATAAACGAATCACGTGGGCTGTTTTACATAGGAATTATGTGTCTCTTATTTTTTATTATCTATTTTGTTTTAATGTTTATATTTAAAGCATTTGACAGAAATGACTTACTTATTATAAGGAAAGTATTTGAGAAGTTCGGACAACCACTTTCCAAGTTTAGGGCATTTTATGAATCTTCTAAAAATTATCTAATCTTAACTGCTCCCTTTCTTCCTTGCTACTTAATATTTTTGATATATAAAAACCAATAAAACCTGTTCCTCCATTAATGATAAATCTTTCGTGTTTAAGTATGTCCTATGCATCTAGATACAATTTTAAATCTTAGCAAACAAAAACGTTTATATATCTTAATTTTTAAGAATTGTTTATGCAAAAGATAGCATTTATAACAGGAATAGGCGGGCAAGATGGTTCTTACCTAGCTGAATTTCTTCTTAATAAAGGGTATAAAGTAAGAGGAATAATAAGAAGAGGAAGTTTACCAAATACAAAAAGAATTGAGCATTTAATCCAAAAATATCAGCACTTATCAGCTTCCGATGATGATAGTTCACAGCTTATTATTAAATATGCGGACTTAATAGATGCCAATAGTATAAGAGAGATGATTGAAAAGTTTAAACCGGATGAAATATACAATCTTGGAGCACAAAGCCATGTTGGAATAAGTTTCGAGAATGCTGAATCTACTTTAAATATAAACACTTTGGGACCATTAAGAATATTAGAAACACTTAGACAAATGAAATCAAAATGCAAATACTACCAGGCATCTTCTTCTGAAATGTTCGGAGCTTCCTCTCCTCCTCAAAGCGAAAGCACCCCAATGTTACCTCAGAGTCCTTATGGAATATCTAAGTTAGCTGCATATCATCTTACAAGATTATATAGAAATGCCTATGGATTATATGCTGCAAATGGAATTTTATTTAATCATGAGTCCCCCAGAAGAGGATATAATTTTGTCACAAAGAAAATAACCAAAGAATTAGCTAAAATAGTAGTTGGAGAAATAGATAAAATAACTCTGGGAAATCTTGATGCTAAGAGAGATTGGGGATTTTCTGGAGAATATGTTCAGGCTATGTGGGCTATACTTCAACAGCCTACTCCTGATGACTATGTAATTGCTACTGACGAAACTCATACAGTTAGAGATTTCTTAAAAGAAGCTTTTTCAATTTTAGGATTAGATTACGAAAAATTTTTAGTAATAAGCGACCAGTATAAAAGACCTGCTGAGGTGCCAGCATTACTTGGGGACTCTACAAAAGCAAGAAGAATATTGGGATGGGAACCTAAAGTTAAATTTAAGGAATTAACAAAAATGATGGTTATTGCTGATTTGAAAGAGAAACTAGAGGAAGCTGGACTCATTCCTATAGAAAAGGGCGTTAAGAGAGAGGATGAGTATTATATTGAAAAGGCTAAAGATCTAATGAGTAAGAGATTTCTTGTGTAGCCCGCGGACATATGTCCTACCCCTTTAAAATAGCTTATCGAATGCAAAATAAATGTCTGCCGGGACTTTCCCATGCAGACTTGAATGAGGGCGACAATGATTATACCTCATTCTAAACTGACTTAAATTTTTCTTGCAGAATGGAAGCTCGTTAGCCAAT
>Ga0247727_10010255_pt1 | contig 16648 bp, 20 predicted proteins | sample WisWelCaveWW1625_FD_202498 | JGI IMG/M metagenome (GOLD analysis project Ga0247727, IMG submission 202498) | Biofilm microbial communities from Wishing Well Cave, Virginia, United States - WW16-25 | ecosystem: Environmental > Aquatic > Deep subsurface > Groundwater > Cave microbial mat | place... | reverse complement strand
TGTTAGTTAATTTTCTGCTTGGAGATCAACAATGAGTTTGACGTGCAGAATCATTGGGCACTTATTTAAAGACATTGATCCGTGCTATTGCCAAAGATGTAATGAGTATATTCATAGATGCGGAAGCGGAATTCATTGCTGGACAGGATGTGTGTGCAGGTTCTGCAAAACAATAAGAGAACAAGATCATGTTCTACATGGATGTGCTTGTACAACATCTCATAAGAATGTCCATCTCTTTCAAAACAATATCTGTTTCAGATGTGGCTTGGACAGTAGTAGTATTACAACTCTTGTCCCGAAGCTGGGATATATTTGGAGGTGGTACGACTACGGTTCTTCATGCGCTGGAGGGACAGATTATGGTCCACTGCCGGGCTGGCGTGACGGTCAACCGCGGGAAATTGATGAAGTCTCAAGAAGAATTGATACAGAAGTATTTACAGCAATGCCAGCGCTAAAAGAATCAATAGTCTGCATCGGCGATAAAATTATATGTCGCGTAAAGCGATATGGGGACAGCTTTCTATTAGAGTGGGATTTCGATGATGTTCCAGCAGAATCCAGAAAAAACTGTATGATTCGCGATTCTCATAGAAATAATATCAACATATACCAGTTTCCATGCAAAGGTGATGAAACAATTACATGCCGGTTTGAAGTCGAGGATGAGGAGAAGATACTAATTCAGAGTGCGGAAAGGTTACGAAAAGAAGCTAAATGGAAACTATCGCAGATTTACGGTTGTGATACTGAGGATCAAGATTGACATTGTTGAAATTAAATCGTGCATCGTCATGAGATGAACAGGAGATGAGATATGTCAACGATTGAACACGTCACGCTTTCGGAATTGCACAATCTTTTGCTATCTCTGCAACTGCCGCCCGATACACGCTTGACGGTAAAATTTGAAGATACGCAAGCGGTTCAAAAAGCGGTGGAACGGCAAAAGGCTATCGAAGCCATGAAGAAACTCAAAGGATCGGGTAACGGCAATCTTGTTGCCGCGCTATTGACCGAACGGGAAAAAGAAGCTTTGTTATGACGCAATATGTTTTGGACACTTCGGCGCTATTGACCTATATCGAAAACGAAGAAGGTGCGGCAGAGGTGGAAGCCTTATTAGAGAAAGCGCTCGACGCCGAGGCCGTGCTTTACATTTCGATGGTCAGTTGTATCGAGGTCTTTTATATTACGTGGCAGGAACAAGGAAAAGACGTTGCGGCTGAACGCATAAAACTGATCGATTGCGAACGATGTTCGAGCCAAAACCTCGCGCGGAAATCTTGGCGCGACTGCGCTCGCTGAAACCGGACGCGGCGCGCCGTTGGGGGCGCATGACGGTTGCGCAGATGGTGGCGCATCTTAGCGATCAAATGCGCCATACGCTTGGCGATCAGCCATGCGCGGCAGTTCGAGGGCCGCTCCGGTGGGCGCTCGTAAGGTATCTTTCGCTCTACTGGCTGCCGTGGCCAAAAGGGCGCATCAAGGGACCGCCGGAGGCATTTGCAACGAAACCCGCGGCGTGGGAGGCAGATGTCAAAGGGCTGGAAGCGCTTCTCGAACGGTTTGCCGCAAAGGGTCCGAGCGGCGTGTGGCCCGAGCATGCGTTGTTCGGAAGAATGACGGGAAAAGACTGGGGCGTGTTTTGTTACAAGCACTTTAATCATCATCTCACGCAGTTCGGGGCGTGAAGGCGGAAGATTTATGGTGATTGATTTGACTGAATCCTGACAAAGGGATGCTTGATGAAAAAGCTCGAAATCGAGTGGGACGAAGAGAGTGTTGATCACATATGGGATCATTATGTAGAATCGGATGAAGTTGAAGAAGTTATTCGCGGACGGTATGTTTTCCGCAAAGGCGCCAAAGGCACTCATTATGTTTACGGACAGACTTACGGTGGGCGGTATTTGTTTATTGTTCTCAGAAAGAAACCGTCCGGTCGTTTTCGGGTTGTGACGGCCCGTGATATGAACAACTCAGAACGACGACAATATTTTTAACAGACGAGGTGAGTTTTATGTCTAAACTACCAAAGTTTAAATCCATTAAAGAAGAGCGGGAATTTTGGGATAGCCATAGTGCTTTTGAAATTTTTGGTGAAGACAAGTGGGAAATCGTCGAGGCTGGTACGACGAAAGTTCGTTCTATTTATACAGCCAAAGTCCGGAAAAAAGGGGCGACACTACACCTTCCCAAAAATTTGTTGACCCGAATTGGTGTTCAAGACGGGCAGAAAATTAGGGCATGGACTGAGAAGAAGCGGCTAATTGTGGAATTGGCGTAAGCTTCAATTGCAAATAACTTTTCGGAGCCAATAATGCGTATTTTTAAATTCAGTTTTTATTTCGCGCTCACTTTGATTGTTTCCACCGGGCACACCGCCGGCGGCTTTAAAAAAGGCAAATACGCCGGTGAATTTCTCAATCTCGGCGCGGGCGGGCGCGGACTTGGGATGGGCGGCGCGTACACGGCGCTGGCCCGTGATGTGAGCGCGGCTTATTGGAATCCCGCGGGATTGGTGAATATCGAATATCCGCAGATCATGCTCATGCACGCGCAGCAATTCGAGGGCGTGGTGAAATATGATTTCGGCAGTTTCGGCATGCCGTTCGGGCCGCATCGCAGTCTCGGCCTCAGCTTGATTCGGCTCGGGGTGGACGATATCAAGCGTACCGCGCTGGATAATCCCGGCGAGAAGCTGGGCCCGACCAATCGCCCGAAAGTGATCGGAACGTTTTCCGATGCAGAATATGCGCTGTTTCTCACTTATGCGGTGCGGCGCACCAATGCGTTGTCCTTCGGCGCGAACATTAAAATTCTCCACAAAGCGCTCGGCGACAATTCCGCGTGGGGGCTCGGTTTCGATCTCGCCGCGCTGTTCAATCCGATCGGCAATTTGCAGGTCGGCCTCAATTTGCAGGATATCACGAGCACCATTCTGGCGTGGGATACGGGGCGACGCGAGTTGATCTTTCCGATGCTGAAAGCCGGTCTCGCTTATCCGATGGGTTTTCCGATGATCGGCGGTTATATGGCGCCGGCGCTGGATTTTGAAATTCGCTTTGAAGGGCGCGACTTTGCCTCGCAACTGGCCGTCGGGCCGGTCAGCTTGGATTCGCATCTGGGCTGGGAATATCAGCGCGAGGCGTTTGCTTTTCGCGTCGGCTCGGATGTCGGCAACCTTGCCGTTGGCGCGGGCATCAATTTGCCCAAACTGCAAATCGACTACGCTTTTCTCAGCCACAGCGATCTTGGTGAGAGCCATCGCATTTCGGCGCGGCTATCGATTGAAGAATTGAAGTATCGCCGGGCAAGATAAGTTAATGACGATAATGTTGTTAGATAAATTTAGCCCATGGATGGAAAGCGACCCACGGATTTTTTTTCTGTGGTTTGCTTTTTATCCGTGGGAACATGATTTTTAAAATTCATCCCCTGATTTAACTGATCCGGCCTCCCCTCAAAAAATCCAAAAATTCTATTGAATCTTACCGCGAATTTTCGTAAAATCTAAGTTGAGTTTAAATTACAACTTATTTGACTCTGGAAGCGTCTGTAACTTCCAACGGAGGAGAAGCGAACATCATCAAGGCAAACGGCGGTTATGATTATTAGCATGACGGGTTTTGGCCGGGGACAGCACAGTATTAACGGCTATGAGGCGGTGGTTGAAGTGCGTTCACTCAATCACCGTTTTCTTGACGTGGCGATGCGGTTGCCGCGCGGATTGGGTTCTTATGAGCAGACGGTCAAGGATTTTGTGCGCACCAAAGTCAATCGCGGCCGCGTCAATATTGCGGTGACCATGAAATCGGAAACCGACGATGAACTGGGGATGAGTGTGGACGAGGAAACGGCGCGCCGGTACAAGCATATGCTGGAAACGCTGATCAAGAAACTCGATCTGCAGGGTCCGGTGACGCTCGAGCACCTTTTGCAATTTTCGGATATTTTGACGATTGCCGAAGAAACCGGATTGCCGCCGGAAGCGTGGACGTGCGTCGAAAAAGCACTGGCGCAGGCAATTGACGAGATGAATACGATGCGCGTGCGCGAGGGGCAGGAAATGAGCAACGATCTGCGCGCCCGCGTCAATGCGCTGCAGGAAAAGCTGGAGAACATCAAAACGAATTCAGCCGGGCGGAGCAAGGCCGAGTTCGAGAAACTTTACAAGCGCCTGTTCGCGATGGTCGAATCCAAAGAACTTGATCGCACGCGACTGGAGTTGGAAGTGGCGCTGCTCGCGGATCGCGTTGACATCACCGAAGAGTGTACGCGCTTTCAGAGCCATAACACGGTTTTTCTCGAAGCCCTGGCCGATCCGGAGCCGGCCGGGCGCAAATTGAATTTTCTTTTGCAGGAAATGAATCGCGAAGCCAACACCATTGGCGCCAAAGCCAATGACGCCCAGATTGCCCATTTAGTGGTGAGTATAAAGGAGGAAGTGGAAAAGCTGCGCGAGCAGATTCAAAATATCGAGTGAGGCATGAACGGTCGCGAAACAGCAGGCAGCACGACCTCTCGAGAACGCGGCTATTTAGTTGTGATCTCGGCGCCGTCCGGCGGCGGCAAGACCACGGTGATTCGGCGGTTGTTGGAAAACCATGAAGCGGATTTTGTATATTCGATCTCGGCGACGACGCGGCCGCCGCGACCCAACGAGCTGCACGGACGCGATTACTACTTTCTCACGCCGGAGGAATTTGAGGCGCAGGTGCGGAACAACGGCTTCATCGAATGGGCGCGCGTTCACGGCAATTTGTATGGCACGCCGAAGGCCGCGGTGGAAAGCTGGATGGCCGCCGGCAAGTTCGTGTTTATGGATATCGACGTGCAGGGCGGCATCAACGTCAAAAATCAATATGGTGACCGTGCGATCTTGATTTTCATCCAGCCGCCCTCGATGGAATCGTTGCGCGACCGTCTGCGGGGACGCAACTCAGATTCTCCCGAGGCGATTCAAACGCGGTTGCACAATGCGGCGGCAGAATTGCAGAAAGCGAAGTTTTACGACCACGTGGTGGTCAATCATAAATTAGACGATACGGTTGTCGAGGTGCGAGCAATTATCAATCAGTATCGGTAGGCGCAAAACGGCTAACCGACTAACAGTTAAACCGTCCAACCGCCCAACATTTTTTCACACGGAGTTTTTCAACATGGCCAGTACCATTCCCATCGAAGATTTAAAAAAACACAGTTCGAACATTTATGAAGCGATCATGATCATCGCGAAGCGGGCGCGCCAGATCAATGATGAGCAGAAACGCCTGATCGAGCAGGAAACCGGCTACGACAGCAGCATGGACAGTCTCAACGATGATGACGCGGATGATGACGGCGAAACCGCAGAAGAGCGTCTGGCGCAACCGGTCAAATACCTCAAGTTGCCGAAACCGACCACGTTGGCGCTGGACGAGATGATGTCGGGGCGGCTGAATTACCGATATGCGGAAAAACCTCCCGACGAACCGAATAAATAATTCCGCCCTCGGTTATATTTTTCTATTTTTAAGGAAAGGCGGAACCCTAAACCGTGCCCTTCACCGGAAAAAAAATTCTGCTGGGGGTCAGCGGTGGAATAGCCGCTTACAAAAGCTGTGAGTTGGTGCGCGAGCTGCGGCGGCGCCGTGCGACAGTGCGCGTGATGATGACGGCACGCGCCACCGAGTTTGTCACGCCGATGACGTTCGCAGCTTTGAGTGAGCAGCCTGTTCTCACGAATATTTTTCCCGACGCCCCGCCTTCCTTTGAAAACAATTACGGAAAGTCGGGGCAGGGAAAAAGTGCCGCCATCGAGCACATCGACTGGTCGCGCTGGCCGGAGGTGATCGTGCTCTGTCCGGCCACGGCGAATTTGCTCGCGAAACTGGCAAATGGCTTTGCCGACGATCCGGTGAGCGCCACCGTCCGCGCCGCGAAGGTTCCGATTGTACTTTGTCCTGCGATGAACGCGGCGATGTGGGAAGACGTTTTCGTGCAGCGCAATGCCGGTTCTTTGAAAGAAAACGGTTATCGTTTCGTTGATCCGGAATTTGGCGCCTTTGCCACCACCGCCGAGGGCGAAGGATGGGGACGGCTCGCGGGAATCGAGTGGATTCTTTCGGAAGTTCTCGCGGCGCTGCAAACGCACCAGCCGCTCGCGGGAAAGAAAATTCTCGTAACCGCCGGCCGCACCGAAGAGTATCTCGATCCGGTGCGCATGCTCACCAATCCCGCAACCGGCCGAATGGGATTTGCGCTGGCGGAAGCCGCTCTCGCGCTCGGCGGAAAGATCACGCTGATTAGCGGCCCGACGAATTTGATTCCGCCACGCGGAATCAAATTCGTGCCGGTGGTCTCGGCCGCGGAGATGGCGAATGCGGCGCTGCAACATTATTCCGGCACGGACGTTCTCGCGATGTCCGCCGCGGTTTCCGATTATCGCCCGCGCTCCGTTGCGCCGGAGAAAATGAAAAAGAGCGCCGCGACTTTTCAGATGGAATTTGAGCGCACGGTCGATATTCTCGCGACGCTCGGCGAGCAAAAAACTCACGCGCTGCACATCGGCTTTGCGGTTGAAACCGAAAATGAGCTGGCCAATGCGCAGGACAAGCTCCGCCGCAAAAAGCTTGATCTCATCGTGCTCAACAACCCTCGCCACACCGGCGCGGGTTTTGGCGTGGAAACGAATCGCGTGACGCTGGTGGATCGCAATGGGCAGGTGCAAGAGTTGGAGGTGATGTCGAAACTGGCGGTGGCGTTTAAGATTTTCGAGCGGGCGTTGGAGTTGAAATAAAAATGATCTGACATGACAGATAGGATTGTTAAGCTAGAACTCGATGCCTTTCCCGATGAATCATTGCAGGAATTGCCTGTTTTTGATAAACACGGCGTATTACCAGCGGGAGATTACTTTTCTAAGCGCGCTGACTTTGAAATGCGATTCGTCAATTTTGGCGACGTCGTAGTTCGGAAATCAATTTACGAAGGTTGGAATAAACACCGTGAGCAACTTGCAATAGATGGGCTTGCCAAGTCTGCGCGACAACTTGTGAATGGAAGTTTTACGACTTCGAAACACGCACCCAATGACATCGACATTGTAGTTGAAGTGTCAATTGATGACGACATGCTTGAGCGCTTGAAACAGCCGTCTGCTGCAACGTCTGCTATTGTAAGGTTGTTGCAAGGGCCAAAACTGAAAGAACAGTACCAATGCGATGCTTATCCCATTTACTGTCTTCCTATTGCGCATAAAGATTATGAAGCGATAACCTTGAAAGCAATTCGTTATTGGACGAAATGGTTTGGGCAGACGCGGCAAGGCATTCCCAAAGGTCGTATTTGGACAACTGTAGGCGATTGAAATGAACAAAACGAAATCGCGACAACAAGAATTGATCGTGGAAGAGATGCGAGAGCTCTCTTCCTACCTTGATGGAATTCCAGAAGCACTAAGGACGAGCGGCGCATTTGACGCCTATCATGCGCGATTCAATTTATTGCGACAGGAACTGCTCGTTGCCCGTCTGCGTGAAACGTTGGAGTTCTCCGATGAGTTGCTTGATGAAGCGGCGCCAAAGGTTTCCACCGAAATTCCAACTGAAATGGACGATGATTTGCGTCCAGAATACGATTTGTCTGAGCTCTTGAAAGACGGCGTTCGCGGCAAATATGCTGAACGTTTTCGCGCGGGCAAAAATTTGGTGTTGCTGGCTCCGGATGTAGCACAAGCCTTTCCGAATGACGACGCAGTAAATGAAACGCTGCGTTTGGTGATTCAGATGGTCAAACCGCCAATCGGTGGACAAGTCGAACAACCGCCGCATGCCGGAGTACAAGCCGTTGCCGAGAAATGAATGCCACTGATCATCTAATAAAAAATCTATCCGTTTAATCTGCTCAATCCGCTTACTAAATTTTGAGTAAGCGGATTGAACGGAGTGAGCGGATTAAAAACATGCCACGCAAAGACAACAACGCCGCCAACGGCAACGTCGTGCCAGCCGATCAAATCATCGATCGCCTGCCGCCGCAGGATCTCAACGCGGAGGTCGCGGTGCTCGGCGCGATGCTGCAGGAGAGCAACGCGGCGAGCAGAGCGTTCGAGTTGCTCGAAGATTGGTGTTTCTACAAAAGCAGCCATCAGCACGTTTATCAGGCCATGTCGGCGCTGTTCGAGCACAACGAGCCACTGGACGTTCTGACCGTCGGCGCGGAATTGCAACGTCGTAGCCAGCTTGACGGTGTCGGCGGAAATTATTATCTGACCGAGTTGGTCGCGCGCGTGCCCTCTGCAGCCAATATCGAGTATCATGCGCGCATCGTTTTGGAAAAAGCGATCTTGCGGCGTTTGATCGGCGTCGCCACCGAAATCGCCACTGAAGCGTTTGAAGAGCAGGGACGCGTCGATGACATTTTGGACAAAGCCGAGCAGCGCATTTTCAGCCTTTCCGAACGCCGGCTGCGCCGCGGCTTTGAATTCATCAATCCGATTCTGCACAAAACGTTTGACACTATCGAGTCGTATCATCAGCGCCGCGGTTCGGTCACCGGCGTGCCGACCGGATTTACCGAACTGGATGAAATGACCTCGGGCTTGCAGAAGTCGGAGTTGATCATCGTCGCGGGCCGGCCGTCGATGGGCAAGACCGCGTTCTGTTTGAACATGGCGCGCAATGCCGCGGTCGATCACAACATCGGCGTCGGCATTTTCTCGCTGGAAATGGCGAACTATCAACTGGCGCTGCGTTTGCTCTGCAGCGAGGCGCGCGTCAATTCGCATGCGGTGCGCACCGGCAGGTTGCCGCGCGAACAATTTTCCAAACTCGCGCTGGCGGTCGGCAAATTGGCCGAAGCGCCGATATACATCGACGACACGCCCGCGCTGACGGTGATGGAAATTCGCGCTAAGGCCCGCCGCCTTGTGGCCGAAAAAAAAGTCGGGTTGTTCGTCGTCGATTACTTGCAGCTCGTGCGCGGTCCGCGCAACGTGGAGAGCCGCCAGATCGAAATCTCGATGATCTCGCAATCTCTGAAAGCGCTGGCTAAAGAGTTGGACGTGCCGGTGATTGCGCTGTCGCAATTGTCGCGCGCCGTGGAACAGAGAGGCGGCGACCGTCGGCCGATTCTTTCCGATCTGCGCGAATCCGGCGCGATCGAGCAGGACGCGGACGTGGTGATGTTCATTTATCGTCCGGAAGTTTACGATCGCGTCGAATTCGAGGGCGTCAGCGAGATCATCATCGGCAAACAGCGTAACGGCCCGATCGGCACCGCGAAAGTGATGTTCCTGAAAGACTATGTTTTATTCACCAATCTCGCCAAAGACCGCGGCGATTTTCCGTCGATTGAGTCGTCGCCGTTTTGAGGCTTCGTCAGGCCGCAAAAGGTAGAATAAAATTTTGCGGATTCTTGGCGTCGCCGCATGCGTTTTTTGAGTGGTGAGGAATTACGTTTTACGAATCACGCTGTAGCATAACGGCCGTTAAGGCTCCGCCCGCAGGGACGGCGTGGCGCTAGTGCTCAACATCTTTTGATCTGCTCCGGGGAGAGCTATGCCATGAACGATAAAAATCAGTATGAAAAAATTTTTGGCTGGATTTTACGGAAACTGCGGCGTTATAGCCATCATACGGTTGACGTCGATTTACTGACGAGAGCGTATCATTTTGCCGAGGAGGCGCACAAACAGCAACTGCGCAAATCGGGCGCGCCGTATTTCGAGCATTGCGTCGAGGTCGCGAAGATCCTCTGCGATCTGCGGATGGATTATTTCACCATCGCCGGCGGTTTGCTGCATGACGTGGTGGAGGATACCGGCATCTCCGTTGCCGAGGTCGAAGAAAAATTTGGGCGCGAGGTCGCGGTGCTGGTGGACGGCGTCACCAAAATCTCCGGCTTGAAATTCGACAGCCTCGAAGCGCAGCAGGCGGAAAATTTCCGCAAAATGCTGCTGTCGATGGTGAAAGACATTCGCGTGATTTTGATCAAATTTGCCGACCGGCTGCACAATATGCGCACGATCGAATATCTGCCGGAAAAAAAGCGCGCCCGCATCGCGATCGAAACGCGCGACGTTTATGCGCCATTGGCGCACCGGCTGGGCATTGCGAAAGTGCGATGGGAACTGGAGGATTTGGCGCTCAAGACCTTGTCGCCCAAAACCTACTGGGAACTCGTACAGAAAATCGCCGAGAAACGGCAGGAACGCGAAGCTTATATCCGGCGCCTCACCACGCCGATTCGCAAAGAATTGAAGCAGGCCGGCACCATCGCGAAAATCACCGGCCGCCCAAAGCATTTTTACAGCATTTATCAAAAAATGCTCCGGCAGGAAAAATCGTTTGAAGAAGTTTACGATCTGTCGGCGATTCGCATCGTCACCAAAAAAGTGGAAGACTGCTATTTTGCGCTCGGCATCGTGCATAGTTTATTTACGCCGATTCAAGAGCGGTTCAAAGATTATATTGCGACGCCGAAAACCAATATGTATCAATCGTTGCACACGATGGTAATCGGGCCGGGTGGGAAGATGGTGGAAATTCAGATTCGCACCGAAGAAATGCATCGCACCGCGGAAGAAGGCATTGCGGCGCATTGGCGGTACAAAGAAGGCAAGTCGAAAGAAGACGAGCTGGATAAGCATCTCGTGTGGCTGCGCCAGATGATCGACTGGCAACACGACACCAGCGATCCGCAGGAATTTATGGAGAACCTGCGCATCGAGTTGTTTCAAGACGAAGTGTTCGTGTTCACGCCGAAAGGCGATCTGTTCCGGTTGCCGGTCAACAGCACGCCGGTTGATTTTGCTTTTGCCGTGCACACGAAGATCGGCATGCACTGTCTCGGCGCCAAAGTGAGCGGCAAAATCGTGCCGTTGAATCACAAGCTGCACAGCGGCGATTCGATTGAGATTATTACCGGCGCCAATCAAAAGCCGAATCCGGATTGGATCAAATTCGTCCGCACTTCCAAAGCGCGCTCCAAAATTAAAAAATGGATTAAAGAATCCATGTTGGAGCAAAGCCAGAAGCTCGGCGAAGAGATTTTGCAGCGGCAGCTTAAGCAGTCGAACCTAAAGAAAGAAGACGTTGATCTCAAGGCGATTGCAACCAGTTTTGGCTTTAATGATACGCCGGATTTGTTCAGCGCGGTGGGCCGCGGCGATATTTCGACGCAGCAAGTCGTCAATCGCATGGCGCCGGAAAAACGCGAAAGCGTCAAGCCGGATGAAAATTTCATCAAGAAATTTCTCACCCGGGCGCGCGGCTCGGCCAAAGGGGTGCGAGTGCAGGGCATCGATAACCTGCTCATTCACTTCGGCAAATGCTGCCAGCCGGTGCCGGGCGATCGTATTCTCGGCTTTGTGACGCAGGGGCAGGGCGTGGTGATTCATCGCGGCGATTGCAAAAACGTGCTGAAGCACATGGAGAATCCGGAGCGCAACATCGAAGTGGAATGGGACGTCGAGCAAAGCAAGCGTTTTATGGTGCGTTTGCACATGCTCGGCGAAGATCGCCGGAATTTTCTGCGCGATATCAGCGACTCGATTTCCCAAACCGACACCAACATCGTCAGTGTCGAGATGCGGGCCCAGGATTCGATGGTGCACAGCAATATCATTATCGAAGTTGAAAACTTACAGCATTTAACCCGCGTGCTCAACAAGATCAGCAAGGTCAAGGGCGTGATCAACGTCGAGCGGTTGGACGGCGCGGGGGAAATCGTTGCGGAGGCTGGATAAAGGCTAACGCACTCAAATGTAGAATAAAATTCTGATGGAATAAAGCCAACTGAGGAGTGTTGTATGAAAAGTACCATCACCAAAAAAGACGTAGCGAAACGCACGGCCAAGATCGTCGGCGAAAAAATTTACCTCACCGAGAAAATTGTGGACGGCGTGTTTACGGCGCTGCGCGAATTTATGGAAGCGGCCAATCCGGAGGTCCGCATCGAAATCCGCGATTTCGGCGTGTTTGAAGTGAAAACCACGAAGCCGAAACCGAAGGCGCGCAATCCCAAAACCGGCGAGATCATTTATGTGCCGGCGCGACGTAAAACCCATTTCAAAGCCGGCAAAATGCTGAAAGAAGTGCTGAAGCAGCCGCTCACCGACATCAAGCCCCGTCCGGATTTGCTGGAAGGTTTGGATGATGAGGAGGAGTGGGTTAAGGAAGAAGAGTGGGAGGAAGATGATGACGAGATGGAGGAAATAGACGAAAAGGAAGAAGCCAAAGACGGCCCGGCGCCGAAATAATTTTATTCATGCAACGCCTTGATGACGATCACGGATGAAATGTACTCAGCGCCGCCGGCAACGCTCGCCGGCCGTATTCTTGGTATCGACTTTGGCCTAAAACGTGTCGGGTTGGCCGTGAGTGATCCCATGCAAATCATTGCGCGGGCGTTAGAGACGGTGCAATATCAATCGCGCAAAGAGTTATTGCGGCGGCTCGTGGAGAGCATCCGGCAAAATGAAATTGTTAGCGTCGTCATGGGGTTGCCGCGGCACATGGACGGCAGCGAAGGCGAAATGGCGAAAACGGTGCGAGAGTTGATGGCCGAACTCGCGGCGCGGGTAGCCATTCCGATCGTGGCGTGGGACGAGCGGCTTTCTTCGGTGCAGGCCCAGCGCGCCTTGCGCGAAATGGGAATTTCGGCGCGCAATACCAAACGCGGCGATGTTGATCGCTTGGCCGCGGTGTTTATTTTGCAAAGTTATTTGGATAGTTTGAAGCGGAAGCCGGATTGCAAACTTTAGTTTGCGCAAAAAATTGCAAGCTGATGCGGAGCGAATTTTTTTAGCCGTTTGGTTGAGGCAAACTTAAGTTTGCGCTTCGTAATTTCACGACGAAATTAGAGAGACCATGGAAAAGGTAAGGGTTGCGATCATCGGCGCCGGCTGGATTGCGCAGGTGGCCCACATTCCGGTGTGGAAAAAAATGGAAAACGTCGAGCTGGTCGCCGTCTGTGACACGGTCAAAACCCGCGCGAAAGCGGTGGCGGAAAAATATAAGATTCCCCAGGTTTTTACGCGCGATGAAGATTTGCTTAAGCGCGACGACCTCGACGCGGTCGATATTTGCGTTCCGACCCACATGCACGAGCGCTTGACGCTGGACGCGCTTTCCGCCGGCAAACACGTGCTGGTGGAAAAACCAATGAGCCGCACCGTCGAAGAGGGCGAGAAGATGGTGCGCGCCAGCCGCCAGCATAAGCGCCAGTTGATGGTGGCAATGAACGTGCGTTTCCGTTATGATGCGACCCATCTCAAGTCCTTCATCGACGGCGGCGAATTGGGCGAAGTGTTTTATGCGAAAGCCGGCTGGATGCAACGCCAGAAAAAATGGACCGAGCACGCGTGGCTTTTCCAGAAAAAGCTTTCCGGCGGCGGTGTGCTGATGGATCTCGGCGTGCAGATGCTCGACATGACGCTGTGGCTGCTCGGCAATGTCAAAGCCAAAAGCGTGAAAGCCAACACCTACAGCCACGTTGCTAAACGCGACGTGGAGGACACCGCCGTGGCGCTGGTGCATTTTGAAAACGGCGTGACGCTCAATCTTGAGACGAGCTGGACGTTTTTGCGCGAAGAAGATTTATTTTACACCAACCTGCTCGGCACCCGTGGCGATGCGCAATTGAACCCGTTGCGCGTCACCAAAGAATTGCACGGCAACCTCGTTAACCTCACCCCGAGCAAGCCGGAAACGCCGACGAACCTCTATAAAAATTCCTACGAAAACGAGCTGCGGCATTTTATTTCCTGTTTGCGCGACGGCACGCCGATGCTCTCCACCGGCGAAGAAAGCCTCGAGCGCATGCGCATTATTGCGGCGATGTATGAATCGGCTCATCGCGGCAAAGAGGTTGTTCTGTAATGCAGCGCGATCTCGGCTTGACATTGCTCGCGGCCTTCGCCCTGGCCTTCGCCTTTCCGCCCTTTGAGCTGGGCTTTCTGGCTTATTGGGCCGTCGTTCCTTTTTTATTGCTTTTGGAAAACAAAACGGCGGGCGACGCTTTGCGCTGGGGTTATCTCGTCGGATTGATTTTCAGCATCGTCACGTTATATTGGATCAGTTGGACGACGCTTCCCGGCGCCATTGCCACCGTTGCGGTGCATCCGTTCTATTATGCTTTTTTCGCCGTTTTGATTTTGCCGGTGCGGCGCCTTTGGCCAAACGGTTATTTAATCGCCGTGCCGTTTGTGTGGACGGCGGTTGAATACGTACGCTCGATCGGCGATCTCGGTTTTCCGTGGCTGCCACTGGCTCATACGCAGAGCTATTATTTAAGCCTGATTCAATACGCCTCGTACACCAGCGTCTATGGCGTCTCGTTTTGGGTGGTGAGTCTTAATGTCTTGCTGCTGGCGCTGTGGCGTTTTCGCGAAAATAAACGTCGGGTGATCGGCCTCGCCATTATTTGGGTTGCGCTCTTTGTCACGCCGTATCTTTACAGTTTGGCGGTCGTTCCGTCAACGACAGAGCCGCAGGAACAAATCCGCGTCGGTTTGGTGCAGGGCAATGTTGATCCCTATCAAAAGTGGGAAAAGGATTTTGTCGAGCAGAATTTTCAATTGTACGAACGCCTGTCGCGCGCAGTGGCTGCCACCAATCCCGAAGTGGTGATTTGGCCGGAAACCGCGGCAACGACCTGGCTCTGCCGCGAAGGCCGCGACGTGCAACGAATGCGTCAACTTGCCGCTGAAATGAACGCGCCGATTTTAACCGGTATTCCGGATTGCGTTTTCCTCAGCGCTAAAGATTATCGCACGTTCAATGCTGCGGCGCTGATCTACGGCGATGGCCGGCCCATTGCATCATATGCGAAAATGCATCTCGTGCCGGTGGCCGAGCGCGTTCCTTACGAAGACGATATTCCATTTTTCAAAGAATGGCTGACAAACTTAGAGATGGGGGAAGGGAACTGGTCGCCCGGTTCGGAAATTAAACTCTTTGAGGTGCCGGCGGCAGCGGCCAACGGCCAGAGTCAGCCGCCGGCCCGTAAAGTGGCGGCGATCATTTGTTTCGAGTCGATTTTTCCGGAGGAAGTGGCTGCGTTTGTGCGCCGGGGCGCCGACTTGCTGGTGATCATCACCAACGATGCGTGGTTTGGCCGCCCGTCCGTGCCGTTCTGGTTGAGCGGCGGCATTTATCAACACGCGCAGATCGCCGTTTTTCGCGCCATCGAAAATCGTATCAGCATCGCGCGCTGCGCCAACACCGGCATGACGATGACCATCGATCCGTACGGCCGCATGCAAAAACGCGCGCCGCTGTTTGCGGAGGCCGTGCTGGCCGATGCGGTGCCGCTGCGTCGTGAAACGACGTTTTTCACGCGGCACGGTCACGTGTTTGTGCACGCGATTTTTGCCGTGGCGTTTTTGCTCGTGGGCGCCGCGACGCTGGCGCCGCGATTTCGCGCGCAGAGACCTCAAGCCCAGCCGCCGCTGACGGCAAAATCGAAAAGACGAGGGTCGCGCTAGCTTATACTCGTTACGGCTTATTTTGTAACGTCATGGCGGATTACAAGACGACGCTGATAAATCTGTAAGCTATGATTTCGTTGCGGTTCCATTTTTCTTGCAAGCTTCAGCTTTTAGTCTTGCGGTTTGTTCTGTTGCTGCTCGCGGCGCTGCCCCGTGTGGCAATGGCGCAAACGCCGGAAAATAATTTGCAAATGCTGCTGCCGCTTTTTGACCGCGTGGCCGGCCGTGTGGGTGAAGAGTTGTCACGGTCAGAGCAAACGGCAGTTTGGCTGCAGCCATCGCCCAATGCGAAACCGGAAGAACGTTTTTTCGCGAGCCGCCTGGTCACGGTTCTCAAAGACTCGTTGCGCTTTGCCGTTTTTGCCGAACCGGCCGCAGCGTTAAAAATGGCGGCCTTGACGACGCAATTGGCGCGCTGCGAAGTTGTTTATCGGAAACTGCCGCGCCGGCGTTTTTGGCTAAAGGCGCGCTGGCAACGCACCGCCAACGTCGTGCTCGAAGCCGAAGCGCAGAATCCGACAACGCGGCAAATTGATTTTCAGAAAATTTTTGCCGAAAGCCGCGCGGATACGGTGGCGGAAAAATTTTTATCGCGCCTGGAAGAGGCGAGTTTGCCTTTCACCCTCGGCAGGAGAGAGGAAAGCGAAAACGGGCCGCGCTGGCTGGAGCCGGTTTTGATCACCTCGGCCACCGGCGCCGTGGTTTATTTGTTTTATGCTTTGCGCAGCCGGTAAGCACAACGCGGGCGAACCGTGTCGGCGAGCTCACGTCGAGCCGCAACCCACGGGCGCAGCCAAAAAGATTAACAGGAGAAAACAGAGCAAACAGAGAAGGCAATGATTGGGAATTTCTCTTTAGCTTTTTAATCGCTGTTTACTCTGTTTTCTCCGTGTTAAAAATTTTTGCTTTTATTGCACACATTTTATTTGTTAGAGAATACGCCAGTTTTCAGCCAAGCTGAAAACTGGAGCCGCTTTGCGGCAGCCTTTGTTTTTGACAGGATCACAGGATGAACAGGATTGAATTTTAATCTTGCCAATCACAACGCGGACAAGCCGCAACCAAACAGGTTTTAAAAAACAAATTATTCCCAACGGATGAAAAACGGCCAACGGATAAAAGCCGTCGATGACAAAATAATTATGGACAAAATCATTGACTTCCGGT
>Ga0247727_10010254_pt1 | contig 16650 bp, 11 predicted proteins | sample WisWelCaveWW1625_FD_202498 | JGI IMG/M metagenome (GOLD analysis project Ga0247727, IMG submission 202498) | Biofilm microbial communities from Wishing Well Cave, Virginia, United States - WW16-25 | ecosystem: Environmental > Aquatic > Deep subsurface > Groundwater > Cave microbial mat | place... | reverse complement strand
GAGGAGAAACCGAATCGTGAGCCTCGTGGCGAAAATAATATACTCATATCGCCCACCCGCCCGCAAGGATAACATTTTGTTTTTTGGCTTTTCGGACAGCCTGTTCAGCATCAGGCGAAGGTTGACGACATCACCAGCGCTAATTTGAGGTAGAAAAATCTTGCTTTGCACAATTTCAAGCAGCCGGAGCTTGCGCTTCGGCTGCTTTTCATTTTATTTCTCGCAGCCTCTCAAGCCTCGTTATCACTTCAAGACACGCGCGGCTGTTGTGATAGGGGCATTTCCAAAAGCCGATTTTCTCGTCCTCGGGATTGGGCGCGCCGGCCTTGTCAACTTTCCAGCGCCATTCGCCGTTGGTGAAATCAATAATCCTGCTTTTGATGAAATTCCACACGTTGAAAAACAGTTCGAGATACTTCTCGTTTCGAGTGATCTCGTAAGCATTCAGCAATCCCACCAAAGCCTCGGCTTGTTGCCACCAATGTTTGTCGGTGTCGAGATGGCCGCTCGCGAGATTTTTCTCGTTCATCAAACCATGGTCCGCATCGAGTCCTTCGAGCGCGGCCTCCACTAATCGCACCGAACAGTCGCGCGCTTGCCGCAGCAAATTTTTATCGCCATAAACCTGCGCCGCCTCTTCCAACAGCCATGCGCCTTCGATATCATGTCCGTATGAAACGAGAGCAGAGCGCGCGTTCCAGCGTTCATCAAAAAAAAGATTGAAATGCCCGTGTCGAGCATCGATGATGCGTTCCAGAAATATGTGAATCAAATCGCGCAGAGCTTCGCGCACGCGCGCTTCCGGCCACACGCGCGCCAAATTCGTGTAGCCTTCGAGCACGTGCAGATGTGTGTTCATGCTCTTCTTCTCGTTCGCATCTTTGTCGCTGAGGCGCACGTCCGCGATCGGCTGCCACTTTGCGCCCAAAGCTTCGATATAGCCGCCGTGCTCACGATCGCTGCAGTGTTGTTCAATCAAAAGAAAAATGCTCTTGGCTTTTTCGAGAGCGACCATACTTCCCGTCGCCGTGTAATATTCGCCCAAGCCATAAATCGCGAAGGCTTGCGCGTAAGCCTGCTTTCTCGCGCTGAGATGATTGCCCTGAAAATCCACCGACCAAACAATGCCGCCGTTTTCTTTATCCCAAAAATGTTCGAGCAAATACTCGAATGCGCGCTGCGCCGCATCTAAATAAGCTTGCTTGGGGAAGGCGCGATAGGCCGCGGAAAACGCCCACAAGATACGAGTGTTGAGCACGCTGCCTTTCGGCGCGTGGAGGTCGGCGCGATTGTGATAATCCACATTGCCGACGAATCCGCCGTTGACGGTATCGAGCGCGTGGCGCAACCAATAATCGAGGATGTTGTATTCGAGGACGTTTGCAAATTCCGTTTTTAAGGCTTGCAGCCGGTCTTTCATCGCGCAATGCTCTGCTAAAGGATCGTTGATTTTGCTTATCACATTTTCGCTGTCATCCTGTAAGGAACTTCCCTAGACGCGAGCACATTGCCAAGTATGAGGGAAGGTTCTTACAGAATGACAAATCTAGTTGAGGATAAAAACTCAACCTTATAAATAATGTCGTTGCATCATCTGAACGCCTTATTCTTCTCAATCAAATCGATCAATACTTGCACCGAAGCCGCGGAACGCAAGCCATCGGGTTTAGTGTGCATGCAATAATCCACCAAACGATCAATGGTTGAGGTCGCGACGTGCATGCGCGTGTCGGAAGAGCCGTAGTAAATGAAGACCGTGCCGTCGTCATCGGCAATCCAGCCGTTGGAAAAGACCACATTGGATACGTCACCAATACGCTCTTCGCCTTCCGGCGCGAGGAAATAACCCGCCGGGAGATGAATAACTTTGGCGAGATCGTTGAGATCGGTCATGAAAAGATAGAGCACATAACGCAAGCCCGCGGCCGTGTTGCGAACGCCGTGCGCGAGGTGAAGCCAACCGTGTTTCGTTTTGAGCGGCGCCGGGCCCTGGCCGTTCTTCACTTCTTTGATCGTGTGATAAACTTTCGGATCGATGATGACTTCCTCGGTGATCACCGCTTTTTCCATGCTCTCCGTAAATCCCAAACCGATGCCGCCGCCGGAGCCGGTATCAATGAAACTGTCTTGCGGCCTCGTGTAGAGCGCATATTTGCCGTTCACAAATTCCGGGTGCAAGACCACGTTTCTTTGTTGGCCGGAGTTCGTCACCAAATCCGACAAGCGTTCCCACTTTACCAAATCTTTCGTGCGTGCGATGCCGCATTGCGAGACCGCTGCGGAGGTATCCATCTTCGCGGCGTTCGGGTCTTTGCGCTCCGTGCAGAAGAGTCCGTAGATCCAACCATCTTCGTGCTGCACGACGCGCATATCATATACATTGGTATCGGGCTCATTCGTCTCCGGCAAAACGAGGGGGTAATCCCAAAAGCGAAAATGATCGACGCCATTGGGACTCTCGGCCACGGCAAAGAATGATTTGCGATCCCATCCTTCCGTGCGCACGATCAACACATATTTGCCTTGCCATTTCATTGCGCCGGAGTTGAAGGTGGCGTTGATGCCGAAGCGTTGCAGCAAATAAGGATTAGCGGCGGGATTGAGATCATAACGCCAAAAGATTGGAGCGTGTTCAGCCGTGAGAATGGGATATTTGTAGCGTTGATAGATGCCGTTGGTTGTGGGAAGCGGCTCGTTCGCGCGCTGAATCAACGCTTCGTGCGCATCAAAAAGCTGCTGCCTGCGTTGGCGAAATTCTGTTGGCGACACGCAATCACTCCTCAATTGAAAAGATGGAAGGCAAAACGATTACTGTCAAAACCATTTAAACAGCGACGGACGATCAAGACGATTTTCCCTAACCCGGATGAGCCGAAACCAAAATCTCCGGACACGGATCAAAGCTGATTCTCACTGATTTTATCTGTGATGATCTATGGGAATCCGCGTCCAACCTGTTTGCTTTTAAAAGCAAAGGTTTCACTGTTCATGGCATCATCGGCAATGAAGCTTTTAATAGTTTTGCCCAAAATCGTTTTGCCTTTTTGTGTTGATCAAGCAACGGCTTTTTTCAAAACAGCTTCTGAAGCTTCTTGCTCAACGCCAGCATTCGTTTCTTCCAAACGATCATACCAACTCTTCTTCAAGAAAAACGAAGTTGCTGCGATGATCACTACACAGGCAATGATTCCGCCGGTTTGCAGCAGCACGACATACATCGGCAGCGCGACGAGCGCGGTTTGCCAAATCGCGCCGATGGCCACGTTGACGGCGTCGCGCTTGAAATTTTTATTCGCTTCAAAACGAGGATCGAGCGCTTTGACTTTTGCGAGAATCGGTTTCCAAAAGCCCCACGGCCGGACGGCGCGATAAAAAGAAATCAACGTCGCTTCGTCCGTCGGCTTCGTCAAGTACGAACCCGAGTAGCAGCCAATGCCGGAAAGCACGAGGAGCAACGGAAAGTAGTGCAGCTCAAGCGTCTCTTTAAAAATGAGCGGGAAGATGAGCGCCGGAATCAAGCCCGCGAGCATGCCCCAGAAATAGCCGTAGCCGTTGAAACGCCACCAATACCACTTGAGCACGTTCGAAGCGACGTAGCTGCCATACAATCCGGAGACGATCCATTGCAACAGGCTATTGACGTCTTGCGCAAAGAAGCCGAGAATGATGCTCACCGCGACCATCAAAATGCCGCTCGCATAGTTCATCATTGAAACTTGCCGATTCGAGGCGTTGGGCTTGAGGTATTTCAAATAAAGATCGTTGACGATATAAGCTTGCGCGGCATTCAACGTTCCGGCAAACGTGCCCATGAACGCGGCGATGAGACCGGCAAGGAGCAAGCCCATCAACCCGACGGGCGCAAATTCGTTGATGGCCGAAGGCAAAATTTGCTCGAAGTCCAAACGGCCGCCCACCATTAAATCCAAACGATCATAATACAAAACGCCGAGCACGGCAAAGCCGGCGACCATTAAATAGCGCACAGGCATGAGGACAATAGAAACGAAGCCGCTCATCAAGCTCGCTTCGCGCGGCGAGCGGGTGGCCAGAATTTTTTGCATGTCGTAATTCGGCGCGGGGCCGGCGGCGCTGGCGAGCACGCCTTTGAAGAGCATGAGCATCATCATGATGGTGAAGAGATTGAATTGGTCGCTCGCGATCTTGTCATTGACTTCAGCAATGATGCCCGACCAGTTGAGATCGAGCGTCCAACCGAAAAACGGACTGAGCCAGCCTTCGGGCACGTTCAACGTGTTGGCTGAGACGGCCTGCATCGCGATGATCGCAATGACCACGCTGGCGAGGGTCATGATGGCATATTGCAGCACGTCGGCGAGCACGATGCTGGTCATACCGCCGAGCACGGTATAGAGCACAGCGAAGAGCGTGAAAGCGAAGCCGTAAAGGTGCGGCACGTATTCCGGCGCGACTGCGAACGGCACATACTGCGAGACCATTTCCCAAGGCGCAAAAATTTCGATGAACTTGCCGAGGCCCACAAAACCGTACGCCAAAAAGCCGAGGCAACTGATCAATGCGAAGATGACAACGATAGAATGCGAGAGCGTGGCGTCGCGGCCGTTGCCGAAGCGCGTGCCGATCCATTGCGCGCCGGTGGTGACGTTCGAACGGCGCAGCCATGCGGAGAGAAAAACCATGAGAAAAATCTGATTGAACGTGGGCCACAGCCACGGCAGCCAGATGCTCTTCACGCCATAAACAAACATGATCGTCACCAGCCACATGGTGCCGGAGATGTCGAACATGCCGGAGGCGTTGGACAATCCCAAATAATACCAGGGCAGTTCGTTGCTGCCGAGCAGATACGAGTTGAGATTTTTGGAAGCGCGTTTTTTGAGGAGCACGCCGATCAAGCTGATGCCCAGCAAATAGACCGCGATGATGGCGAAGTCAATCCACGTCATGCGCATGAGGATTTGGCCTCCGGAGGTTGACGTCAATTCCATGAACGGCAAACATTTTTAACCGCTAATCAACGCGAATAGCCGCTATTTTTTATTCGCGTTCATTCGCGGTTGCCGGTTACTTGGTTGCGGCTCGTCTGCGTTGCGTTATGTGTCGAATGCCAGCGAACAACGAGCGCGATGGGCAACCCAACGCAGAATATGTGTATCAGCAAGCCGATAACGTTGTAAGGGATTTTATAAGGAAACGCCGAGAGCGGCACGACGGCCGAATTCATAAACGAGTAAACTGCGACGCTGTAAATAATGCCGCAAACAACGGCTTGTTGCACCAACAATTCCAGCTTGCGGCTCGCAAAATAATAAACCGCAGTCGCGGTGGTTGCAATGAAGAAGTGCAACACGACACCGAGCGCAGCAGCGGCGAGGCCGCCCTTCGCAGCTTCAGCGCCGAGCAAGCCGCTGGCAATTCCTCGTAGGACGCGCAGCGGGCCGACGCCGCGCACGCCGCTATTGATGAACGCCGCGATGATATCCAAAACGCCGGCAATCAAACCGCCCCAGAAGATGGCGCGATAAGCTTTCGATCTTTGCAGTGACAGTGTCACGGAAGCTGTTTGCATAAAAGAACTCCTGTGCTGGTGAAAATGAAATTCAAGGCCATGAAGGTTTCGGATGCAAAGGATCGGCGCGATCCCATCTGCCAAAGTATTGAATGTGAGGATGATTGGCGGGAATAAAATTCGCCGGAAAGATCAAACTACTCGCGCCAAAGAGTTGCGCCAACACTGCGAGCGTGCGCAGCTTGCGCCATTTCATAGAGCAGCCTTGTGGGTTTAGATTGTTCGATTGAGCCTCTCGACTGCATTGACCGAGCTTTACTAAACTTGAAAAGTTTAATAAAGCTGTTGCTGCGATCACGCTACTTCAAAACCGGATAGTGCATCTTGTGTTGCGTGAGCTTGGCCCACGGCAATTCTTCCAGCGTCAAGGCTTCCTCGCCGGCATAAACGGCGCGCAATCCTTCTTGCTCTCGCCACGTGCCTTCGGGGTCGCCCCAACTCATGAACCAAGCCCAGCGCGGTTGTCGTTTGAGAATCTCCAGCGTCGGCGCGTTGCCCACTTCGCCGAGCGCGATGGGCTTGTCGCCGGCCAAAGTAAGAAGTTGCGCATAGTTGAGCGAGTCGAAGCCTTGCGTGTACACGTCGGTCGCGAGAATGTCCACCACGTCGTGCCCGGGGAAGTAGGTTTCATGCGGATCGACGTTCGCTTTGACTTCGTTGGTATTGAACACCCAGAGCAAATTATTCAGCCCGTGAAAATTCACCAACCGTTCGAAGAGCATGCGATATAATTTTTTGTAGCCGTTGTCGCCGGCTTTTTTGCCCCACCAAAACCACTCGCCATTCATTTCATGATACGGACGCCACAACACCGGCACGTTGGCGCTGCGCAGTTGCTTGAGGTGCCACGCAATCACATCGACCTGCGATTTCCAGCGCTCATTCAGCGCAGTTCCGGGCGTGATCAAACTTTGCCATTCTTCTTCGGTCAGCTCGCCTTGAATGGACTCGCGGAAAGTGACCGGCTCTTCGTCCATGGGACGCACGGCATGCCACATGAGGGTGATGATGAATCCTTCTTGATGGCGCCGGATCGCTTCATCCACGATCTGCTGGCGATAGTTGATGCCGTCCCAACTACCGGGCGCATCGAAGCCGAAATCTTGCCCGAACACCGCGGGATAATGTTTCGTTTGCCGATGGACACCGACCAAACGCAGCGAGCCGACGAGCGGCACACAGTGCTGGCCCGTGAGCGTTTGCTTGCCGGAGATGCCGTAAATATATTGCAACAGACTCGCGGCTTCGGGCGAGGCATTCGCCGTCACCGGTTGAATGCTATCAGAACCAAAGAGTGGCGCGGCGCCGAGACACAAAAATGCTGCAAAGCACCGCAACGCGGCTGGTTTGAGCTTCATGGTATGCGTCTCCGTTCTTGATGAATGGATTGAACGCGCAGTTTGTAGATGACTGCCCTATTCAATGTCATTCAGTAGGAACCTTTTTATGCACTGGAATGAAAACTCGACTTGCAGAAGAGTGTGCCAAGCGAGTAAAAAGATTCCTTTGGAATGACATTTCGAGGGCTATTTACATAAAGGAAAACGCCGTCATCCGAAAATCTTTTTGCTTCCGGGCCGGATGATTGCGCTTCACATTGCAACCTCTATTTCACGAGCAACATGCGTTTTTCATCAACAAACGCTCCGGCCTCCAAACGATAAAAGTACACGCCGCTGGCGAGCCGCCGCGCATCGAATGGAATCGCGTACGCGCCGGCGTTTTGTTCCGCGTCGAGGAGAACATGAACCTGCCGGCCGTGAAGATCATAAACCGTCAGTTTCACGCGCTCAGGTTTGGCGAGTGAGTATTGAATCGTCGTGGCCGTCCCGCCGTTGCGGGAGAAGGGATTGGGATAATTCTGCTGCAAAGAAAAACTGAAGGGCAACTCGGAATGATCTGCAACCAATGTGAGAATGTCGCTCGGAACGCCCAAGTAATCGAGGTCCATCCAGCCCCAAAACAATTCAATCTGAATCGTGTTGTTGCCTTGCGTCAAAGTGACGTTGAACTTTTTTTCCAGCCACGTATTCAAGCCGCCGTCGAACACGATTTCACCCGCGCGCACGCCGTTGACGTTCACGTATTGGTGCTTGGGCGTATCGTAAGGCAAACGATAGCCGAACACGATTTCATAAGCTCCGGCAGCAACGACGCCGACTTGCCACGTGATCGTACCGGTCTGTTGCATTCTCAAACACGCGCGATTGCTCGCCGTTGCATCATTTAAAATAGCGGGAGTGCCGCTGCGCGTTGCGCGCTCGGCTTCCAATCGAGTGATTTGCGGCGTGCCGACTTTGATGGGCACGCGATTGGAAATGCGTTTGTGGCCGCGGTCATCGGTGGCAACCGCCGTGAGCGTATAAATGCCCGGCGTGATGTTCGTCCAGGTCATCGCATAAGGCGGCGCAGTAACGGCGCCGATCTTTAATGTATCCGAAGCAAAAAATTCCACCGACACGACGGAGCCGTCGTTGTCGGAAGCCGTGGCTTCAATTGTGACCAAAGCGCCGTCCGGGAACACGGCATCATTGGCCGGGCTGGTGATGCTGACGAGCGGCCAATCGCCGCCGATGCCGTTTACGTCAACCGCCGGGCGAAAATTATCCCACAGGTATTTCATTCCTGCGAGCATATCGGGCCGCGAGGAAAAATTCGAATCCGTCCATGACCACGGCAACGCGCCGGCATATCCAGTATGAAACAACGTTTTGAATAAATCTTCTTTCAAAACACCGAACGTGTTTCTCATCGCGAACTCAGCTACGACGAGCGGTTTGTCCAACGCCCACTTGCTTGCGGGAGCATGAAACGGCGACAGTGCAATGCCCAGATGGTCGTAATAATGCACGGAATAGAAATCTAATGTGCCCAAGGGATCGCCGCCCGCGGATACCAAACGCGCATCCGCATAATAGTTGAAGTTTGCTTGACTCGCCGCGCGTTGCAAGTGCTGCGCAATTTCTTCTATCGTCAAAGCAAAGCCGTATTTTTGGAAAAATTGTTTTTCGAGGCGGAGTTTTTCAGCGGCGTTCAAGTTCGTAAGCTCATCGCCGATCTTCGCGAGCGAGGTTGCGCCGACATCCGTGAGCGCGAGAAAACTCCATGCGCCGCTGGTGACTTGCGCCGTCGTGTCCGTGCGATGAATCGCGCCCGCGCAGAGGTTCACGAAGCGTTGAATCGCAAACATCGGCACGTGCTGCGTCTCGGCCCAGCCAAACTCATTGCTCATGCCTTCCGGCTCGTTGAAGATTTCCCATGCGATGATCGCCGGGTGGCCTTTGAGGGAATCAACCATTGGGATGAGCGCATTGCGAATGTACGCCATGGCATAAGCCGTGTCGGTGAGCATCAAGCGATTGCGGTTGAGCACGTTGGTATTGTTCGATGAACGCAGCATATCGAACGACCACAAACACAGCTTGAGCCCGACTTCTCTTTCCCACGCGAGATCCAAAACTCTCCGCAAATCTTCAATGGCGCCGTTGCCCGGACCGTTCACAAAGCCCGCGTTATCGAATTGCGGCGAGACCGTGCCGTTCGTGTGCAGCCACCACCGCAGCGCATTCCCGCCGTGATCGTGCATTTGCAGCAGAACGTCTTCGAAGGAATTAAAAGCCGTGGGCCCGGGACCGAGGTCTCCCGCAAAATTGAACCACGCCAAATTCGCGCCGCTGAGAAACAGGTTTTGGTTGTTGTATTTGACGCGATCGGTTTGGGCAAGGGTGACTTGGCTCGCCGCTAAAAGAAAAACGATGAAGAGGTTTCTGCACAGGCATTTCATATCAACACCTCGGCTTGAATGTTTACGGCTTACAGAAAAGTTTTTGATTATAAAACCAAGAATTCACTTTAGACTACGCCGATTTGCAGGCAAGCTGCAAATCAAAGCTTCTGCGAAGCAGTTATTCGGCGGTTCCTGCTTTCAGAACGAGCAACTCCACTTTGCGAAACTCCACGGGATGCGTTTCGGCTTGCAGAGAGATATAACCTTCATGGAGCATCTTGTTATCTCCGATCATCAGCTTTTGCGCGTCGGGATCGGTTTCATCGAGCTGCGGCTTTTCATATTCCGCCACAACTTCGCCGCTCAAAAGGTGTTTGATCGTGCCGTTGCCGCGCACCTCAACTTCCATCGTCACCCATTCATTACGCGGAAACGCTTTATTACTGGTCACAATGCAATGTTCGGTCACGAGCGCGCCGTTCATTACGATGTTCGTGCCGGGCGTGCAGACATTGCCGGGCGTGCGTTTGCCGCTGCCGTCATCCCCGAGAAACTGGGCTTCGATGGAAACCGGAAACTCCTGATTTTTAGCCATACTCTCCGGCGCTTGGCAGTGCAGCATGATGCCGCTATTGAGCAACGCCCAATTCGGGCCGCCGGGAAGCTGCTCTCCGGTGAAGCGATATTCGACACGGATTTTGTAATGCGAGAATTTGTCTTTGTAAAAGAGATGGCCAAACGCGCCGTCGAACTTGTCGTATTGATCATAAGAAACCTTCAGCAAGCCGTCTTCGACGCGAAAAGTGTTCTTATAGTTTTCACCCAAATCATGCCCGCTAAATTTGGGCGTCCATCCCGTGAGATCTTTGCCGTTGAACAGGCTGATCCATTCGCTTTGCGATGAAGGCTTGTCGGAATCACACGACAGGAACAGAAGAGAGAAGGAGATGAACACGAACAGGGGTCTTGGCATAGGGATGCTCCTTGAGGTTGAGAAGCAACATGGCGCGCGACATAAGTGTTGCGGTACGATCGTTTGAAAAGTCCCCCCTTGAGGGGGTTCGGGGGATGTTCTTCAAAGCGATAATCCTATTCAAATTCATCAGGTCATGTTTTTGTACTTTTCAAACTGCTCTTTACATCATTACGATACCGAGCGACACCCCCTGGCCCCCTCAAGGGGGGAATTGTTGGGTGCATCCATCTTAGCTTGACACATATGCCCTCAAGTGAGGAATTGCAGGATGCTCAGATTTTTTAAATGCCCTCTAGCCTCAACGGATATAGCTCAACCCGAATCCGTACGGAAACAGCAGGGCCTCCGAATCGTGCGGCACGTCTTCCTTCTGGCGCGCAACGGCTTCCGGCGAACGCGGCAGCTCGATGGGCAGTTTTCCGTTAGGATTGAATTTTCCAAAGAGCACGTCGAAAATGGCTTGGTCGCTCGCGCCGAAATTTGCGACGATGGCGGTGGCTGCCTCATTGATCTCCGGCATCACCACGCCGCGTTCGAGATAAATGCTCACGACCGTGGGCTTGGCTTGCACGATCGCGAGCAACGGCTGCAATTCTTCGGGCGTGAAATGAATTCGGCCCTGGTGGAAAAATTTTTCGAGAAACCCTTCCTTCGGCTCGAAAGGCACGTTGACACGCACGAGAGCAACCTCGGCCTCGCGCAAGCTATCGACAACATTTCCGAATTTTCCGGCAACCGCGGCGTCAAAGCCTTTGATAAAAATTTTGGTTCCGTTAGCAAGAGGCAACAGCGGGCTGCCCTGCCACGCCGCATTCTTCAACAGTGCCTGCGAGCGCAATTGCGATTGATAGCCCAAATCCGCATGCGCGGCGTCGCCGCAAATCGCAGCCGCTTGTTGTTCATCCACAAACGGGTTGTCGAAAAGCCCGAGTTGAAATTTCAGCTTCAGCAATTTGCGCGCGGAGCGGTCAATGCGCGCTTCCACGATCTCGCCGTTTTTGACCAGCTCGACGATCAGCTCCGGAACGCTTTCGCCGCCGAATTGATCCAGGCCCGCCTCCAAAACCTTTTTGATTTTTTGCGCCGGCGCAAGACTCTCCACCCCGTAATCTTTGGCCTCGACCAGGGTTTGCCCGAATATTTCAACCTTGCTGATCAACCCCCAATCGCTGCACACGATGCCCTGATAGCCGAGGCGGTCCTGCAATAAATCGCCGATGATTTGTTTGTTGAATCCAAAGCCCACTTCTTCCACACCATTGAGGCCGAGGGGCACGCCATAGTACGGCATGATTTGCGCCGTTCCGGCTTTGAGCGCGGCGCGAAATGGAATGAGATGATATTCCAAATTATTGCCGGGATAAACCTGATCCTTGCCAAAACGAAAGTGCGGATCCCAACCCTCGTCCTGCGGTCCGCCGCCGGGAAAATGTTTGGTCATGCACGACACGCTGTTCGCACTCAAACTATCGCCCTGAAAGCCGCGCACATACGCCGCGGTGAGGCGGGCCGCGGTGGTTGCGTCTTCGCCAAAGGTGCCGAAAATTCTTGCCCAACGCGGCTCGGTTGCCAAATCCGCCATCGGGTGCAAGGCTGTGTGAATGCCCATGGCGCGATATTCTTTGGCGGCCATGCGTCCGAAGTCCGCGACCAATGCCGAATCGCCGATCGCGCCAAAACCGAGAGACTCACACCAATGCGACACGCCCGGCATGTGCATGCTGGTGACGCCGTCGAGCTGCATTGCTCCATGCCGTGGATCGGAGCTGAATGTAATCGGGATGCCCAATCGCGTGCGCTCCGCCAAACGTTGCATGGCGTTGGTGAAACGAGCGCATGCAGTGGGATTTGCCACGGCAAAGAGATTAAAAAAGCTCATCTGCTTTTCATAAAGAGCCACGGCGGGCGATAGCGAAGTCATGGGGTCGAGCGGGCCGGGCAGGTCACCGTTCTCGTTGATGCTGAAAGCAATGAAGGTGTGCATCATCAATCCGGCTTTTTCCGCGAGCGTCATTTGCCGCAGCAAATCTTCCACGCGCGCACTCACCGGTTGGCGGGCATCCTCGTAAGGATCGAGGCCGCCGTTTTTATTCAAATCCCGGAAAGTATAATCCCCGGCGCGCAAGATCGCCGGCGGCGGCGTGGCTTTGGCGGTTGCTCTTTTTTCAACGCCGGTGCGGGTGAAATAAAACCAGCCCAGGCCCGCAACGAGCAACGCGAGCAGCGCTAGGAAAACATAGCCTGAGACTTTGAAAATTTTTTTCATCACGGCACCTTTGCTCTTCTTGCTCTTTGCACTTGTTCCCAAACTCTGTTTGGGAACACAATTGACTTAGAAACTCTGTTTCTCATTCAAGAGGTTCTCGAAACGGAATTTCAGAAAACAACCGCATACCCAAACAGAGTTTGGGAACGAGAAAACGAGAAAACCTTGACGAGTCTCTCAACGAGGTTGTTCATGGCATCAACAAAGCCACGAAATCGCCTTCGAACGCGCCGACCTGCTCCTCTTTGCAAGAGAGCACGGCAGCCACGGAAATCCGCGCGCGGCCTTTGCGCTGCAGTGTGTTGATGAACTTCGCCCACATTGTTTCATCGGAGATGGCAGACTCGGCCATAAATTCCGCGACGATGGGCCGCTCGAAATTCATCGTGCTGCGCTGAATAACGACGCGGCATGCAAGGCTTTCTTCATTAAGCCGGATGTGAAGCAGCGACCACGCCGAGAGAATCGCAAGCGCCGAGGCGCTGCCGCCAAATACCGTATCGCGATGATTGATATTCGGCGCGAGCGGCGCAGAAAGCTTGACACCTTCCGCGTTCGCAGCAAGCACGTCGACGCGCATTGCATGCGATAACGGAATGTGCTCGTGCAGGTATTGCCGTAGTTCGCGTGTGCTCAAGTTTTTCTCCCACTGCAACACGTTCAAAAGCTTCACCACAAAGGCACGAATTTCTTGTTCCCAAACTCCAGCTTGGGAACACAATTGCTTTAGAAACTCTGTTTCTAATTCAAGAAAACCTCGAAACGGAGTTTCAACAAACAACCGCGCTCCCAAACAGAGTTTGGGAGCGAAAGCTCAGAGCTTATTTGATGAATTACGGATTGACCAACCGGTAACTCACAAACGCAACCTGCCGGCTATCCGGCGACCACGAGGGCACGTTGATCGTGCCTTGGCCGCCGAAAAGTTTGGCCAGCACTTGCACCTCGCCGCCACTCACTGGCATGAGCCGGAGCATCACATCTTTGTTTGCAGGATGGCCGGTCACGTCTTTTTCATAAGAAAGAATAACGAGCCATTTACCGTCGGGCGAAGGGTGCGCGAACCAATTGTTATAATCGTCTTTGGTGATTTGTACCTGCTCGCTGCCGTCGGTTTTCATGCGCCAAATTTGCATCAAGCCCGTGCGCACCGAGTTGAAATAAATATATAGGCCGTCGGGCGAATAATCCGGGCCGTCGTCCAAACCGGGTGCAGTGGTCAAGCGCTTCTCTTCGCCGCCTTCCGTTGCAATCGTGTAGACGTCATACTCGCCGTTGCGTTCCGCGCAATAGGCCAGCGTCTTGCCGTCGGGCGACCAGCCGTGCCAATAGGAAGGTCCGAGGCGAGTAACGAGTCGCGGCGTTCCGCCGCTGCTCGACAAAATATACATGAGCGACTTGTTGTCGCCTTGCGATTGATCGCTGATCACAAGCTGCGTGCCGTCGGGCGAGAAGCCGTGATCGTTATTGCAGCGTGTCGCAAATCCGGTGTCGAGCAGCTTAGGCTCGCCGCCGGAGGTGGGTATCGTATAAAGCCGGCCGTCTTGATTGAACAGTAAATATTTTCCATCGCGCGACCAGTTCGGCGCTTCGAAGTGCGCGCGCGCATGATGCACCACGCGCCGGTCTTTGGAAGCGATGGTGATGATTTCGAGCGTGCTCTCCAATACCGGCTCGCCGCCGCTCTTCGGCCTGCCGCTTGCGATTTCAACATTGGAGAAGAGCGCCTGCTCCAACGCGTTGCTATCGTGCGCGCACACACCCAGCCCGATGAAAAACGGATCGCTGAATTTTATTTTGAAGGTGCCGCCCGCGGAGCGCAACGCTTCGTTCTCGCGCGCAATCGACATTGACACGTAATCGCCCTCTTTTTCGATGCGGAGTCTTTGCGGCGCGCTCACGTTGGATTGAATCTCGCGCGTGGGTCCGCCTTTCTCTTCGCGATATTGAATCGAAGTGAGGCCGTCGCCGTGCAGCGCAACATCGGCATAGGGCGAATCAGCCTCGAGACTTTGACGAATGAGCAAGCATGCTTTGCGGTGCGCATGGCTGCTCATGCCGAGCAATTTGATATCCGCGGCGAGCGACACGTCGCCCGAGGCTTTTTTCCAGACAAAGTGAAACGCGTCTTTGTCGAACCACATGTTCTCTCCGCCGCCGGAAACGAGATAAGTTTTCTGTGCGGCGTCATACTTCACTGCGCCGGACTTGGCAACAACGCCGACGTCGCCGTGCTGCTCGAAAACGCCGAGCTTGGCATTCTGCGAAAACAGCGCGTTCGCTTGCAGCAACACACCGAGGCTCAACACGGCCATCAACTCTTGCGCGGAATGATTCGTCATGATCGTCCTCCGGATGGAAGGAAGCGCAATGCAAAACGATTTTGGGCAAAACTATTAAAAGCATCGCTCAGTCAAATGGTTTTGCCCTTAATAGTTTTGCGTTTCAATTTTTCTTGTTCGGTATCCACATATCATTCGGTGTCAACCCGCATTCTTCAGCCATTGCAATACAATAAGCCAGCCTCCCCAAATCATCGCCGCCCGCGTTGTTTGTGCCAAAGGTGAATTTGACGTCCGCGGCTTTTGCGCGTTTGATGAAAGCCGCGCTGGGAATTTTGCGGCGGTCATTGATCTCCATCGCGATCTTGTTATCGACCAGCGCTTTGATCACGCGATCCATGCGTTCCGGCGTCCACAACTCGTCGTAACGATCATTCAACTCGTCGGGGATGTAGGTCGCGTTCGCGTAGAGCTGGATCGGCTCGGTGATCAAAATCTTCTCGATGCGATTCACGAGCTGATCCATGAAATTCTGCGGATCGCCGATCTCCAATTCTTCTTTGATCCACAGGCGCATGCGCTTGCCATTGTCATTGGTCCACGTCATCGCGTCCGTGAACACGTAGTCGAACTTCGCGATAGTTTCTTTCGAGAACATGCCCAGCCACTCGCGGCCCTCGGCCTGCATCGCAAAAAAAGTGTGCGGCGGCTTTTTGTAATTGGCCACGTACTTCTCCACTTCTGCGTCCGTTTCAAATCCCATTTGCAAACCGCAATTCACCGCAAGGCCATAGGTGAAGCCATATTTGCGCGCATTGGCTAGCGCCGGCTCCATCTCCAACCCGCCTTTTAAGTGCACATGCAAATCCATGAACGGAAAATTATCGTTGGCAAGCCGCGTCAACTTGCGGTCGTAGTCCGTATCCTCCAGCGGCGTGCCGGGCGTGGGCAAATCATCGGGCAGCGGTTTGACTCTGAGGTTCTTGTAGTACACGACGCTGTTTGGATCGTGGCCTTGCAGCGCAAACGTGCCGGAAGAAATCAGCCGGGCTTTTTTATCGTCCGAGCGAAAGGGATTTTCCGGTTCGGTGTATTCGGCCATCAACTCGTCGTTGATATACGTGCGCATGGTTTTGCCTTGCACCACGATGCGGTAATTGAACCAAACATTATCCGGCGCCGGCGCTTTCCACACGTTGCGAATCGCGTACAAGCTGCCGGTCATCTTATGCTCAACATACTCGCCGGGCTTCGAAGGCGGATTGGTGTTGATGACTTGGCACTCGTAGCCTTTCGCGGGCCAGCCGGTTTCTTGATACTCGGTGTGAAAATAAATGCCGGAGTTCGAGCCAGGCGTGGTTTTCACCTCGGCCGCAAATTCAAAGTTTTTGAAGTTGTGATCTTTCACCTTTCCAACATAAAACAGGTGCGAGCGCGGCCCTTTGCAAACGAGCGCGCCGTCTTCGACCTGCCACGTGCTTTGATTCTCCGAGGCTTTCCACCCGTTCAGCGTTTTGCCGTCGAAGAGAGAAATCCAATCTTTATCGTTGGAAATGAAGCTCAGTTGAAATGCCGCAAGAACGATGATGAGGTGTTTGAACGAATGCTTCATGCATTCCTCCTGATGTGTCGATTGAGTTGAATTCGAGTCTCCCCTTAAACTGTCATGGTAGGAATCTTCTCTAGCGCTTGAGACACACCCTGTTTTGAAAGGAATACCCAGCGCGAGGGAAGGTTCTTCCAGAATGAGCGTGAGCCGAAGTGAGGTCAGCTCAGTCGTGGTATAAACGGTGAAAAGCCTACCTGTGCGCGGCCGTGCGCGTACAGAAGTCGCATCTCGAATCCCAA
>Ga0247727_10010253_pt1 | contig 16651 bp, 11 predicted proteins | sample WisWelCaveWW1625_FD_202498 | JGI IMG/M metagenome (GOLD analysis project Ga0247727, IMG submission 202498) | Biofilm microbial communities from Wishing Well Cave, Virginia, United States - WW16-25 | ecosystem: Environmental > Aquatic > Deep subsurface > Groundwater > Cave microbial mat | place... | reverse complement strand
TCGAAATCGGCCGCCAAATACGGCGCGCGCTCCCGTTGCCACCGTTCGTCGTAGGTCCCCGCGAACGACCGGCGCGGCTCCCAGTGACCGGAGACGGGCGCGAAACAGGCCGGTGCGGGCGCCTGCTTCCACGACGAAATCGGGTCCGCCGGATCCTCGAGGTTGGGCAGCGCCAGCCCGTCCAGTGGCATGTCGCCGTCGGGCGCCCGATAGCCCCGTCCCACCGGGTTGCGCGCCTCGGCGCGCGGCTCGCCGTGGACCTGGTCCATCCCGCCGTAGGCGCGCTCCCACACGAGCGGCATCCGCTCGAAGGGGAGGGGCGCGGAGATCGCATGCCCCCCACCGCTCTTCTGCCAGACGCGGTCGCCGAAGACGCGCACGGTCTTGCGCACCGGCCCGGCCGCGAGGGTGGCGTCCATCTGCGTCGTCGGGCGGCCGCCCGGCGCGTGCGCCGTCCCCACGAGCAGCACGTCGGCGGCAGGCTTGGTGAGGCAGACGTCCGACGGCGTCCTGATGCTGCTCTTCCCGGGCTCGCCGTAGTACTCGTCGGCGAGGGTCACCGGTGCCTGCTCGTCGGCGAGGGACAGCCGCTCGCCCAGGGTAAGTGTGGCCTTGACGACGGCGAAGAGCGTATCAACCCCCTCGGCGTCGGGGAGCAAATAGATCGTGCCCTGGAACGGCGTCTCGTTCTTGAACTGGAGCATGCGCGCTAGTTGTTCGTGACCTTCGAGCCCTTGATGTTCACCTCCGAGGAGGCCTTGACCTGGATCTTGCCGGATCCCTGGATCGTGATGTTCTTGCCTTTGATCTGGATGTCCCCGTTCTTCTTCATACTGATGCTCGCGTCGCCCGTCTTGATGGTCACGCTGTCGCCCGCCGTTACGACGAAGTTCTTGCCCACGCTCAGCTTGTCGTCCTTGCCGATGGTGTGGGATCGATTGTCCCCGACCGACACTTCCTCCTTCTTGCCGACCGTCTCAGTGCGGTTGTCCCCGATGTCGATGGTCTCGTTCTTCGTCACCGATTCGTTGCGGCTGCCGCCGATGCTGATGTTCTCATTTTCGCCGACGCTCTCCGTCCGGTTCTTCTCGATCGTGATGGATTCGTTGTTCCCGACCGACTCCGTGCGATCGTTGCCGATCGTGATCTTCTCGTCGTGCCCGACCGACTCCGTCCGGTCGTTCTCCACCCCGACCTGCTTGTCCTTCTCGGCATGAATGAAGAGGACCTCGCTGCCCTTCATGTCCTCGAACCGGATCTCGTTGAAGTTCTCGGTCGTGCCGCCCTTGGAGCTACGCGACTTGACGCCGCTCTGCGTCTGGTTGTCGGGCAGCGCGTAGGGCGGCGTCTGCTCGGCATTGTAGACGCGGCCCGTGATGATCGGCCGGTCGGGATCGCCCTCCAGGAAGTCCACGATCACCTCTTGGCCGATCCGGGGAATCTGGACGAACCCCCAGTTCTTCCCCCCCCAGGTGGTCGCCACCCGCACCCAGCAGGAGCTGTTCTCGTCCTTCCTGCCGAGCCGGTCCCAGTAGAACTGCACCTTCACACGCCCGTGCTTGTCCACCCAGATCTCCTCGCCCGACTTGCCGACCACCACAGCGGTCTGTGACCCCTGGACGACCGGCTTCGCTGCCGACGGCGGCGGCCGGAACGGCACGCTGTGCGGGATGGCCACAAAGCTGTTGCTGTACTCGAACGTGCCGCCCGCGCCGCTGCGGTAGTCCCCGCCGCGCGCGCTGTGCCGCACCCGCAGGAGCTGGTACGCCTGGTTCGCGTCCCGCCGGTAGTGCTCTTTCAGATCGAAGCGGTAGCCGCTGCGGAACGCGCGGCAGGTGCTTTCCCCGTGCACGACGTGCCGGCGGGCCTCGTATTCCTCCAGCACCAGGCGCGCGCAGCGCTCCCCCTGCTCGAGCGCCACGAACCCGCCGGGGTAATCGTACACCTCCAGGTCCCCATCGCCCGAGACCGAGCCCTCGAGTTGCAGCGCCGGCTGGAGGTAGTCGTAGTCCCGCAGCGTCACCTTGCCCGACTGCACCGCGTGCTCGCGCACCAGCGCGGTGACCACATCCTCCTCCTGCCAGGCCCCGGGCTGAGCGGCGAGCCGCGCGCTCGCCTGGCCGGGGCAGGGCGCGACGGCGCTGGTCCCGTCGGCCAGGACCAGGACGTGCTTGTCCTCCGAGTGCTGGAAGAAGTAGAAGATCCCCTCCTCCTCGAGCAGCCGCGAGACGAAGTTCAGGTGGGTCTCACGGTACTGGACGCAGTACGCCCGCTTGGCGTAGCTCTTCGTGCACTTGATCTCGAAGTCGGACCACCCCAGGTCCTTGAATACCTGCTCCACGATCTCGAGCACGCTCAGGTTCTGGAACACCCGGCAGTCAGTGGACAGCGACAGCAGCCACAGCCAGGGCACGATCTCCGCCCGGTAGGCCGTCAGCTCCGCCGTTCGCCCCAGCTGGGTGAACCGGCTGATCAGCCCGTGGATCACCCGCTCCCCGCCGTCGCCCAGCTTCAGCGTCACGGGGGCCGGGGTCCGGAGCAGCCCCTCCCCGTCGATGGCCGGGTCCTCCGACAGCAGCTCGAGGGTGAAGCGGAAGGGCATCGAGATCCCTTCCTCCCCGTCGACCCCCTCGAGCAGGAGCGCGTCCGCGCCGAGGGTCGTCTCGACCCGCATGAGGCGCTCGGCCTGGGTGTAGTTCGCCATGGGAAGCCTCGCGACGTTCAGGCGGTGGCCGCCGCGGTGGCCGGGCGCGCCGCGCCCGCCGCCTCCGCGGTGTAGGTGAAGGCGCCGCGGGCGCCGATCCCAACCCGGATCGTCTCGGGCCTCGCGCCGCCGGCGAGCGACTCGAGCAGCAGCCGGGAGATCTCGGGCAGCAGCGTGTTGGTCAGGATGTTGTCCACGTTCCGGGCGCCGCTCTCCACCTCCGTGCACCGCTCGGCGATGGCCGCAACCAGGGCGTCGTCGGAGGCGAGCCGCACCCGGTGGCTGTCCCGCAGCCGCTGCTCGATCCTGCCGAGCTTGAGGACGATGATGCGCTTCATGGCCTCGTCGCGGATCGGGTAGTAGGGCACCACCACCGTGCGCCCCAGGAACGCCGGCTTGAAGATCTTGTTGAGCTCGGGCCGGAGGGCCTTCACCAACCCCTCGGGCTCGGGGCGCGTCTCGGGGTCGGCGGACAGCTTCATGATCGCGTCGGTGCACGCATTGGTGGTCAGCACCAGGATCGTGTTCTTGAAGTCGATCTGGCGTCCCTCGCCGTCCTCCATCACGCCCTTGTCGAACACCTGGTAGAACAGCTCGAGCACGTCCGGGTGCGCCTTCTCGATCTCGTCGAGCAGCACCACGGAGTAGGGGCGGCGGCGGACCGCCTCCGTCAGGACGCCGCCCTCGCCGTACCCCACGTAGCCGGGCGGCGAGCCCTTGAGCGTCGAAACGGTGTGCGGCTCCTGGAACTCCGACATGTTGATCGTGATCAGGTTGCGCTCGCCGCCGTACAACAGGTCGGAGAGCACGAGCGCGGTCTCCGTCTTCCCTACGCCGCTCGGCCCCACGAGCAAGAAGACGCCCACGGGCTTGTTGGGGTCCTCGATCCCCGCGCGCGACGTGCGCACCCGGCGGCTGATGGCCTCGAGGGCCTGCGACTGCCCGATGATGCGGGCTTCCAGATGCCGCTCGAGCTCGAGCGTGACCTGCGCTTCGTCGCGCAGCATCTTGCCCACGGGGATCCCCGTCCACCCCGAGATGACCTGCCCGATCAGGTTGCCGTCCACGACTACGGGAATGAGCGGGCTCTGGCCCTGCAGCGCCTGCAGCTCCTCGGCGAGCCGGGCGAGGTCCCGCCGCAGCGTGTCGCCCGCGGCCCCGCCGTCGCCGCCCTTGCCCCCGTCCACGGTCGCCTCGAGGCGCTCCCGGGCCTCCCGCACCTTGGTGACGAGGTCGCGCTCCTTCTCCCAGCGCTCCTTGAGGGCCGCGAGCCGAGCCTCGGTCGCCGCCCGCAGCTCGGCGAGCTGGCGCAGGCGCTCCGCGTGGTCGGCGCCGGCCGCGCGCTCGCGCTCGAGCACGCGGCTCTGGACGGCGACGTCGTCGAGGGTGCGCTGCGCGTCCTCCAGGGCGGCGGGGATCGTGTTCTGGCCCAGCGCGAGCCGCGCGCAGGCGGTGTCGAGCACGCTCACCGCCTTGTCCGGGAGCTGCCGCTCCGGCAGGTAGCGGTGGGACAGTCGCACGGCGGCCTCGAGGCCGTCGTCGAGGACGCGGACCTTGTGGTGCTTCTCGAGCGCCGGCACCACGCCGCGCATCATGAGCGCGCACGTCTGCTCCGTCGGCTCCTCCACCTTGACGAGCTGGAACCGCCGGGCGAGCGCGGGATCTTTCTCGAAGTACTTCTTGTACTCCGACCACGTCGTGGCCGCGATCGTGCGCAGCTCGCCGCGCGCGAGGGCGGGCTTCAGGAGATTTGCCGCGTCGCCCTGCCCGGCCTGGCCGCCCGCGCCGATCATGGTGTGGGCCTCGTCGATGAACAGGATGATGGGCGCGGGGGAGGAGCGGACCTCTTCGATCAGGCCCTTAAGCCGGTTCTCGAACTCGCCCTTCACCCCGGCGCCCGCCTGGAGCAGGGCGAGATCGAGGGTGCGCAGCGTCACGTTCCGCAGCGGCGGGGGCACGTCGCCCTGCACGATGCGCATGGCGAAGCCCTCCACCACCGCCGTCTTGCCGACGCCCGCCTCACCCACGAGGATCGGGTTGTTCTGGCGCCGCCGGGTCAAGATGTCCACCACCTGCCGCACCTCGACGTCGCGGCCCAGGACGGGATCGAGCTGGCCCTGCCGCGCGCGCTCGGTCAGGTTGATCGTATACTGGTCGAGGTTCGGCGTCTTGCCGCCCGCCGCCCGCCCGGGCGCCTCTCCCGTGCCGGGCAGGGGGCCGAGCGTCTCCTCGGCCGACTCCAGGACGAGCGCCGTGAAGTCCTTGCGCAGGCTCTCGCCCGGGATCTTGTCCAGCTCCCGGCTGATCTCGGTCGCGAGACGTCGCAGCTCGTCGTTGGTCACGAGGGCGAGGAGCGCGTGGCCGGTGCGGATCTGGGTGGCGCCGAAGTCCACCGAGCCGAGCAGCCAGCCCTGGGCGAGCATATTGGTCAGGCTGGGACTGAGCGCCGGGGTGCGGGCGTTGCCCGACTTGAGCTTGTCCAGGCTCCGAGTCAGGTCCGCGGCGAGGCGCGAGCGGTTCACGCCGTAGTGCTTGAGGATGAACGCGAGGTCGCCGTCGGTCGCGTCGAGCGCCTTGGTCAGGAAGTGCTCGATCTCGACGTCGTAGTGCGTGCGCGACAGGCACAGCCCGGCGGCGGCCTCGAGCGCGTTGCGCGTCGGCGAGTTGAGCTTCCCGATCAGGCCTCGAAGGTTCACGGTCATGGGCGCACCGGCTCTCCCAGCGTCAGGATGGTGTCGTCGGCATCGCGGGCGAACGGCGCGGTCCGGACCCAGGTCGACCACCCGAGGGGCATCGCCTCCCCGTCACCGGCCCCGAGCACGCAGGCCGGTACCTCGTCCCGCGCCAGCACGAGCTGGATCTCGAAGTCGAACCGGTCGTGGCCGAAGAACCGCAGCAGCGCGCGCAGCGCGGGGTAGGCGCTCCCGGTGGGGAGGAAGATCTCGTACTGCGCGCGGGTCAGGGGGCCGAGGCGCAGGCGCACCCGGGCCTGCTGGTCCCAGATCTCGTCGCCCACGACGGCGCCGAGCCCGACCTGATCGGCTGGGCCCGCATCGGCGCCGACACTGCACTGCGTGGAGACCGACAACGGGGACCACCCGCCCACGAACTGGTCGATAGCGACCGGCACGCCGAAGAAGTCCGCGACGAGCTGCTCCAGGGCGACGGCCGACCGGGGCTGTGCGGCGAGCAGCCCGGCGTAGAACAGCAGGGACTCGTCCCGCACCGCCATCCGGTTGCGGAACCCTTCGATCCCGAGACCCACGATGTCGCGCAAGTGCTCGCTCACCGCGTCTCGCCCGTCCCGCTCGGAGGCGACCGCGAAGTGGTGCTTCTCCCAGGCCCGGTAAAACAGCGAGGTGATGCGGTGGTGGAAGATGTCGAGGAACGCCTGGAGCGCCCGGTCGCGCGCGCGGAGGCGCTCCACCACCAGCAGGGTGTAGTGGTACGGCAGGACCCCGAGGGGGCCTATCAGGCCCAGGAAGTTGACGCTCATCCGCGCCGGCGCGCCGGGGGGAAGCTCGAGTGCCTGGATCTCGCCGGGGGGGAACGCGGTGCTTGCGTGGGCAGAGAAGCGAGCGACCTCCGCGTCGGGGTCGCCGAAGCCGCCGACGCGCTGGCGGTCGGCGCGCCCGCGCTCCAGCAGCCGCACCGCCTGGAAGAACTCGAAGGCAGTCGGGTCCTCGCCCAGCTCGGTCGGGGGCGGGGGTGGGGACGGCGCTACACCAGCGGCTTCCATCCCGCTCTCGGCAGCCATTCGCGCAGGATCCCCTTTCGTTGCCGCGTGCGCGCGGCGAGGATGCAGAAGCTGTTCACGGCGGCGTAGAGGCCCAGGAACCGCTCGAGCACGCTGGCGAAGAGGTACGCGCTGCCGCCGGTGAACTGGTCCTCGTCGAGGCCGATCTCGACCCGGTGCCCGCGGGCGAAGCTGAGCCCGTGCTCGCTCTCCACGCGCGCGTAGCACGGACGGCCCCGGACCTCCAGGAGTCCCTGGATCTGCTTCTCCCCCGCGGCGGCGTCACCGAAGTTGTGCAGCCGGAGCAGCTCCTGAAGCGCCTCGGCGCCGCCGTCCACGAGCGACAGATAATTGAGAGAAAGCTGCGAGATCAGCCGCCACAGCTGCGGCCGGCCCAGCGGCGGCCGGATCACGGCGGTCGGCTTGACCAGGGCCACGATCTTCTGGATCGGCCCGCCGCCGGGCATGGTGAAGTCGCCGGCATCGTCGCCGAACGGCAGGCGGCTCGGCAGCTCGCCGTTGAAGCACGTCACGCGTGCCGTCACCGCCTCGTAGGGCGGGCGCGCCGCGCGGCCCGCCAGGTCCACGAACGAGAGCGTGAGGTCCACGCCCGCGTCGGGCGCCCACGCGTCGGGCTCCGGGTTGGCATACCAGAACATCTCCGGGGCGGCGCCGGTGGCGGCGTGCCGGAAGGAATACAGCGGCTCGAACCGGCGCACCTCGGGGGCGCCGGGCTTGGCGGCCCGGACGTCGTCGATCGAGAAGATGCGCGTGGTCAGGCGCCGCCGCGCGTCGGCCACGATCGGGTACTCGTAGTGCGTGGGCGTGAGCTCCACCGGCTCGGCGTCCTGCTCGAACAGGTTGACGATCGGCGTGCACCCGAGTCGCAGCGTGCGCGGCGACACGCCGGCCTCGAGCACCGACTTGCGCTCTGGCCGCTCGAACGGCGAGATGAGGAAAAGCACTTCGACAGCGGTCCCGAACCCCGCCGCGCGGACCCGGTCGAACCCTCCAAGGTCGAGGAAGAAGAACTTCTCGGGCAACGTGAAGTACTCCTGGAGCAGCCGGTAGGCGACCATGTTCCGCCGCTCCAGCGGCAACATGCCCTCGTCGTGCCCGAAGCCGACGGGCCGCAGGGCCGTCGCAGGCAGCAGGATCGGGGGCCGCCCCGGGGGTCCGCCGAGGTCCCGGATCTGGATCTGCGCACAGCTGTTGCACAGCAGCTCGTACAGCGCGGCGACCAGGCTGCTCTCGCCGTCGAGGTAGAGCCGTAGCGTCTCGAGATCGAGCTTGGTGAACGTCACGTCGGGGAGGCAGCGCAGCTCGAGCCGCACGGCCGCCACGGCGTTCGTGCCGGTGACCGGAGGGCGGAGCTGGTCGGGCGTGCGCCACTGCACTGACGCCACGGTGAGGGGCCAGAGCGTGGTGTCGTAACAGGTGCGGAACCGGCACGGCGCCCCTCCCACCGGCCGCGAGTACAGCGGCGCCCCGCGGGGCACGGTGAGCCCGGTCGTGAGCTTGCCCTGCTCCGGGTCGAGCGCCAGCTCGACCAGCGACATGGCGGGAATAGGCCGGAGATAGTGAGGATACATGACGCTGAGGATGGCCTCACTGATCTCGGAGAAATCGTCCTCCAGCTTGAGGTGGACCCGCGCCGCCAGGAACGCGAAGGCCTCGAGCAGGCGCTCGACGTGAGGGTCCTCGCACTTGTTCGGCTCGAGCAGCAGCCGCGAGGCCACCTTGGGGTACTTTTCGGCGAACGTGGCGCCCATGCGGCGCAGGAAGGCCAGCTCTTGCTCGTAGTGGTACAGCAGCTCGTCACGCATCGCCCGCCCCCCGCACCTCGAACGTCGAGCTGGTGATCTCGAGGACCGTGTCGAAGGTGACCTGCTCGGGGCTCGGCTCCATCCGCAGCAGCCCGTCCACCACAAACCGCAGCTCGCGGGACCCGCCGTCGTCCGATCGCGCGACGGTGACCCGTACGTTGGCCAGCCGGGGCTCGTACAGGGTGATGGCGTCCTGGACCTGCCGCCGCAACCGTTCCCGCGCCTCGAGCGAGGCGGCGCCCAGCGCCGTGATGTCGGGCAGCCCGAAGTGATAGAGCGAGCGCCGCAGCTCGGTGAACGCTTCGGGCGCCGGATCCACGATCCGCCGGGTGTTGAGGAGCCACTCCAGGTCGCGCCGCAGCGCGCGCTTCAGCTCGCGCACCGACTGCGCCCACGTCGTGGGTGGGTCACCCGTGCGCTCGGGCTCGGTGTCGATCAGGCGATCGAGCACCGACGACTGGACCGTCCGCTCAGCGTCCCGGGGCGGCATTCGCGCCTCCGCTCGCGCCGGGGAAGGCGATCGCCTGCAGGGGGTCGAGCCGGCAGATGCGGTGGTACAGGGTGTCCTTGGCGCCGGCGTCACCGCCCAGCTTGTCGAAGCAGCGGTACATCAGCCCCATGGGCTTCGCCACGAGGTCACCGGCCTCCCAGTCCTCGAGCTTGTGGGCCTCGATCTGATCCAGCAGCTGTTTCAGGATCGGCATCGCGACGGTCTCGAGCCCCGCGCCGACCATGATTCCGGCGGCCTCCGACCGGCAGAGGAACCGGGCGCGCTCGCTCTTCTCCTGCTCGGCGGCGCGCATGAGAAGCTCGATCCCCTTCTGGGGACGGCCGAAACGGACCTCCTCGAGCGCGCGGGTGAGGGTCCTCGGAAGGGGCTCGCCCCGCGCGCGGGCCTCGCTGGGCTCCACTGCGCCCTCGCCCTCCGGGACGGGCCGGGCCGCCGCCAACAGTCCGGCCGAGTCGAGCCAGGCCCGCGTCTCCGCGTTGGCCGTCGGCGTGTCGTCCATCAATGTGACGTCCAGCAGCTGGGGGAGATCCCGCAGGAGAGCGGCGAGTGCTCCCCGAATCGCGGCGGCGACGACGTCGTAGTCGTGGCCCAGCCGTTCACAGGCGGTGAGCGCGTAGCGCTGCAGGTCCAGCCAGCCCCGCCCGTGCGGCGTCGCCATCACAGTCTCACATGCCTCGAGCAGCTCCGGCCACCGGCCGTCGAGCAGCAGTGCCTTGAGCTGGGTGCGCACGGCCGTCGGCGGCGCCGACAGGAGCTTTTGATCGAGGTCGCCGCCGCGCGCACGCACCTCGCCCCATCGAAACCCGCGCAGCAGGAGGTACGGCGCCGGGCTGCGGGAGTCGGCCCGCCGGAGGAAGCGGGTGGCTGCGCCGATCCACCCGGCCGCGTCGTCGGGATCCGAGGGCTCGGCGGGCATGGCGGCGGCGCCGGCGCGAGTGCGCGCGCCAGCGGGCGCCTCGACCGCTCCGACCGGGACGGACTCGGGCGGGTCCGGGTCGCCCACGAGCTTCTTGGCCAGGAGGTCCTGGGCGACGCCGTCCACGTCCTCCAGCGCCTCGTGCAGCCTCATGAAGCTGGGAGCGGCGTCCCCGAACCTGGTCTGCGCGACACCCTCCAGCGTCCGCAGCGCGTCCTGACAAGCCGCGAGCTCGGCGATGAGCTGCTTGTACCATGCCTTGGGGGTGGCCTCGAGGCCCTTGTCGAATTCCTCGGGGGCGAGCTTGCCGTCGGTGATCGCCGCCTGGCGTGCGGCCAGTTTCTTGTCGTCGCCCGCCGCGTCCGCCTCGTACCCGACGGCGCGGGACTCCCGGTAGCGGAAGGAGTCGTGCCCGCTCTTGTTCAGCGGGACCGATCGTATCGCCGTGTGGAGGGACAATCCCACCCATTCGAGCGGCGCCACGCGGAGGCTCGCGTCGCCGTCGTCGAGCGCGGGGTGCAACTGGTCCCAGAACCGGTCCAACAGCCCGTGCAGCAGGCCGAGACCGTTCCGAAAGCCGCTCAGGCCCTCCTGCCGCAGCGACGCCTCGGTGAGCCATGCGGCGAGCTGGAGGTCCTTGGATTTCGTGGCGAGCGCCTCGCTCGCGAGCTTGATGACGACGGGCCAATCGGCGCTCTTGCGGGCGCGGGTCCAGTCGCCCTGGGGGATGTCGTCGTCCTCGCGCCGCGCTTCCTTGATGCGGTCGTAGACGGGGTCGTAACGGAGGCTCGTGCCGCCGGGGCTAGCACCGGGGATCGGCTGCAGCAGGTCGTCCCGCAGCGGCATCGGCGGCTCAGCCGGCCGCTGGCGCGGCCGGGGCGATGTCCAGTTCTCGCAGCTCGAGGAAGGGGAACTCTTGTCCGTCGACCAGCCAGAGCTTCTGCCCGATGGGAACCTCGGTGTGATCGTCGAGCGCGGTCCATTCGGTGACGCGGCCCAGCCGCACGGCGCCGTCCGCGTGCCGCCAGGCGAGCGGGGTGAGCGCTGGGAGCAGCACCTCCCCCAGCTCGAGGTCGCGCTGCCCCGCGCCGGCGCGCACGACCGCGCTGGGCCAGAGCAGGTCCCGGAGGCGTTTCGGGGCGGTCATGCGGACCGACGCCACGTGCGCGAACGGGATCCACATGTAGCGGCCGGCCGCGAACACCTCGAGGCGGCCGCCGATCCTGGGGTCGGCGTCGCTCAGGGCGTGGAAGGCGCGTCCGTTGAGCGTGCCCGAGACCGTCGGGGGCGCGCCATCCGAGTGCGGGCCCTCGTCCTTGAAGAACATCTCCTGCCGGGTCCGGTCGGCCTGCAGCGCGCCCAGGTAGAGCAGTGCGCCCATGCGCGCGTCGCGGCTCCGTTGCGCCAGCACCTCGAGCTGCCGCTCCGCGCGGTCGTGCTGGCCGGCGAAGCAGAGCAGCTCGAACAAGAACGTGCGGCGCTGGGCGTCGTCCGGATGGGTCCGGAGCTCGGCACCCAGCGCCTCGATCGCTTCGTCGAGCTTGGCCGCGCGCAGCAGGTCGTCGGCGCTCACCCTCCGATGGCCTTGCCTCCCTTGAGGTCCCACCCGGCGACGATGGCGGGACCCTTGGAGCCGTCCGCCTTCTGCTCCGAGTAGGTCACCTGCACCGTACCGAAGGCGAACGCCACGCTCTCGGCCGGCGTGTCGTCGCCGCCGCTCGAGGCCGACCAATTGATGTCCTGCACGAACAGCTCGGTGAACTCGTACTTCAGATAGTCCACGGGACTGTTGCCGCCGGCTTTGACCAGCGTGATGACCGCCTTGGGGAAGTGTTTGCCCGCGCAGCAGGCCTGGAACATCTTGGCGCTCGCCTTGTCGGTCTTCTTGGTGCAGGTGAAGTTACTGATCTCGACGCGGCCCGCTCCCGCTCCGGTCCCGAGGGGGTTGGTGGGGTTGTGCGCCCCGAAGCTGAACGACTCGAGGTTGATCTGCTTCTGGAATCCCTCGCGCGTAGCCTCGCCTTCCACGCCGTCGATCTTGAGGAATGCGTCCATCGCCATGGGAACAACCCTCCCCCTACCCTGGGTGAATAACGGCCTTGGTGCGCGCTAGCCCTTCGCGGGGGCCGGCAAATCGGCCACCAAGCGCATCGCAACACTCAGCTCATCCAGCTGGAAATGGGGCCGCAGGAACGCGACGGCCCGGTAGGCGCCCGGTTTGCCCGGCACGTCCTGGACCTCGATGCGGGCCTCGCGCAGCGGGCGCTTGGCTTTCACGCCCTGGGGCGCGTCGTCGTCGCCCACCACGTAGTCGGCGATCCAATTGTTGAGGAACGCCTGGATCTGGCTCCTGGACTGGTAGCCGCCGATCTTGTCCCGCATCATCGACTTCAGGTAGTGTGCGAAGCGCGACACGGCGAAGATGTACGGCAGCTGCGCCGAGATGCGCGCGTTCGCCGTGGCGGAGTCGGTCTGGTACTTCTTCGGCTTCTGCGCCGACTGCACGCTGAAGAACGCGGCGTTCGCCGTGCCCTTGCAGTGCACCAGCGGCGCGAAGCCGAGGTCGGCCAGCTCCTTCTCGCGGCGGTCGGTGATCGGCGCCTCGGTGGGGCACTTCATCGCGACGTCGCCCGCGTCGGTGCGGAACGAGTGGGTCGGGAGCCCCTCCACCAGCCCGCCGCTTTCGACGCCGCGGATGGTGGCGCACCACCCGTAGCTCCCGAACGCCTGGGTGACGCGCGCGCCGAGCGCCCACGCGGCGTTGCCCCACAGGTACTTGCCGTGGTCCGTGCCGGACACCTGCTCCTCGTACTGGAACGCCTCGACGGGCACGCCCTCGCGCCCGTAGGGCTCGCGCAGCAGCATGCGGGGGAGCGTCAGCGCCAGGTAGCGGGAGTCCTCGCTGTCGCGGAACGTCTTCCACTTGGCGTACTCGGTCGTGCCGAAGATCTTGGCGAGGTCCCGGGGCGCGTCGAGCTGGGTGAAGCTCTCGAGGTTGAGCATCTGGGGCGTGGTGCCGCCGATGAAGGGCGCGTGCGCCGCGGCGGCCACTTGGGCGATCTTCTCCAGCAGCTCGATATCTTCACCGGTCTTGTCGAACTCGTAGTCGCCGAGCATCGCGCCGAAGGGCGATCCGCCGAAGATCCCGTACTCCTCCTCGTAGATCTTCTTGAACAGGGCGCTCTGATCGAAGTCGGCCGCCCGCTGCAGGTCCCGCAGGAGGTCCTTCTTCGAGACGTTGAGGACCTTGATCTTCAGTAGCTCGCTCGTCTCGGTCTGCGAGAGGAGATAGCGCAGCCCGCGCCAGCTCGCCTCGAGCTTCTGGAAGGCCGGCGCGTGCATGATCTCGTTGACCTGGAGCGAGATGAGGCGGTCGAGCTGGGCGATCCGCGCGTTGAGCATGGCGTCGGTGTCGCGCCCCAGCGTGATCGTGCCCTCGAGCACTTCGGCCACGAAGCGCTTGACCATGTCGCGTCCGCGGTCCCGCGCCGGGGCCTCTGCGCCGAACCGGCCCTGCGTCACGATCTGCTCGAGCAGGCCCTGCTCGGTCTTCTCCGCCGCGGGCTGTGCCCGCTTGGCCTCAGGCTCAGCCATCCTTGCCTCCCTCCGGGCCGCCCTTCGCGCCCTCGGCGTCCAGTTCGGCCTTGAGCTTCTTGCGCTTCTCGTCATCGGCCAGCGTCGCCTGCAGGATGTCGTCGAGGCGCTCGTTACTCTGGATCTTGCCGCGCAGGTCCGACAGCTGGCCCCGCAGGTCCAAGAGCTTGCGCAAGGGATCGACCCGCTGCGCCACCCGATCCGGCGAGAAGTCGTCCAGGCTCTCGAACGTGAGATCCACGCCGATCTTGCCCGCGTTCGGATCGTCGCTGAGCTTGTTGTCCACGGTGAAGGCGAGGTGCGGGCGCATGCTCCCCAGCACGTCGTCGAAGTTGTCGAGCGAGACCTCGACGAACTGCCGGTCCTTCAGCTTCGGCAGCTCCTCGGTCGGCTGCCCGACGAAGTCCCCGAGCACGCCCATGACGAACGGCAGCTCCTTGACTTCGATCGCGCCGCCCGTCTCCACCTCGTAGGTGATGTTGACGCGCGGCGGCCGCACGCGTTCCAACTTCTTGTGGACGCTCTCCTTCGCCATGGTCAACTCCTCCGTCGAGAGACGGGTCCTGGGCCGGTACTCTGGAGCTGCTTCCCGCGGTTGTCGGGTCGGGACCGCGTCAGGGTCGCCGTGACCCGAGGTACCTTAAGTATGGCTCCCGTAAGCCCATGTCAAGCAGGGCGGGCGGGCTGCGGCCCCGCCGACGGCGCCACTGGTCGGCCGGTGCTGGACTTCGCTCCGCCCGGGGCTAGCTTAGTCGCGCATGCGCCAGTTGCAGCCGGTCCTCTGGACGAAGGGTGTGCTGCTCACCCCCCAGCACCTGCAAGTCCAGGACCGCTTTCTCGAAGACCTGATCGAGTTCCGGCTCTCGTCCCTGGCGTTCTGCCCGTGGGGCTTCCACCGGCTGACCATCGACCGGGAAGCGCTCGCCGGCGGCGCCGTGGCGCTCTCGCGGGCGGCGGGCGTGCTGCCCGACGGCCTGCTCTTCGACATCCCGGACTCCGACCCCGCGCCGCCGCCCAAGCCGCTCGAGGGGGGCTTCCGACCCGATCAGGCCACGCTCGACGTGTACCTGGCGATCCCCGAGTACCGCGCCGACGGCGTCAACGTGTCTTCCGCCCAGAAGGACCGGAGCACCCGCTATCTGGCGGAGGTCCTGACGCGCCGGGACGAGAACACCGGCCTGGCGGAGAAGCCGCTGTTGGTCGCCCGGAAGAACTTCCGGCTTCTGGTCGAGGGGGAGTCGCTCGAGGGAGGCTCGGTGGTGCCGCTCGTGCGGGTGCGACGCACGGTGAGCGGGGTCTACGAGCTGGACCCGGGATTCGTGCCTCCGGTCATCGACATCGCGGCGAGCGAGTATCTCCTGGCCATCGCCCGACGCCTGGTGGAGCTGCTCGCTGCCAAGAGCGGTGCGCTTTCCGAACGGCGCCGGCAGCGCAATCAGAGCGTCGCCGAGTTCGGCGTGTCGGACGTGGCGAACTTCTGGCTGCTGTACACCGTCAACACCTACCTCCCGCAAATGCGTCACCTGTTCGAGATCCGGCGCGGGCACCCCGCCGAGCTGTATCTCGCGATGCTGTCCCTGGCCGGCGCGCTCACGACGTTCTCGACGACGCTCCAACCGCGCGACTTCCCACCGTACGATCATCTGGCGCTGTCACGCTGCTTCACCGAGCTCGACGAGAAGCTGCGCCTGCTGCTCGAGACCGTCGTCCCGGCGAACTACGTCTCGCTGCCCATGCGCCTGGTGCGCCCCACGGTCTACGCGGCCGCGATCGAGCGGGACCAGTACCTGGCTGCCGAGAACTGGTATCTCGCCCTGAGCGCCGAGATGCCGGCGGCGAAGCTCATGCGCGCCGTGCCCGAGCTGGTGAAGCTCAGTGCAGCGGATCACGTCGATCATCTCGTCAAGCGGGCGTTGCCCGGCGTCGAGCTCACGCACCTGCCGAGCCCCCCGAGCGCGATCCCGGTGAAGACCGGCTATCAGTACTTCCGCCTGGCCCGGTCCGGGACCGACTGGCAGGCGATTACGCGCGCCCGCAACGTTGCGGCCTACGTGCCCGCCGAGATCCCCAATGCGCAGCTGGAGCTGCTGATCGTCCTGCCGAGTGCGTAGACGCAGTACCGCGTCTACTTCAAGGCGAAGAATAGTACGAGGCCGAGCGCGACCACCGCGATCAGCCCCAGCGCCATGAACAGCATCGCTAGCGGCGGTGCAGGACGCGCGGTACGCTCGGGGGCGTGAGTCGGTCCGCGGCCCGTCGGATCTGGCGGCGGGGCTGGCGGGGTCGCCGGGCCCGGTGCGGCTGCGGGCGATGGCGGCGGCACGGCCGATACCAGCCTGGTGAACTCGCTGGGCGCCGCGAGCGGGGCCGGCCGGTCAGGCGGCTGGACCGGCGCGCGCGCGGGCCACGGCGGTGTGGGCGGCGCGTCGCCGGCCGTCGGCGAGCCGCCTCCGTCCACGCTCGGCGCCCGCAACGCGTCAAGGAACGACATCGTGCCTCGGTCCACGGGCGACGCGCCGGCGGGAGCCGAGAGCGGCCCGAAACGCGGCGGCGTAGCGCTTCGCAAGGCCGGGTCGGGCGGTCGCACCGGGCCTGGCGGCCACGGCGTGTCAGCGAGCGGCGCGCGCTCGCCCGGTCCGGTGCTCGGGGGTGTCCCAGACGTGTCGCCCTCGGGTCCGAACAGGCGAGTGAAATCGCCCTGTGGCCCCTTGGAGGCGGCTGCGTCGCCCGCAGGCGCCGGCTCCGCATCGGGGGGGCCCTTCTTCCATCGAATCACGGGTGTCCCGGGCGTACTCGGCTCGGGAGCCTGGGGCGATCCCTCGCGCCACCGGACCACCGGGCCGCGCCCAGATTCACCGGCGGGGTCGGCTGGGGGCGGCGGGGCCGCCGGCTCCGGAGGCGCGCTTCCCGCCGCCCCGCCCTCGCCCGCGGTCGCGCCAAAGAGCTGTGTGAACTCCCCAGGTGTGGCCGGAGCGGCGGCCGGCGGCGCAGGCTCCGCTGAGGCCGGCGGTGGGGGTGACACGGCCGGCCGCGCGGGCTTCTCAGCTTGCGCCGGCGACGCCGGAGTAGGTGATGCGGCTGCCCGATCCGTGGCGGCCCCGAAAATCTGCGTGAAGTGACCGGGTCCAGGGCCTGCCGGTGCGTCCGCCGTCGGTGCCGACGTGGGCGGTGCGGGCTGGGCCCCCAGTGGCCCGAACAAATCGTCCGGGGTGGCCGATTCACTGCCGGCGGCGACCGGCGGGGGGGGGACCTGCGGTGGTGGCACGACTGGCCGCGGAGCAGTTTGGGGAATGCGGGGCCGGATGACGGCCGGGACCGAGGGCACGGTGACATCGGCGGGCCGCGCCGCGGGGGGGGGGGGCAC
>Ga0247727_10010252_pt1 | contig 16652 bp, 10 predicted proteins | sample WisWelCaveWW1625_FD_202498 | JGI IMG/M metagenome (GOLD analysis project Ga0247727, IMG submission 202498) | Biofilm microbial communities from Wishing Well Cave, Virginia, United States - WW16-25 | ecosystem: Environmental > Aquatic > Deep subsurface > Groundwater > Cave microbial mat | place... | reverse complement strand
CAGGTAATCGTAGCCAGCGTCGGTGACAGCCGCGCCTACCAGTTCCGCCCCGACGGTCTCTCGGTGATCACCCAGGACCAAACCTGGGTGCAGGATGTAGGCCGGCGATTGGGATTGACCGAGGAGGCGTTGAAGGTGCATCCTCTGCGGCACGTCCTCACCATGGCCGTCGGCGTGGTGCGAACACTGCGCGTGCAAACCTACAGCCTGACGCCGGAGGCGGGCGACCAGTATCTGCTCTCGAGCGACGGACTCCACGGAGTGGTACCACCGGAAATTATTGCCGACGTGCTAAGTAGTAGGCAATCTTTGGCCGCCAAGGGCCACTATCTGGTTGAAGCCGCCCGCCGCGCCGGTGGCCCCGATAACATCACCGCCGTGATTCTGCGATCGCCGGATTAACGGGTCAACCGCTTGCCGCCGATCCGGGTGCGGTTCGGAGACTGTCCATCTTGTCGTCATCAGTGCTCCAGAGGAGCCTTCTGCTGGCTCTGCCGCTTTGGCTGTCCGGGACTTTGGCCGCCGCCGATGCGGCTATCCTCCAGATTCAAATCCTCGAAGGCGAGGGTGCGGTGCATATCGCCGGCTCGAAGTCGTCGCGTCCGCTGGTGGTTCAGATCGTCGACGAAGTCGGCCGCCCGGTTCCCGGCGTGGCGGTCGGCTTTCGGCTACCGGAACAAGAACCGAGCGGATTGTTTTCCGGAGGGCTGAAGACCGACATTCAGGCGACCTCGGCCGACGGCCGGGTGGCGGTGTGGGGCATCCAGTGGGGCCGCCAGACGGGGCCGGTGCGTCTGCGCATTACGGCCGCGAAAGGCGAAGTGCGGGCGGGCACAATCTGCTCGATTTATCTGGCGGAGCCGGCGGCGACCGTCGTCAAAATGCGAGGCCGAAGGCCCAGCCTCCGCGCCGGCCTGGGCAGCAGGTGGCTCACGGCGACTTTGGCGGCGGCCACGGCGACGGCTGCCGGCGTGGCGCTTCGCTCACGCGGCGGGAAAACGGCGGCCGAACCGGCGGCGGCAACGCTGCTCCAAATCGGCCCGCCATCGATCACCGTCGGGAGTCCCTGAATGCGCAACACCTGCGTGCTGATCGCCCTGCTCACGTCGATGACGGCAGAGCCTGACCGCCTGGACGTGCCTCGGATCGGTTTCTGGCGATCCGCCGACGGAACCATCCGTCAACTCGACGGCATTCGAGGCAATCTGATCGGCTCCCGAGTCTGGCTGAAGGGAGCCGTGTCGGCGGCTTCCTCCGGGCGTCGGACTTTGGTGAAGACAGGCGACTCGATCCTGGCTTTGGACGCCGGCGGCGAGGTTGTTTGGCGCCTCGAGGCTCCGCCGGGCCGCGCCTCGTTTGCTTTCACGAGCGCGGGTGAGCCGGCGCGAGCATATTTCCACGAGACCTCCGAGCTGATCCAACTGCCCGATGGGCTTCGAGCGGAGACGCCGCCGGATCCGGTGGTCGCACTGAGCGAATCGGCGATGGTGGTCCGCCGGGGGGAGTCGATGTGGCTGATTCGGGACGACGGCTCCGAATCGCCGCTGACCGGCGCGCGGGATCCGGTGGCGCTGTTGCCCGACGCCAGTCCGATCTACTTCGACGGCGTCGAGCTGATCGCAAGCGGGCGCTTACCGCGGCGAATCCGGCTGCCACAGCCGCCGGAATGGATCGAGCCGGTGGGACCGGGCTGGCTTCACGTGCGGACATCCACGGAGAGCTTCGCGGTGTTCCTCGGCGAGGAGGGGCCGGAGCTGTTCGGCCTTCCCGCGGGGCGGCGATGAGACCCTTATTGACGTTCCTGCTGTCGCCGGTTGCGGCGCTGGCACAGCTTCAACTGTTCGTGGTGGACTCGCCCGGCTCGGAGCGGGCCGTAGCGGCCTCCTATGATCTCGGGGACGCGCCGGCGGGCGATGCGCTCGAGACCCGCCTTCGGATCCGCAACTCAGCCGGCGCCAACGCCAGCTTGCAGCGGCTCTCGATCGCCGGTCAAGGCTTCTCGATGCTCGGCGACCCCTCCCTCCCTTTCCTGATGACGCCGGGCGTCAATGTCGACTTCCGGGTGCGGTTCCGGGCCGGGAACGCCGGCAGCTACAGCGCCGTGGTGCAGTACAACGAGAGGCTGGCGGTGCTGCGCGCCACAGTCTCGCCGGCGGTGACACTTCTGGTCGAGCGCGATGGTCTGCTGGCGGCGCTAAGCGCGGGAGCGATCATCGACTTCGGCCGGGTCGAGCGCGGATCGCGAGCGGTGCGGCACGCCGAGCTGCGCAATACCAACGGAGCGGCCCTCACGGTGTCCTCACTGACGGCCGGCGAGCCGTTTCAGGTGGCCGCTGGCCTCGATCTGCCCCTCACGCTGGCCGCCGGGCAAGCCGTATCGCTCGAAATCAGTTACTCTCCCCGCCGCGCCGGAATCGACCGCGCCGCCATGCGGCTCGACGGGCGCAGCTTCGCGCTCGAGGGCTTTGCCGTCGAGCCTCCGTTTCCCGAACCGCGGATCGTCTTCTCCTCCGAAGCGGTCTCGAGCGCCCAGCAGGTTCGCGTCTCCGTCCGGTTCGACGAGATCTCCCGGGCCTCGGGAAGCGGAACGCTCGCCCTCGATTTCCTGCCGCTCGCCGACAGCTTGGGCGACGACCCGGCCATTCAGTTCCTTGCTTCCGGCGGCCGCCAGGTCCGTGCCGTCGCCAGCGAGGGCGACGACTCAGTGCGTCTGGATGGACAGCCCGAGACCGTCTTTCAAACCGGCACGACCGCCGGGACGCTGGTGTTCACGCTTCGGCTGGGAGACCATACGCAGCGGGCGATGCTTCGGGTCGGCGCCGCCACGGCCGCCATCGACGCCGGCCGCGCGGCTCGCCACCCCAGCAGTCTCGAGGTGCGGTTGACGGGCTTCGACAACACGCGCTCGCTCTCGCGGTTGAGCTTCACCTTCTATGACCGCTCCGGACGCCCGATCGGCGCCGGTCCCACGCTCGCCGAGGTCGCCGAAGATTTTCGCCGCTACTACCAGGCCACGCGGTCCGGCGGCTTGTTCTCGCTACTGGCGACCTTCCCGGTCGCCGGCAGCGCGGGCGAGGTCGGCGCGGTCGAAGTCGAGATGGTGAACTCCGCCGGGGCTTCCCCCACCCGGCGCATCCTATTTTGAAACTCGCGGCGCGACGTCCACGCGGAGCTCCTTCATGCGGCGGCCGCGCATGTCGCCCAGGTGCGTGTCGCTATAGCGCCGGTTCAGATCGATGGTCGCGATCGCCGCCTGGCCGCGCTGGCGGGCCTCGGTGAGGACTTCGCCGTCGGCGGCTCTCCCGGCGCGTCGCCAAGGAACTCGAGAATCCCGGCAACGAACTGTGGTTGTCTCCCATCAGCGTCTGGGAGCTTCTGGTGCTTTGCCAAAGGCGGCGTCAGCCCGAGTGTTCGGGCTCACCTTGGTGACTCACGACGCGATCCTGGTGCGGACCCGGAATTGCCCGGTCCTTGCGAATCGTTGATGTCTGCCAGGCGGGCGTGAAACCCTCGCCTGCTGGGGGATCCAAAGCGGAAATCCTGGTTGACTACTGGCGGGTCCGGCGCTACCATTTCCCCCAAGGAGAGAGGTCCTCGACTATGAAACAGGTGTTTCTGCTTTTCTGTCTGCTGGCGAGCGTAGTTTCCGCCCAGTACACCACCGCGAGCCTGGGGGGTACGGTTCGCGATTCCACGGGGGCCGTGGTTCTGGAGGCGCGTGTGACGGCGCGCAACACCGAAACGGGCTTTGTCCAGACGGTCGGGTCCGACGCGACCGGATCGTTCCTGTTCTCGCGGCTGCCGGTCGGGAGCTACGAGCTGCGGGTTGAGAAGCTGGGGTTCACCGGCTACGTCCAGTCGGGAATCCAGCTCACGGTGGACCGGATGGCCACCCAGAACGTCAGCTTGCAAGTCGGCGCGGTGACCGAGCAGGTCACGGTGCAAGCCGATTCCGAGCTGATCGAGACGCGGACGGCGACGGTCGGCCATCTGGTAGACGGAAAGCGCATCGTCGAGATGCCGCTGAACGGCCGGCGTCCGGAACGCTTGGTGTACATGGCGCCCGGAACCATCGACCTCGGGCGCAACGGCTGCCGCATCTGCGGCCACGGCGGCGTCTACCCGGGCGAGGAGACCGCCGGGGTCAACGGCGCCGGCCTCTACCAGGTGAACTTCCAGCTTGACGGCACCAGCCACAACGACACCTACATCAACGTCAGCCTGCCGTTTCCGAATCCCGATTCGGTGCAGGAATTCAACCTCCAGTCGAGCAACTTCACGGCCGAATACGGCAATGCCGGCGGCGGGATCGTGAACATCGTCACCCGGTCGGGCACGAACGAGATTCACGGTGGTCTCTTCCATTTCCTGCGGAATGGCGCGCTGAACGCGCGGCAGTTCTTCGCGCCGGTGCAGGACGCGCTCAAGCGCAATCAGTTCGGCGGCACCGTGGGTGGGCCCATTGTCCGGGACAAGCTGTTCTACTTCGGCACCTACCAGGGGACTCGGCTGCGGAACACGCCGGCCGGGCTCATCCGGTTCGTGCCGACTCCGGCGGAACGGAACGGGGACTTCTCGTCGCTGCTGCCGGGGAGACAACTGGTCGACCCGGTGTCGAGGGCGCCGGTCGCGGGCAACATCATCCCGGCGAGCCGCATTAACGCCGTATCGAAGTTCTTCCTGAACCGGATCCCCCTGCCCAGCAGTCCTGGCCGGCAGGTCAACTTCCCCGGCACGCCCATCGTCCAGACCGAGAACCAGTTCATGATCAAGACGGACTACACCCTTGGCAAGCACCACTTGAGCGGCCGCTACTACTTTACGGACTTCGACGGGCCGCCGGTGGTGGGACCGCCGAACATCCTGGCCGCCACAACGGCGGGCAACGCCGTGCGGGTGCAGAACGTCTCGATCAACCATACCTGGACCGTGACGCCGGCGCTGCTGGTGAACAGCACCTTCGGGATGAACCGCCAGCGCGGCGGGTCGCTCTCGAGCGCCGACTTCGGGTTCGCGGCGGCAGGCGTCAAAGTGGTGGGGCCGGAGCACGTCAAGAAACTCAACGCCCCGCCCGAGCTGATCGTCTCGGTCACCGGCGGCTTCAGTATCGGCACCAACCACCTGGGCGACTTCGACCGCGGGGATTTCACCGTCCGCGAGGTAGTGACCAAGGTGACGGGAGCGCACGAGCTGCGCTTGGGCGGCGAGGCCGTACGGGTGCGCAACCACATCATCAATACTTTCCAGATGGCCGGCAACATCACCTTCAACGGCCAGCTCTCCGGCGACGGTCTGGCGGACTTCATGTTCGGCCGGGCCTCCCAGTGGCGCCAGGGCGGGGGCGAATTCAAGTTCTTGCTCGGCACCCGCTGGGGCTTCTTCGCGCAGGACAACTGGAAGTTGAGCGACCGCCTGGCCCTCAACCTGGGCGTGCGGTGGGATCCCTATATCCCCTACTACGACCGCGAAGGCCGCGTCCTGTGCTTCCAGCCGGGGACCACGCAGCGCTCCAAGCGCTATCCCAACGCGCCGCTCGGATTTCTCTATGGCGGCGTCAACAACGATCCGGGCTGCCCGGTCGGCGGCTCCGAGCCCACCTGGTGGAACCTCGAGCCCCGCGTCGGCCTCGCCTATCGGCTGACTCAGGACGGCAAGACCAGCCTGCGCCTGGGAAGCGGCTTCTACTATACGCCCATCCAGGCCAGCAACTACAACCCGTTCACCAACGTCGCGCCGTTTGCCGGGACCTTCACGCTGAACGACGTGGCCTTGGAAGATCCTTACGGCAGCAAGGGGCAGGCAAACCCGTTCCCCGCCAATTTCGGACCGGACGTGCCGGGTCCGGAGTTTGTGTTTGCGCCGCTCAACGACGTCCGGGCCTATTTCGCCAGGGATTACCAGATCCCGCTGCTCATCACCTGGGTGGCCCGGCTGGAGCGCCAGGTCGGCAAGGACTGGGTGGCCAGCGTCGCCTACCTGGGCAACAAGGGCACGTACTTACAGCTCGGGATCGCCGAGAACCCCGCCCTGTTTGGTGCGGGCGCCACCGTCGGAAACACGCAGCAGCGTCGTGTCTATCTCAACTTCGGCCCGGTGACCCGCAACGACGGCGCTGGCAACTCCAACTACCACTCGTTGCAGTGGAGCCTGGAAAAGCGCTTCGGCCGCGGGTTCTCGATGCTGACCAGCTATACCTGGTCGAAGGTGATCGACGACCTGTCGACGATCAACCCCTTCAACCGTTCAATCAGCCGTTCGTTGTCTGGTGACGACATCCCGCACAATTTCAAGTTCGGGAACCTCTGGGAGGTGCCCAAGCTGCCGGTCGGACGGGCGGCCGGCAAGCTGCTGAACGGCTGGCAGGTGAACTCCATCCTGGTCGTGCAGAGCGGGTTCCCGTTCACGGTATCGAGCGGCGTGGACAACTCCTTCAGCGGCGTCGGCGGCGACCGGACCGACTACCTCGGCGGCAACGCCAAGCTGAGCGACAGCCGGCCGCTGGGGGATAAGCTGCTGCAATGGTTCGATACCACGCGATTTACCGCGAATCGCGTGGGGACGTTCGGAAACTCCGGCCGCAACATCCTGCGGGGGCCGGGCTTCTTCAACACCGACCTGGGGGTGCTGAAAACGACCGCGATCAGGGAGCGGATGAACGTGCAGTTCCGCGCCGAGTTCTTCAACGTGTTTAATCACCCGAACTTCCGGCTTCCGGCCAGCAACATCTCGTCGTCGCAGCGGGGCCAGATCACGGCGGTGGTGGACGACAACCAGCGGATCATCCAGTTCGGTCTGAAGCTGGCGTTCTGACGAGCCGGGGGACCCGCCGGCACGGGTGATGGGAGGGGCGGCCAACAGCGCACACGACACTGAACAGCCCCGCCGTCATTGGAGATTCAACACTCTCTTCAGTGTGCCCCGCTCATTCTCGATTTTCTTCTGGATCATCATGATCGCGTGGATGAGCTGTTCGGGGCGGGGCGGGCAGCCGGGCACGTAGACATCGACCGGGATCACCTGGTTGACGGGAATCAGCGCGTAGTTGCTGAAGACGCCGGTCGAGGTGGCGCAGGCGCCCATCGAGATCACCCACTTCGGCTCCGGCATCTGCTGGTAGAGCTGCCGGATCACGGGGGCCATCTTGTTCGAGACGCGGCCGGCGATGATCATCAGGTCGCTCTGCCGCGGCGATCCGCGAAACACCTCCGCGCCGAAGCGCGCGATGTCAAAGCGGGAGGCGCTCATCGACATCATCTCGATGGCGCAACAGGCCAGTCCGAACGACATCGGCCAGATCGAGTTCTTGCGGCCCCAGTTGATGGCCTGGTCGATGGTGGCGAGCAGCACGCCGCCGGCGAGATCGGCTGGCGGTTGGTCGATCCGGTCGAACAGGCCCTCGACGGCGCCGAGGGTTGCGCTGTATTCTCTGGGCTCCACCAATCTGATTATAACGAAGCTGGCCGGCAAAGCCGGCGGCTACAATGGAGAATGGCCGGTTAAAATGGATTCTTCCCTGTTGTCCGAAGCCTCCCAATTGTGGGGGCTCCAACCGGGCTATTGGGACATCTGGGGTGTGTGGCACGAGACGACACCCGAGGTGGAGCGGGCGGTTCTGCGCTCGATCGGCGTGCCGGCCGACGACGCGGGCCGCTTGCGCGAGGAGATCGAGCGCCGCCGCGTCGAGCAGTGTTGCGAATTGGCGCCACCGGTGCTGGTTATCAGCGCCGCCGTCCAGCCGGCCGCGATTCCACTACGGATCCCGGCTTCGCACTCCGATTCCTCCGTCACCGTCGAATGGCGCGGCGAAGACGGGCATTTCGGGCAACAGCACCACTGCGTCGGGGATCTCGAGGGCGATGGTTTCCTCGATGCCGGCGGGATGCGCTACCTGGCCAAACTGCTGCCGCTGGGGAGAGCCTTGCCACTCGGTTACTACGATCTCGACGTGCGCGTCGCGCCGGACCTGGCCGCCCTCACGCGGCTGATCGTGTGTCCGGATCGCGCCTGGCTTCCGCCGGCGCTCAAGCGCGGCGAGCGCCGCGCCGGGCTCGCCATCAGCCTGTACGGCGTGCGGTCGGCCGCCACCTGGGGCTGCGGCGACTTCACCGCGCTCGAGGGCGTCATCGACTGGGTGGCGGACCAGATCGGCGGCAGCTTCGTGGCGTTGAACCCGCTGAACGCGATCCACAACCGCCAGCCCTTCAACACCAGTCCCTATCTGCCCAACAGCACCTACTACCGCAATTTCATTTACCTCGATATCGAGCGGATCGAAGAGTTCCGCGAATCGGAAAAAGCGCTCGAGTTGTGCAACAGCCCCGCGGTTCGTGTAGAAGTCCGGTCGCTGAACGCCTCCGATCAGCTCGAGTACGAACGGGTGGCCGTCCTCAAGTTGTGCTTTCTGAAGCTGTTGTTCGGCCACTTCGAGAGCCGCGTTCTCCCGGGCGAATCCCCGCGAGCGCTCGCGTTCCGGCGCTACGTCGCCGCCGAGGGCGAGCTGCTCGACCGCTTCGCCGTCTACTCGGCTCTGGACTCCTGGATTCATGAGCGCTGCCCGGATCTCTGGATCTGGCCCGAGTGGCCGGAAGAATACCGCAATCCGTCCTCGGACGCGGTCCAACGCTTCGCCGCCGAGCACTCCAGCGCCGTGCTCTTCCACAAATACGTCCAGTGGCTGATCGAGGAGCAGCTCGAGGCGGCCCAGCGTCACGCGCGCGCGCGCGGCCTCGAGATCGGCCTCTTTCACGATCTGCCGCTGGCCACCGACCGCTGCGGCGCCGAGCTGTGGGGCAACCGTTCGTTCCACGTCTCCGGCTGCCGCGTCGGCGCGCCGCCGGACGGATTCTCTCCCAAAGGCCAGGACTGGTCGTTCCCGCCTCCCAACCGCGAACGCCACCGCGCCGACGGCTACCGCCTGTTCGCCGAGTCCATCCGCAAGGCCGCCCGCCACGGCGGCGCGCTGCGCATCGACCACGTGATGCGGTTCTTCCGTCTGTACTGGATTCCCGACGGAATGAGCGCCACCGACGGTGTATACGTCAAGGACTACTCGGAGGACCTGTTGCGCATCGTGGCGCTCGAAAGCACGCGCCAGCAGGTGCTCGTCGTCGGCGAGGACCTCGGCACCGTCGAGCCGTCCATCCGCCACGCCCTCGAGCGCTTCGGCATTCTCAGCTACCGCCTGTTCTATTTCGAGAAGGATGAGGGCGGCGCGTTCCGACCGCCGGAGCAGTATCCGGCGCACGCGCTGGTATCGTCCACCACCCACGATCTTCCAACATTGGCCGGATTCTGGAGCGGGCGCGACATCGAGACGCGGCGCGAGGCCGGCCTGCTCTCCGGCGACGCCGCCTACGACCGGCTGAAGCGCGAGCGCGCCGCCGAGAAACAGAAGATGCTCGACGCGCTGTTCCAAGCCAAGCTGCTGCCGGATTGGTTTCCCCACTCGGCCGCCGAGACCCCCGAGCTCACCGGCGAGCTTCACCATGCCATCACCGGGTTCCTGGTATCCACGCCGTGCCTGCTGATGACGCTCAACCAGGAAGATCTCACCAAGGAGACCGAGCAGCAGAACCTGCCGGGATCCATCGATCAGTACCCGAACTGGCGGCGCAAAATGCGATTCACGCTCGAGGAGCTCCATGCCTCGCGGGCGGCCCGCGACTTCGCCGTCATGTTCCGCAACTGGCTGGAGAAGGCCGGCCGCCGCTGATCGCCGCCCCTCATTCGGGTTTGCTGGCGCCGCTGGAGGCCTCCGAAAAAGCGGCGCGCAACGAGCCGCGACGGCACGCCGCTGGTGATCACCGCCGGGCTGAACGACAACGAAGTCTGGAGCGACGAATCGATCCTGGCGCCGAGTCCACCTGGCACGGCAGCTACAATCTCGCCGCCGAACGCAAGCGGAAGGTCTGAATCAGCCGAACGCTCTCCGCAGCGCTTCCAGGCTCTTCGGCACCGCGGTCGCCGGGTTCTCCTTGCCCTCCATCTCGAGCGACACCCATCCGCGGAAGTTATGCTTCCGCAAAATGCCGGCGATCCGCGGATAGTCCAGATCGAGCGTGTACCATTCACCGCCGCCGTAGTAGGTCTTGGCGTGCACGATCGTCGCGTGCGGGGCGAGCAGCTCGATCTGCGGGTACGGATCGCCGGCGTAGTTGCCCGTGTCGAGATTCACGCCGAGCCATGGCGACCGGATCGCGTTATAGATGCGGAGCACGCCTTCCGGGCGCGTCGTCAGTCCCCAATGGTTCTCGAGCGCCAGCACGACGCCGGCCTTCTCGGCGTGCGGCAGGCATTTCCCGATCGACTCGATGCACCACTCGAAGGCGTGGTCGTTGGTGTAGCCGGCGAGCGGCGGCTCGTCGCCGCGCACCTTCATCAGCTCGTCAAAAGAACGAATCGTGTTCCAGCGGCCGGAGTTGAGCCGGATCGCCGGAATCCCCAGCGCCGAGGCCAGATCAATCGAACGCCGGGTGTGGTCGATATCCTTTTGACGCGCGGCCGCGTCCGGCGAGACGAAGTTCTGGTGGATCGACAGCATGAACAGGTCAACCCCCAGCGTGAACGCCAGCCGCTTCAACTTGTTCACATAGGCCGCCGATTCGTCCGCCATCTGGCGGTGCAGAATCTCGACGCCGTCAAAGCCGAGCCGGGCGGCGTCCTCGATCACGTCCTCGATCGGATACTTGGGCGCGCGAAAGTGCCAGTAGGAATAGGTCGAAACCCCCAGCCGGCTGCGGACCGCCGGGCGCGACGGCTGCGGCCCGGAGACCGCCGCGGCGGGCAAAGCCAACATCGTGCGACGCATCATAAGATCCGCCTTCTCCCGCCCGATTATAATTGGCGGGAATGACTTCGGTCGTCATCAAAGTATCCGCCATCGCCGGTGTGCTTGTCAGCGCCCTCTTGCCGCTTTCGCCTTGAGAGGCTAACCTGGATCCAGGCTTGGAGATGGCCTGGGCTGGTCTGGAGCACCACGCAGGAGTCGTGTCCATGGGCGCGCATGATCTCCACCACCGTCCGCTCCGCACGATCCAGGTCGACGAGAATGTAGCCTGCGTTTTGGCCCCCGGCGTAGGGCCGAACATAGACATCACACCCTTCCCGGTTGCGAACGCGCGGAAATCCGATAGTGGCCGCACTCAACAGTTGGGCCGCCGTCCAACGCCGTTCTCCGGGAAATGCCTTCCGGGTTTGGCGGTGAATCAAACGGATCAGAGACAGCCCGTCAGGCCGCCACCGGCGACAACTGCTCGGCCACCGCCGGAATCGCCGCCTCGAGCACCTGCTCGATCCGATCGACGAGAATGAACTCGATCTCCGGCCGGATCTCCTCCGGCAGGTCGCGCAGGTCCTTGCCGTTGGCCCGTGGCAGGACAATGCGCCGGATGCCGGCGCGCCGGGCGGCGAGCACCTTTTCCTTCACCCCGCCGATGGGCAGCACCAGCCCGGTGAGCGTGATCTCCCCGGTCATGGCGGTGTCGGAGCGGGCCGGGTTGCCGGTGTAGAGCGAGGCCAGAGCGACGGCGGCGGTGATGCCGGCCGAGGGTCCGTCCTTGGGAACGGCGCCGGCCGGGAAGTGGATGTGCACGCCGGTCTTGGCGAACACCGATGGATCGACGCCCAGCGTGGCGGCGTGCGCCCAGACGTAGGTCTGGGCCGCCTTGACCGACTCCTGCATGACTTCGCCGAGCTGGCCGGTCAGCGTCAGACCCTTCCCCTCCGGAAGCAGCGAGGCTTCGATGTAGAGGACCTCGCCGCCGCTCTCGGTCCAGGCCAGTCCGGGAGCCACCCCCGGCGGCAGCTTCTTGCGCATCTCCTCGGGCGTGAACGGCTCCGGACCCAGATAGTCGATCAGGTCCTCGACGCGGATCGTAATCGGCTCGGTCGAGCCTTCGGCGAACCGTAGGGCGGCCTTGCGGGCGACCTTGCCGAGCGCGCGCTCGAGCCGGCGGAGGCCGGCCTCGCGCGTGTAGCGGCGGATGAGAGTCTGCAAGGCGTCGGGGGAAATCGCGAACTGCTCCGCGGTCAGACCGCTGCCGGTGAGCTGGCGCGGGATCAGATAGCGCCGGGCGATTTCGATTTTCTCCTCCTCGATGTAGCCGGGCAGCCGGATCACTTCCATGCGGTCGAGCAGCGGCCGCGGGATCGTATCGAGCGTGTTGGCGGTGGTGATGAAGAAGACCTTCGACAAGTCGAACGGCAGATCCAGATAGTTGTCGCGGAACGAGTTGTTCTGCTCCGGATCGAGGACTTCGAGCAGCGCCGAAGCCGGGTCGCCGCGGAAGTCGCGCCCGAGTTTGTCGACCTCGTCCAGCATGATCACCGGGTTGTTGGCGGCGGCGCGGCGAATGGCCTGGATCAGCCGCCCCGGCATCGCGCCGATGTAGGTCCGGCGATGACCCCTGAGCTCGGCCTCGTCGTGCATCCCGCCCAGGCTGAAGCGCTCGAACTTGCGGCCCATCGAGCGCGCGATCGAATGGCCGAGCGAAGTCTTGCCCGTTCCCGGCGGTCCGACGAAGCACAGGATCGGCGCTTTCGCCTTGGGATTCAGCTTCAGCACGCCGAGTTGCTCGAGGATCCTCTGCTTGACCTCCTTCAGGGCGAAATGATCCTCGTCGAGCACCTGGCGGGCGTGGGCGATCTCGAGATGGTCGGCGGTCGAGATCCGCCACGGCAGCTCGATGACGTACTCCAGATAAGTCCGGATCACATGGTAGTCGGGCGCCGCCGACGGCAGCCGCTCGAGCCGGGCCAGCTCGCGGCCGGCTTCCTTGCGAACCTCCTCCGGCATGTCGACCTTCCCCAGCCGCTCGGCGAGCAGGTCGACTTCGGCCTGTTCGGGGTTCCGCTCGCCGAGCTCCTGCTGGATGGCGCGCATCTGCTGCCGCAGCAGGTACTCGCGCTGCTCCTTGGACATTTCGCTGCGCGCCTCGGTGGCGATCTTGTTGCGCAGCTCGAGCACCTGCACCTCGTGCCCTAGGTAGGAGTGCAGCAGCCGCAGCGCGTCGGCGCACGTCTGGGCCTCCAGCAGCGTTTGCTCCTTCTCCAGGTCCAGGCTGAACATCGACGCCAGCAGGTGCACGAGCCGGATCGGACGCTGCTCGCCGGCGATCAATTGCCCCAGATCGACCGGCGCCTGGGGCTGGGCCAGATCGACCGCCTTGGCGGCCAGGTCCATCACCGAGCGCGTCAGCGCCTCGACCTCGGTGCCGGTATCCTCCGGCAGCGGCGCCAGCCGCACGCGGGCGACCAGGTACGGATCGGTCTGATCGAGCTTCAGCACCATCACCCGCTCGACGCCGAGCACCAGCAGCTCGATGGTGTTCTCGCCGCGCGACATCTTGCGAACCACCGCCTTGGTCCCATAGGTGTAGAGGTCGCTCTGCACCGGCGACTCAATCGAGGCGTCCCGCTGCGCGATCACCAGGATCTCCTTGCCTTCGCTCGCGAGCGCGCTCTCGACGGCGGCGATCGACGCCGGCCGGCCGACCGATAACGGCATCAGCAGGTGAGGGAACAACGCCGTGTTCTTGATCGGCAGCACCGGCAACGACATCATCAACGGCGCGTCGTCGGACGCCCCGGCGCTCGGCGCCGGTTTGGGGTCAGTCGGCAGGCTCATCGTGCTCCCTCACTCCGTGATGACGCGAATCAGCAGGATCCCGTTCCGGCATTCGGCCTCCAGGTGGGCCGCCTCCAGATCGCACGGCAGCTCGACCGCGCGCTCGAAGCGGTTGTAAGGTATCTCCATCGAGTAATAGCTCGCCCCCGGCTCCAGCACGGTGTCGCGGCGGACGCCGCTCACCGTCAGCGTGCGCTCATGGGCGTAAACGTGTATGTCTTCTAATTCGACGCCAGCCAGCTCGAATTTTAGCAACCATCCGTTTTTTGTTCGATAAATATCCATCGGCGGACGCCAGGCCGTCGCCGGCGCCGCTTGAGACGACGCGTAGTAAATCAGACCCACGATTCTGGAGCGCTCTTTCATGTCGAGGGCACGCCGGCCAGCTCGGCCGCCTGGAAGCTCAGATCGCCGGTCGCCGGATCGAGATCCACCAGGACCGTATCGCCCTCCCGGACACGGCCATCGAGCAACCGCCTGGCGAGCGGCGTTTCGATCTCCTTCTGGAGGACGCGCTTCAGCGGCCGCGCTCCATAGCCCGGCTCGTGGCCGGCACCGACCAGCCGCCGGCGCGCCGCCTCCGTCAGCTCCAGCCCGATGTGACGATCCGACAGACGCCGCCGCAGGCCGACGAGCTGGATCTCGACGATCTGTCGCAGGTGATCTTCTCCAAGCGAGTGGAAGACGATGATCTCGTCGATCCGGTTCAGAAACTCGGGGCGGAACACGCGCCGCATTTCTTCGAGCACCGCCAGCCTCATCATGTCATACTCGCTGCCGCCGGGCGAGCCCTCGAACTGGAGAATGCGGTGGCCGCCGATGTTGGACGTCAGGATGAGGATGGTGTTCCGGCAATCGACGACGCGGCCCTGGCCGTCGGTCAGCCGGCCGTCATCGAGGATCTGCAACATGACGTTGAAGACGTCCGGGTGCGCCTTCTCGATCTCGTCGAACAGAATGACCGAATACGGCCGGCGGCGAATGGCTTCGGTAAGCTGTCCGCCTTCCTCGTGGCCGACGTAGCCTGGCGGCGCGCCGATCATCCGCGCCACCGCGTGCTTTTCCTGGTACTCGGTCATGTCGATGCGGATCATCGCCCGCTCGTCGTCAAACAGCGCTTCGGCCAGCGCTCGCGCCAGCTCCGTTTTGCCAACGCCGGTCGGCCCCAGAAAAATGAAGCTGCCGATCGGCCGGCTGGGATCCTTCAACCCGCCGCGGGCCCGCTGCACCGCCTCGGCCACCGAACGCACCGCCTCCTCCTGGCCGACCACCCGCCGGTGGAGCGTATCCTCGAGCGCCAGCAGTCTCTGACGCTCGCCCTCGAGCAGCCGCGACACCGCTACACCCGTCCAACGGCTCACCACCCCGGCGATGTCCTCTTCGTCGACCTCCTCCTTGAGCAGCCGCGGGCCGTTGGCGCACTCCATCGGCTCCTCCTCGGCCCGCCGGGCGCGCTCGAGCTCGAGCAGCCGGCCGTACTTGAGCTCCGCCGCCCGGTTCAGATCGTAGGCCCGCTCGGCTTTCTCGATATCGAGGCGAGTCTGTTCGAGCTGCTCGCGCACGGCCCGCAGCCGCTGGAGACCCTGTTTCTGGCGCTGCCACTCGGCCTCTAACGCCGACGAGGATTCCTTCAGCTCCCCCAGTTCCTTGATCAGCTTCTCGAGCCGCTCCCGCGAAGCGGCGTCGGATTCCTTCTTCAGCGCCTCCCTCTCGATCTCCAACTGCATCGTCCGCCGCAGCATCTCGTCCAGCTCCGACGGCATCGAATCCAGCTCCGTCCGCAACCGGGCGGCCGCTTCGTCCATCAGATCGATGGCCTTGTCCGGCAGGAACCGGTCGGAGATGTAGCGGTTCGACAGCACGGCCGCCGACACCAGCGCCGCGTCCTTGATCCGCACGCCGTGATGGAGCTCGTAGCGTTCCTTGAGCCCCCGCAGAATCGAAATCGTGTCCTCGACCGACGGCGGCTCGACCGGCACCGGCTGAAAACGGCGCTCCAGCGCGGCGTCCTTCTCGATGTGCTTGCGGTATTCCTCCCGCGTCGTCGCCCCGATCGCGTGCAGCTCGCCGCGCGCCAGCATCGGCTTCAGCAGGTTGCCGGCGTCAATGGCGCCGTCGGCGCGTCCCGCCCCGACCACCGTGTGCAGCTCGTCGATGAATAGAATCACTTCCCCGGCCGCCGCCTCGACTTCCTTCAGCACCGCTTTCAACCGTTCCTCGAACTCGCCGCGGTACTTGGCGCCGGCCACCAGAGCGCCCATGTCGAGCGTCACGATCCGCCGCCCTTTCAGACCTTCCGGGACGTCCCCGCGCACAATCCGCGCCGCCAGCCCTTCGGCGATCGCCGTCTTGCCAACGCCCGGCTCGCCAATCAGCACCGGGTTGTTCTTGGTCCGGCGCGACAAGACCTGGATCACGCGGCGAATCTCCTCGTCGCGGCCAATCACCGGATCGAGCTTCCCCTGCCCCGCCAGCGCCGTCAGATCGCGGCCGTACCGCTCCAGCGCCTGATAGCTGGACTCCGGCGTCGGTGAGCCGACTCGCTGATGACCGCGGACCTCCCGCAACGCCTTCATCAACAGCTCGCGAGTGATTCCGAATTCGGCCAGCAAACGCCCGGTGACGCCCGCCTCGCCGGTCAGCGCCAGCAGACAATGCTCGACCGAAATATAGTCGTCGCGAAGCTGCTTGGCTTCCTCATCGGCCCGGCCAAGCAGTTGTTGCAGCCGGCCGGTGATGTAGAGCTGATCGAGAGGCGCCGCACCGACGGTTACCGCCGGCAGCCGGTCCAGCTCCTGCTGAAGCCGCCGGTCGAGCTTCTCCAGATCGACTCCGGCTTTGAGCAGGATGGCGGCCGCCAGCCCGGCTTCCTGCTCGAGCAGCGCCAAAAAGAAGTGTTCGACGTCTACCAGTTGATGACCGCGCCCTGTGGCCAGGCCACGGGCTGCGCCGATAGCATCCTGAACCTTTTCCGTGAAGCGCTGGAAGTCCATAGGAGGGCCTCTGGAAGGATTCTAGCATATGAGCG
>Ga0247727_10010251_pt1 | contig 16658 bp, 31 predicted proteins | sample WisWelCaveWW1625_FD_202498 | JGI IMG/M metagenome (GOLD analysis project Ga0247727, IMG submission 202498) | Biofilm microbial communities from Wishing Well Cave, Virginia, United States - WW16-25 | ecosystem: Environmental > Aquatic > Deep subsurface > Groundwater > Cave microbial mat | place... | reverse complement strand
ATTACGCGGCTAGAAAAAAAACTAAAAGGCGGAACACTTTCGGGAGTGATTGTGGGCGTAACTTGCCTCACTGATTCGGGCGGCAGTTCTTACATTGATTTTGTCTTACCGAAAAGTATATTCAAAACACAACTATACCAGAATGAGATTGTAAGTCTGACAATCCAAAAATTGAAAGAGCCTATCACTACCGATCTGAACACAAAAGTGACAACTACTCTCTACCATCGCCTGATGAAATACGCCGGCATTACTGAGATAATCAATGAAGACCCAGTTCTATTTCTCACTGTAGAAAGGGATATTACGGCGCAGCTTTAGGTTCTTTAATTATCTCTTTGGACAGCCTCGCTTGTTTCAATTTTATCCTCAGATTATTTACTTCTTCAATCCGTTCAATCAGTCCTATTCTGACCCACGATTTGAAATCAAGGACGCGCTCACAAAAAAAATGAAATGCCGCTATTGAGAGTTTAATCTCTGAGGCTTCTTTTGTTATCAAGCCGGCGTTTCTTTCGGTACTATTCACAAGTTTGTCAAATTCGATATGCCGTCTGAAGGTCTGAGTGACTTCTATAAGCAGGTCGATATTGTCGTCCGATATATCGGCCTGAATGTTGCGGAACGCGATCCATGCGAGCCAGATTTCTCCTGGAGTTAAGGTAACTTGTTTGATATGCATATTAGGCTAAAATCTCCAAGGCGATCAAATTTTTCCCACCAAGGTTGATATCGATGGACTTGGTGAAGTGAAACACCAGTTTAAATTGCTCGAGAGTCACTTTAGCTAAATTTTTCTGCTTATAATCTTTGCTATAGGCGAGAAAGCGTCGCTGTTTGGTGCCGTCATTGAACGCCATAAAAACGATATGCTGGTCACACGCGGTAAACTGCCCCAGCATCGCGGTAATATCGGTCAATTTCGGAGTCTTTCTAAATTGGAGCGTCAGTACATTACAGTTAACCGCGGGGCCGTGCGATAATTGGATCTTTTGAAACTCATCCAAGACGTATTCAAAATTAATCATAATCCTCTCCACTTTCGTAAACTTTAGCGGCTTGCTGGGTCTAAATTGATTTAAAATGCGGTTACGCTTCAATAGTTGCTTTATCGTGTCTTTTCGCATCGGACAAAAAACGGACGTTATTTCAACTCCGATGCTCTTCTATTGTAGTGTTGAAATCTTGGGCTTCAATACTACCCCCTTTATTTGTCCTCATTTGTCCTCTCGCCTGGAATCACTTCATTATTTTTCGGTTTTCCTTCTTCAGGAAGTGCCTGAACTATAACTAATTTTTTATAAACCAGAAAAGCCGCCAAAAGCCGGTTTACGTATGAACTCCTACCCATTTTCAATCTGTTACATTCTTTACATAAAGCTAAAAAAACATCTCTATCAAAGCTTAATCCGGTAGTTATTTTTCTTCTATTTCTCTCCTCAACTTCAAAGCTCACTTTTAGCATAGTTTCCCCCTTCTTATGATATTTTTGATTGTGCTCAGGCTTGGCGCTTTATGATCTTTTGCGCTCATCTCTTTTCTGATTTGTTGCGCTTTTAATCTCATTGACCGAGACAACCATAAAATCATTGATTTCTTATCTTCTGGTATTTGAGGACGTCCTAGCTTTTTACCGGATTGTCTTGCCCTCTGTAAGCCGGCAATGGTTCGCTCCGATATTCTGGCGCGCTCGAATTCAGCGAAAGCCGCTAGTATGACAAATTGCATTTTTCCGCTTGCTGAAGATAGATCAATCATCTCTTTAATGGAAATATAGGTGTACCCCTTCTGTAGCGCGCGCTCGAAGTCCAGAATCAACTCTCGGCTCGAGCGACCCCATCTGTCCAGGCTTACGAAAATAACGCCTTCGATCTCTTTCATGAAGAGTTTATGCAAAAGAAGCTCTTTGACTGGCCGGAAATCTCTCGTGCTCTCGGTTTCGTAATAGCTGCCCTCAACTTCATACTGATGCGCGGCGGCAAATTGTCTTAATTGGATAATCTGATTATCCAAATTTTCATCGGGCCGGCTGACTCTGGCGTAGAGCGCAAATTTCATCTTTTGTCACCTATGGCGACTTTTAGACGTTTCAAAAAGACGTTAAACGTCACCCATTCATCCCTTAAAAGTTCTTCCGGTCGCCAAAATAGACGGATATAGGACTTGATTCGGGGTAAGACGTGCTCGATCCAGGCCCAGGGCTTTCGTCTGAAATACCGTCCTAAGCCCCTCAGATAAAACTCGTCGAGCCAGTCATACGCGATGCGGTCAAATTTTCCGTGCTTTAATTCAGCGTAAAAAGCACGTTTCAATTCAACCATTAACCAGCTCCATTTGGGCCAACTGTGCGTTGTAGTCGTGGTTTTCGATGGGTTTTCTCGAATTTGAATAAAATGACCCGATAGGTTCTCTTTAGTTTTTTCAAGGTTGTTGGGTGGTTGTTTATTTTCTTTGCTTCTTTCTTTTAGGAGCTTTGCCTTCCTGTCTGCGTTTTCGCGCGCTATTGAAATAATCCTATACAGGAGAGCTTTTCTACGCTGGTACTTAGTATGCCAGATTCTAACGTCATTTTTAGCCGACGCCCCGAGACTCAATAGTTGAACAGTACGCCGCGAACAATCTAGGGCCAGGGCGATGTCCGCTTGGGTCTTTCCGCGTATATAGCCACCAGGGCTAGCGACTGATGAGAGATAAGCAATGAATTTATGATAAAGGGGTCTATCTGATATCATATATACCCCCAATAATAGCAGAATCTAAGTCAATTTTATAATGGGAAAAAATGATGTTGGTTATTTTCTTGCTTTTCGGTTCGGGTTCTATTAAAATTATCATATGTTTTGTATACTTCGTTGATGATATATCTTTTGGCTTGAAAAGTCAAGCGATATATCAACTTAAGTACGCTCCGGCGAGTTTCCTAGAAACCAACTCGCCGGTTTCTCTTTTATTTCCCAAATCATACGCGAGGTATCCTATTGAGACCTTAAAAGACCTTAAACGGTAACCTGTATATGCCGACGCGACGCATGGCCGCTCTTAGAGGCTTGATGCGTCGCAAAGTAAGGCTCTTTTGGTGTTTTTGGAGTTTAGGGCGTTACTTTAGAAAATGTTACGCTTATCACTATCATTTAATGCTAAAAAGCGTATACTTATGATTGATCTTTTGAGAGAATATCGCGGGAGTTTGTTTTGGTCAAAAGATCGAAACGACCGGCCTCACCTTGAGCGCGCCGGTCGTTTTTGTTTGCAAAATAGGCGCTCTTGTTTTTATTTCTAAAAGTTATATAATCCAACTAGAATACTTTATACCCATACTCCATTGTTTCAGCCGCGCGGCCCTTGACTGATTAAGGGCCGCGACGTTTTAGCTTTAGGTCAGTATTTCCTTGGGTTTGAACACAAATAGTCTATAGTTTCCGTCTGTGTCGTGAAATTCTCTACAGATGAGTGTCATCTCGCCGCCTACTTCGCACCAATAACGGTCAAGCAAACATCCACAGTCGGGACATTTTAATACAGCGGGAATTTTATCGGGTGGAATTTCTTTAGCGACTAAATTCTTCGGCGCAAAAACCCCTTGACCCATCGTGACTCCTTCTCGGATGAATATGTTTTACGCAACTTGACAAGCTCTCACTATATATTTATTATAATAAATTATGATTTCATTTACCTGGATTGAGTCAAAGATTGACGAGATTGTGGCATTACTACGCGCACAACTAGCAGAACAAAAAAAATTAAACGTATTACTTCAGCCGTATTTACAAGATCAAAACAAGCGGCTAGAAACCGACAAGCTAGGCTTATCCCTGCAATCCGAGATTTCCAACGGATCCGACAAATTTATAAAAATTTAGCTTATGTTTTCTGGAAAACTCAGCATAAAAGAAATCTTACGCGGTGAAATCCACACAGCTTTTTTTTGCCACTCGTGCGAACAATGTTTACTGGCTATCGGCACGCCGGTCGGTGACCTGAGTTACGCCTACTGCGTAAACTGTAAGAAATTTTATCGTTATACCCTCGACATAAAAACGCCTTTCGGCTCGATTGAAGATATGTCCAAGCTCATTGAGGGGGTGCTCGGTAGTGAAAGTAACAATACCAGTCTCACCAAAGAAAGTACAATTCCCGACAAAGACTAGGGCCGAAAGCCTACTTCAGCAGATCGCGGACAGCCTCAAGCCCTTGAGCGAACGCTTTACCATACCAGAAAATCGGGACGGTCGGGCGATAGCGCCCGAAACTTATCAAGTGGATTTATCAACGCCGCGCAACGGTGAACTAATCGCGCCGTGGGGTTTTCGCTTAGTCGTGGAAGAGGCTCAGGGTAAATGCTCTTTTCATCTTAACCGGCCCGAAGCTGCCCCAATAGACCCGCGACTGCACCCAGATATTCACGGCCCCTTCGAGCGCGTCTTTTTAACCAATACGGCGCAAGCCGGAAGAATTATAAAATTCTTAGTATATCAGTCTCAAGCGGCGCTCTTGTTTAACCTGCGCTCGGAAGTAGATCGAGATTTTACGGTCAAGATCGAGAATGACGGAAACGGAAACCCTGTTTACGTAGGGAAAGCGCCGAAGGGCGCGGCCACCAGCGCGGCGGTCTGGCAAGTTCGCAAGCTCAGCTATGACGTAAATCAATCGGTTACCGATGTACAATTCGCCGGAGGTTCAAACGCCTTCGACAAGATTTATGACAACCGCGCCACCTTTACTTACTCATAATATGCCTGTGACAAAACCTATATACCCCATCGCCAAAGAAGAATTGGAATCCATCGTAACCAAAGTCGAAAGCGGGATGCCAGTCGGTCAAGCCCTCGAAGAGAAATCAAAAGCCCTCAAAGTCAGCACGACCACGTTACGGAATAGGATTTATGGACACGAAGAGTTACAGCGCCGCCTTGATGTCGCCAAACACACTCAAGCGGCGGCAAGAGCGCAAACGAATATCGCAAATCTATCAGCGGCAAGAGAGGCTTACAGCCTAGAAGCGCAAGCCGATCAAAAGAAGTCTGAAGCAGCGCCGGCGCCCGCGCCGACGCCGGCAACCTCAGAGCAAGCGGTTAAGCCGGTAGAAAATACCGCGACTACGGCCACCGCCGGACTTTCGGCTTGGGACACTATCGCCGGCGCGCTCAAAGATATTAAGCCCAATTCGGTGAATGAAAAAATTGAGGACTTGCTCTTAGATCGAAAAATTGAAGAAAAGTTAAAACGGGAGCGACCCGTCGAGTTAGTCGGTAGTCCGCGCCCGTCTTTTTCTTGGGCCGGCTTTGCGATGATAGGCGGGCTTATAGTCTGCTTGGCGCTCTTCTTTTGGTTCTTAACTAAAAAGAATGAATCGAGCCGGATCATCGAGGTTGAGAAGATCGAAAAAACTCCAAATGAACTTGACGAGGCGTGGGAGCACGTAAATAGAACGAAACGAGGGCGCGGCTTATGATAGGTCAAGAGCCAGTTACACCAACAACTGAAACGCCGGCGAGTGATTATAAAGAATACGATTTAAACGATGTACGCGGGAGAGGGACGGGAACAGGCTTTACGCCGTCCGGCCCTGAAACACCCATCGGGCCGGACGGCGAGAAGCTTAATCAAGCCTTCGGGACGTTGATCTCCGGCATAACTTGCCCGTTTGACGGCGCGGACTTGTTTCAGCGGCCCAGAACGCGCGACGAGTTTAACGCCGCGCTACAGCGGACACTCGTACCAATGCTAACCATGTTGCGCTTTGAAGAGTGTTTTCTTTATGCCGGTATGCTCCCTTTGGCCTGGCGCGCCGGCATCGGTCTGGGCCTAATCGCGACTTTCGTTTATATGTATCATCCGGCCTTCGGTAAGAAAAAGAAAGAAGAGCCGGAAAAACCAAAAGAAGCCGGCTCAGGAATCCAAAAAGAAGCGGCCCCGATGAATGAAAGCCGCGCTTAATCTCTTAATTCTGGGAACGACCGGCACGGGAAAGTCACACAAAGCGGCGCTAATTGCTCGCCATAGTAAAGAAAAAGTCATTATCCTACACGCCACCAGAGATCAGACTTACGAAACGCTTTTGCCAAATATGGCGAGAGTCAATCTGCTAAGCCCTTACCGGCGCGGCCCGCTAAGCCTGAGCAAGATCAGACAAAGAATTATTTCTTTTTACTGTACCGGCTTCTCCAGCCAAGAGATAAAAGATTTCTTAATTGATTTCTCCAAACTAATTCAAGCCGAAGCGCCGGCTATTGTAATAATTGATGAGGCCCATGAATTTTTAAGAAAGCACCTCTGCCCCAAAGAGATGATTACTACGATCAGGGCCGCACGTCACTTCAACTTGATCTTTCTCGTCGTGACCCATGCCCTACAAGATATAGATTCAGATATTCGCCGTGTGGTGACCGATGTGGCTTGTTTTCGGCTCATCGGGGACACCACGACCGACTTAGTCAAACGGACATTTATAGACCGTCAAAGTGAGATCGAAGTCCTACAGACTTTGCCCTCAAGACGATATAGAATGATTCATCCGGCGACCGCCTCTATGGGGCCGGAAAAATGGTAAAACGGTAAAAACACCGACTCAAAACTATCTCCCCTTGCCTATAATTCACCCAATGTAATATACATTACCTTGAGGTGATTTGTTTATGTCAGCAGTCGGTGTCGCTACACAAGTAGCTACTAACATAATCCCAAAGACTCCTATGGTCTTGACGGCGGCGGGTATGGGCGCCGGTCTATTTATCGGCGCAACGGTCAAAGATCGTATTTCTAAAATGCCCTCGTTGAATCTTCAAGGGTACGGGCCTGGACTTATTCTCTTGGCTCTGAGCGCGGCGGCCTTCTTATTTGGTCGGGCGCTTGGCCCCTTTGGTTTTGGCATTGGCGTTTCTTTCTTGTTGCTCGGTCTACTGGTGATCGCCCGTAAGTTCGTCAATATCCCCGTTCTCGCGGCGTAAGGAGGTTGAACTATGCCTACGATGCAACGAATTCCAAAGCGTATCAATAGGAACTCAACCGGCGCGGCAGTGACTAACACCACGGCCAACGTTGAGACGGAGTTTTTTACGTGGACAATCCAAAAGGGTCTTGGTGTGCTCATCCGTGACCCGTTCAATTTGACTTTGCGAATCCCCGATTCATCGAATAACCAGCTCCCTGGCACAGCAGAGTTGCGCTTTGCGGCGCGCTTGCCTTCAGATCAGCGGGCGCGTAATTACGTTTCAAGCGTTACTCCGTTTGTGGTCTGGAACTCGCTCAGCTTGGCTAACCAAATGAATCTATCGGACTTCGGAGCACAGACGAAATTCGATCTCAAGGTGCCCGATCAGCTGGGGTACTTGCCGTTACAGCAAGATGAGGTGTTCGTGCTCACCGTCTTCTCTACGGTCGCCGCTGACATCTTGCAAGCAGACCTAACTATCCAATTTGAGTACGAAGAACTCTCAGCCGATGAAATCAAATACTGGATACGACTACGCAATGAATTGATGGGCTTCTAGGGGGTGCATCATGCAGATGATCGAAAAAGGAAATATCCACTGGCAAGGTCGGCAATTTATGGGCACTCCGCGCCTTATCAATCGAAACAACATCGCGAGCGGACAAATCACGGAGGCCGCCAATCAAGCCAACCGACTTTCGGAAATCTTGCGCTTAACCGTAGCGCGCGGCACTTGCTATTTCCTTGATCCGACTAGGGCGCTCCGGATCTTCTTGACCGTTTCCGAAGCGCATACTGCAGCCGCCGCGGGTGCGCAGACGTTTACTCCAACTTCTCGTGTGGCTCGTGTGCCGGACGTTTCCGGCGGCGTGACTTGGCCGGTCAACGGCGGGCCAGCCGGCGGCGCAACTGGCACCAATAGCGACGGCGCTTTTCAGCAAGTTTTCCGAGATTTGAACGGAGTCTCGGCGGTGGTCGGCGCGGTCAATGATGATGAAGACGCCGGAGCGGATACGATTGCTTATACCGCAGCTTTAGATGGCGCGCATACTGTATTTTATGTAACTTCTAATCCTGGACAACTGGTAATTTCTATCGAAGACCCGCGAGGCTTGGCCCGCTTGAGTTATCCGATCTTTGAGGGAGATACGCGCGTATTGGCGAAGATGAATCAATTCATTGACCACAGCGCCAACGTAGCCAGCTTCCCCGATGTAGATGGCTCGCAGCTTCCCATACCGGAAGACTTTGACATTGTGTTTTATTTGAAAGCGGCTTTCACGGTCGGCTGGAACGCTCCATTTACATCGAATAATAACTTTGCGGTGACCGATATACCGGCTTACTCGGTGCCCTATAACCAGATGCCGGCGGGTACGAAAGAATACGTCCGTGGACGAATTATGACTTTGGCGCGTTAAGGAGGCATTATGGCCGAGCTTGATCTATCGAATATCAGGATCGAGGGCATCGGTGAGACCATCTGGGAATTTCTGCCCGATGCGGTGAAAATGCTCTTCAGAAGCGCCGATGATTATTTCAGCGCCGACGACCGGACTAAACTGGCCGCCACCGAAGAACTCGCCAAGAAATATGAGGAGGGCCTCGCCAATTGGAAGCGCGCGGCGATCATGGCGCTGCTCGTCGCGGCGGTGCTGGTCTTCTTTTTTGTGTTTAGACTATTGAGGTAACTCATGTTTGACCAGGAGATCGGGAATCGCTCTGAACTGCCAACAAAGCAGATCAGCGTACCACTAGGTACGGCCCAAGCTTATCGGTTACCGTTTCCGGCGGATGTAGTGACGATCCGAAAGTTCAATGGGCTTTCCACGCAAGTCCGTTTACAAATAGGCGACGATCCCAGAAATACCCAGGACATCGCCCAGGGTGACCGTCACATATTCACAAAGCCGGAGCGCCTTTTCGTTCAAATAGATACGGCGCAAGCCTCCGGCGCTCAACTCATCATAGTCCTCGGCGGCGCGGGTAAGCTTGAGCCAGGAAACCAACAGCAATTTGTCAATTTCCAAGACTTCTTTGCCAGGGTTTACACCGTTTCCAGCGCCGGCTTTCTCGGTTCTGGTACTACCCCAACTGCGACCAATGCGGCGAGCACTCCGGTTCCCGATGGTATTATTTTGCAAGTGATGGCCCACTCCGACAACGCCGCGACCGATATTGTTTACGTGGCACGCTCGGCGGCTGACGTGACGGCGCTAAATCGCTTTGAGTTAAAGGCCGGCTTTTCACTCCCTGGCGGCTTGGCGCTCTCTGATTTGAATTTGATTTACGTTGACAAGAGCGCCGGAAGCCCTAAAATTATGGTACTCTTTGAACGGTCTAACTAATGGCGCGATCTAGGACAGTGACCAGCGGCGGCGGGGTTGATCTAGTGGCCGATTCTGTGGCAACGGTCAACGTCAACGCTTCTTATCTAATGAGCGCCGCGGGAGATATTAGGCCAGGAGTAGGCGAGGCTTGGCTAATAACGGCCCTGGCTGGCGGCGGTCAGATCCAGTTCACTGATGGCGCCAATGACACCGCCGACGGCGGCGGCGGCGGCTTTCCCCAGAATGAAGATATTCTGGGTCTGCAAATTTTTATTACGCGCGATGTGTACGCCAAAACAGCGGCGTCAACTTTTGGTGTGGCCGCGGGCAAGATCATCGATATAACGAAAGTCAAGAGCGCCATTTTAACCAATGGCGCGACGCTCCGGCCGCCATCGGGTGAGATTTGGTATATCACTTTTATTTACACCGGACAGAATATCTCCACCACGCTTAGGATGACCGATGGGACGAATGTGGTAACACTAAATACCTCAATGCTTGATGCGGCGATCTCGCCGCCGATCAAGATTGACAATTCGACTTATATCATAAACAATAGCGGCGCGGGCAATAATATGTTTATATCGGCTTGGAAGGCGTACCCATGAGCGCGATAGCGCAAGAGCATATAAACAAGATGAACGGAGCGATCTTTTCAAGCATCTTCAACTTGACCACGACGCCCACGTTTCCGCACACTCCCACCGCCGGCGAGGTGTGGGTCTGTACTTTTATCAAGACTCAGACCAGTTCGATCTTAGTTCAGCTATCGGATGGAACCACTCATAAGACCCTCATCTCCGCGCTTTCTTCGGGAGCATACAAGCGAGGGCTTTGGTTTTTTTATACCAGCGCGTTAAAACCGCGTATTTCGATGGTGTCCGGTTCTGGCAATACGGTCTTTCAAGCAATGAGAATTTTATAGGGGTGATAATTTTTGGGAATCAATGTAACCAAGCTCGATCCGGCTTGGAAGAATTTGGTACAAAAAGCCGAGGGGGGGACGACCTTGACGCATGGTCTACTCACCGGACGGCTGGGCATCGTACTACTTCAAAAGCCGATGCACGGAAAGCGGGTAGGCTATTTTCATCCCACTTGGTTCGGTGAATGGCCTGGCGGCTCACGCTGGCCCTTCTTTAAGGGAAAATTCACTGACATTGTAATGAAGGGCCAGACGGCGAAAGAGTTTCTTAAATTTATGGATGAGTTAACCAATCATCCTAACGTGGTCTTCATTCAGGCTAAACAAGCCTTCAGCGATGTTCCAGAATTAAAGGGAAAATATCCGATCCATCTTTGGGCCTATCCCGACCCGCTTGGCGGCGCGGCGCTTAAACAGATCAGCCCAGAATACAACACCGAGTACGTTGTAGTTGTGCCGATTCGCAAGACCGGCGAGAAGATGGACACTGGAATCATTAAGGACGGCGGTCAAGGCGTGGTGGAGTACGTGGCCCCGACGAGTGTCAATTTCACGTCTGTCCGTACATTTTCGAGCACGGTCGATACGGTAGAACTAAAGCCCGTGCCGGTAAAGCTTCCTCCGATTATCATTGAAGATGCTAAGCCTCTCGATGAGAAGCCGAGGCCGGTCATAACCACGCGGGAGCAACCGCCTACGGTGAAAGTCATCGGCACCACTGAAGAGAAGAAAAAGCTTGACGCTAAGACGACCGAGACTAAGACGACCGAGACTCAACTCCGTCCGGAAGTCATCGTAGACGATGGAAGCTTGCCGCCGGTCAAGCAGACCGACAACGAAAGCGTCTTGAAGCAAACGGATTTGAGCCAAAACCAATTAAGCGGCAAAGAAACGGACGGAGCGATCAAAGAAGACAGCAGTCCGAAGAGCACGGCGGGTAAGTTTCCCTTATCGACTTTGGTCATCATCGCCGTCGTCTTTTTGCTCGGCACGTGGTTTTTGTTTAGGAAATAATAATGCGTTACTTCCTCCTGTTTTCGGGGTTGATCGTGTTGGGCGCGGTCTGGTACTTTTCAAGGAGCGTGAAGAGTTTCCCCACGCAAGCTAAGACTAAGGCCGCGTCCGATAGGATCACGGAAACGAATAAAGAGAAGCTTGACATGGTGAAGCCGATCGAGCGTGTCTCAACGGAAAAGAAGACCGAAGAAGTCATTAAGCGATGCAAACAAGCGGTGCTTGACGCTTGGACGCGCGGAGATATAAACGATGACCAATTTGTTCAAGGTATAAATCAATGTGAGGGGGTTTAGCTATGGCGACAAAGAAGACGATCAAGAAAGATGATGAACAATCCGACTGGAAGAGCCTTAATGATGTGGCTCATCGCAAGCTTCCACAGGCTCAAGGCTTTCAAGTTGAAATTCTGGATGATAACGGTAATTATAAGCGCGTCCTTGTAAACGATAAGCACAACCCGACACACTATAGGGACTAAATGCTCGTATCTACTCTGGCCGATGTCACAAAGTATTTCCGCGAGGGCTTTAGTGCTTGGACGGTCAAGCCGAGCTATCTCTCTGCTGAAGAGTTAAGCGCCGACTTAACGCTTTGGGCCAGACTCAATTTGAGCGCCGTTTCTAGCTTTCTCCGTAAATGCCGGATGATCGTCGGTTATCAGCCCTGGCAAGCGACGCAATCCGACCGAGTGACGCCGATAGATATAAACACACAAGAATTCTTCTCGGACTACGGCAGAGCCGATCAGATCAAGGGAGCAAGCCTTCTGGGAATTACTCAATATAGCTATTACAGCGGCGGGCGCTCCAATACAGCGGCCCTCTTGAGTCAATGGGACGAGAAGAAGTTTACAGCGTGGTCTTCAGACTTGATGAATTCTAAGAAAAGGCTCGTTACCAGTTTTCTTTGCATGAATGAGGGCAGCCGCGCCTTAAAAGAGCGGGTCGCGCAATCGCTTGGATTGCGGCCCTTCAATTTTTGCTTTGATGAGCAATATCCTGCAGTCCGTCAGTTATATTTTACCGACACTATCAAAGATAAAAAGCAACGGACTGAGGCCATTGTGAACGACGCGGCGAGTCTGGCAAAGCAGCTAGGCTATCGGGTGCTCTACTCGGCGGCCCTGTCAACGCAGATCAAAAGCTTCGGCACTTCGCCCTATTATCCGGCGGTCGTGGTCGTGCCCGATTTGATCTATTTACACTGAGGGGTGAGCGATGAAAAATTATTTACAAGATGTAAGAAATAATAATATATTGAAGTTATCCCTAGGGATTCAAAGCTATTTGCTCGAAAAGGGCCATTTACCCTATGGCTCGCAAGACGGCAAGATCACGATTCGGCTCACCGCTGATGGTCGGCTCTATACGGTAGGGAATCGGGAGTTTGAAACCGTTGAAGCGGAGAAAGACAAGATCGTGGACTGGGCTAACAATGAGCGCATTTTAGAAATCGGTATCGGCGCTCAGGGCTTCTTTCCAGGGCTTTTTTCAGCTCGGATTTACAGTTGGGCCGAAATAGATTTGCTTTTAAGTAAGGGATCGCCCAAAGGGACGCCCAAACACAAAGAAGAAGAAATCCCTAATCGTAAGGATCCCGGCGGCCTCACCAGCGAAGAAAATCCCAATCAGAAAGTAATCCCAATTACTAAGGACTTGGGCCAGACGATCATTGACACCGGCGGCAATGTCTTAAAAGAAATCAAAGACGCCGCGGACAAAGAGATGCAGCAAGCGAAAGAGTCTCAAAAGGTCACTTCTGGGCCATCGAGATGGGTACTCATCGGCGGTGCAATCGCTTTAGTGGCAGCCCTGGCTCTCGGCATTAAGTCTATCAAGTGAGGCTTTATGGTGTTTGCGGGAATCGCTTTAAGACAAGTTCTTATCTGGGGCGCCGGCATCGTCGGCGCGCTCTTTCTCGCCAACAAAGCCGGCGAGGGCATAAAAGAGGGCGCCAAAGAGACTACGATTCAAGCGAGCCATTTAATCTTGATCGCGCTCATCGCGTTTCTGGCCTTGCAATTATTTACAAGGGTGCGCCGTGGCTGAGTTATTTTTCTTTAAGCAGGGACGCTCTTATAAGTTCTCTCTTCTCGGCCCTGGCGGTTTGCCGATCTTTGGCGATGAGTCTTTAATCCGTAACGCCTTGAGAGAATCGCTTAGAGAATTTTATAGAGAAGATAAGCTCTTGATTGAGGATGTAACGTGGAATCCGCATAGCTTCACCATCCTCAGTACGATTGATTCAGCCGATCTTAGCACTCTGCATGTATGGGAATCGGTCAGAGAAAAGCTACCCAAAGCGCAACTACAACAAAGTGGATGGCAACTAGACAAGGTCGAAGAGGTGACCGTTCAGGGTGAATCGAGCGTAGCAAAGGTCATCGGGCCGGAGCTAAAAATAGTGTTGGCGATTCTGGCCGGCGTAACGCTCTTCTTTCTGGTAAGGCGGCTCTTTTGATATACGTCTTTAACTTTACACTTCATTTTAATACGCGGCCCACGATCTCGCTTTTAGTCAAAGCCGAAGATGTCCTTCTAGCCTTGAAGGATAATGGCATTTACTTAAATTCGCAAAATGCGAAAATAAACTTTGACACCGGCGAGGCTCAATTTATCGGTGAGCTAAAGCCAGGTATAGCGCCAACCGACGCCGGCAATTTTATCGAAGATGAATTTAATCGCGTCTTTGTCGGTCAAGGTGTAATCAAGTTCGTGCAAGTCTACGAGCAAAAGAACGAACAGAAGACGGATCTGATAGATATTATTTTGGAGTTTTTGCCAGCGGGCAAGACGAGCTATAATGCACTCGTGACGCAGTACGGATTTGAGCGTCTGGCCGCCTTCTTATTGCTTATCGCTCTTTGGATGATGGCGCTCTTGGCGATTTTCTATCTCGGAATTAAGGTAGTGAAATAATGGATCAGGGCGTGACATTATCACTTTTTAGCGTGACTTGGGCGGTCATCGGATTTATCTTCTTACGTAGTTCTAGGCGTGAATCTTCGGAACTAAAAATGAACGCTCGATTTAACGAATTGTCTTGGACTATTTATGGTCATGCTGAGACAAAACGAGAGAGCCTCATTGATAACGTCGCCAACCTTAAACAGCGCGTTGATGAAATCGGCGTTGACGTAAAGTTTTTACGTCAACAGATCGAAAATTAAGGGAGGTAAGTTATGGATATAATGGTCTTAATTCAAGTCGGACTTGGCTTCGGGCTTCACTTCTTCACTGGCTTTATTAACGCGATGCGTAAGGGAGAGAAGTTCGATCAAGGAAAGCTTCTTTCGACGGCCCTCTGGGGACTGGCGACGCTCTATGTTTTGGCTACGAATGGACAAACACTGGTATTACAGTTAAGCGATATTGACCTAGGGCCGCTGGTCGCAACCAGCAGCGGCGCGGGCTTATCAGCGATGCTTTCCAAAGCGCAGCCCTTACTCGGCGTGGCCTTTGATTTTTTATTAAAGAATTTTGTCAGGACTGGAAAATAAGAACTAAATGCCCTCAAAGATTGTAGTCAGCCCCTTAACGGGTGAGCTAGAATTAGGCGCCGGAGCCGCCGGAACCGGAAGCGGAACAGTTACCAGCGTTGGCTTAGCTCTGCCAGCCATGTTCACCGTTTCCGGCTCTCCGGTTATTATTGCTGGTGTTCTAACTGGCACGCTTGTAAATCAAACAGCGAATACCGTCTTTTCCGGCCCTGCTGTGGGTGCTCCGGCAACGCCTACTTTTAGACTTTTAGTCGCTGATGACATACCGAGTCTGGACGCGGCGAAGATCACGACCGGAAATTTCGGGACAGCGCGCGGCGGGACGGGCCTCGCTGCTATCGGCTCAGCAAATCAAGTCCTAGGCGTCAATTCGGGTGCAACGGCGCTTGAGTATAAATCTATTATCGCCGGCGCCAATGTATCGGTCGTACATGGAGCCGGCTCAGTTACGATAAATAACACGTCCAGCGCCACCGTTTCTAGTGTCGGTCTGTCGATGCCCAGTATTTTCTCGGTAGCTGGTTCCCCTATTACCACAACGGGAACGTTTTCGGTTACGTTTACCACGCAAACAGCCAATACGATCTTCTCCGGCCCGACTAGCGGAGCGCCGGCAACGCCTACTTTTAGAACTTTAGTCGCTGATGACATACCAAGTCTGGACGCGGCGAAGATCACGACCGGAGCTTTCGGGACAGCGCGCGGCGGGACGGGCCTCGCTGCTATCGGCTCGGCAAATCAGTTTTTAGGCGTCAATTCGGGTGCAACGGCGCTTGAGTATAAATCTATTCTGGGAACTACTAACCAGATCAGCGTCGTTCACGGAGCCGGATCGGTTACGCTCAACACCCCTCAAGACATTGACACGGCGGCAAATGTAACATTCGGCAGTGTTACGGCCGCAACAATGCGGGGCAGCGCTTCCAGCGGCGCAAATCTCACCTTGCAGAGCACCAGTCATGCTACCAAAGGGAAAATCCTCTTCGGCGCTTCGGCTTATGATGAGGTCAATGATAGAATTGGAATAGGTACGGCGACGCCAATTTGTAAATTACAGTTATTAGATACATCCGCTCTAAATAACATACTACATTGTACGTTAACCACTAGCGGCATTGCGATATCCGCAATCAAGCTCAATGTAACGGCATCGGCAACCAGCGGCTCAGTTTACGGACTAGATTTTGGAGTTACTGCCGCTCCATCCTTAGCGAGCAGCGTCGCTTATCGCGGTGTCCAGGGGTTCGCGAGGACGGCGTCAGGCAATACGCAAAATTTCACCGGCAGCGTTTATGGAGGGCAGTTAACCGGACAGCATTTTGGCTCAGGAACACTGTCTGCCATAGCGGCGATCTGGTTATATACTTATATAGAATTAGGCAGCGGCGCGATTACGAATTGCTACAGCGTATATGTTCAGCATTTCGGCAACTCAACCGCAACTATTACAACTCAAGCGGGAATTTATGTAGAAGATATCACTAATGCCGGAACGATCACAAATACTTATGGAGTTTATGTAGGCGACGTGACCGCCGGAACTCAGACAAATACCGCTTTCAGCTTTTATGCCGTTGACGCCAACGCCTTAAATTATTTCGCTGGAAAGACTGGCATCGGGACGACCGCGCCGACCGCGCTTTTACACTTGGCGGCCTCAACTACGGCGAGAGCCAGCCTCAGAATTGCAGCGGGTACGGCGCCCACTACGCCAAATTCAGGGGATATGTGGTTTACTGGTGCGTCACTAACCGGCCTAAAATTTTTCGATGGCACGGCAACGCGAACAATCACAATGACTTAATATGGCAACTACTTTTAAGATTACGCGGCTAGAAAAAAAACTAAAAGGCGGAACACTTTCGGGAGTGATTGTGGGCGTAACTTGCCTCACTGATTCGGGCGGCAGTTCTTACATTGATTTTGTCTTACCGAAAAGTATATTCAAAA
>Ga0247727_10010250_pt1 | contig 16661 bp, 13 predicted proteins | sample WisWelCaveWW1625_FD_202498 | JGI IMG/M metagenome (GOLD analysis project Ga0247727, IMG submission 202498) | Biofilm microbial communities from Wishing Well Cave, Virginia, United States - WW16-25 | ecosystem: Environmental > Aquatic > Deep subsurface > Groundwater > Cave microbial mat | place... | reverse complement strand
CCCCCGACAACGGTTTGTCACGATTCAATCTATTTCTGGCATTGCTGAAAAATTTGAAGTTTCACCGGCGTGGTTGGCGCGCGCCTTTCGCACGCAGTATGAGCTCGGGCCTAAAGAATATCTCGATGCGATCCGCATCCGAGAGGCGATGAATTTGCTCGAAAAACGGCGATTTCATTGTTACGAAATCGCGCAGGCCGTGGGCTTGAAAGATGAAGACGCCCTGGGTAAATTATTTAATCGACAAGGCATTCCTGCGCCGACGGTACTGCGCAAGATGAATGGAAAGGTTTTGTCTGAGTAATTTGTCGTCAAAAATCATCGACAAAAATGTGCGACAAAAACTTACGACAAAAAGAGGCGAGATGAATTTGACATTCAAGTAAAAAATTGCGATTTTTGTCTTGTTCCGGAACTATATGCAAGCGGCACGAATTAACGCTCTGGCCGCGGAGCAAAGTTAACGTAACTTCAATTACTAAGGAGATGGATGGTGCGTATTGGGATGGGCACTAGCGGGAGCCAGCATTGGGATGTTTGCAGGCCCTGGCGGTGCATTGCTATACTCCACGTATATGGCTGCTGTAGCTGTCCAGAGTGGCGCATGTCCATAGCCTGAATCTATTCACTTGCAGTTAGGTAGGAGGTTCACATCTCCTACCTATTTTTTATTTAGAAATAGTTTATGTTACCAATCGGCATTTTGAACACAGGCTGTTCAATGTTTTTATAATTTTTTCCGTATTATCTAGTATTGTTTTTTTTCAATTATTTATAAATTAACACATAATATTATTTCTCCATATGGAAAAGCAAATGAAATAAAAAGAGCGCTTGCGAAGGTGAGACAAGCACAAAGGCTTTCGTTCCACTTTCATAAACCGATCCTGATTGGGCAAAAGGAACTCTTGGCGGCGCATGCTCTCAATGAGGGAAATTACGTCGATACGATTCAAGGGATAGATACGATCAAGGTTAATAACCGAGATGAATTTTTCTTACGCCTTCCACAAGGCTATATGACGCTTTTGGGAGAAGGCGGTGTGCATATTTCGGGCGGCCAACAACAGCTCGTCGGGTTGGCGCGTGCTCTATTCTCAACCGCAGATTCTTCTTCTTGACGAAGCGACCTCCGCATTAGATCGACGCTCTGAGAGCAAAATTTTTGATCTTCTAAAAAGCTTCAAATCTGAAATGGCTGTTTTAATGGTTACTCACCGGTTAAGCAGCATTAAACACGCTGATCGAGTGTATCTTTTAGAACATGGGAAAACGCAACTTCTCAAGCAACAAGATTTATCAGTGAAAAATGGCAAGATTTTATCAGAGGCAAGTCTTGACTTCTCTCTGAAAGGAAGTAACAATTTTGCATGGACAAGAAGCTCTTGACTGGAATACGCCGGTACCGACTTGCCATTACATGGATGTTGCGGCTGACCTTCATTTTTTTGCTTGCAGCTTCAGGAGTTGGAAAACTTCTCAATGGCCGCAAGGCCGGACAGTTCCTTGTCGCGCTCACCAATTCACATCCTGCGATGGAAAGATGGGCCGATGGTTTTATTATTGGGTTATCTATTTTCGAAATCATTTTAGCCGGTTCTTTATTGCATCGGAGAAGCATTCGTATCGGATTGTCCATTCTTTCCGGAATTTTAGTTCTTTTTTCCGGTGCCCTGATCGCTGTGTTGGTACGCGATGTCCCACTGCGCTCATGCGGGTGCTTGGGAGCCTTCGGCGGAGAAATGTCTCTTGAAATAGCGCTGCTTCGAAATTTGGTTCTTCTGGTTGCCGCATTGGGTTGTTATCTCCTGCTCATTACCTACGTCGTCTGAAAATGTAAATACCCAGCCCATTGATCCTCCCCAATTGCTATGATTCGCTTCGAGACTTGAAATCTCATTGACCCTTTACTTTGGCCCGCTGCGCGCGACATCACGAAAAGCTCTATTTATTACCTCCCTGCAACACTTATCCCCCCGTCAAAATTTGCTTACGTAGTTTTCGCCGATTGTCTGTATATACTAATCAGCTTTGATAAAGCAGAGTTTACCGCAATGAAGCTGACAGCCGTAAGGCTGATTCGCTAAATTCCGTCCGACGCAAACAAACTTCTTTTCTACGGACGCAGTCCCACGGGCGAGGCCCTACGGGCGCAGCCCATGGACGGAAATGAGCCTATGGCCGTCGGCATGAGCAAATAAAACTATGTGGACAAACGGACTACGGATGGGAAGCAAGGAGCAAAAGGCAAAAGGCAAAGGGCAAAGGGCAAAGGGCAAGGCCCTGCTGTTCGGGGGACAAATCGGTTTCATCTTGCTCATCGGCCTGTTTGCCCAGTTTTTGCAATTCGGCGCCGCTCGCGGCCAAACCTCGACGCCTTCTCCTCAAAACGCGAAAGCCCAATCCGCTTTTGATCTCGACAAGAATATTTCTTACGATGATCGCCTGCGTTTTTATCTCGATCTCAAGACCAAAGATTTTTTGATCGAGATGGCCGGCAAAGAATTGATCCTGCTGCAAAGTATTGAGAATATCACGGCGGAAATCAAACAACGCGGCACGGAAGGCATCATCAAAGACGAGCCGGGATTTAATTTAATTTATCAAAAAGCGCTGACGCTTACGGAAGGCTACACCGCGGAACTTGAGGCGGTGCTGGCGATGATCGACGAAATCTCGGCGCTGGCGCGCACGCTGGAGAAAGAGCGCCGCTACGATTTGCTCGAAAAATTTCAAAATTTGAAATCGCGGTTGGTTGCCACCATCGAAAGCCGTCAATTGTACAAAAAGGCGCCGGCCACTTCGGGCCACGTGACCGGGTTGGTCAAAGATTATAATGTTGAAGTCGACTCGCTGCTGAAAATTTATAATCGTTTGGAAAAATTTCAACGCCTGGCGATGGCGAAAGGCGACACGGCCGTTTTGCCGTTGGTTGAGCGCCAAAAGTCGAGCATTTTAAATATGGTGGCGGAATTAAAAAGCGACACCACGAACACGCCGGAGCTTGCCGACGCTTTCCTAAAAGAAACCGAGCAGGTGGCGATTTTGTTGATCGAGCTGGATAAATTGGAGACGCCGACGACGACGCTCGAAACCACGATCGAAGTTGAATCCGTGCGTCGCCAAATGGTGGCGCGGATGGATGCGCGGTTGTTGCGGTTGTTCGGATACCATGAATATGCGGACACGCGCCAGCCGACTTTGGACGAGGTGTTCAAAGCCTGGCGGGGCGAACGATTAGCGGATTATGAAGCGCGCGCCGCCGAATACGCGGTGATGAAAATGAATTTGTTGAAGAACAGCAACGCGAAAGAACGCGCCCGCATGTTGGAGCGCGATCTGACCAATGCGTTGCTCAATTATGCCGCCGAGCGCTATCACGTCACCGAACTGCAATTTGACGCGATTCTCCAGGATTATGACCGCTATTTTTCGAGTTGGGACGCGCTGATTTTTTATCGCGCCGAGTCGTTTTATGCACGCGCGATTTATCCGACGGCGTTTGAAAATTATGAAAAGCTGCTGCAAGCTTATCCCAATTCCAAATTCGCCGGCTTGGCGTTGCTGCGTTTGGTAACGATTGCGCACACGCTCAAATGGGAGCAGCAGTTTTTCACGAATTATCAGCGTCTCGATAGCGCGGCAAGCAAAATCAATGCGCGTCTCGTCGAGCGCGCGCGTTATTTGGCCGGTTATTATCATTTGCATTTGGGAAAATTTTCCGACGCTGAGGCCGCGCTGAGCTTGATTCCGCCGCCGTCGCGTTATCATTTTGCGGCGCAATATCTGCGCGGCATCGTGCAGACCAATCAAGGCAATTTGGCGGCGGCGTTGCAGCATTTTCAATATATCGCCGACACCGAAAGCAAAACGAAAGAGCCGATCGCCGGTTTGGCGCTGACCAATCCGACCAACACGCTGATTCACAACAATGCCTTGATGCGGCTCGGCTTCATTTATTATCAGCGCGGCGAGCATGAAACGGCGATTCGCTATTTTCAGCGCGTTTCGCGCGGCGCGGAGAATTATGACCAGACGCTGATCGGCTTGTCGTGGTCGTATATGAAAAAAGGCGATCTCGATAAAACCCTCGCGACCACCGGCACGGTGTTGGGAAATTATCTGTCATCGAATTATCAATATGAAGCGATGGTGCTGGCGGCGCATTGCCAGCGGTTGCTCAAGCAACCGGATCAAGCGTTGGAAGATTTTCGCTACGTGACCAATGCGCACGGCGTGCTCGACATGTCGCAGGAGTATAATGCCGAGCGCCAACAAATTCTCGCGCAGCTTAGCGAGGTCAATCGCATGGAGCAGACGGCGCTGGAGCATCAGGATCAGCAGCTTTATCGTATCGTCGCGGAAGTGCGGCAAACGTTGTTCGGCATGATGCACAGTTTTGGCTATCGCAGCAACAACGGCGCGATGATGATCGATTCGTTTGCCGAAGAGCGCCAGGGCGTTTATCGCCAGATTCAACATTTGGATCGCGTCGTCAAAGAAGCGAATAAAATGGGATTGCTCGACGTCGCGCGTGACGCCATCGAGCGGCGCAACCGGCTGGTGCGCGTCTTGGAGACGTATCAAGCCGATCGCTCGGTGGAAAACGTGAATTACTTCATCGATTATCCGCTGGCGAATAAAGAAAGCGGCGCCGCGTATCGCCGGCAAATCGTGCTCAATTTGTTCAAAGAGATGGCCGGCGAGCAAGAGCTTTTGAAAGAGAGTCTCGCCGTCGTGAATCGGCTTGCCGCGGCAACCAAGACCGGCGGCAAAGTTAATCTGGCGCTCGACCTCAAAGCGGTGCAAGAAGATTTCAAAAATCTCAAGTATCGCATGGATCGTTTTCAAACGTGGCTGTCAACGTACAATATCGATGAAGTCGCGACGGACGTCGATCATTGGGCGGATTTGTCCGGCTTCGGCATGAGCGACATCGCGTTTCAGCAAATCAATCAGCGCGAACAAAACATCGATTTGTATTCGCAAAACCTCGGGTCGATTGAAAACGTTTTGCGCGACCGTAAAACCAATTTGGAGGAGATGCTGAAGAACTTCGATAAAGAGATGCACAAGATCGAGGAAGAGCTGCTAGCCGAGCAAGTGCGTCTGGATAAGCTGGAGCACGAAACGTATTTCAAAAATGCTTATTTCGACGAGTCCGGCTCGGAAGTGGAGACGGCGGCTAAACCGAAAGCGCCGACGGTGGAAGATATTTTGAAAGACCAGGAGCCGTAGTCTCGCCCCCTTGTGGGGCGCTCTTATCGCAAGAATTTTTATATGCAAATGTTGCCCACCCCGCTAAGACGGGAGGCGGGGATTACATTGTTAGAGTGTATTTTGATTTTACATTTTACTGGCAATCACTTGATGCGACGACCTCACCAAAACTCTCTTCGTAATCCGCTGGCTTCGCCTCAGCAAAAGCGGAGAACATCCCACCGTTTTCGTTTGCCCGCGATCTTGTTGATTGGGATTGGAGCGATGCTGATGGGCGCCTCGTCAATGTGGGCGCAAACCAATTCGTCGATACCGCGCCAGGGCGGCGCGAAACGCGACACGGTGTTGCGCGCGTACAGCATCAATGATTTGCTGGAATACAAAGATTTTTATGAACGCGAGCGGTTTCGCTTGGAAAGCGAGCGGGTATTCTTGCGCGACAAGGGCGTGCGCGATATGGAAAACTTCCTGACGAGCCACCCGAAGAGCAAAATTCTCGATAAAGTGATCATTCGGCTTGCGGAATTGCATTATGAGAAATCGTTAGAAAGCCATAATCAAGCGCAAGAACGCTACAGCACTGATCTCGAAGCGCATGCCAAAGGTTTGTTGGCTTCTGCGCCTACGGAGCCGCAAAAAGATTATACGCGGCCGCTGCAGCTTTACCAGCAGATTATTGATAATTTTCCGCAGAGCAAGCTGCGGGACGATGCGGCTTATAACCAAGCGTTTTTATTAGAGGATTTGGCGCAACGCGATAGCGCCGTGGTGTTGTATGAAAAATTCGTGCAGGATTTTCCGGGCAGCCGTTACGTGCCGGAGGCGCTGTTTCGTGTCGCCGAGTATTATTTTAATCCGCCGCCGCATCAACTCGAAAAGGCTGTGGAGATTTATAGCCGCATTTTGCAATACCACGACAGCCCGAAATACAACGAAGCGCTGTATCGTTTGGGTTGGTGTTATTATAAAATGAACGACTATCCGCAGGCGATTTCATACTTCACGCTGCTGGCGGATGATGTGAAGCGCGCGCAGAAGCTCGATCCAAAAAATAAAATCACCAATCCAAGCTTGGCCGAAGAATCGATTGAATATATCGGCATCGCGTTTCTGGATTACAAAGGCGCGACGGCCGCGGCGGAATACTTGAACAGCGTCGGCGGCCGGCACTATGGCATCGATATTTTGCGTAAGATCGGCGACGTGTACATGAACGTCAAAGAAGAGCACGACAAAGCCATTCATGCCTATCGCTTGGTGCTGCGGATGTATCCGTTGGCGGCCGAAGCGCCGATCGTGCGCGCGAAAATCGCCGAGGCCTATCGCGCGCTGGATGAAGAACAAATGGCGTATATTCAGCGCGATAGCTTGCTGGTGGAATATCGCGAAGGCTCGCCGTGGTGGAGCCATAACACCGGCGAAGAGCTGCGCCGCAAAACCCATCAACTCGTCGAGCGCGGCATTCGCGAAAATATTAATTTGTTGTTGAAGCGCGCCGATGAAAACAATGACGCCGGCCTTTATGCGCAGGCGGTGTTGGATAGCCGCAAATATCTCGGCGCCTTTGCGAAGGATTCGGCGGCTTCGCAAATTCATTGGAACATGGCGCTAACGCTCGATGCCAAATTGCGCCAGCCCGATGCAGCGTATGCGGAATACATCGATTGCAGCAACGCATATTGGAATAGTCGCTTTCGAAAAATGGCCGCGGAGAATGCCGTCGCTTTAGCGCAGGAAATGGCGGTAGCAGATACCGCCGCGTCTCGGCCGGCGATGATGCCGCTGAATATCGGCGCGATGAAGAACACGCTGCAAGACAGCACGTCCAAAGATCCCGCCGGAAAATTGCGCGTGGCATTGCAGTTGGAACGCCGCGAATTGACGCCGGGACAGGCGAAGCTCGCGGCGGCTTTGGATAATTACGCCAAGCTTTTTCCGCATGAGCCGGAGACGGCCGAGCGTTTGGCGCAGGCCGGCGCGTTGTACTACAACAATAACGATTTTGCCGGGTCGATCAAATATTTTAAAACGCTGTTAAAACATTTTCCGGAAAGCGCCGCGGCGGAATATGCCGAATATCTTTTAATGGAAAGTTATTTCGGCAAGGTCGACTATAAAAGCTCCGAGATTGTCGCCAAGCGGATTCGGTTAAATAACCAAAACAACGATTATGTCATCAAAGCCGAGCAGCGTTTAGCGGAATCGATTTTTTTGCAAGCCGAAGGCTTGGCGAATGCCGCCGAGCACCGGCAAGCCGCGGAAGAATATCGCCGCGTGTTTGAAGAAGTGCCGCAAGCCGAGTTTGCCGACCTCGCACTGCAAAACTCCGGTTTGGAATTTGACCAGGCTCACGAGTTCAATCGCGCCGTCGAGACCTATGAAGTGTTGACGCGCACGTTCCCGCAATCGCCGCATTATTTGCCGGCGCTGAATAACATGGCGTATGATTACGGCGCGTTGAATGACTATCGCAATGCGGCGCTCACGTTCGAGCGCCTCGCCAATGAAGATGCGGACACGACGAAGGGCGAGCTGTATCTTTATAATGCCAGCGGATTTTATGTGAAGGCGGAAGAGTGGCCGCGCGCGATTCGCGTCAACCGCCAATTTGTGTCGCGCTACCCAAGCTCCAAAGACGCCGCAGATATGTTTTACGAGATGGCGAATTTTCATTTGAAGCTGGACGATCTCGACAACGCCAACACCATTTATGGCGAATTCGCCGACAAATTTCCCGAATCACCGCGCACCGTCGAAACGTTTTACCGGCGCGGCGAATATTATGAGAAGAAAAACGATCCGCCTCAAGCGAAGCTGGAATATGAAAAAGCGCTGGGAAAGAGCAAGACTTTTCAAGCGCGAAAAATGGAAGCCAATGAATTTTTTGCGGCGGAAGCGTTGTTTCGCTTGACTGAAATCAAGTATCGCGAGTTTGTCGCGCTCCAGTTCCGCCTGCCGATGGCGCAAATGGAGCTGGACAAAGAACGCAAGAAAAACGCGCTGCTCGAAATCGTGGACAGTTACACGCGCGTCGCCGGTTACGGCACCTTGCGTTTGTATGAAGCCACGTATAAAATCGGCGAGGCGTATGCAGAGTTTGCCGGCACGTGGGCAACGCAGGAAATTCCGGAAGTCGAGGCCAATCGCCGCATCGTGGCGCGCAAAGAGATCAACCAAACGGCGGCGGAATTGTATGAGCGCGCGCTGCTGGCGTACAAAAATGCGAATCGGGCGCTCGCGAAATTAGCGAAGCTTTATCACCATCCGAGCGCGCAAGTTTTGGCGGCGACGGATACGACGATGTTCGACCGCGCCGGCCGCCTGGCGCGCGAAGACACGACGCTCCGCATTGCGCAGCGCTGGATCGAGCGCAGCAAGCTGAAAATCTCCGAGGTGATTTACGATATGGCGGAGATCAATTTGGCTTCGGTGGAGCAATTGTTGGACGCGCCGGTGCCGGACGGGATGGACAAAATTACGGCGATGGAATTTCGCAGCCAATTGCTCGGCAAGTTTATCAAGCCGCTGGTGGGTGATATCGTGAAAGCGCATCAGCGCAATTTGACCGAAGCGGATTCGCTGGGTTTGCAAAATCATTGGGTGGACCGATCGCGGCAGAAGATGATCACCACGGAAAATATTTTAGCGCGCGAATACGCGGAGTTGGGCCGGCGCGCGCTGTCGCAATATCAATCGGTAAGCGGTGATTATAAAACGGCGGTCAAAACCGGCGACGTGCGCGCATTGGAGCACCGCGATGAAATGGGAAATTTGGTGGAATTTTCGCGCTCTTTTGCCAAGGCGGCGATGCAATCTTCCGGGGTGAATCTGGAGCGCGCGGCGGCGATCAAATGCAGCGGTAACGAGCTGGCGAAGACGGAAAATCAGGCGTTGGGTTTTGCCTACCGTTTTGCGACCAGCATGGATTCATTAGCAAAAGTGGCAAGCAACGAGAAGCAAGCTTATGAAGCTTTGATGAAACAAGGCAACGGCGCCAACGGCTCGGGCAAAGGCGATAATTGGCAAGATGCGGTGATCGCGTTTGAAGATAATTATTATTCGTTGCGGGAAGGCGCGACCGAAGTCTTGCAGCTCGGCTTCGAGCTAACGCAGAAACATCAGCTCGACAATGCCTGGTCGGAGAAAATCATTGTGGCGTTGGTGAAAAGCGAGCCGGAGAAATACGCCGGCGCGCTCGGCTTGCAGGTGGCGCAGCTCAATATTCCGACCGATGAAACTTGGTTGACCCAAGCGAGTTACGACAAAGACTGGACGGCGCAGAATGTCGATCTTGCCGATTGGAAGCCCGCGCAAAATCTCGGCGCCGGATCGAATTTTCAAGGCTACGGCGCGAATCGTTTGTGGCTGATGATCACCGACACGGTGAAATCTTTTAACGGCCAAGCGGATTCATTGCTGGCAGATTCCGTTCAAGTGCAAGCGCCGCCGAAAGCGAGTCCCGTCGTTTATTTTCGCAAGAATTTTACCGTGGCCGGCTTGCCGGTGTCGGGGCAAATGCAGTTGTTAGCGGATGATTCATTTAATTTGTATGTGAACGGCGAATATATCGCGCAGTTCAATTTATCCAGCCAGGACAAGCCGGTGGTGCAAATCAAAGACCTCTCGAATTATTTACGCATGGGCGACAACACGCTGGCGTTGGAAGTGCGCGACACCGACAATAGCGGCGGCGTCCTGGAGGCTGTCGTGTTCGTCAAATCCGTGCCGGGCTGGGAACAGCGCGAAGCCGAATTGCGCGCCAAAAAAGAAAAACGCGAGGAGTCGATGATCTTCGAGCGCGGCATTTTACCGAACAATAACTGAACGGCGTGGTGATATGAAAAAGTATTGGCTCGTTTTCTTGTTTGCCGGCGCGTTGCCCATTGCCGGCGTCGCGCAAACGACGTCGCCGCAACCGCTAGCGTCGCGGCCAGACACCGTCAAGTCCGCGCCGGCGAAAAAAGATACAGTGCCGTTCAAATTAGCCCGGCCTGATTCGGCGAAAGCGAGCGTCGAATTGGAATTGGAAGCCATTGCGATCGAAGCGATTATCGAGAAGCCGAACGTCGACATCATTCCCAAGCGCATCGTGCCGGAGCTGGAAGAAGTCGAGTTTGTCGAGCGCAATTTCGAGCGCGAGCTTAAAGAAGTGCCGAAAGATTTGTTGCTGCTGGATGACGATCTGGATCGCGTGGCGAAGTTGGAGGGCATTAAAAAAATATTGGAAAAGAAAAAGAAGAAGCAGGATAAGTAGGTCATGGCGCAGCAAAAGTTAGAGAAAGTCGAAGCTTTTTATGCCCAACGGATAAAAAGCTGCCAACGGATAGGAATAACCCAATAAATGAAAAGTCAGGTCAAAATAAATTTGGACAAAATAATTCAAAGGCTTTCTAATTCTACGGGTGCAGCCAATGATTTTGACTCTAATCATTTTGACATGCATTTGTTTTTATCCGTTGGCCGCTTTTAATCCGTGGGAAGATATTTAGAATACCTCACGGTTTCAATCGTAACAACCCAATCATTCTTGGAGATTTTTCATGGAAGCTTTTTGGCAAGAATTTTTTAACTCATTCCGGTGGGATGATGATGGCTGCACTTTTATGTATGCGATTCTGATGGTCGGCGCGTATGCGGTGTCGATCATTATCGAGCGCGTGCACTTTTTGCTGGTGCGGTCGAATATCAATGCGCACCGGTTTATGGCGGAAATTCAGAAATTGGTGCGCGCCGGCGAAGTCAAACAAGCCCTGGCGCTTTGCGATGCGGCGCCGCACAAGGCGTTGCCGAAGGTCGTCGGCGCCAGCTTGCGCAAAGTTGCGGAAAACGGACAGGCCGATTTTCGCGCCATTCAGAATTGCGTCGATGAATGCACGCTCGAAGTCATTCCGTCTTTGCAGAAACGCACCGGCTCGCTGGCGATGCTGGCCAACGTCGCGACGCTGCTCGGCTTGATGGGCACGGTTTACGGTTTCATTCTCTCGTTCAAAGCCGTGTCCGCCGCCGGCATCGATGCCGCAGAAAAAGCGCGTATGCTCTCCGCGGGAATCAGCGCTTCCATGACCGCCACGTTGTTGGGGTTGGTGGTGGCCATTCCGGCGATTATGTTTTACACTTTTTTATACAACAAGACGGCGAGAATCGTCGACGAAATCGATGAACATACGGTGAAGCTGATCAACCTTCTTACGGGAAACAGGTAAGCCATGGCGTTTAAACCTTCATTGCGCCGGCATCATAAAGAGGTGAGCACGGAATTAAATCTCAATCCGATGCTCGATATGATGACGGTGTTGATCCCGCTGCTCCTGGCGAACGCGCAATTTGCGCGGATCGGCGAGATCGAGCTGAATTTGCCGCCGGCGGCTAGCGGCGTGGCGCAGGGCGCGGCGGCGCTGCCCAAAGAGGAGCAGCGCACGTTAGATTTGGTGGTTTCGATTACGGACCAAGGGATTTATATCTCCAGCGCTTTATCCGCGCCGGAAGCGTCGCCAAACCGCAAGCCCACCATCACCATTCGCGCCGGCGGGGATTATGACTATCAGGCGCTGTCGCAACAGCTTTATGAGATCAAGAAAAAAGCGGGAAACAATTTTGCGGATCCGGAATCCATTGTGATTCAGGCGGAGCCGAAAATTCGCTACCAGATTCTGGTGAGCGCGATGGATGCGGCGCGCAGCATTCGCCTCGGCGAGAAAACCGTCAGCCTGTTCCCCAACGTCTCCCTGAGCGCGGGCGTGATTTAAAGCGGTACCGCCTCGTTCGAATGACGCAGTACGCATTACGACTTAAGAATTATCCATATGGCCTTTATACCCTCTCGAATCAAAAAACATCACACCGAGATGCCCGAAGCGAAGTTGACCTTGACTTCGATGCTGGACACGTTTACGGTGTTGTTGATTTTTCTGCTGCAAATGTACTCGACCGAGGGGCAGCTTATTTCGCCCTCCAAATATTTGACGCTGCCCAAGTCGAACGTCGAGAAACCGGCGGAAGTCGGGCTGGATTTGATCGTTTCCAAAAACATTATTCTGGTCAACCATGCGAAAGTGGTGGCGATGGATGACGTGTTTGCCAACAGACCGGAAGTGGTCGAAAACGGCATCATCACGCCGCTGAAGGAGCGCCTGCTCTATTTCAGCGCGCAAGCCAAAAAAATGGAAGTCGATTACGGGGTGAAGTTTTCGGGCAAGGTGGTGATTCAAGGCGACCTCGATCTGCCGTATGCGGAACTGGTGAAGGTAATGCGCACCTGCGGCTTGTCGGAATATCCCAATATGCGGTTGGTGGTTTATCGTCAGAGCGATTGAAGCGGTATGCCGGCAATACCACAACCCAAGCAAACCGGAATCTTCCAGGCGCAGCCAAACCGGCGACGCCCGTCGGGTTCGTGAAACCATAGTAAATTTCTTTGTCAAACAAGAACAGTGTATGATGACGCTCAAGCTAAAAAAGAGGAAACCGTGACTGCTTCAACCGTGGCGCGCCATGAGGAAACCGTCTGGGCGACTTTCCCCAAAGAGTTTGAAAGATCGCTGGCGGATATTCTAGATAAGCGCTTCACCATTATTTTGGCTTTGACGGTTTTGGTTGATTGCCTGAGCATCGTTTATTTCGTGTCGACGGCGTCGACGCAGATGAGCGAAAAAGGCGCGGATCATTTTCGCAAAATTGCGGCGGGGTTGGATCGCGATGAAGCCGAGCTGGAGCGCGAAGCGAAGTTCGTTGATATGCCGCTTATGCAAGAACTGCCGCCGAAAGCTGAAGCGAGCAGTTCCACTTCCAGGCGTGCGTCCGGAGCGGCTGGGCGCCGAACGAGTGGAACAAATGCAGCGCCGGGCGGCGCGCGCACAAACGGCGGCGGCGAGATCACTGGAAATAGCGGCGAGGTTTCTACCGGCGTCGACGCCGCGGCCAATCGTCGCTCGCGAGAAGATATTAGCAATGCCGCGAGCCGCGCCGGTATTCTCGGCTTGCTGGCGAGCAACAGCGGCGAAGCGAAGGGGCGCGCGGCAGAAGATCTGCTCGGCGGCAAAAACGTGCCGGCGGCCAATTTAGACGAAGCGCTCGCCAACGCCGGCGGTTTGCGCCGCGGCTCGACCGGTGATTTGAACAAGCCGATGGGACCGGGCGGCGACGTTGCCGGTAATGGCAGCAGTCGCGAAGTGCGCGGCAGCCGTTCCACGAATACCGGCGGCATCGATGCAATGGTGCAAGGCCTCGACAAAGGCAAATCGCAAGACGTCCAACGCTCCGGCGGTTTGGAAGTCGGGCTTGGCGAACCGCTGATCGAGGAACCTTCCGAAGAAGGCAAAGCCACCGGCTCGCGTGATCGCGATGCCGTCGCCGCCGTCGTGGCGAAACATACTTCGGCGATTCAATATTGCTATCAGCGCGAGCTGAAGCGCAATCCGAATCTGCGCGGCAAAGTCGTCGTGCGCTTTGTGATCACGCCGCAGGGCACGATTGCGAGCGTTACAGTGCTTTCCTCGAATTTAGGCAATCCCGCCGTGGAAAGCTGCATCGCCGAGCGCATCAAACGCTGGGATGATTTCGGCGCGATCGATCCTTCGAAGGGTAATACGACGTTTCGGCAGGTGTATACGTTTGGGTATTAGCCGCTCTTGCTACATCTTTTAATTTGCAGCCGACTCGCCTTTCGACGAGATCGGCTTTTCTTTTTAAATTGAAAATTTTTCCCGCGGAAAAATGCTTGCAAACGAAGAAAAAACACCCTATATTTCAAGAGGTGGTTTTGCAGAAATTTTAATTTTCGGCGCGTGCGTATGCCGGTGTGGTTATGAAATACGACGAGTTTTTAGAAGATATTGAAAAGGGCCGTTTACAACCGGTCTATTTTTTTGCGGGTGAGGAGACCGGTTTTATCGACGAAGGCGTGGCGCTTTTATCTAAAAAATTGGTCACGCCGGAAATCAAAGATTTTAATTTCGACGTTTTTTACGGCAACGAGGTGAATGCGACGGGCGTGCTCGATAGCGCGACGAGCTTTCCGCTGATGGCCACGCACCGGGTGGTTTTATTGCGCGACGTGCAGAAGATGTCGCCGGGCGATTTGGAAGCTTTGGCGAAATATGCGGCTCGTCCGAGCCGCACCACGTATTTGATCATTACGATGCGCGATAAAGAATCCCGCAAAAAGGGACTCGAGGCGCTGCGCAAAGCCAGCACGTATGTCGAATGCAAGTCGCTCTATGAAAATCAAATCGTGCCGTGGATTCAAAAATACGTGAAACGTCTCGGCCTCGGCATGAGCGGCACGGCGGCGCAATTGCTTGCCAGTGAAGTCGGCACGGCGACGTCGCTGCTCCGCAGTGAGCTTGAGAAGATTCAGCTTTATCTTGGCAAGCGCCGCGAAATCACCGAAGCAGACGTGCAAGCCGTGGCAGGTTTCCAAAAAGAATATTCGATTTTTGCGCTGCAAGACGCCGTGGGCGCGAAGGATATTGCCATGGCCTTGCGAATTTATGACAACTTGGCGTCGAACACGAATGCCGGCGCGATTATCAGCAGTCTGGCGCGCTATTTCGGCCACTTGCATTTGGCGCGGGGCTTGCCGGCGCGCCGCGAGCAAGCCCTGCTGGCCGAGAAAGCCGGGGTGCATACTTTTTTTGCGGAACGCCTGCAGAAAGCCGCGCAAAATTATTCGCCCCTCGAAATTGGCAATGCGTTGGAAATTTTGTTATATACGGATTATCTGTTGAAATCGCAAGGCCTGGCCGAAGCTTTGATGATGCGCCTGATGTTGATTGCGGTCGTGCGTAGTTTGTCGCCGAAATATTTGCCTTCACCGACATAGCCCGAGGGCGTGGACCTACGGTCGCGGGTCTTCGCAAGAAGGATAATGAATGCCGGAGCCCTTGCAAAAATTTGACAAAAGCATCAGTGACGAAGATCTGATCGAAAAATTCCAACGCGGGGATTTGTACGCGTATGACGCGATCGTCAAGCGTTATAAGGATCAGTTGCTGAATTTCGTGTTTCGTTTTCTCGGCAATCAGGAAGAGGCCGAGGACGTGGTGCAGGAAACCTTTTTGCGGGTTTATCGCAAGCGTCACGCCTATCAGCGCGTTGCGAAGTTTTCGACATGGATTTATACGATCGCCGGGAACCTGGCGCGGACGGAGCTGCGCCGCCGCAATCGCCGGCGGTTTTTCTCGCTCTCGAGCTTGGGGGTGGAAGACAAAGAGTATGAGATTTCCGATGAAATGCTCAGCCCGGAGCGGCACACGAACACGGTGCTGAGCGAAGAGATCATCCAAAAAGAGATCAATCGGCTGTCGCCGAAATTTCGCGAAGTCATTATTTTGCGGGATATTCAGGAACTTTCCTATGAAGAGGTCAGTAAGATTATCCGGGTGCCGATCGGCACGGTGAAGTCCCGCGTCAATCGCGCCCGTCTGCGGTTGCAAGGCCGCTTGAAGCATTTGCTTGAAAAAAACAAGTAATGTTTTTAATAAACCATAAAAGGAGTTACACTCTTTAAACTTGTTACTGTAAAGGTTGAGTATGAAGAACTGCGAGAGGTTCACGGAACTGCTCTCGGATTACGCCGACAACACGCTGGCGCCGTCCGCGAAACGTGAGCTTGATGGTCATTTGCAAGAGTGCCCGGAATGTCACTCTGCCGCCGATGGGGTGATCAATCTACGTCACAATCTCCGCCGCTTGTCCACCATCCAAACATCGCCGGATTTCGAAACGATCCTGCGGACGCGCATTAAATTGGATCGTCGCGCCCATGTCGCGCCGATATGGGGTATGCCATTCGTTTTTCCGCGCCGGCTCGCGACTTATTCCGCGACCGCGGCGCTTGCGGCGCTGTGCTTTTTTTATCTGTGGCAGCGTTTATCCGCCAACGCCCTTTCACCCTTTCCCGCCGGCATCGCGGTTTCACAGATGCAAATCACTCCCAACCAAATCCTCCCCGAGGTTTCACCCGCAAAAATCCTTTACACCTTAGATCAAGTGACGCCGCAGTTGTGGCCGAACTTCGGTGTTACGCGTAAAGGGACGGAGCGCCTCGCGTCGACGGCAACGGATTCAGCCAATACTGCAGATTCGACGCCATCGGCGAGGGTGGTTTCGCCGCGGCCGGTTACTTTTTAACTGAGCATGTTAGTGAAGCCAACGGAATTTCCTGCCGCACGCCGCCTCGCCGCTGCTTTCAAATCATACGATCGGGGAAAACGACATCGGTTCTGGGCCGTGTGGTGTTTGGGATTGTTCGCGCAGAATGTGAGCGCCCAAAATTTTCTCACGGCCCTCGAACGCGACATGCGCCAGCTCGTGCAAAACGCCAAGCCGGCAGTGGTCACGATTCTGGCGACGACCGCCGCCGAGAAAAATGCCGGCGGCGGGTTATTAGGTTTATTTCGCGGGCGCGACAATAATCCGGCGGAGGTGAAAGTCGGCAGCGG
>Ga0247727_10010249_pt1 | contig 16662 bp, 14 predicted proteins | sample WisWelCaveWW1625_FD_202498 | JGI IMG/M metagenome (GOLD analysis project Ga0247727, IMG submission 202498) | Biofilm microbial communities from Wishing Well Cave, Virginia, United States - WW16-25 | ecosystem: Environmental > Aquatic > Deep subsurface > Groundwater > Cave microbial mat | place... | reverse complement strand
CAACGGCGGCGCCGCCGTTGCCTTCATCGCGGCGACGTGGCTTGCTGGGGCGCGGGTACCCATGGACCGTCCAGTTTGCCTGGCAGCCCTCTGCTTGGCGCTGTCCGCCTGCAACTGCGGCACCAAGACGCGCATCGTCACCCTCACCCTGTCCGGCGAGGGCAAGGTGGCGAGCGACCCGGCCGGCATCGACTGCCCGGGAGCCTGCTCCAAGCAGTTCAGCTTCAGCGGCGACGCGCCCACGGTGCGGCTGTCGGCCCAGGCCGCGGCCGGCTGGCTGTTCTCGGAGTTCGGCGGCGACGCCGATTGTGCCGACGGCGTGCTGGTGCTGCAGGCCGATCGGCGCTGCACCGCCACCTTCGTGCCCGATCTGCGCACGCTCACGGTGACGGTGGCCGGCGGCGGCCGCGTCACCAGCGCGCCGGGGGGCATCGACTGCGGCGCGGACTGCTCGGAAGGCTTCACCCCCGGCACGGCCGTCTCGCTGGCGGCGGCTCCCGGGCCGGGCTTCCGCTTCGAATCGTTCGGCGGCGATCCCGACTGCGCCGACGGCGCCGTCACCATGAATGCCGACAAGGCCTGCAGCGCGACGTTCACGCGCGTGCGCTTCGAGCTGACCGTGGCCGTCACCGGCTCGGGAAAGGTGACTGCCCCCGGCATCGACTGCGGAACGGACTGCGCGGAGGCGTACGACTCGGGGACCTCCGTCCTCCTCGGCGCCTCGCCGGGCGCCGGCTTCCGTTTCTCCGCCTGGTCCGGCGACTGCGCGGGCGCCGATCCCCTCACCCTGGTGCTGCTCTCCGCCGCCCGCCGCTGCACGGCCGCCTTCGTGCCCATCTTCCCGCTCGCGGTCGCGATCTCTGGCCCGGGCAGGGTCACGAGCAGGCCGGGAGGCATCGACTGCGGCGCGGACTGCTCCGAGACGTACGTGACCGGCACTTCGGTAACCCTTACCGCGGCGCCCGCAGCGGGCTCCGTCTTCTCGGGCTGGTCCGGCGACTGCGCGGGCACGGAGGCGTCGACCAGCGTCGTCCTCGACGCCGCCAGGCTCTGCACCGCCACCTTCGGCCCCCGGCCGCTGGTCATCTACGCCGGGCACGGCTATTCCTTGAACGTCGAGGTCGTCGACTTCGACACCATGCAGGTCATCGACACCATCACCGGCGCCGGCGGGTACCGGATGGTGCTGAGCAAGGACGGCAAGAAGCTCTACAGCACCGCCGGCAACGCCAACGTCTACGTCAGCGACACCGAGACGCGGACGCTCATCACCTCGTTCAATCCGGGGACGCAGCTCGGCCTCGCCTCCCCCTCCGAACTGGAGGCCATCGCGCTCTCGCCCGACGGCACCCGCCTCTACGTCTTCGACGAGCAGGGGAGCGGGACGTTCTACGCGATCGACACCGCGACCGACACCGCCATCCTGGGCGTCGCCCAGCCCACGCTCAGCGAACCGGAGAACGCGGCGGTCAGCCCCGACGGCGCGTTCGTCTACGTGGTCGACAACATCGACGCGGTCAAGATCAATGCGACCACCGGCAGCATCCTGGGCAGGGTCTCGGTCGGCTCCGACGCCCACGGCTTGACCATCAGCGCCGACGGGACCCGGATCTACGCGAACGCCGACTCCAACACGGGCATCGACGTGATCGACACGTCGACCATGACCGCCTCGACAACGGTGCCGGCCGGTTGCGGCTCCCGCTGCGGCTACTTCCTCCACACCAGCCCGGACGGCGCGCGCGTCTACGGCGTCAACGAAGGCACGCTGCTCACGGTCATCAGCGCCTCCGACAGCACGGGCCAGGACATCACCCTTTCCCTCTCCGACGCGCGCGGGGTGGCCACCACGCCCGATTCGTCCACGCTCATCGTCGCCGGCTTCGGGCTCGTCAAGATCGACGCGGCGTCGCTGGAGGAGACCGACTCGCTCAACACCGGCTTCTATCAGGGGCTGGCCATCGGCTACGCGCCGGTCGCGAGCACCCGCACCCGCCGGATGGGCGGCCGGCCCACCGCCCGATAGAGGGACGGGAGGCAGCGCGCGGCTGGCCACCGGGCGTCTCCTCGTCCTCCTGGCTTTCGTGCCTGGGATGGGGCTTGGCGAGCGCACGCCCTGACTTCGTCTGCCACGAGCGGCGGATCCCCGATGCCGCGCCACCCGCATCAGGCGCCGGGCTCGGTGCGCAGCGCGTGGTCGACCAGATCGCCGCGCGCGTCCAGCTCGGCGGTGCGCGCCGCCAGCCGGGCGTCGCGCGTGGCCCCTGCCTCGCGCGCCACGGCGATGCCCTTGTCCAGCACCGCCGAGACCGCCACCCGCAGCGGCGTGGCGGTGAAGAAGCGCTTGCCGAACCTGCGCAGCGCTCGCTTGTCGATGCGGAAACCCAGGCCCGGCGCGCGCGGCAGCTCCAACTCGCCGCGCGCGTGCGTCCACGGCGCATCCAGGATGCCGTCGCGGACCTCGGGGATCCAGCCCGGCGGCTCGAGCGGATACTCGAGCAGCGTGTCGGCGCGGAACGGCGAGGCGCCCTGGAGCTGCAAGTTGACCGCGAAGCCGATGCCGTTGGTCCAGGTGTGCGGCGTGTAGCGCGCGCCGGCCGCCTTCACGAGCTGAACGATCTGCCAGGTCTCGGCGACTCCACCACAGAACGTGGCGTCAGGCTGGTAGAGATCGTAGCAGCCCTTCTCGATCATGGCGCGGAACTCGGGCAGGCCCTGGCTGTTCAGCTCGCCGCCGGCCAGATCGATCGAGGGCAGCGACGCGCGCAGCCGCGCGAGCCCCGCGTGATCGTCCATCGGAAGCGGCTCCTCGACCCACGAGTACCCCAGCTCCTCGGCGCGGCGGCAGAACGCCAGCGCGCGCTCGAAGTCCCAGCGCGGGGCGTCGGCCACCACCGCGACGCGCCAGCCCTGGTTGGCGTCGACGCCGAGCACGGCCTTCTCGCCGACCGCGCTCCGCACGCCTTCGATGAGCGCCACGTCTTCCGCCAGCGTGGGCGCGTGGACGCGCAGCTTCACCGCGGAGAAGCCCTCGGCCAGCCTCTGCTCCACGTCGCGCGCGCGCTCGGCCGCCGGCCGCAGCTCGCCGGTCGAGGCGTAGAGCCGCACCGCCCCCGGCGCTCCGCCGAGCAATTCCCAGACGGGCTTGCCTCGCGCCTTGCCGACGATGTCCCAGCAGGCGGGCTCGATCCATCCCGAGCGCACGCCCAGGTAGCCCATCTCGCGGATGCGCTGCCGCACCGAGGCGATGTCGTCGGCGCGCTCGCCCAACAGATACGGCCCGAGCAGCGAGCCCAGCCCCTGCCGCTCGCGCGCGATGGCCGCGCCGGCCGCCCACCCCTCGATGCCGGAGGCGGTGACGAGGCGGATGAGCGTGAAGCGGTTCTCGGTCTGCGGGAAACCGGGGATCCAACTGGGGCGAAAAGTCGCGCGCGTGGGGATGGCGACATGCCAGAGATCGATCCGCGATATCTTCATCTCGGGGCCCCGATGCAGGACGGCTTCTCCATCCTCTCACGCCGCCGCCTGCTGCGCGGCTCGCTCGCGGCCGGCGGCTTTCTCTTCATGGGCGGCCTCGGGCTCTGGGCGCTGCGCGGCCGCGCCTCGCGTGTCGAGGGATTGCGCAGCCTGACCGACCACGAGCACCGCACGCTCTCGGCGCTGGCGCGCGCGCTCTTCCCCTCCGGCGGCGCCTTCGCATTCGGCTCCGAACAGGCCGGGCTGGAGCGCGCCTTCGACGGCTTCCTCGCCGACGAGCCGGAGTGGAACCGCGCCGATCTGAAGCGCGCGCTCTTCCTGCTCGAATACGGCCCGGTCATATTCGAGGCGCGGCCGCGCACGTTCTCCAACCTCTCCGAGGCAGAGCGCCTGGCCCACTTCCAGCGCTGGTCCGAGTCGCGCACGCTCATCCGCCGCCAGGTGGCGCTCGCCTTCCGCAAGTTCCTCAGCCTGGTCTTCTACGACCAGCCCGCGGCCTGGCCGGGCATCGGGTACCCCGGGCCGCTCACGCTGGCGGGCAGATGAAGGGCGAGATCGCCGATCTCTCGCGCCGCGCTCCGCCCGCCGACACCACCGTCGACATCCTGGTCATCGGTTCGGGCTGCGGCGGGGCCACCGCCGCCTGGGACCTGGCGCGCGCCGGCCGCGAGGTGCTGGTGCTCGAGGAGGGCGGCGACCGCACCGGCCTCGATCTCACGCAGCGCGATTCGATCGAATACGACGACCTGTACATGGACCGCGCCGGGCGGGCCACCGAGGACCTGGCGATCACGATCTTGCAAGGGCGGGCGCTGGGCGGGGGCGGCGTCATCAACTGCTCGGACGTGGTGCCCATCCACGATCCGGTGCTGCGCGTCTGGCAGCGCCGCTTCGGGCTCACCGGCTTCTCGCCGGAGGCGCTGGCGCCGTACACGAAGCGCGCGCTGGAGGACCTGCACGCCAACGAGCCGCGCGAGGACCAGCTCAACCGCAACAACCTCTTGCTTCGCGACGGCGCGCGCCACCTGGGCTGGCGCGGCGAGGTGATGAAGCACAACCGCGTCGGCTGCTCGGGCCTGGGCACCTGCATGATCGGCTGCCCCGCCGACGCCAAGATGGGCCCGCGCTTCGTCGCCATCCCGGGCGCGCTCAAGGCCGGCGCGCGCTTCTGGCTGCGGGCGCGCGCGGTGCGCATCGAGGATGCCTCGGCCGAGCTGAAGACGGTGCGCGTGCGCCGCCTCGATCCGACCGGCCACCGCGAGGTCGATGGATTCACCGTGCGCGCCAGGCGCGTGATCCTGGCCGCCAACGCCATCGCCAGCGCGCAGCTCCTCATCCGCTCCGGCATCGGCAACGAGCACGTCGGCCGCCACCTCTCGCTCCAGCCGCAGCTCCCCGTCACCGCCATCTTCGACGAGGAAGTGCGCTTCTTCCGCGGCATCCCGCAGGCGTACGCGGTGACGCAGTTCGAGGACCTCGATCACGCCCAGCACGGCTTCTGGGGGTTCCGCGTCGAGGCCATCAGCGGCACGCCGGGCATCGTCGCCTCGCTGCTCCCGCGGCTGGGCCACGAGGGGAAGGAGCTGATGCGCCTCTACCCGCGCATGGCCTCGGTGCTGTGCCTTCTGCCCGACGAGCCGAAGGGCGAGGTGCGCGTCGAGCGTTCGGGGCGGCTGCGCGTGCGCTACGCGCTCGACGAGGAGCAGAAGGCGCGCTTCCGCGTGGCGGCCAAGGCGGCGGCGCGGCTCTTCTTCGCCGCCGGCGCGCGCGAGGTGATGGTGCCCTGCGTGCCGCTCATCGCGCTGCGCTCGCCCGACGATCTGCCGCTCATCGACGCCATGTCGCTCGAACCCTGCACCGCGCCGCTGGTCAGCGCGCACCAGCAGGGCGCGGTGCGCTTCTCGACCTCGGCTCGCGACGGCGGCGCCGATCCCTCGGGCCAGGTGTGGGGCACGCGGGGCATCCACGTGCTCGACTCGTCCGGCTTCCCCACCAGCGCCTCGAGCCACACCATGGCGCCCATCATCGCCGTCTCGCATTTCCTCGCGGCTCAGATCAGCTGAACCGCCGGACCCGAGGAGGCAGACATGCCCGACGCACCCGCGTTCACCAACGAAGCGCTCCGCATCCTGCGCGATCCGACGATGTTCTCGTGGACCGCCATCCCGCTCTTCGGGATCGTCGTCTACGTCTACGCCGTCGAGATCGAGAAGCGGAACTGGAGCACGACGCTGGCTGGCCTGGCCTTCTGGTCGGTGGACTGGATCAACGAGGTGGTGAACACGCTGGTGCTCCGCTTCAGCGGCAAGGCCGCCATCTGGACCACCACCGGCCACACCAGCTTCCAGATCCTGCCGGGGCTCACGCTCGAGATCGCCTTCCTCTTCGCCATCGCCGGCATCATCTTCACCAAGCAGTTCCCCAAGGACCCCAAGCTGCGCGTGCTCGGCATCCCCAACCGCTGGCTCCTGGTCGTCGGTTATTCCTGCTTCTCGGTCTTCGTCGAGCTTCTCCTGCACCGGACCGGATCGTTCCACTGGTACTGGCCGTGGTGGAACGAGCACAACCCGTGGCTCATCGTCGTATTCGGCTACGGCACGTTCTACGCGGCGGCGGCCTGGGTGCACGACCTGCCCACGCTGGGGGCCAAGCTGCGCGTCACCGGGGCGCTCGCGGGCACGGCGGTAGCCGCCATCGTCGTCTTCGGCCCGGTGCTGGGCTGGCTATGATCAGAACTGGATCGTGGCGCGCGCCTCGGCCGGGCGGCCGGCGTAGAACTCGCGCCACAGGCGCAGGTAGCCCGCGCGCAGATCGTCGGGCGTCATCCGCGCCGGCCGGAAGACGGGGTTGGCGTCGTTGTAGCGGCCCCAGTCGCGGTGGAGGATGCGGCCTTCGGCGAGCAGCCGGTGCCAGGCGGGCGTGCCCGGGTACGGGGTGAAGATGGCGAACTCGGCCTTGCGGATCTTCGCGCGCGACGCGAACTCGAGCACTCGGTCGACGGTGCCGGCATCGTCGTCGTCCAGCCCGAGCAGGAACGAGGTGTACGGCTCGATGCCGGCGTCGTGGCACTTGGCGATCGCGTCGTAGGCGCGGCCCAGCGCCTTCGTGTCGCGCCCGGTGAAGGCGCGCATGGTGATCGGATCGAAGCCGCCCACCAGATAGAACATGGTCACGCCCGCGGCGCGCGCCCGCGCCAGGAGCGAGGCCGACGCCTGCAGCACCATGGGCATCGAGATGCCGCTGTAGCTGATGCGCGCCACTCCCGGCCGCGCGGCCATGGCGTCGAAGAGCGCGCCCAGGCGCCGGGCCGGGCCGCCGGGGAACCAGCTCGTGTCCTCGGTGAGGCAAGCGAGCTTGCCGGCGCGACCGAGCTGCTCGAGTTGGCCGAGCACGTGCTCGAGCGGGAAGTCGCGCATCCGCCGGGTCATCGAAACGGGGAGCGCGCAGGCCTGGCATTGCAGCGGGCAGCCGCGCGAGGTCTGCACCGGGTAGTCGTCGGGTCGGAAGGCGCCGCGCTCCGCCTCGATGTACGTCGACACGCGCGGCAGCGGCAGCTTCGCGACGTCGACCTCCTCGTCGCAGACGTAACGCGGCCGCAGCGCGCCGGCCTCGAAGTCGCCGAGCAGCCGCGGCCAGGCCGGCTCCCCCTCGCCGATGACCACGGCGTCGAAGAAGGGCGCGGCCTCCTCCGGCATCAGCGAGGGGAAGATGCCGCCCGCGACCACCGGCTTCCCCTGCGCGCGGAAGGAGCGGGCCAGATCGAAGGCGCGGGTGGCGGCCGGGGTGAAGAAGGAGAGCGCCACCAGGTCGGCGTCGGTGGGTCCGTCGGCGGGCGCGAGACGGTCGTCGCGGAACTCGATCTCCCAGCCGGGCGGCGTCACCGCGGCCAGCGCGGCGATGCCCAAGGACGGCGAGCCCAGGTACTCGTTCATCGGCACCAGCGCGCGCAGCTCGGGGTTCGAATCGGCGTGGCGCTGGAAGCGCGGATAGACGAAGAGCGCCTTCACGGCGCGCTCCGCAGGGCTGCGTCGATGGCCTCGATCGGCTCGATCTCTTCCAACAGCGGGGCCGCGCGGCGCCGCGCCATCTCCACCCAGTGGGCGGCGAGCGCGCGCGCCCCGGCCGTGTCCTCGGCGGCGGCGCGCCGGACCGCGGCGTCGGCAGCCTCGGAGAGCACCGCCAGACGGCCGAGGCGATGGAGCTGCCGCTGCTGCGCCATCAGGCGGACGCCGAAACGATCCCGCAAATGCGCGCGCAGCGCCGCGATCGAAGCGGCCAGCGCGTCGGCCGCCGGCGCGTCGAGCGGGGCGCGCACCGGAGGCGAGGCGGCCGCGAATCCGCCGTGCGCCGCCAGCAGCACGTCGTTGGCGCCCTCGAAGATGCGGGTGATGCGCGCGTCGCGGAGCAGCAGAGCCACCCCGGTGTCCTCGATGAACCCGGCGCCGCCGTGGAGCTGCACCGCCAGGTCGCAGATCTCCCAGTCGCCCTCGCTGCAGAAGACCTTGGCGGCGATGGAGCGCATCGCCAGCTCCTCGGGCCGCCCTTCCAGCTCGCAGGTGGCGCGCACCAGCGCCTCCATGGCGAAAGCGATGGCCGCGGCGTCGGCGAGCTGCGCGCGCACCACCTCGAACGCGGCGAGCGGCCGGCCGAACTGCCGCCGCGTGGCGACGTGGGCCGACGTCAGCTCGAGCGCCGCCCGCGCCGCGCCGACGCACCCGGCGGACATCGCGGTGCGCCCCCAGGCCAGGACGTGCGCCGCGTGATCCATGCCCCGCCCCGGCGTGCCCAAGACGCGCCCGAGCGGCACCCGCGCATCGTCCATCTGCAGGCCGGTGGTGGACGAGCCGCGCAGGCCCAGCTTCTCCTCCTCGCCGGCGGTCGACACGCCGGGGTCGCTCCGCCGCAAGACGATGAGGCTGTGCCCGCGCCGCGCCCCGCCCAGCCCGGGGGTCGAGGCCAGCACGGTGAACACCGAGGCGAGGGCGCCGTTGGTGACGTAGATCTTGCTGCCCTCGACGCGGAGCCCGCCCGGCGGCTCCTCGACTGCCGTGGTGCGGATGGCGGACAGATCGCTGCCCGCGCCCGCCTCGGTGGCGGCGAAGGCGGCGATGGCGCGCCCCGCGGCCAGCTCTGGGAGCAGCGCGCCTTTCAGCTCCTCGGCGCCGAACGCGACCAGCCCGCGCGTGCCCAGGCCGAGCTGGAGCCCCACCGTCGTGGCCACCGAGCGATCGAAGCGCGCCAGCGTCGCCACCGCGGCGCACACGCCCTGCATGCTCAGCCCCGAGCCGCCGTACGCCTCGGGGATGGAGAGGCCGAAGAGGCCCATCTCGGCCAGCGCGGAGAGGACGGCGGTGGGGATGCGCCGCTCGCGATCGATGCGCAGCGGCCGGATCTCCGCCCTGGCGAGGCGCTCGATGCCCGCCGCCAGCGAGGCGAGCAGCTCCGATTCCTCTGCCGTGCGCCCCAGCGTGGCGAGGGCGGAGGTCATCAGGCTCCCCGGGCCGCGAGGTGCCGGCGCGCCATGGCCACCGCCTCGCCCACGGTGGTGATGCCCATCGCCTCCTCGATGGGCACGTCCAGATCCATCTGTTCGGCCAGCATGGAGAGCAGCTCCATCGAGCAGACCGAGTCCAGGCCCAGGTCCTCGCGCAGCCGGTGCTGCATCTGGATCTCCGCCGGCCGCACGGGCGTGAGCTGCGCGATCATGTGGACGATGCGTTCCTCGATGGGGAGCGTGGTCATGGCTCGGCCGCCTGGGTGAAGGGGCGTTCGGGGATGAGGCGCATCCGGCGGGCCCAGCCGTCGGCTGCGTCGAGCGTTTCCGTGAGAGGCCGCCAGCGCATGCCCAGCGCGCGCGCCGCGAGGCCGGCGTCGAGCGGCACGCCGTGGATGACGAGGTCGACGATCTCGCGCGATAGCGAGGGGCGGCGGCCACCGGCTTCGGCGCGCGCCTCCTCGGCGTCGGCCAGCGATACGGCCTCGGCGTCCTCGAGCGGGCGCGACGGCGGCGCCACGCCATACCGTCGCGCCAGCGCCACGAGCAGTTCGTGCAACCGGAGATTGCCGGCAGCCAGCAAGACGCGCCGGGGCGGCGAGGCGTGCTCCGCCAGGCGCAAGAGCGCCGTCGCCACGTCGCGCACGTCGACGGGATTGATGACGCCGTCGGGGTGCGGCGGATCGAGCCCGCGCGCCAACGCCACCAACACCGCCGAGGTGCCGAGCCGAAGATCGTGCGGCCCCAGGCAGGCCCCGGGGCAGGCGACGATGACCTCGATCCGATCCTCGGCCAGCGCCAGCGACTCCATCGCCCACTTCAGATCGTGATAGACGCCCAGCCCCGGCGCCGCGGCGAAGACGTCGCGCTCGTCCGAGGGCCGGCCCGGGGCCGGCGCCACCGTGGCTGTGCTGGAGACGTAGATGAGCCGGCGCACGCCGGCGCCCGCCGCAGCGTCCAGCACGTTGCCGAGCTGCGCCAGGCCGGTCTGCATCGTGCGTTGGCGATCGCGCGACAGGCGCGGGTAGTGGCCGGCCGCGTGGAACACCGTCGCGCAACCGGTCATGGCCGCGGCCAGTTCCTCGGGGATGTCGAGATCGGCCGGCACCAGCGCGGCGCGCCGCTGCCTCAGCGCCAGCACGTTGCTCCGCCTGCGCCGCCCGCAGCGCGGCGCCTCGCCCGCCGCGATCAGCGCGTCGACCAGGTTGAGGCCGAGAAAGCCTCCGGCGCCGAGGACCAGCGCGCTCACGGCGGCCTCCCGAACAGCTCGGCGCAGGCGCGTCGGCGCAGCTTGCCGCTGGTGGTGCGCGGCAAAGCTCCCGGGCCCACCAGGTGGACCCGCTCCGGCCGCACGCCCAGCTCCTCGAGCAGGCGCCCGCGGATGACGCGCGCCGCGTCGGCTCCCTGCGCATGCCGGCGCAGCTCGGCGACGACGACCAGGTCCTCGCTCCCGGTGGAATCGTTGGGCACCGAAAACGCGGCCACGCCGCTGGGAGGCGAGTCGACCGCGGCGGCCACCACGCGCTCGATGTCGTAGGCGTGGAACTTCTGCCCGTTCTTGATCACCAGATCCTTCTCGCGCCCGGTGACGTAGAGCTGGCCGTCGCGCAGGACGCCCAGGTCGCCGGTGTAGAGCCAGCCGTCGCGCAGCGCCTGTGCGGTGGCCTCCGGGTCGCGGAAGTAGCCGCTCATGAGGCTCTTGCCGCGAACGGCGATCTCGCCCGCCTCGCCACGGATCGACACCTCCACGCCGGGCAGCGGCGCCCCCACCGAAGGCACGGCGCGGCCCTGCCAGGCCAGATCGGGCACGCACGCGCCCGGCGCGCTGAACGAAACGCCGAGGGTGTTCTCGGCCAGGCCGTAGACGGGAAGCACGGTCCCGGGCCGCAAGGCGTAGCGGGCCTGAAAGCCGTCGAGCGTCGCGCGGTGGACGGGCTCGGAACCGTTGAGCGCGCAGCGCAGCGCCGACAGATCGATGCCCTCCGGCGTTCCGGCCCGCCGCAGCGCCAGCTCGTAGCCGAAGTTGGGCGCGACAGTGACGGTGGCGCGGGTGAGCGAGAGCAGCTCCAGCCAGCGTCGGGGCCGGAGCAGGAACTCGCCCGGCGTCATCACGTGGACCGGGAAGCGGAAGAGGAGCGAGCAGAGCAGGACGCCGACCAGCCCCATGTCGTGGAAGAGCGGAAGCCAGGAGACGCCGACGTCGCGTTCGCAGAAGCCGAGCACCGCGCCCATCGAGCGCGCGCTGGCCAGGGCGGCGCGGTGGCTGATGACGGCGCCGCGCGGTCGCCCGGTGCTGCCGGAGGTGAACTGGATGAAGGCGGCGTCTTCGGCGTCGGCTGCGACCGGCTCGACGGGCGCCTCCGCGGGCGCCGTCACCAGCGGCGCATCGAAGCGGGGAACGAGGCCGGGCGGGGCGGCGACGGCGGCGACATCGGCCGCCCGCACCAGCCCGGTCAGCGCGGCGTGATTGCGCTCGCCGGCCGCGGCCACCACCGGGAACGCCAGAGGCACCGGGGTGGCGCCGAGGAGCTGCGCGCCGAAGAAGGCGCCGACGAACTCCGGGCCATTGGGCTGGACGACGGCCACGCGCCCGCCGGCGGCGACGCCCGCGGCCCGTAGCGCCGCCGCCCAACGGCGCGCCAGGTCCCACGCCTCGGCGAAACCGAGCGGGCGCGCGACCCTCCCCTGGTGGAACGTGAGCCAGGAGGCGGGCGACCCGGCGGCGGAGGCCAGCGCGCCCGCGACGGTGGAGATCGGCGACAAGATCCCGGAAGGCCCAGCACGCCGCGTGCCACGGGGGCGGATTCCCGATGTGCGGTCGACCGCATCGTCCACGCCGCGGTTGTCGCCAGAACCGGTGGCGCTCCTCTCGCGGAGCGCGCATTTCCAGCGCGGCGGGGGACCTGGACGCGAAAAAATTGCGGCCCGCGAGCCCCGGGCGCTCGCGGCGGACGTCGTGCGGCGATCGAGGTACACGAGTTGCACGCGCCGTGCCCATCGCCCGCAACCGGAGGCCCCGCGATGGAAGCAACCCCGAAGGTGCTCGACTGCTACCGCCTCCCCTGGAGCCTGAACGACAACATCCTCGCCTGGCTCGAGCCCACCAAGCGCTGCAACCTCTACTGCCAGGGCTGCTACTCGAGGAACGAGAAGAACAGCGACAAGACGCTGGCGCAGATCCGCTCCGACCTCGACGTCTTCGCGAAGAACCGGCGCGTCGACTCCGTCTCCATCACCGGCGGCGACCCGCTGGTGCACCCGGAGATCGTCGAGATCGTCCGCATCATCCGCGCCGAATACGGGCTCAAGCCGGTGATCAACACCAACGGCCTCGCGCTCACCGACGAGCTGATCCGCGATCTGAAGAAGGCGGGCGTCTTCGGGTTCACGCTCCACGTCGATTCCAGCCAGACGCGCCCGGGCTGGAAGGGCGCGGACGAGCCGGCGCTGAACGAGCTGCGGCTGGATTTCGCCGAGCGCATCGCGCGCGTTGGCGACCTGACGGTGAACTTCAACTCCACGGTGTTCCCGCACACGCTCGAGCACGTGCCGGCGATGATCGAATGGGCCGGGCGCCACATCGACATCGTCCACAACATGGTCTTCATCCTCTTTCGCACCATGCGCTCGCGGCACTTCGACTACTTCGCCAACGGCAAGCAGGTGGCGGCGACCGACGACCTGGTCTACCTCGACGAGGACAAGAACCCCGAGCCGCTCATGGCCCAGGACGTGATCGCGAAGATCCGCGAGGCCGATCCCGCCTACCAGCCCTCGGCGTTCCTCGGCGGCACGCGCGATCCGCAGAGCTTCAAGTGGCTCATCGCCGGGCGCATCGGGGATGGGCGCGGCATCCACGGCTACGTGGGCCCGCGCTTCATGGAGCTGGTGCAGGCGGGGCATCACCTCTTCGCCGGCAGCTACCTCGCGTATTCGCCTCCCGCCTCGCTGGGGCTGGGGCTGCCGCTGATGCTCGCGGGCTGGACCATCGACGGAGGGCTGCGCCGGAGCGCGCGACGATTCGCCGGCAACGTCCTCGATTCCCCCGGCCGGCTGCTCCGCCGGCAGTACTTCCAGGCCATCACCATCATCCAGCCGGTGGACATGATGGAGGACGGCGAACCCAACATGTGCGACGGCTGCCCTGACATGACGGTACACGAGGGGAAGCTGGTCTGGTCGTGCCGGCTCGACGAGATCAAGCAGTACGGCTGCTACCTGACGCCGGTGCCGCGGGCGCGCGGCCAGGCTTGATCGATCCGCGCCGGCGGCGCACGTCGACTTCCGCGCGCTGCCGGCAGTACGCTGCGCCGACTTGTCGACTCCCTCCACGGTCATCGAGGCGCGCGGGCTGACCAAGCGCTACGGGCGCCGCCGCGGGATCGAAGCCGTCTCCTTCTCCGTGCGCGCCGGCGAGATCTTCGGCTTCCTCGGCCCCAATGGCGCCGGCAAGACCACCACCATCCGGCTCATGCTCGGCCTCCTCCGGCCGACGGGCGGCGCCGTCTCCGTCTTCGGGGTCCCGCCCGGCCCGGCGGTGATGGCGCGCATCGGTTACGTTCCCGGCGACCTGGGCCTCTACCTGGAGATGACGGGCGCGGCGCTGCTCGACCACCTCGCCGGCCTGCAGCGCGGGCCTCCGCGGCTGCGCGGCGATCTCTGCGCGCGCTTCGAGTTGTCCGCGCCCGATCTGGCCATCGCCGTGCGCGCCTGTTCGCGTGGCATGAAGCAGAAGATCGCGCTGGTGCAGGCCTTCCAGCACGACCCGGACCTGCTCGTGCTCGACGAGCCGACGGAGGGGCTGGACCCGCTCATGCGCGAGCGGCTCTACGATCTGATCCAGAGCACGGCGGAGCAGGGGAAGACCGTGTTCCTCAGCTCGCACGTGCTGCCGGAGGTGGACCGCGTCTGCGGGCGCGTCGCCATGGTGCGCGAAGGGCGGCTCATCGTCGAGGAGACGGTGGCGTCGCTGCGCGCGCGAACCTTGCGCAAGCTGGAAGCGGTCATGGGCGCGCCGGTGGATCTCGCTTCCCTGCGCGTCGAGGGCGTGGTCGAGGCGCGCGCCGACGGCTCGCGCGTGACGCTCCTGGTCCGCGGTTCGCCGGTCCCTGCGCTGCAGGCGCTCCTCCGCCAACCGCTCGAGGACCTGGTCTGCGAGCGGGCGCGCCTGGAGGAGATCTTCCTCGAGCACTATCGGCCGGAGCCGGGCCGATGAAGCCCAGCCTCGTCCTGCAGCCTCTGTGGGGCGCGCGCTGGACCCTGGCCGCGCTCGCGGCCGGGCTGACCGCGCTCATGCTGGCCGCCACTGCAAGCTACTCCTCGTTCGGCGGCGCGGAGATGCTCGCGCAGTTCATCAGCCGCATGCCGCGCGGCATCCACACCCTTGCCGGCGGCGAGAACCTGCTCACCGCCGCGGGCTACTTCAGCATGATGTTCGTCCACCCGTTGGCGCTCATCTTCAAGGGCGGCGCCGCGATCGCGCTCGTCACCCGGCTGGCGCAGGACGTGGAGACCCATGCGGCAGATCTCTTGCTCTCCCGTCCCGTCACGCGCGTGGAGCTGGCGCTGGCGCGCTATCTGGCGGCGCTCGCCGGCCTGACCACGGTGATCGGCTGCGGCGCCCTGGCGTTTCTCATCGGCCGCTCCCGCATGCCGGCCGTGCAGGAGCTGGCGGCGATGCACGTGCTCGCGGCCTTCGGCTACGACTTGCTCCTCTGGACGGCCATCGCCTCGGCGGGCTTTTTCGCCACCTGCCTCGCCTCCGCGCGGGGCCGGGCCGTGAGCTGGGCGGTGGGATTCGCCGCGCTTTCCTATCTGCTAAACGTGGTCGGGCAGCTCTGGGCCCCGATGGAGCCGGCGCGCAGGGCATCGGTCTTCTATTACTTCAGACCCGCGACGGCGCTGGCCGGCTCGTCGCCTCCCGCGGCGCACCTCGCGCTTCTCGCCGGCGTGGCGGCCGCGGGCCTGGTGCTGGGCCTGCTCGCGTTCCGCCGGCGGGACATCGCGTAGCTCGATATCATCGGCGGCGTTCTGAAGAGCAGCAGAGCGCCGCCGCGCCGTGCCGGGGACGAATCGCTCAAGTCGCTGGAGGAGGCCTCCCGGCGCGGCGCGCTGCGGCTTGACATTGCGTACGGGCGAGGCGCATCGGGACGGAGACCCGGCAGCGCAAGCCCGCTGCCGAGGGGGAGGATGCTCGCCATGACACGAAACTCGGCAGTCGCGGTCGCGATCGCGTTACTGCTTTGCGGAGATTCGAAACCGGTGCGGGGGGAGGAGGGCCGAGACGACGAGGGGGGGCTGTTCGGGACCTACGCCTTCACGACCATTCGGCATTGCGTGAACATCAACCCGCTGCAAACCAACCCCCAAGGCGGCTTCGAGGACCGCAACCCCTTAGGCCTGCAGGACCTGTCATTCCTCCCGGCTCCGCTCGATGCCGACGGAGACAATGCCACATCCCGCTTCCACCTCAGCTCCGCGATCAACGGCAACATAACGTTCGAGAGGAATGGCCACTTTCACGGGGTGAACCAAGGGAGTTCGATCAACCTCCAAACGCTCCCGACCACCACGCTCCCACGCACACCCCAGTCGGACGTAGTGGCGAACTTCACCGGCACCTACCAGGTCAGTGCGGACGGATTCATCGGGCTTGTATTTGACCCGGTCATCTTCTGGTACATCTCCGGCCCTCGCACGGCGACGTGCGGCGAATCCAACAAGTGCGGCAGGGCCACTGGCATCACAAGAACACTCCGGATCGTCTCCGACTGGCTGCTTCTGACCTGGTCCGGTGTAAAGACTGTCGAGAACGTGTTCTTCGTCGGCGTCCCGTTCAACCCGGCCTCCCGGGTGTGTCACGTGAGCGGCACCTACCATCGCCTCTCGAGCAGACACGGGGACTGGGACTGACGCCAGGGCGTCGGCTCCTTGTCGGCCGAGTCGGCGGGATTGAGCCTCACTCCGGACGGCAGTGCTTGGGCCCGTCGCAGAGCGTGGGCCAGTGATTGTCGTTGCAGTCGCTGCCCTTGCAGCGGCAGCCGGTCACGATGCTGCCCCACTCGAAGTGCCACATCTCGTAGTTGAGCCGGACCGCGCCTACGGCGGCGTTGGTGAGCGCGCCGAGTCTTCGGCGTCGGAGCGATGGCAGTTCTTGACGAAGGCGACGTGCCCGCGCGGCCAGGTCGAGGAGGCCGCGATGTGCTTGTCGAGCCGCTGCAGGCCCGCGACGATGGGCGCGGTGGCGCGCACGCTGGCCGCGCTCTTGACCGACTTCATCGACGGCAGCCGCCGCAGCAGCGGCGACCCGGCCGGGATGCTGCCGGCGAGAGACCGCCGGGGAATCGGCAGGTCGACGATACGCCCTTGCCCCAGCGCTTGAGAACGAGCTTGCAGTGCGCGCGGCAGAAGACCTTGCACGAGGCGATGTCGCGGCAGAACCGCCCGGGCGTTTGCATCGTCCGCGCTGGGGTCGCGGTTGGCGGCGCGCCCGCGGCGAGGAATGCGAAGAGGAATGGAATGGGCCTCATCACGAGAAACAATTGACGGGCGCAGTCCATGCGACCAGGGAGATTTCGCGGGCGCCGGCCTGCAAATCGTGCGCGGCCGCGATGCGCTCGCGTGCCGTTCGCCGCGCGGGGCCGGGTCTGGCTCCCCGCATGCACGCCCGATCCGATGCGCTCGTCCCCGAG
>Ga0247727_10010248_pt1 | contig 16662 bp, 18 predicted proteins | sample WisWelCaveWW1625_FD_202498 | JGI IMG/M metagenome (GOLD analysis project Ga0247727, IMG submission 202498) | Biofilm microbial communities from Wishing Well Cave, Virginia, United States - WW16-25 | ecosystem: Environmental > Aquatic > Deep subsurface > Groundwater > Cave microbial mat | place... | reverse complement strand
AGAACCTATCTATAAACCTCCACCTATTGGAGAATAGGGGGGTGGAGGAAAATGCCGGATGAGCGTCGTTGAACAAACACAATACGCCGATGTGGCGAGTTGGGAGTTGTCGGATAGCCTGTGGGCGCGGATCGAACTGTTGTTGCCCAAGGTCAAATCGCGGTATCGCGGACGGGGGAAGAACCGCAAGCATGTGGGTGGGCGACCGCCAGCGGAGCGGCGGCAGGTGATGAGGGGCATCTTGTATGTCCTGCGCACTGGCTGTCAGTGGAACGCCTTGCCCAAGGCAACGTACGGGTCGGGGAAGACCGCCCATAAGTACTTTCAGCGGTGGACGCGGGCCGGGGTGTTTCGCCGGATGTGGCAAGCGGGTCTGATTGAGTATGATGAGGTGAAAGGCATCGCCTGGAAGTGGCAAGCGGCTGATGGGGCGATGACCAAGGCCCCGTTGGGAGGCCCAAAAACCGGGCCGAATCCGACGGCTCGGAGCAAAAGCGGGACGAAGCGCAGTTTGCTGGTTGATGAACGCGGCGTGCCCTTGGGGTTGGTGGTCAGTGGAGCGAACACGCCCGATGGTCAGTTGTTGGCAACGACCTTGACCAGCGGGCCGGTGGAACGCCCAGACCCGACCGAGACCCAGCAGCACTTGTGCTTGGACAAGGCTTATAGTGATGCGCCTAGCGCCGAAATTGCCGAAGCGCAAGGTTATGTGCTTCATGTCCCGGACAAGGCTAATGCTAAAAAAAACGCAAACGCCAGCCGGGGCGGCGCAAAGCGCGGCGCTGGATCGTGGAAGTCGCCCATGCCTGGATAAACCGCTTCCGCCGGTTGCTCGTGCGCTGGGAAAAGAAGGCCTGCAATTATCTGTCATTGCTCTGCTTCGCCTGCACCATCATCTGTTGGCGCAAGTGTGAGGTTTAGAGATAGGTTCTAAGAGGGCAACGACAGCGGAAACTAACTGCGACAAATCGATCCACCGATCCATGTTTTAGCTCCTGTTAGCTGACAAGGGGTACGTTTGATGAGTCTAAGTTGCCCTTCAATCAATCCTTGATTGGAGGACGAATCATAACTCAGATTCCCTATCCATAGAGGCTCAAAAAAAGAGCGCCACGCGGCGCTCTGCTTCAACTTCCAACCTCCAACTCCCACCCTCTAATTCGGCCTGTGCTTCTTCGGCCGGCTCAGGATCAAAAAGTCTTCAATATCCCTCAACGCTGTCTTGTATTGCTTCATCAGATCGCGGTCACCGCCTTTGTGCCGGCGCAGGGTTTGGGCGGCGCACAGGTTACAGCCGCGCATCGCCCGATACGAATCAGTCTCGCACTCCATGCAACCGTCGAGGCGGATCATCATCAGGCAAAAAGCCAGCGATTCGGGGTGGTCTTCCGGCAGGCTCGACACCCGATCCACCAGCTTTTGCCACTCCGGGCCGCGCTGGTTGCGAAGGGTGGGGGTAACATAGAGAGGGAACATCAGTTCGTTTTTAGCGTACATTCGGCGCTCCTTTTGGGGATGGTGGGCAGTAGTATAGGCATTTGTTTGGTAAAATCAAGTCCGCCGACTGGCAATTGAAAGGTGAAATGGATGAAAGTTTTAGTGACCGGTGGCGCAGGCTTTATTGGCTCGCATACCGTGGATGCGCTGTTGGCAAAAGGCCATACGGTGCGGGTGTTGGACAACCTGACCCCGCCCGTACACACTGGGGAACAATGGCCGGGTTATTTGCCCGCTGAGGCCGAAAAACAACAGGGGGATGTCCGCGACCGGGCGGCGTGGGAGGCCGCCCTTTCCGGGGTGGAGGCCGTCATTCATCTGGCGGCCTATCAAGACTACCTGCCCGACTTCTCCAAATTTTTCCACGTCAACGCGGTGGGCACCGCCCTGCTGTTTGAGTTGATTGTCGAGAAACGGCTGCCCATTCAGAAAGTGGTGCTGGCCTCCTCTCAGGCGACCTACGGCGAAGGCCGCTACACCTGCCTCGCCGATGGGGCGGTGCACTATCCGGGCCCGCGATCCGAATCGCAACTCAGGGCGAAGCAGTGGGAGATTCGATCCCCGGAGGGTGGCCCGATGCGAATGGAACAGACGCCGGAGGAGGCGGCTATCAATCCGGCCAGCGCCTATGGCCTGAGCAAGTACGCGCAGGAAATGCTGGCCCTCAATTTGGGCCGCCGCTATAGCATCCCGACAGTGGCAATGCGCTATTCAATCGTGCAGGGCGCGCGGCAGTCGTACCGCAATGCTTATTCGGGTGCGTTGCGAATCTTTGCCATGCAGGTGCTCGACGGCCAACCCCCCTCTCTCTACGAAGACGGTGAACAGATCCGCGATTTCACTTACGTAGGCGATGTGGCCCGGGCCAATGTACTGGTGCTGGAGGATGAGCGCGCGGATTATCAAGCCTTCAACGTCGGGAGCGGGGAAGGCATCACCGTCAAAGAATTTGCCCAAGTGATGATCAAAGCCGCCGGGCGCGCCGGCCTTGCGCCGCGCGTCACCGGCGAGTATCGCTTCGGCGACACGCGCCACATTTTTTCCGATATCGGCAAACTGCGCGCCCTGGGCTGGGAACCGCGCGGCACAGTCGAACAAAACGCCCGCGAGTATCTGGCCTGGGCGACAACCCAACCCGACTTCCGCAACTACGCCAACGAAGCGCGAGCCTACATGCACAAGGTGGGCGCGGTGCGGGGTGGGGGATCATGACTCTCAATCTTCAATTCTCCAATCTCCCATGATCATCGCCCGAGCTCCCGTCCGCGTCTCCTTTGCCGGTGGCGGCACCGACCTGCCTGCGTACTTCATGGAATATGGCGGCGCCGTCGTCAGCACCACTATCAATAAATACGTTTACGTTGTCCTCACTGTGAACCCCGGCGCGGATTTGCAAATCTCGTCCTCCGACTATCACACCTTCTTCCGCCACACTGGCGGCGAGGTCTTGTTCTGGCAGGGCGACCTCAACCTGCCCAAAGCCATCCTGCACGAGTTTGGCATCGTGCGCGGGGTGTCCATGTTCCTGGCCTCCGAAGTGCCGCCGGGAACCGGCCTCGGCTCGTCGTCCACGGTAACGACGGCCTCCATCAAAGCCGTGAGCGCCGCCTGCGGCGTCAGCCTCACCAAGATGCAGTTGGCCGAAATGGCGACGCGGGTCGAAATCGAAAAATTGCAGATGCCCATCGGCTATCAGGATCAGTTTGCGGCGGCCTTCGGCGGCATCAACTGGTTTGAGTTCACCAAAGATGGCAATTACGCCGTGCCGCTCCGCATCCCGCCCGAAGCCGCCCTCAGTTTGCAAAAACGGCTGTTGTTGTTCTTCACCGGTCAGGCCCGCGACTCGACAAAAATTTTGGCCCGCCAGACCGAAAGCACCAAAAAGCAATCGCCGCAGGTGTTGGAGGCTTTGCACGGGGTGCGGGCCATGGCCGACCGCATGATGGCTTGCATTGAGGCCGGCGACTTGGAGTTGTTCGGGCGGCTGTTGCATGAAGGCTGGGAGATGAAGAAAAAATTTGCCTCGGGCGTGAGCAACGAGCGAGTGGATCATTTGTATACGACAGCCCGCAACGCGGGGGCGATGGGCGGCAAGCTGGCCGGGGCCGGGGGTGGCGGCTTTATGATGCTCTATTGCGAAGAGGGACGACAAGAGGCGGTGACTCAGGCGATGGAGTCCGAGGGCCTGCGACGGATGGATTATGCCTTCGACAACGGCGGGGCGCGGGTGTTGCTCAACACCGGCCTGCGTCTGGCGGGAGGCGGCGCATGAGTCGGCGGGGGCAATATTTGTTGTTCACGTTGCTGGTCGGCATTGATGCGGTCATGATTGCGCTGGGGTTGTTGGCCGCGCCGTTCCTCGTCGGCTGGCTGGGGCGAAGGTTTGATTTCGCCAGTCATCTGGCCGCCGTCCAATATTCACTGCCGGTCTACCTCATTATTTTCGCCGGCGTTCGTCTGTATGATCTCGAAACGGTGCTGGAGGACTCGCAAGAGTATGCCACCGTTGCCACGGGTTGCACGTATGGTGTGGTGGGCCTGATCGTTGTCAATGCCATTACCGGTGGCATTGATTTGAGCCTGACGTGGTTGTTGACGGGCTGGGCCTTCACGATGTTCACAGTGACGTTGGGCCGGTTTGGGGTGCGCCGGGTTGTGCGGGCCTTCCGCCAGCGCGGCCATTTCATCGCCCGGGCCCTCATCGTCGGCGCGGATGAGCAGGGCCGGGCGATTGCCACTCAATTCCGGTCGGTCGCCAACTCCGGAGTGAATGTGGTGGGGTTTGTGGATGATTTCCTGCCGGTTGGCACGCCGGTGCAGGATGGCCTGATCGTGCTGGGCCACCCGGGTACGCTGTCGCAAGTTGTGGCCGACTATCAGGTGGGCGAAGTCGTCGTCGTCCCCGGCTCACTAGCCTGGGAGACCTTTCAGGAGATTCTCGAGCGTTCTGCTTTTGCAGATGGCTTGAAGATTCGGCTCTCGCCCGGCTACTACGATTTGCTGGCGACGACGCCCCGCGTCGCCCATCGCAACTTCGTGCCCCTGATAGTTTTGGACAAAGCCCGGCTCTTCGGGTTTGATTTGATGACGAAGATGGCGCTGGATTACGGACTGGGCACGATCTGGCTGGTCTTCAGCCTGCCGCTCATGGCGGCGCTGGTTGTGTGGTTGAAGCTGGTCAACAAGGGGCCGATCTTTGACGAGCGGCGGGTGATTGGATTGGGCGGTCATACCTTCACTTTGAGATTATTTCGATTGGAGTATGACCGCCCACTCTATTGGCTCATCCGCGACACCGGGATGAAATACGTACCGATGTTATTTGCGGTGCTCTCCGGGCAGATGAGCCTGATTGGCCCGCGCCCGATCCGCGAAGAAGATCGCCAGCGTTATCAACGGTGGTTGCCGACGATTGCCTCGATGAAGCCGGGGATTACGGGGCCCTGGGCGGTGGTGGCCGTGGCCTCGCTCGAAGAAGAAATGCGAGCCGTCATCTTCTACATCCGCAACTGGACGATCTGGCTCGACCTGCAAATCCTCATCCAGACCGGCCTCGTCATCCTGCGCCGCCGCTGGGATCGGCTCACTCATTAATATGGTACACGGATGAACGCAGATGAACACGGATAATTTTCTGATCCATGTTCATCCGTGAAAATCTGTCTACGGCATAATGCGCGCGCTCGTGCAACGAGTCTCCAAAGGGTCTGTCGCTGTCGCCGATGACTGCGTGGCCGAGATCGGGCGCGGGCTGGTGGTGCTGTTGGGCATTGCTAAAAACGATACCCAGGAGCAGGCCGACTGGCTGGCCGAGAAGATCGCCAATCTCCGCATCTTTGAAGACGAGGCGGGCAAACTGAATCGCTCGGCGTTGGAGGTGGGCGGGAGTGCCCTGGTCGTTTCGCAGTTCACCCTCTACGGCGACGTGCAAAAGGGGCGGCGGCCCGGGTTCGAGTTGGCGGCCTCCCCGGCGGAGGCCGAGCCGCTTGTCACCTTCTTTGCCAAACGTTTGCAGTTCTACGGCCTGCCGACTCAAACCGGCGTCTTCCGCGCCCGGATGCGGGTGGAGATCCACAACGATGGGCCGGTCACCATCTGGTTGGAGAAATAAGTTAGAGTACTCTAACTCTAACTTCCGGAGCTCATCCATGCCACCAAAACTTTTCGACCTCACCGATCGCAAAGCCCTCGTCACCGGCGGCGGGCGCGGGCTAGGCCGGGCCATCGCCCTCGGCCTCGCCCAGTTCGGCGCCGATGTCGCCATCGTCAGCCGCACCCAATCGGAATTGGAAGAGACTGCCGCTGCCGTGCGACAGACGGGCCGTCAATGCCTCGTCCTCCCATCCGATGTTGCCAGGAAAGCCAACATTGACGCGGTCGTGGATCAAGTGGCGGGGCAATGGGGGCGGATTGACATTCTGGTGAACAATGCCGGGGTGGATGCGGCCCAACCGGCGATTGAATACAGCGAAGAGAATTGGGATTTTGTCCTCGACATCAACCTCAAAGGTTATTTCTTCTTCGCACAGGCGGCGGCGAAGGTGATGATGAAACAAGGGCGCGGGGCTATCGTCAACAATTCATCTATCTGCGGCGACGTGGCGATCAAAAACATTGTGGCCTACAACGCCTCGAAGGGCGGGGTGAACATGCTCACTCGTTCACTCGCGCTCGAATGGGCGCAATACAACATTCGCGTCAACGCTTTCTCGCCCGCCTACATGGAAGCCTTCATGCCCGGCGCGGCCAGCGAACACGATGAAGCAAAGGAGCGCAGTGTCCGCGACCTCACGCCGCTTGGCCGGCGCGGCAAGCCAGAGGAGTTGGTCGGGCCGGTGGTGTTCCTGGCTTCGGACGCCTCATCATATGTTACGGGCGAGGTGTTGATGGTGGACGGCGGCTGGACAGCGCGGTGATTTTTTGCCACGAATTACACGATGGACACGAATTCTAAAATCAATTCGTGAGGATTGGTGAAATTTGTGACCGAGTCTTGACGATGGAAAAGACTGACCTCTTCAACTACATGACTCAATACGGTTACGAGAAAGTCCTCCTCTTCCAGAACGAAGATGTGGGCCTCAAAGCCGTGCTGGCCATTCACAGCACGGTGCTTGGCCCGGCGGCGGGTGGTTGCCGCATGTGGACGTATGCCAGCGACCTCGATGCCATCGAAGATGCAATGCGTCTCGCGCGCGGCATGACGTACAAGTATGCGGCGGCAGGCGTCAACCTCGGCGGCGGCAAAGTGGTCGTGGTCGGCGACCCCAAACGGCGTGAGGGCCGCGAAATGTTGTTCCGTGCGCTGGGCCGCTTCATCAACTCTCTCAACGGCGAATATCTCACTGGCGAGGACGTGGGCACCACCCTCGAAGATATGGATACGATGCGCATGGAGACGCCGTACGTCATCACCCTTTCGCAAGAGTCCGGCGGTGCTGGCCCCATTGGCCCGGCCACAGCCTTTGGCGTTCTGCAGGCGATGAAGGCCTGCGCCGAAGAAGTGTGGGGAAGCGCCTCATTGCAAGGCCGCCGCGTCGTCGTGCAGGGCCTGGGCGCGGTCGGCTACCCGATGGTGGAACTGCTGGTGAAGGAGAAGGCGACGGTGATGGCCGCCGACATTGAACCAGCGCGAGTTGAAAAAGTAACGAGCGACTTCAACGTGACTCCCATTCACGCGGACGACGTGGTCGCTGCTGAAGCCGACATTTACTGCCCCTGCGCCCTGGGCGGTGTCCTCAACGATGAGGCCATCCCGGCCCTCAAAGCCAAAATTGTGTGCGGCTCGGCTAACAATCAACTGCTCGAACCGCGACACGGCGAAGCCGTCGAGAAGCGCGGCCTCCTCTACGCACCCGATTACATCGCCAACGCCGGCGGCACTGTATTCGACACCGACCGCTTGTGGGGCGGCGTCAACCCCCAACGTGGTATGGCGAAGGTGGCCAAAATTTTTGATCGCATGAAGCACGTCATCGCTCTATCAAAGGACAATCGCATTCCAACCTATCTCGCCGCCGACCGCATGGCCGAAGACCGCATCGCTCAATTCCGCGCCATCAAACGAATCGGCGGCTATAACCAAACCCTACCAGTCACTATGTAATTTCTCCACGAAGGCACACGAAGAATCATGAAGGAAAAAACTTGGTGTTCCTTCGTGTAACTTCGTGGATCATCTTTATGAGTTTCGATTTCTCCCTCTCCCCTGAACTCGCCGACCTGCAAGCCTGCACCCGTCGCTTCGTCAACGAAATCGTCATCCCTGCTGAGTCGCGGATATCGGAAAATCTGACCGAGTGGAGCGCCCTCCGGGCCGAACTGCAAGCCCAGGCTCGCGCCGCCGGACTCTTCCTCCCGCAGCTGGGCAAGGAATGGGGCGGCCTCGGCCACAATTGGCGCGAGTGTGCGGTGGTGTTTGAAGAAGCCGGTCGCAGTCTCCTCGGCCCGCAGGCCCTCAACTGCGCCGCGCCCGACGAGGGCAACATGCACCTGCTCGAAAAGATCGCCACGCCTGCACAGAAGCAAAAATATCTGCGCCCATTGGCAGGCGGCGAGGTGCGCTCGTGCTTTAGCATGACCGAACCCGCGCCCGGGGCCGGCTCTGATCCCTCGCTATTGCTCACCCGCGCCGAACGAGGCGACGGGGGTTGGGCCATCAACGGTCGCAAGTGGTTCATCAGCGGCGCGATGGGGGCGGCCTTTACGATCGCGATGGCGCGAACCGGGGAGGCCGCCGACGGCCACAGCGGGGCAACCATGTTCCTCGTGAACGCCGATAACCCCGGCTTCCGCCTCCTTCGCAAAATTCCCACCCTCGACAACGTCGCTTTCAGCAATCATTGCGAAGTCGAGTTCGTGGATTGCTTCGTGACCGACGAGGCCGTGTTGGGCGAAGTGGGCAAGGGCTTTGAATACGCCCAGGTGCGGCTCGGCCCGGCGCGGCTCACGCACTGCATGAGGTGGCTGGGGGCCGCCCGCCGCGCGCTGGAATACGCCGTGGACTACGCCCGCCAACGCGACTCCTTTGGCCGCAAGCTTTCCGACCAGCAGGGCGTTCAATGGCCCGTCGCCGACTCGGAGATTGAGATGCACGCCGCGCGGCTGATGATCTGGCACGCGGCCTGGAGGTTGGATCAGGGTCAGGCCGCGCGGCACGAGACCAGCATGGCCAAGGTCTTTGTCTCGGAGACGGTGAACCGGGTGATTGACCGCGCCTTGCAAATCTGCGGCGCACTCGGCGTCTCCGAAGACATTCCCCTGGCGATGCTGTACCGCGAGAACCGCCCCTTCCGCATCTACGACGGCCCGTCGGAAGTGCACCGGATGAGCATTGCGCGGCGAGTGTTCCGGCGAAGAACCAATGACCACTGACGAATTGAAGACTGCGCTTGAGTCAACGCTGGTTCGTGCAGCAAAGAGTCGGGTGCAGGTGTCTGGTCTGGCGCAAATGGCGGGCGGGGCTTCGCGCGAGTTGTGGCGGCTCGACGTTGAGGTGGCCGAGGGGGAGTGGGCGGGCCGCCATCCATTGGTGATGCAACGTCCGCTCGGCGGGAAGATTCATGCCCACGCCCTCGATCTCAAGCAAGAGTTCATCGTGCGGCAAGCGGCCTACAAATCCGGCTTGCCTGTGCCGCGCCCATTTTGGTTGCTTGAGGATTTTCTCGGACGCTACGCCACGTTTGCGGAACAATTGGCGGGCGAGACCATTGGGCGGAAGATAGTGAAGGACGCCCAATGGGAGTCGGCGCGGGCCAGGTTGCCGACTCAGATGGGGGCGACGCTGGCCGCCATCCACCGGATCGATCTCAATGAGCATGATCTCCATCCGGTTTTGCCGTCACCACCGCCCGGCCTGACTCCTGCCCAATGGCATCTGCGAGAGATGGAGGCCGATCTGGATCGAATTGGCGAACCGCACCCGGCCATTGAGTTGTGCCTGCGCTGGTTGCATCGCCACGAGCCGCCGCCCTCAGAGCGACTCACGCTCGTGCATGGCGACTATCGCCTTGGTAACATGATGATCAATGCCAATGGGTTGTGCGGCGTGCTCGATTGGGAGTTCGCGCAGATCGGCGACCCGATGGAGGATGTGAGTTGGGGGATGGTGCGCGATTGGCGGTTCGGGGTGGATCAATTGCGCTATGGCGGTGTCGGCCAGCCCGAAGAGTTTTGGGCGGCCTATCAGGCGGCGGGCGGCGAACCGATCGATCCGGTGCGGGCGCGCTACTGGGAAGTGATGGGCAACGTGCGCTGGGCGGCCGGGACGCTCAATCAGGCCGAACGCTATCTCAGCGGGCAGGAAGACAATCTCGAATTTGCCAGCCTGGGCCGCCGTTGTGCGGAGATGGAGTTGGAGGCGTTACGATTAATCGAGGAGCCACTACCGAGCCGCTAAGACACAAAGTGTCACGAAATCTTTGTGTGACTTTGTATCATCGTGGCATTGTGGTAAAAGATGATGCAAGACCGACCCGATACCCATGAACTGATCGAAGCCGTCGTTCATTTCCTCGAGCGCGAGATTTTGCCGGCGCTGACCGATCCGCGCCTGCGCTTTCGAGGGTTGGTGGCGGCCAATATGTTGGCGGTGGCGGCGCGGGAAGTAGCGGCGGGCAGTGCGCCGCTGTACGAAGAGTGGAAGCGGCTGACGACGCTACTCGGCCAGCCCATTACTGAGTCGCCGCGCAGTGATGAAGAATTGCGCCAGGCCTTTCTCGCCCTCAACCGCGACCTGTGCCTCCGAATCCGCGCCGGAGAGGCCGACGAGGGCGAATGGCGCGACCAAGCCCTTGCTCACGTCGAAGCCACGGTGATGGACAAACTCAAAATCGCCAACCCACGTTATCTCGAAAGGGTGATGAAAGAGTGATCCACGAAGGCATACGAATGAGCACCAATTTTTATTCGTGTGTATTCGTGTTCATTCGCGGATCTATTTGAGGCCGATTTATGGAACTCTCGCCCGAATTCTTAGAACGCGCCCATTATTGGATGAAGCTCACTCGCGCGCTCGATGATCGCTTCCTCAATATCTACAAGCAAGGCAAGATCGTCGGCGGCAGTTTTTCGCAGTTGGGGCACGAGGCTATCAGCGTCGGCGCGGCGCTCGCCCTGGGGCCGAATGACATCATCGCCCCCATGCACCGCGACCTCGGGGCCTACCTCGTGCGCGGCATGACGCCCCGGCGAATGATGGCCCAGTTTCTGGGACGGGCGAACGGCGTGAGCGGCGGTCGCGACGCCAACATGCATGGCTGTGGCGACCTCAGCCTCGGCATCATCGGCTACGTCAGCCACCTGCCGCAGTCCCTGCCCGTCACCGTCGGCGCGGCGCAGGCCATGAAGCTTAAGGGCGAAGTTGGGCGTGCCGCGATGACGTTCTTCGGCGATGGAAGCAGTAGCGAGGGTCTGACTCACGAAGCCCTCAACTGGGCGGCGGTCTTCAATGTCCCCGCCGTCTTCATTGTCGAAAACAATCAATACGCCTATTCAACGCCGCTGGCACGCCAGATGAAAAATCCCAACATTGTCGACCGCGCCGCCGGATACGGACTCCCCGGCCTGATCGTGGATGGCAACGACTTTCTAGCCGTCCACGGGGCGGCGGTGGCCGCCGCCAACCGCGCCCGCTCCGGTGGTGGCCCGACCCTGATCGAATGTAAAACGTTTCGGATGCGCGGTCACGCCGTCCATGACAATCAAGCCTATGTCCCCAAAGAGTTGATCGCCGAGTGGGCGGAGCGCGATCCGATTTTGCGTTTTGAGACTTATTTGCGCGAGCGCGGCTTGCTGGACGAGGCCAAACTGGCGGCGCTCACGGCGCGCGTGGAAGCCGAGGTGGATGATGCCCAAACTTACGCCGAAGCTAGCCCCTATCCCGATCCGACGACGCTGACGGTGGGTGTATATCGCGAGGGGTAGGGGCGTTCAATTGAACGCCCCTACATAAATCGCCCCTACGGAGGTATGGCATGACCTGGGATCAAGGGCTACACCGCAACATCACGACGATCACAAGCGCCGGGGCAAGGCGCGAAATGACGTATCTCGAAGCCATCAAAGACGCGTTGCGTTACGAGATGCGGCGCGACCCGCGGGTGTTGATCATGGGCGAAGACGTGGGGGTTTACGGCGGCGCATTCAAAGTCACCGAGGGACTGATTGACGAGTTTGGCGAAGATCGGGTGATTGACACGCCGATGGCCGAGTTGTGCATGGTCGGCGCGGCGACGGGCATGTCGTTCATGGGCCTGCGGCCCGTTGTTGAAATGCAATTTGCCGATTTCATCTCGACGGGCTTCGATTCGATTGTGCAATACGCGGCGACGACGCATTATCGCTGGGGCCAGCCGGTGCCGATCACCCTCCGCGCTCCCAGCGGCGGCGGCCTGCGCGGTGGGCCCTTCCATTCGCAGAATCCCGAAGCCTGGTTCATCCATACCCCTGGCCTCAAGGTCGTCGCCCCGTCCACGCCCGCTGATGCGCGCGGCCTGCTCCTCAGCGCCATCCGCGATCCGAATCCGGTGATCTACTTCGAGAGCAAATATCTCTATCGCTCCCTCAAAGGGCCGGTGGCGGATGGTGAGGAGGGAGTCGTGCCAATCGGCAAAGCCGCAGTCGTTCGTGAGGGGAGTGATCTCAGCCTCATCACCTACGGGGCGATGGTGCATGAGGCATTGGCCGCGGCAGACGAAGTTGGCGGCGGCGACATCGAAGTGCTTGATCTCCGCTCCCTCAAACCGCTCGACAAAGATGCCATCCTTGCCGCCGCGCGCAAGACGGGCAAGGTGTTGATAGTCCACGAGGCGCAATTGACGTGCGGGGTCGGGGGCGAAGTGGCAGCCCTGATTTCACAACATGCGTTTGAGCATCTCGATGCTCCCCTCATGCGCCTGGCTGCGCCCGATGTGCCAGTGCCATACTCGCCGCCGCTCGAAGACGCCTTCCGCCCGAACAAAACCAAGATTGTAGAGGCGGCGAAAAAGTTGCTGGCGTATTAGAGACCTGAGTTAGAGTGGGGGGTTAGAGTTTAAGGCAGTTGTCTTTAGCTTCCTGCCCATGTTTGTTCTCAGCGTGCGGTTGAGGGATGACCGTGATCAGGGCTGCAATTGTTGCAAGCCCAAGCAGGGCCAGCAGAATGAGATTGAAAGCTTTACGCGGCTGTGGGTACGGGGCTGTGTTGATCACCGATTGCTTCCTCGATAAGGGGTAACGCCTCCCACTTTAGATTGTTCACGTATTTAGGGTTGGCGTTGGCGATCAATTTGAGGACATCCAGCCGATGAGGAACAGACTGGGTAGTTTTGATGGTGGCTTCAGACGCGCGATCATATAAGATGTCGAGGCAAACGAGTTTCGCCTCGGGTAGGAGGTTGGACTGGATGACGCGAAGTGTTAGAGTCTGAACTTTTTCATCTGTTGTTTGCATGTGATCATCTTGTAGCGGTTTCATCATTCCGACAAGGAAGAAATTTCTGTTAGCCTCACCCATATCACGCTATCCACCATCACCGCTGTCGCCCCGGCGGCCAGCATCGCTTCCACATCCGATTTTGAATGTACGCCGCCCGCGCCGATGATGGGCAAGTTGATTTGCGATTTCAACTCGCGGATGAGGCTCAGCGATTGAGGCAACAGGGCCGGGCCGTAAAGCCGACCGCTCGCCCATTCGCCGTTCTGCAACAATGAGCCGCGCGGCGGGGCGGTCGCCGTCACCGCCTGGGCCCCGACCTTTTCGGCCAGGCGAGCCACCGCCAGCACCCTCTCGCGCGGCAGACTGATAATCACCGGTTGTCGTGCGCCGGCGACAGCCGCTCGGATCATCAACTCAATCTCAGCCGTCACTTCATCATCCCGAAAACCGATCTCGATCCCGGACACGGACTCGACGCGCTCCAACTTTTCGACGCAGACCGCCACCTCGTCTGCCGTGGTTGCCGCCACATGGACGATGACCGGACAGCCCATCTTGGCCCATTTACGTTCGTATTCGCGGATGGCGGTAGAGAGGCCGGGGTTGGGCAGGCCGGTGTGAATCAACGCCCCGCCGGGAAACGAGAGAACATGTTGTTCCTTCGCCGGGGAGCGCGGGCGCAGGGTGATGGGGTTGGTGATGAAGGCGCCGAAGCGTGAGAAGTCCACGAGCGAGGCATACTCATCGGCGAAGCCAAACGCCCCGCCGCCGGCGATAAGCGGGGTGTTGAGGCTGAGGCCGATTTTGTGAGAAGGGGCGAGTTCGATCATAGCGTATCGCGTATCGCATATTGCGTATCGCTCTCGACGAAATACGCACTACGCAATACGACTCGTTATCCGGTCAACAACCTTGACAAAGCATCCCCCGGTTGCCCGAAGAGGCGGTGCAGACCCTCGACGGGCAACAGGGCTTCGCGCACGGTGATGGGACGGCCCAATTCCTGCGAGCGGCGGCGGATGAAGAGGGCGTGTTGGGTTTTGTGGCACAGGGCGGCGGCCTCTTTTTTGCCCAGCACCGGAGTCACGTCGAGGAGGATGTCGGCGGCGTCGTCTTTGTTGGTGAGGCGCGGATAAGGGTGTTCGGGAAAGGAGGCGGCGAAAGTATAAAGTAGGGGCGAACCCATGTGTTCGCCCGAACCTACGTGTTCGCCCGAACCTACGTGTTCGCCCGAACCTACGTGTTCGCCCGAACCTACGTGTTCGCCCAGCAGGGGGTCAACACCCAGGTTGACCCCTACGTGTTCGCCTGCCTCGTGACGCAAAGAAGCGACGGCGGCCAGAGTCATCTGGTGCAAAAGGAGGTGGGCGGGGTGGCCGTATTCGCCATTCGAGCCGTGAGTTAAGACGACGTCGGCTTTGAATTGCTGAATGGTGCTGACGATCTGACCGGCCAGTATGGTCAGGTTGTGTTCGGGGGCGAAGAGTTTGTCATCGGGGCCAACGGTCGGATCAACGTAGCCGAGGAAGGTCAGGCTCTTGCCGCCCAGCTTGCCGACGGCGCAGACCATCTCCCCTTCGCGCACCCCGCCGAGGCCCTGGCGGTCGGTGAGGGGCGGCTCGCCCAGCTCGCCGCCCTCGCCGCGAGTGAGGCAGGCCACATGCACGGCCAGGCCGCGTTCGGCCAGCAGGGCCAGCGCGCCGCCGCACAACACGGTTTCGTCATCGGGATGGGCTACAAGGCAGAGGGCCTTCATTTTTTTGATGGTCAGAGATCCAATTCGGAGAGGCGGAAGAAAGGGCCGTCGGTGCAGGCCCATTTCCAGCCGGGTATTGTTTTTACTGCACATGCGCCACACGCGCCGAGGCCGCAGGGCATGGGGCGCTGGATGAGGGCGCGGGCGTAGTCGGGTGGGACGAAGGCACGGGCTTCGGTAAGTTTTTGGCGCAGGGGTTGATGCAATGCGGGTTCGGTGTAAATGAAAACATAGTCGGCGGCCCGGGCGTATTCGGCGGCCAATGCCGGGAGATCGCCGACACGGATTTCGATTTCGGGATGGAGGGCGTCGAGCGGGTAGGGTTGGGCGAGAAGGAGGGTGGCTTCTCCGTTGGCGGCCAGCGCGTGGGCGGCGAAAGGCAGGAGCGGGGCGGGATCGGAGTCGGCGAGGAGGAGGAGGCGGAGCCGGGAGGCAGGGTCGGCAACCCCAACGCCAATGGGGCCGATCACGTCAACGGCCTCACCCGGTGTGAGTCCCCGCAAGGCTGAGTGATCGTTCGGGAAGTCCGCGGCGAATCCGGTGCTGGAAATGACCGACGGCCAAAGGGGTTGCCGGAGGTAAGGGTCGAAGGCGTCGGCGGTCAAACGGGCGAGGGCAAATTGGCCGGGGGCGAGGGCAAGATAGGAGTCGAAATGAACGCGCACCCGAGCGCCGATGATTTCGAGCTGGGTGCAGTGGGCGGAAGTCTGGCGCATGGGGCGATGATAGAACGACAAACGTTAAACGTCAAACGAGATTGGTTAGGTGAGTTATAATCTTTTCCAACGTGTGTTGATTTTTCAAAGGAGAGCAAAGATGAATGTCGCAAATGTTGTCCAACTGTTGGCAGGAGCTTCGTGGTTGATAGTGATCGGGGCGGTTGTGATCGCCGGGCTGACGCTGGCCCGGGGTGGCAAGGTGGGCGGGATGGTGCCGCTGGTGATCGGGGCGGTAGTGTTGGCGCTGGTGTTGAATGTGACGGCGGCGGGCCTGGTGTTTATCGAGCCGCAGGAGCGCGTGGTGGTGATCAGCGCCATCCAGCCAAGAGGGTATCGCGAGCAGGCGTTGGAGCCGGGCCTGCAGTGGATTGTGCCGTTCGTCGAGTCGGTGCGGACGTACTCGATATCGCGCCAGACGTACACTATGTCGAGAGTCACCAGTGAAGGCGAGGTGCAGGGGGATGACTCCATCGAGGCCCGCACCAGCGATGGACAGCAGGTAAACATTGACGCTTCGGTGATCTATCAAGTTGACCCGGCCAAAGTGGTTGACCTGCACATCATTTGGCAGGGCGGTTATGAAGCAGGCGTGATCCGGCCCCTCTCCCGGAGCGCCATCCGCGATGTGGCCTCGCAGTACGGGGTGGAACAAATTGTCACCTCCAAGCGCGTCGAATTTGTGGCGGAGGTGACGGAGCAGATTGCCGCCACTTTGGCTAAAAACAATTTGCTCCTGGTGGATTTCCTCCTGCGCGACATCAAGTTCACCGAGCAGTACGCGGAGGCAGTGGAGCAAAAGCAAATTGCCGAACAGTTGGCCCAGCAGGCGCAGTTTGTGGTGGAGCAAAGGAAGCAGGAGGCTGAACAGGCCCGGCAGGTGGCCGAGGGTCAGGCCGATGCGGCGGTGATCGCCTCGAAGGCCAAAGCCGAGGCGCTGGTCATTCAAGCCAAGGCCGAAGCCGAGGCGCGGCTGTTGCAGGCCGGGGCCGAGGCCACAGCCTTGAAACAGATCGCCGAGGCCCTGAACGACAATCCCGATCTGATTCAATATACCTACGTGCAAAAGCTGGGGTCAAACGTGCAGGTGATGTTGGTGCCATCGAATAGTCCCTACCTTTTCAATTTGCCCGAAACGCCGACCGCGCCCGCCACCGCGCCGACGACGCCGGAATAAAACGTGGTTCTGTAACAGTAACGAGGTGTCAAACGTAAAGCGACAAACGTCAAACGTGAAAATAAAAAATCGCGGTTGGCGTTTGTCTTTTTGACGAGGA
>Ga0247727_10010247_pt1 | contig 16662 bp, 17 predicted proteins | sample WisWelCaveWW1625_FD_202498 | JGI IMG/M metagenome (GOLD analysis project Ga0247727, IMG submission 202498) | Biofilm microbial communities from Wishing Well Cave, Virginia, United States - WW16-25 | ecosystem: Environmental > Aquatic > Deep subsurface > Groundwater > Cave microbial mat | place... | reverse complement strand
GCGTCACTCGAGCGGTTCCGTATCCACTTCGACGCGTGGGAAAAGCAGAGCGAGGTCGAGGCGGAAGTCCCGGAGGCGATCGCTCTGCTCGACACCTACGAGGAGGACGGAGCGCTCTGGGCACGGACGAGCGCTTACGGAGACGACAAGGATCGCGTCCTCCTTCGCTCCGATAGGACGCCGGGCTACTTCGCGGCCGACGCCGCCTATGTTCGACGCAAGTACGCACGGGGCTTCGGCCGGCTGATCTACGTCCTTGGCGCCGACCACCACGGCTACGTCGGTCGCCTCCAGGCGCTCGCCGAGATGCTCGGCCACCCGCGGGGGTCACTCGAGGTGCTGATCTACCAGCTCGTGCACCTCGTGGAAGGCGGCGAGACGAAGAAGATGTCGAAGCGGCGCGGCGACATCGTCTTCCTCGACGAGCTTCTCGACACCGTCGGTGTCGACGCTGCCCGTTGGTACCTCGTCGCCCGCGGCCACGACCAGACGATCGAGCTCGACGTCGACCTGGCGAAACAGCGAACGCAGAAGAACCCGGTCTACTACGTCCAGTACGCCCATGCGCGGATCGCCGGGATTCTCCGCAACGCCGGAGACGCGACGCCCGGGGCGGACCTCGCCGGTCGCCTCGTACCCGAGGAGCGGGAGCTCGTGAAGCGGGTCTTGGAGTTTCCGGCCGTGGCCGACGAATCCGCGCAACGGCGTGCGCCGCACGCGATTCCGACCTATGCGATTCGGGTCGCGGACGACTTCCACCGCTTCTACCACCACCACCGCGTGCTGGGGACGGAGGCTGAGGATTTCCGGCTCGGGCTCGTCCGTGCGACCCAAGCCGTCATCGCGCGCTGCCTCGATCTCATCGGGGTGGAGGCGCCCGAACGGATGTAGCATCGAGGCGTGGGCGACGTCGATCGGTCCATCCCAGACCGCAACCTCGCGCTCGAGCTCGTCCGCGTCACCGAGTCGGCTGCGACTTTCGCGTCACGGTGGATCGGGCGTGGGGACAAGAACGCTGCCGACCAGGCCGCGGTCGACGCGATGCGCCTCATGCTCGACACCGTCAGCATGCGCGGCGTCGTCGTCATCGGGGAGGGAGAGAAGGACGAGGCGCCGATGCTCTACAACGGCGAAGAGATCGGAGACGGATCGGGCCCCGAGGTGGACGTCGCCGTCGATCCGCTCGAGGGAACCCGGTTGACGGCGCTCGGCATGCCGAACGCGATCTCCGTCATCGCGGTCTCCGAGCGCGGGACGATGTTCTTCCCCGGCGCGGCGCTCTACATGGACAAGATCGCGGTCGGGCCGGAAGCAGCGGACGCGATCGACATCGACGCGACGCCAACGGAGAACCTCGAGCGGGTGGCGGAGGCGAAGCACGTCGACGTCAACGATCTCACCGTCGTCGTGCTCGAGCGCGACCGCCACGACGACCTGATCGCGGAGCTGCGGGAGGCGGGCGCGAGGGTGAACCTCATCCGCGACGGCGATGTCGCTCCCGCGATCGCCGCTGCGCAGCCGGGCACTGGCGTCGACTTGCTGATGGGTGTCGGCGGAACGCCGGAAGGCGTGATCTCCGCGGCTGCGATCAAGTGCCTCGGCGGCGCGATGCAGGGGAAGCTCTGGCCGCGGAATGAAGACGAGCGCCAGCGTCTCGTGGACGCGGGCTTCGACATCGCCCGCGTGCTCACGACCGACGACCTCGTCCAGGGGGACGATGTCTTCGTCGCCGCGACCGGCGTGACGAGCGGTGCCCTGCTGCGAGGAGTTCGCGTCGTCGGCGACCGCGTCGAGACCGAGTCGATCGTCATGCGCTCTCGCTCGGGCACCGTCCGCCGAATCGTGGCCTCGCATCCTCTGACGAAGATCCAGAGCCTGATGAAAGGAGCGCGCTGATGGCTTGGCAGAAGATGTACGACACCGCAAGCGCGATCGTCGCCGACCACAGGGGCATCCTCGCGGCGGACGAGAGCACGGGGACGATCAAGAAGCGCTTCGACTCGATCGGGGTCGAATCCACCGAGGAGACTCGCGGGTTCTACCGCAACCTGCTTTTCACGACGCCAGGGATGGAGGACTTCATCGGAGGCGTGATCCTCTACGACGAGACCATCCGCCAGGCCTCCGACGACGGCACGCCGTTCGCGGGGCTGCTCTCGTCCAAGGGCGTCGTGCCTGGAATCAAGGTGGATACGGGCGCGCACGACCTAGCGGGTCGTCCGGGTGAGAAGGTGACCGAAGGTCTGGATGGGTTGCGCGGCAGACTCGCTGAGTACGTTGAGCTCGGCGCGCGCTTCGCCAAGTGGCGGGCCGTGATAACGATTGGCGAGGGCATCCCCACCGACCCGTGCATCGACGCGAACGCGCATGCGCTCGCTCGCTACGCGGCGCTCTGCCAGGAGGCCGGGCTCGTCCCCATCGTGGAGCCCGAGGTGCTGATGGACGGCGACAACACGATCGAGACCTGCGAGGAGGTCACCGGGCGCACGCTCCGCGCGGTGTATAGGGCGCTGTACGAGCACGACGTCCACCTGCGCGGCACGCTGCTCAAGCCGAACATGGTCATCGCGGGAAAGGGCTGCCCCGATCAGGCCTCTGCGGAGCGGATCGCTGAGCTCACCGTCCACACGTTGCTTCGCCACGTGCCCGCGCTCGTACCGGGGATCGTGTTCCTCTCGGGCGGTCAGTCCGAGCTCGACGCGACCGAGAACCTAAACGCGATCAACCTGATCGGGGGCCCGTGGCCGCTCTCGTTCTCCTACGGGCGGGCGCTGCAGCATTCGGCGCTCAAGGCCTGGGCGGGCGAAGCGGGGAACACGGAGGCCGCACGGTCCGTATTCGCGCAGCGCGCGCGCATGAACTCGCTCGCAGTCGCCGGCGAGTGGAGCGCGGAGCTCGAGGAACCCGTCGCCGCGTAGCGGGTCAGAGCAAGCGCGAGGCCTTTTCGAGGACGGTTCGCGTCCTCCGCAGCCTTGACGCGGAACTTCACTTTTTATAGTTTTGATGCTTTCCGAATGGAAGTGAGGTGATGCCATGTCCGTCCTCGACGAGATTAGTGCTGCCAACGACGCATACGCCGCCTCGTTCACGAAGGGTGAGCTGCCAATGCCTCCAGGGCGACGCTTCGCGGTGCTGACCTGCATGGATGCGCGTATCGATCCGGCCAGGGCGCTCGGGCTCGAAGAGGGAGACGCTCATGTGATCCGCAACGCGGGCGGGATAGCCTCGGACGATGCTCTGCGTTCAGTCGTCATCTCGCACGCGCTGCTCGGCACGCAGGAGGTGTTCGTCATCGGCCATACCGACTGCGGGATGCTCACCTTCGACAATGACCAGCTGCGCGACCAGTTGCGCCAGCAGCGGGGTGTCGACGCCTCGCACATCGACTTCCAGCCGTTCCCGGACGTGCTGGAGCGGGTTGAGGCGAGCGTGCGCCGGCTGCGCGAATCACAGCTGTTGCCCACCGACTACGGTGCCCGCGGCTTCGTCTACGACGTGAGGACGGGTCGGCTCGAGGAAGTTGTCGTTTAGCGGATCCGAGCGACGAGATGGGAGCGCCCGGCCGGGGGGCCGTGCGCTTCGATTTCGTCAGCGAGCTGCTCGCCGCGCGGTCACCCCGTGATCCGGAGCGGGGACGCCGGGATCCTCGCCGTCGCCGGCGCGTGGAGTGCGGAGGTGGAGGAGCCGGTCACGGTGTAGACCAAGGCGTCTGAAGCAGTTGAGAGTCGGCCGACTCTGTCGTATTCTGCTCTTGGGGCAGGACCGCTGGGTGCACGCTAGGGGAGGAGGGGGCAGTGGTCTTCGATCTGCTGATGACGTTCGCTTGCGCGCTCGCGATCGTGCTGTACCCGGTCGAGGTGGGTCTCTGGGCGTGGGGAACGGTGCGGAGCGAGAGAGACCGGTAACCGCCCTCGTCAGTCACCAGCCGGCGACGCACGCGCGATGATCTCCTCGACCACGGCCGACTTGGCGTCCGCGTAGTTCTGCACGTAGGTCCAGTCCCGGTGCGCCAGCTCGCGCTTGGCGCGCTCATAGTGCTCACGATCGGGCTTGTTGCTTCGTAACCGGTCGCGGAAGAGGAGCATGCGGTCGACCTCTGAACAGCCCTGCGAGAAGACGTGCAGGTTGACGTTCGTGTCCGGCCCCTTGAGCAGGCGATGCTCGAACCACTCGGGCTCTCGTATGCGGAGCACGTAGCCGGCGTTCTCGAGCGCCGGGACGTATGTCTGCTCTGTGGCGGAATCGGCCACCACGAGCACGATGTCGATGACCGGCTTGGCGCAGAGACTCGGTATCGAGGTCGAGCCGGCGTGCTCGACGTGCAGCGCCCGCTCGCCGAGCGCTGCGCGGATCCTGTCGGCTTCACGCTGGAAGAGCCGCGGCCACTCCTCGTCGTACTCGACGAGGAGGATCGGAGCGGACAGAAGCTCCAGCTCTCCGATCGTGACAGCGCGGATCTGCTCGTCGGTCATGGGAGCGAAGTCGGGCGGCTGGGTCATCGGAGGTCGGGCAAGGGAGAGAGCGGACGACGGGGCTCGAACCCGCGACACCTGGCTTGGGAAGCCAGTGCTCTACCAACTGAGCTACGTCCGCGCGCTCAGGATTCTAGCCACCTAGCGGCTCTCGGACTCTTCGGCCGAGGCCATCTCAACGCCAACTCGGCGGTCTCCAAGGGCGACGCTGATGCGCGCTTCCAGGTCGCGGGCGAGGGTCCCGATGATCTGCTCGGCCGGGAGGTCCCGAGCGAGGCGCTTTGCGGAATCAAGTTGCGCGCGAGCATCTCGCAGCGCGGCCAAGAGGCGCTCGATCTCCCGCTCGAGCTCCTCGTAGGTGTTGATGCGGTGGAGCAGCAGCGGCGCGTCTTGCGGGTTTGGCCCGTACGGATGAACCACTACGGTCGCCTGCGGCAGCGGACCGGCAACCCTAAGCCTGCTGCCCTGCCCGGACTGGTGCCACGGCCGCGCTGTCGCGTGCTCGCGCAGTTCTTGGTCGCGGGCCAGAATCTTGTTCACCCTCATCGTGCCTCCTCGGTTCGGTCAGCCTCCGCGAGCTTGCCATACGCATCGAGGCGGCTGCGGAACCGCGTCGTCGGCGCCCGTGACCAGGTGGCCGTACGTGTGCTCGATGATCTCGACGCTCGTCCCATGAAGCGGGCGAGCTCGGACGTCCCGACGGCCGGCTGCGAGCGCGTTCGAGGGCGCCGATCTTCGAGGTCCACCCAGGCGGCGGGGGTTCGACCCAGTGCATCGAGAACAAGACCCTCGTCCGCGCCGAGGAACGGATGGTGCTCGCTGTACACCGGCCGCAGGCGCCAGTGCTCTACGGACTGAGCTACGTCCGCGCGCGCCCGGCTCTTCCGCGGCCCTGCGGCGCTACTTCCACGCTTCCCGGAGCCGATCGCGCGTGGCGAGCAGGTGCTCCGGCAGCACCTTCACGTCGGCGAGAATGGGCATGAAGTTGGTGTCGCCCGACCAGCGAGGCACCACGTGGAGGTGCACGTGGTCGGCGATGCCCGCTCCCGCGACGTGGCCGAGGTTCCAGCCAAGGTTGAAGCCGCCCGGCCCGTAGGCCCGACCGAGCGCATCGATGCCGCCGACCGCGAGCGTGTGGAGCTCGAGCGCCTCGTCGTCCGTCAGTTCGGCGAACTCCCCGACGTGACGGATCGGAGCGGCCATCAGGTGCCCGGACGAGTAGGGGAACTTGTTCAGGATCACGATCGCCGCCTCGCCCCGGCACACGAGCAGTGATTCCTTCGCGGGAAGCTCACCCGAAGCCTCGACACAGAAGACACAGCCCTCGAGCTCGTCGGCCTGCTTGATGTACTCGAGCCGCCAGGGGGCCCAGAGGGGCTTCGTCATGGCGGGGTTCTACCACCCTCCGAGCGGCGTGCGATCGTCCGCGGGCGATATGTCCTCGAGGGTCTCATATTTAGCGCTTCCCGCCCTGCTTCTCCTGCTCGTCTCCGCTCCAGCGTGTGCCGCATCGGATGACGCCGTCGAAGGCCACACGGCGACGGTCGAGCGGATCGCCGACGGGGACACGCTCGTGCTCGAGGGCGGATCGCGCGTCCGGCTCGTGCAGATCGACGCCCCCGAGCTGGGGGAGGGGGAGTGCTACGCCGTGGCCTCCGCGCGCGAGCTTGCCGGTCTCGTGCGGCCGGGGACGCGCGTCACGCTCGAGGACGATCGACGGCTCGACGACATGGATCGCCACGGTCGGCTGCTCCGTTACGTCCACTCCGCAGACACGAACGTGAACGTCGAGCTCGTTCGGCGAGGCGCCGCCACGGCGTTCTTCTTCCGAGACGAGCGGGGCCGCCACGCGGAGCGATTGCTCGCGGCGACCGAGGAGGCGCGTGCGAAGCGTAACGGGCTCTGGGGCGCATGCCGCGTCTCGTGGAGCCCGGACCAGCAGGTCGAGACTCTCCATCGCTGAAGCGCTCCCTCGTTCGAGGGACGTTGGCCTGCCGCAACCGGACCTTCGGGTCGGCGACTCAGGACCTCAAGTGGGCGCAGCAGAGAGCCGATGACGGTCAACTGTGACCCTGTAGCCGACGACGAAGAGGGAGGCGGCGATGACTGCGGCCCAGTTCGAGCTAATCGACGAGACGGAGGCAGAGGCCATTCTCCGCTGGCGGTTCGAAGAGCTGGTCCGCGCCGGCTACGACATCGGCTCGGCGCTCGTCCTCGCCTCTCACGTCGAGGTTGACTTGCACGGAGCTTCGGCGCTCACACGCCGCGGATGCCCCCCCGAGACGGCCTTGCGGATCCTCATCTGAGTGGCGGCAAGGGCCGGGCCCCGGTGCGGCGGGAGCCCGGCCCAGCAAACGTCCTCGGCGATGCGACGCCGGCGGCTCAGGTGACGCGGAAACTGAACGACTTCTTGAGCGTCGCACCCGCGGCGCGGATCGTCATGGTCCCTCGGAGCACCTTTCCCTTCGCCTTCCGCGGAACGGTCATGACGCATTGCGCGTTCTGTTGTCGGAAGCGCCCGGTTTCCTTGATCCTCGCCGCACCGACGCGCGCAGCGCACGCCACGCTGCCCGTCCCGACGAGGTCGCCCGTGTCCGAGCGGGTAACGAGCGTGCTAACGATGAACTGCTTGCCTGCCCGCGGTCGCGTGGGGATTCCCCCCAGCCCGTCGGCCGAGAGCGTCGGCGGCGGGGGCGGCAGAAGCCCTTCTAGGTCGTAGAGGAAGGGGTCCTCGCTGTCCGGTGCGAGGTCGAAAACGAGAGTGGATAGGTCGGGCTTGAGCGTAATCGCCACGACACCGAACGTGAAGCCGCGGGTGTCCAGAAGCTCGCTTCGCGGCACCGTGATCGCGACCACACCTCCGGAGAAGCTCCCCGTCGCGCTCGTTGTCGTCACCTCGACGAGCCCGGCTCCGTCCCAGCGGGCGAACACGAGCTCCGAGACTCCGAGAGGGCCGACCGCCCAGGCCAGCTCCGCCTCGTCTCCCTCGTCGCCGGTGTCGGGGTTCTTGTCGAGGTCGAGCACAAGCCCGACGATCGAGATCGGCGACAGCGTCTGCGCAGTGAGGGTGACCTTGAACGTCACGACGCCGTCGGGCGTGTTCGTCACCTCGATCGCCGTGATGTCCGGAATGGACAGGGTGGACACGTCGGCGCCTTCGGGAGCGACGATCGTATCGCCGACCGGGTCCGAGAACGTGGCTGCCAGCGCGGCACCGACCGAGAGCACGACCACTGCGACGGCGACTGCGAGGGCGACGAGCCCGACCTTCACGGGTCTCCTCTCGGCGGGTCGTCTCACCTTACTCGGCTATAGCCAGCGCTTCCAGCGGAAGAACCCGAGCGCGGCCGCCACCACGACGCCGAGCGCGGCGACGATCGCCCAGAACCCTGCTTCCGTCCCCTCGCCGGGGAAGCCGACGTTCATTCCGAAGAGGCCCGTGACGAGCGTGAGCGGAAGAATCGTCACGCTGATCACGGTGAGCAGCCGGAGAACGTCGTTCTGGCGATGCGAGATGACCGACTCGTTCGTCGACTCGAGCCCCTCGACGACCTCCTTGTAGTTGTCGAGGAGGTCCCAGATCCGCTCGGCGGCGTCGACGATGTCGTCGAAGTAGAGCTCGAGCTCCTCAGGGAGAAACGCCTCGACTCGCCGCTCCAGAACCCGCAGCGTCGAGCGCTCGGGCTTGATGATCTTGCGGTAGGAGATGATCTCCTGCTTGACGTTGGAGAGGTCGCGGACGATCTCGTACGACGCACCCTCGAACATGTCGTCCTCGATCACATCGAGCTTGTGCGCGATCTTGTCCAGGATCGGGAAGCAGTAGTCGAAGAGGTCGTCGAGGACTTCGTACAGCAGCCGACCCGAGCCCCGCGCGAACAGCTGCTCGCGGAGGCGCTCGTCCTCCTCGCAGCGCCGGAAGAGCCTGGTGACGGGGAGGAGCTCGCGATTCGGGATCGTGACGACGTAGTCGTGCCCGATGAAGATGTCGAGCTCGGCGGCGTTGAGCCTCTGGATCGCCTGGTCGTAGACGGGGAAATGGAGGACGGCGAAGAGGTACCCCTCGTCCTCGTAGTCGTCGACCTTCGGCCGCTGTCGCTTGGACACGATGTCCTCGACGTCCAGCGGATGCCAGCCGAACCGCTCGGCGAGGGTCCGCGCCGTCTCCGTGTCGGGCGCGACGACGTTGACCCAGGTGAGGCCGCTAGCGGAGAGCTCGTGGACGAGCGGCGCCGGGCGCGCGACGGTCTGGCCCGCGCTGCGAGCCGCACGAGAGCGCCGGATGCGAGGCAGGCTCCGCATGGGTACTGAGGGGATCGTCCTTCGTCGGAGCCATGTTCGGGATTCTACCCGCCGTGCCTTCTTGCTCAGGCCGGCGCGGGCGAAGGAAGGGGTGTCCGTCGCACACGGGCGGGAAGCGTGCCCTCGACCGCGAACGCGAGCACGCCGCCGAGCGCGCAGAGAGCCGCCGCGCCGAGCCAGACTCCGTTCGGCGACAACGCCAGGCCGAAACCACCGAGCGCAGGACCGAGGGCGAACCCGACCTGCCAGGAGAGCGCGGACAACGCCATGTAGCGGCCAAGGAGCCGCGGCTCCGCGAGATCGGCGACGAGTGGAGCCTGAACCGCGCCGTGCAGACACTGGCCGACCGCGAAGACTGTCATGGCAGCCGCGAGGAGCCAGACTGCGCTGTCGGCCGAGGCCGAGCCCGCAAGCGGCACGACCAGCCACGCTCCCGCCCACAAGACCCCGAGCAGCCCGAGCGTGGGCATTCTCCGTCGGCCTTGGGCGAGCCGGGCGATCGGGAGCTGGGCCAGGACGATGACGACGGTGTTGACGAAGAAGAGGAGTCCGATCTGGATCTCCGTGAGGGCGGCCTCGTTCTTCGCGTAGACCGGGAGAACCTCGAACCCGGAGAAGCCGGCGAAGATGAAGAGGGCGTTGAGCCCGATCACGGCGAGGAAGGCGCGATGCCGCAGGACCTTGCTGTACGAGCCGGTGGCCCCCGGCAAGGAGCCCTCGCCGAGCGACGGGGAGGGCACGAGGACGAGCATGACGGCGGCGTAGACGAGGAACGTCGCCGCATTGAGCAGGAAGAGGACGGTGAACGTCCCCGGCGACTCGGTTGTCGCGATCAAGCCGCCCGTCAGCGCTCCGAGCCCGATCCCGAGGTTCATCACGACCCGCTGCATCGCGAATGCGGCCGGCCGCTGCTCCCGCGGGGTGAGGCCGGCAACGAGTGTCGACTGGGACGGCCAGAAGCCCCCGACCCCGATCCCGCTGATCGCGGCGACCACGAATCCCTGCCATGCCTCGTGCACGAGCGCGTACGCCGCGTACCCGACCGTCAGTATCAAGAGAGCGGTCGCAAGCATCGTCTTCCCGCCGAAGCGGTCGATCTGGGAGCCGAAGATCGGCCCGGCAACCATGCTGACGAGCGCGTGCGTGGCCACGATTAGCCCGACGACGACGAGCCCGATCCCGCGCACGTTGTGCAGGTAGATGAACAGGAACGGGAGGACGACGCCGTTCCCGAACGCGTTGACGAGTCCGCCTACCTGGAGCGTCGTGACCGCGCGAGGGAGAGGTGGGAAGTACGTGTGGAGGAGGCCGCGCACCGTGAGACACTAGCCGCCGATGCGCGAGGGCTTCCTCCTCGACCGCGAGGTCGCGTACCTCAACCACGGGAGCTACGGAGCGTGCCCGAGGCCGGTCTTCGAGGAGTACCAGCGCCTCCAGCGGGAGCTGGAGCAGGGGCCGACCGACTTCTTCACGCGCCGGGTCGCGCGGTCGTTTTGGGGTGGCGGCGAGCAAGCCGGACGGCTGGTCGAGGCGCGCGCAGCACTTGCCGACTTCGTGGGCGCGCACACGGAAGATCTCGTCTTCGTGCCGAACCCGACCTCTGGGCTGAACGCCGTCATCCGCTCACTCTCACTCGGCCCCGAGGACGAGGTCTTGACGACGCCTCACGAGTACGGAGCGATCGTGCGGACGTGGGAGTTCGTGGGGGCGAGCCTTGTCGTCTGCGAGCCGGACGAGCTCGCCGAGCGGATCGGCCCGCGGACGCGTGTCGTCTTCCTCTCGCACATCACTTCGCCGACGGCACTCCTCCTTCCGGTCGACAGCGTCTGCACGGCGGCCCGCGAGGCCGGCGTCCTTTCGATCGTCGACGGCGCTCACGCTCCGGGGCACGTCCCGGTCGATCTCGAGTCGCTGGGCGCGGACATTTATGCGGGCACCTGCCACAAGTGGCTCTGCGCCCCGAAGGGAGCCGGCTTCCTCTGGGCGCGCCCCGAGCACCAGGGCTGGATCGTGCCGCTCGTCATCAGCTGGGGGTACCACGAGGAAGCCGGCTTCGGCGAACGGCACGGCTGGCAGGGGACACGAGATCCGGCGGCGTACCTGGCTGTCCCGAAGGCGATCGAGGTGCACGCGACCTTCGACCTCGAGCGCTCACGGACTCTCGCCGACGAGGCGGAGCGTCGACTCGCCGAGCTCGAGCTTCCGAGGGTCACCGGCACGCCGGCCCCCTTCATGCGTGCGGTGGAGCTGCCGCCCGGCGACGCGGATGAGCTATGGGCGCGCCTGTACGACGAGTTCCGCGTCGAGGTGCCCGTCTACGAGTGGGAAGGCCGGAGGATCCTGCGCGTGTCGATCGGGGCCTACAACGACGAGGACGACGTCGATCGCCTCGTCGCCGCGCTCGGGCGACTGCGCAGGTAGCCCCCCTCTTGGGGGAGACCGCCTTCCCCCGACAGCTCTACGGTGAGGCGTGTCCCGAGCTTGTTCCGGGATTGCGGCAGCACGACGAAAGTCAGGCGGCTCTGGACAACCTACCCGCGGAATCCCCGGTCGCTCGCGTGGCGGCGACCAAATCTTCGAGCGATCTCACGCGCAAGCGGTCGAGGCCATTCGGCATCGCGACAGTCCTCGTTCTGGCCGCCTGCCTCGGGATCACTGGGTTCGCGATGCGCGGGCTGCAGCACCACGGGGAAGCCAAGCACGACCGCCAGCTCGCGGAGCGCGCACAGCAGATGACGGCGCTCTTCACGTCCGTCGCGGACAACATCCAGACGCTCCTGACGACGGGTGCGGCGGTCGCCGAGGCGACCGACGGGAGTCGGGTCGCCTTCCGACGGGCGGTTGTGCCGCGCCTCTCGGACGCGAGCATTCTCAGCAACGCGGTGCTCCTCGACACGTCGGGCAGGCGCGGACAGGTGCTCGCCCGCGCCGGAAGCAAGCCTCTGCTGCTCGACTCCTTCGACACCGCGTGCTGGAACGCGATTCGAGCGATCGGCCGCTCGGGCCGGATGAACGTCATCAAGTCCGACGAGCGTGGCGGAATGAGCGTGCTCGGGCTTGCAGCTGCACCGCGTCCTGGGAGCAGGTACGTCGTCTACTCCGAGATCCGCGTGCCGGAGGTGCTCCGCTATGGGAGTGCCGGGGACAGCGAGGGGTTGGACTATGCGTTCTACCTGGGCGGCGAGAAGCCGAAGAACCTCGTCGCGAGCAGTACCAGTGACCTCCCGATTAGTGACAACCGACTCGTCACGCGGATCAGCCTCGGAGGGCAGCGGCCGCTGCTCGTCTTCGGGGACTCGCGAGGGGACCCCGGCTTTCTGATCCCCGTCCGTCTGTGGCTCGTCCTCGCCGGCGGCTTGCTGCTCACGTCGATCATCACGCTGCTCGTGGAGTGGAACCGCCGCCGGCGCGTCACGGCACTCGGTTTGGTCGACGATCTGCGGACGAAGAACGCGGCGCTCGACACGAGTGACAAGGCGCTCCGCTCGGCAGAGCTGCGGTACAGGCGCCTCGTCGAGGAGCTCCCGCTCATCACGTACGTCGACGCGGTCGACGACGTCGCCTCGACGCTCTACATCAGCCCCCAGATCGAGGATCTGCTCGGCTGGCCGGCGGAGCACTGGACCGCCGATCCACAGCACTTCCTAGACGCTCTCCATCTCGAAGATCGGCAGCGATTCCTCGACGAGAATCGCGAGCACAACGACTCCGGCCGGCCGTTCGAGACCGAATACAGGCTCGTTACCCGTTTTGGGCGCACGCGCTGGGTTCTCGATCAGGCCGTGCTCGAGGTCGACGCCGACGGCAAGCCAGTCCAGAGCCGCGGGTTCATGCTCGACATCACCCGCCGCAAGGAAGCCGAGCTCGCTCAGGCGCAGGCACAGCTCGAGCTCCGTCGTCAGGCCGAGCTGAATCGCCACCAGGCGCTGCACGACAGCCTCACGTCGCTTCCGAACCGGATGCTCTTCCGGGAGCGAATCGAAGCGGCGATCGGGCTCAGCCGGAGCAGCGGCGAGCCGGTGGCGGTCATGTTGATCGATCTCAATCACTTCAAAGAAGTGAACGACACGCTTGGCCATCAGCGCGGGGATATGTTGCTCCAGGGCCTCGGCGCTCGACTCCGGAAGATCGTGCGGGAGGAAGACACTATCGCCCGGCTCGGCGGCGACGAGTTCGGAGTCCTCGCCCAGGGAGTGGCTCCCGAGGACGCGCTTTCCGTCGCAAGCGACATACGGGCAGCGCTCGGCGAGCCCGTGTCTGTTGCGGGTCTCGATCTCGAAGTCGGCGCGAGCTTCGGCATCGCCGTCTTCCCATACCACGGGAGGGATGTCGAGGAGCTCATTCGCCACGCCGATGTCGCCCTGTATCGGAGCAAGGAAACCCATACCCCGACGGTGTACGCCGCCGAACACGACCACTACTCGCCGGCCCGCCTCCGGCTCCTGACCGGTCTTCGCCGGGCGATCACGGACGGAGAGCTCGTCGTCCACTATCAGCCGCAGGTCACGGCCGGGACGGCAAAGGTCGGTGCCGTCGAGGCGCTCGTCCGCTGGCAGCACCCGGAGCTCGGCTTGGTGATGCCTGACCAGTTCATCCCCCTCGCCGAGCACACGGACCTGATCCGCCCCTTGACGCTTCAAGTTTTGGAAACCGCGCTTGCTCAGTGCCGTGCCTGGAAAGAAGGACGGCGCGAGATCGGCATGGCCGTCAATGTGACCGCCCGAGATTTGCTCGACGTTCGCTTCCCGGAGGAGGTCGCGACCCGCTTGGTGCGGGCAGCGGTGAACCCCGAGCTACTCACTTTGGAGATAACGGAAAACGCGGTTCTCACCGACCCGGTGCGTGCTCACACCGTGCTCACGCGACTGGCCGGCATCGGGGTCCGGATCGCGATCGACGACTTCGGAGTGGGGCACTCCTCGCTTGCCTATCTCAAGCGCCTGCCTGTTCACGTCCTCAAGATCGACAAGTCGTTCGTCCTCGGCATGGCCTCTGACGAGGACGACGCGGCGATCGTGCGTTCGACGATCGACCTTGCGCACAACCTCGGGCTCGGGGTGATCGCAGAGGGAGTCGAAACGGAGGAGCTGTGGCACCGGCTGACCGCTCTCGAGTGCGACGCTGTCCAGGGCCACTACTTCGCTGCCGCGCTTCCTGCCGAGGAGGTCCTGGAGGCGATCAGCTCCCTAGCGCCACACTCCCCCGCCGACGAGAACGTCGTCGAATTCCCTCGCGCGACGGGCATACCATTCGAGCAGCGACAGTACTCCGACGGGCCGGCTGAGAAGACCGCCCTGTAGCTCCCTACCGGATGGGCTCCGCGACGGCGAACGCCGGTCCGCGCCGTCACTCGGCCATCGAGCTCGACGCATCCAGGATCGAGGCGGTGTACGGAAAGACTCCGGACTTGCTGAGGACGTCAGTCGAGTCAATGAACTGGTCCACGGCGCCCGTGAGGGGCAGAGAGCGCAACCAGAGATCGGAGACACGGTCCAAGCAGGCGTCGACGAAACGACCCGAGCCCAGCACGCGGAAAGGTCGGCCGTGGAAGAGGCCGACGCTCTCGTCCACCCGTGCCGTGATCCCCAATGCGTTGTGCCGGGCGGCGAGTGTCTGGACGACATCGACGAGCACCGTCTCGCGAGCCTCGTAGTCGCTTGCAGCGAGAACGTCGAGGAGCTGATCGCCCAGCACCTCGTACGCGTTCAGTTCCCGAAACGCCGAGCCGATCCACTTGCTGTAGGGCGCGTAGCGGCGCTCCTGGAGGAAACACATGCGCATGACGTCGCGGACAAGTCTCGCCGTGATGACCCGCGAGCCGAGCTCGTCGCCCACCTCGGCGGTGCGGCCGACGAAGGGCTCTTCCTGGTCGATGCGCCGCCACTGGCAGGCGAGGAGCCACAGCCACACCTCGTCGGGGTACCACGCCAGCTCCTCCCGCGCGGCGGTGAGGTCGCCGGGCCCGTCGTGGAAGACGGCTCCCCGGGTGACCTCGAGCAGGATCTGCTGCGGCGTAGCCAGCCAGTGCCTCGTCGCGATGCCCGTTCGGCGGTCGAAGCCGAGTCGGGCCTGCAGCCAGTCGCCAAGTGTCGTCACGACGACGTGGTGAGACACGGGCACCTCATCCCAGCCGAACCGCGTAGGCCATCCGTGGAACTCGTCGGGTAATCCCTCGTCGATAGCACGGTTGATCCGCGGCCCGTCGCCTCGGCTGACGAACACCTGCAGCCGGGGCCCCCAGCCGTGGTCGGTCGAGCGAGGGGTGTCGAAGCCGAGAACCTCAGAATCCGTCCCGAGGAGCGCAGCGGCATGCGGTGTATCCCCAACGAGCTGGGCGACGACCTCTTCGTAGAACGCTCGAGCGAGCTCGATTCCAGGGACGAACGCGGGCACGCGCGCATCGTAAGGCCAGCTAACGGCCGATCCGTGCGTAGCGAGACATCGCCGAAGGCCGGCTTCGCCCGCCGAGAGGCGAAGTGTTGGCCAAGCAATGCGCAGCGATGAGGGAGGGGCCGCAGCTACTTGGGCTGCACGCCGATCTGCTTGAGGAGAGTCAGCGAGTCGAAGTAGTGACGGCTCTCCTTGATCTTGTTGCCCTCGAATGTGTAGAAGAGGGCGGCGGGCGTCTCCTGGCGCTTGCCTGACGCCGGGATCGTTCCTTCCGCAGTCTCAAGCGGGCCGCTGTGGGTGCCCTTCCAAGTGACTTCCAAGGCGACCTGGTTACCGCTAGAGACGGCGCTTGTCACCGTGCCGGCGCCATCCGGGAACGCCGCCTTCCAGCCCTTGAAGAGCTCGATGATCTTCTGCGGATTCTCGATCTTCCGCTGAGTTCCCAGCTCGTCGTAGCGGGAGTCGAAGGCGAGCTGTCCTCGCATAAGCTCCCAGTTGCCGTTGTTGAAGGCATCCACCGCATCCGCTCGGTTGGTGCTGCCAGCGGTCGTCTCGACGCGTGGGCCTCCCACCGGTCAAGGATTCCGAGCTCTAAGACCGCTGCGCGGGGTACGGAGCCGGGTGCCCAGGAACTCCCGACCACAATTCGACTGCACCTCTGAACGGTGTTCGCTCGAGGGCGGCGCAGTGGTGATCAAGACGGGGCGACCCGCGCTAGTCTTCGGTTGACGCGATCGAATCGCAGGAGGGCTGAACCATGGACGCGCGCGTGGAAGACAGGATTGTCGTCGAGTCTGAGCGGGCTGCTCAGGCGGGTCGGGCGGGCGTCATCGAGGAGGTTCTGGCCCAGGATCCGCCGCGCTTCCGCGTCCGGTGGGACGACGGGCGCACGAGCATCTTCGCTCCCTCGGCAGGTGTCGCGAGAGTCGAGTTGCGCAAGAGAGAGCGCGTGCAGGCCTGACCGACGGGGAGGCCGCGCGGCGCCACCACGAGTGCACCGGCAACGGCGCCCGCTCCTCGTAGGGCGGAGGCCCGGCTGCGGGCTACTTCCCGCGCGACCTTTTCTTCTGCTTCTTCACCTTCAAGCTGACCATCGGCGCCTTCGCCCCGGTTCCCAGGGAAACGGGATTGGGCACAGGATGCTTCTTCGACTTCCCTGCCATGCCGATCCTCCTCGGTCGAGGGTGAGTGGCAACGGACGATCCCACGTTACCGGCCGTGGGGGATGCGCTGTCCTATGCGCTGGTCGCGCCTCTCACCAAAATCACGAGTCCGTAGAAAGGGAGTAGGATCGCTGGTCTGGCCCTGCGGCCAGAGCACTGGCCGAAACCCCGAAGGCCGTCAACGTGCGTCTAGCGCGCGAGACGATGGAGGGTTATGTCGGTAGAAGTGGTGTAGCGGCGCCCGGGTAGTCGGACGAGGTCCGGCCACCGCGGGCTCCAGACTCGTCGGTCAACGCCAATCGATCGACGAAAGGAGCACCACGATGGCCGAGGGT
>Ga0247727_10010246_pt1 | contig 16663 bp, 20 predicted proteins | sample WisWelCaveWW1625_FD_202498 | JGI IMG/M metagenome (GOLD analysis project Ga0247727, IMG submission 202498) | Biofilm microbial communities from Wishing Well Cave, Virginia, United States - WW16-25 | ecosystem: Environmental > Aquatic > Deep subsurface > Groundwater > Cave microbial mat | place... | reverse complement strand
GCTCGTCCGCTACGACCGCCGACACGAGATCCACGAAGCGTTCCTCGCGATCGGCTGCTGCCTCGTCTGCTACCGACGGCTCGAGAACTCATTTTGATTCGAGTTCTTAGAGGGCATCGTCGTCACCTCGCCGGAGTGGACTCGCAGTGCCGCGAACAGGTTCTGGGTGCCGTTGCGTGTGTATTTCGTGCGGGCGTGCCGGGTTGCGCGTGCAGGTCGGGGCGAACCAGTCCTTTGGCCTGGATGCCGGTCTTCTCGTCGATCGAGACGACGAGCGCGTTCGCGGGCGGGTCGAGGTAGAGGCCGCAGATCTCGCCGGCGCGCTCCTCGAACTCAGGCTGAGAGAAGTCGGTGAGCACCCTGCTCGAGCAGATGCGACTTGATCTCCGCCCGACGCAGAATCGCGTGCGTCTGCGAGCGAGATGCCGACCTCCTCCGCAAGCTCGCGGTAGGTCCAGCGCGAACGGCGCGCACCCGACTCGGTCGGGGCAGGACGCGTACACGCCTTCGCGATCAACCTCGCCCGGGCCGCGTGGTCGTGCACCAGTGGCTTGCCCGGCCTGGGGATCTCGCAACCCTGCAAGCCCCTGCTGCTCGAAGCGCGCACGCCACTTCTGCACGGTGTTGGCCGAGCATCCCACCCGCCGCGCGATCTGCGCCGCCGAGCGGCCTGCGCCCGCTTCGAGAACGATCCTCGCGCGTTCGACCATCCGCGCCTCGGACGTGGCCGCGCGCACGATCCGCTCGAGCTGCGCCCGATCGTCCTCGCCGATCTCGATCCGCTTCGCTGCTGCCGCCATCGCCAGACCTCCATCGTCGCTAGTTGCAACCAGCATGGGTTCAGCGACAGCGACGGGACACCTGCATTCCTCAACGAATCAACCGGACTAACCACTAGCCGGCGCTGGCCAGGCGGTCACGATCAAGTCGATCGCCGAGCAGCTCGGGCACACGGATGGTGGCGTGCTCGTGTTGCGCCGGTACGGTCATCTATTCAAAGGCGCTCGTCGCCAGGCAGCCCTCGCGCTCGACAGGTACGTGCGGGCGAGTGGCCTGGGCCACGGGGACGTGGCGAGTTCCGAGGAGCAGATGCCACGAGCCAGGTGACCGGCGCTCGCCGGCACGCGCCGCCCAGAACCTGAGGAGCGAGTGGTCGCCGATTACACACGGCACGCCATCGGCCGGCTATCCGACCGCGCGCGAAGCGGCCGAATCTTGGGACATACACGCCGTCGGCCGTCGTGGTGTGTGTAGTAGGTGTGTAGTTGGCAACCGGGCCTCATGGGCGAGCCCTAGAAAGCCCCTGCAAATTCCAATGGAGCGTGCCGGGATCGAACCGGCGACCTCCGGCTTGCAAAGCCGGCGCTCTCCCAGCTGAGCTAACGCCCCGGGCGGGTCCAGTGTAGAGACGGCCTATGCGTTCGGCGGCGTGCCGCGGAGTCCCTTCCTCTCGAGCGTCCGCAGCCCGTCGCCGAACGTGCGCTCGGAGGCATCCCGCGTTTCCCGTTCGAGTCTGCGCAGACGTTCGTCGAGCTCGTCGAGCTCGGCGCGGCTCAGGCCGGTGTCGCTTCCCCCGGACGCACCGCCTGACCGCTGCCGTTCGAGAACGGCAGCCTCTCGACGGGCGAGCTCGTCGCTCTGGGCGGCGAGCTCCATTTGGGTACGCGCGAAAGCCTTCTCGGCCTCCTGGAGCGCGGCCAGGCGCGCTTCGATCTGCGCGAGGCGCTCCTCGGAGGTGGGCGGTTCCCCTTCCGCTCGGCGGGCGAGGTCCGTCTCCAGCTTCACGAGCGCACGCTCGCGGGCGGTGAGGTCTTTCTCCCTGCGGTTCAGCTCCTGCGCGTGAGCTGCGAGGCCGACCTGGGCGTGCGCGAGGGCGGCGTCGGCGCCCGCCGGGACCGGCCCGCCCGAACCTCGGCTGACCTTGGCGAGGGCATCGGCGAGCTCGCGCTCCTTGCCCTCGACGGCGGCGACGCGCTCGGTGAGCTCGCGGCGGAGCCGGCCGAGCTCCTGCTCCGCGGCGATGCGAATCGCGCGCAGCCGCTCTTGCTCGCCCTCGATCGAGATGGGCTCGGGGTCGCGTCGGCCGAAAAGCGCCACGCGTCGATGATATGCGCGGGCCGGACGTTCTCCTGCCGGCGGCGCCTAAGTGCTTCGTTACGCGGCGCGCTCGAGCCGCTCTTCGGCGCGAGCCCGGCGGACGATCTCTTCGCGCTCACCGAAGCGGAGCCGCGCCTTCTCCATACGGAGTGCCTGCCAGAGCTCCTGGAGGCGAACGTCGAGATCTCGTATCTCGCTCTGTACGGTCGAGTCGAGCCCGTCGGACAGGCGCTGCCAGAGCTCGTGGCGCTCTGCCGAGACGTGGTCGATCTCGTCATGGATTTGGTTGGGTGTCACGCTGTCTGGAAACGGATCGAACGCGCCTCGCATTCCCGGCCACCGCGCCCAATGAGACATCACTCGTAGCCGAGCTCCGCGATCCGGTCCTCGTCGAGCCCGAAGTAGTGCGCCAGCTCGTGGAGGACCGTGATTCGGATCTCTTCCTGCAGCTCCTCGGGGTCGGGGAAGCTCTCCTCGAGGGGGATCCGGTAGATGGAGATCTTGTCCGGGAGGAGGCCGCTCACGTCGCCGCGCTCGGGCAGCGGCACGCCGTGATAGAGGCCGAAGAGGTCTGGGTCCTCGGGGTTCTCCTTCTCGACGACGACCGCGACGTTCTTCAGGGCGGCGGCGATGTGGGGCGGCAGCTCGTCGAGCGCCGCGCGCACGTGGTCCTCGAACTTCACCGGATGACGAGCGCCATGAGCGCTTTCTGCGTGTGGAGGCGGTTCTCGGCCTGCTCCCACGCCAGGCAGCGGGGGCCGTATAGGACGTCCGCCGCGATCTCCTCATCAACGTGCGCGGGGAGGCAGTGCATGGCGACGCCATCCGGGTCGACGAGGGCGAGGAGCCCGGCGTCCACGCGGTAGGGCTCGAGGTCGTAGAGCCGCCGATCGCGGCTTTCCTCCTGTCCCATGCTCACCCAGACGTCCGTGTAGACGGCGTGCGCGCCGCGTGCGGCCTCTCGCGGATCCGCGACGATCTCGACGCTCCCTCCGTTCGAGGTCGCGTCGTCGGCCGCCGCGGCGATCTGCTCCGCGTCGGGCTCGTACCCGGGCGGGGTCGCCGCGACGAACTCCATCCCGAAGCGACCGGCCATGCGCATGAGCGAGTTGCAGACGTTGTTCCCGTCTCCGACGTACGCGAGGCGCAGTCCGGCGAGGGTGCCGAAGCGCTCGCGCAGCGTCATCGTGTCGGCGAGCGCCTGCAGCGGGTGGGTCTGGTCGGTCAAGCCGTTGATGACGGGGATCGAGGCGTGCTCGGCGAACTCCTCCACCTCGTCCTGCTCGAAGGTGCGAATCATGAGTGCCGACAGGAAGCGGGAGAGGACGAGCGCGGTGTCGCGGTACGACTCGCCGCGCGCGAGCTGGAGCTCGGCTGCGGGGAGGAACAGGGCCATTCCCCCGAGCTCGGCGATTCCGACCTCGAACGCGACGCGGGTGCGGGTCGACGGCTTGTGGAAGATGAGCCCGATCGTGCGGCCAGGAAGAACGCGGAGCTCGCGGCGCCGCGCGCGTTCCGCTTTCAGCTCGTCCGCGAGGTCGAGAAGGGTCTCCAGCTCCTCGCGGGACCAGGCTGCGACCCGTGTGAAGCTGCGGCCCTTGAGATGTTGCGGCACCCCCGGCATCGGACCAAGTTACAACTTGTAACTTGGATAGAGTCGCAGCATGTCCACTTTCGCAGACGCGCTCAACGAGCAGGTCGGCTACGAGTTCGCCGCCTCGCAGCAGTACATCGCCGTCGCGGCCTACTACGACGCGGAGACGCTGCCGCAGCTCGCCGCCCACTTCTACCGCCAGGCGGTCGAGGAGCGGAACCACGCGATGATGATCGTCCAGTACCTTCTCGACGCCGACGAGCGGGTCGTCGTTCCCGGTGTCCCGGCGCCGCAGACCGAGTTCTCGGACGCGGTCGCGCCGGTCGCTCTCGCGCTCGCGCAGGAGAAGCGCGTCACCGACCAGATCGTCAATCTCGTCAAGCTCGCGCGCGAAGAGGGCGAGCTCGTCGGCGAGCAGTTCCTCCACTGGTTCCTCCAGGAGCAGCGCGAGGAGGTCGCGTCGATGACCGAGGTGCTGGCCGTTGTCGAGCGGGGGCGCGACAACCTTCTCCTCGTGGAGGACTACCTCGGCCGCGCCGCGGGCGCCGAGAGCGCGCCCGAGGTGGGCGTACCGCCGACGGCCGGCGGCGCCCTGTAGCTAGGTGCACGAGATCCGGCTCCGAACCGAGCGGCGAAGCCAGCTCGTCGACATCACGCGGGAGGTGCGCGACGCCGTCGCGGGGGAGGCGGGTTCCGCGGTCGTCGTCTACGTTCCGCACACCACCGCCGGGGTGACGATCAACGAACATGCGGATCCGGCGGTCGCCCGCGACCACGAGGCCGCGCTCGAGCGGATTGTCGAGGACGGCTGGCCGTGGCAGCACGTCGAGCCGGGCGACGAGAACGCGCCGGCGCACGTCCGGGCGAGCCTCATGGGGCCGAGCGTCGTCGTCCCGCTTAGCGACGACGGCTCGCTCGCTCTCGGGACCTGGCAGGGGATCTTCTTGTGCGAGTTCGACGGGCCTCGCGACCGCACGGTCTACGTCAGCACCTTGCAGTGATCGAGGTCGAGGGGCTCACGAAACGCTTCGGCTCGACGCTCGCCGTCGACGACCTCTCCTTCTCGGCTGCGCCGGGGACGGTCACGGGCTTTCTCGGCCCCAACGGCGCCGGCAAGACGACGACGCTCCGGGCGATCCTCGGCCTCGTCCGTCCCACCGCCGGAAGGACGGCTGTGCTCGGGCAGCCTTACCGCGAGCTGGAGCGTCCATCTCGGCAGGTCGGGGCGGTACTCGAGACCTTCGACGCGCATCCGGGCAGGTCGGGGCGGAATCACCTTCGACTGCTCGCCCGGGCCGCGCGATTCCCGGCCGCTCGGGTGGACGAGGTGCTTGCGCTCGTCGAGCTGACCGACGCTGCGCGGCGTCGTGCAAAGGGCTACTCGCTCGGCATGCGCCAGCGCCTCGGCCTCGCCGCAGCCCTGCTCGGCGACCCCGAGGTGCTCGTCCTCGACGAGCCGGCGAACGGTCTCGATCCTCAGGGAATCCGCTGGCTGCGCGACCTCCTGCGCTCCTTCGCACGCGAAGGCCGCACGGTGCTCATCTCGAGCCACGTGCTCGCCGAGATGGCGCAGACGGTGGACGAGGTCGTGATCATCCATCGGGGCCGGCTCGTGCGGCACGCGACGATGGCCGAGGTGGAGGCGATGGCGGCCGGCGCCGCTCGAGTCCGCAGCCCGGACGCGGAGCGTCTTGCGTCACTGCTCGCGGACGCGGGCGTGGATGCACGGGTGCTCGCGGACGACCTCCTCGCCGTCTCGACGACACCGGAGCGGGTCGGAGAGATCGCCGCCGGCCACGGCGTCGTCTTGCACGAGCTCACGGCCGAGCGCGCGACGCTCGAGGAGGTCTTCCTCGAGCTCACGGGTGGGGCGGGGGAGCAGTGAGAGCGCTCGTCGGCGCTGAGCTCCTGAAGCTCCGTACGACGCGAGCCTGGATCGGCTACGTCGTCGCACTCTTTCTGCTCTCCGGGATCGCCGCCGCGGCGCTGGCGGGGGGCGCAGCCGCTTTCGAGATCGACAGCCCCGAGTACCAGCGGGACCTCGTCTCGATGTCGGTTTTCGCCGGCTTCATCGCGTTGCTCGTAGGGATCGCGCTGGTAACCGCCGAGTGGCGGCACGGAACGATCACGCGCACGATCCTGGTGACGCCGCGAAGAGCGCGCGTTCTCGTGGCGAAGCAGATCGCGGGGTTCCTCGTCGGGGTCGTGCTCGCGGTGCTCGCTGTCGTCGTCGTGCTCGCCGTCTCCATTCCCGTGCTCTGGGGCGAGGGCGGTGGCTTCGTGCTGGATGCTGCGATGATGGGACGTATCGGCTGGGTTGTTCTCGCGGCCGCACTCGCCGGCGCGTTCGGGGTGGGGGTGGGTGCGCTCTTGAAGAGCCAGACCTTCGCCCTCGTCGCAGTGATCGTCTGGACACTCGTCCTCGAACCGCTGTTGCGAGCCCTCCTCGAATTGGTTGAGCGCGAGGGTGCGGCCGACTTCCTGCCGGGACAAGCTCTGGGAGCTCTCGACGGGAGCGTGGAAGACGCGCTCTCGCCCGCGGCCGGCGGCGTCGTCGGGTTCGCGTACGTCGTCGGCTTCGGGGTGCTCGGATGGCTTCGTCTCGAGCGCAGCGACATCACCTGAGGCGGCGTCGCGGCAAGACCAGGTGGACGCAGGCGCTTCGGGGGCTGCATGATCTCTCGGACACTGGTGTCGACATGAGGAGGTCGCGATGGCGGTCGGAATCCTGATGCAGTCGTCTGAGATCACTACGGAGATGTACGACTCGGTCATGGAGCATCTCGGTTGGTCTCAGCAGGACCTGCCCCAGGGGTTCGTGTCCCACCATGCGTGCGCGACCGATGACGGCGTGCTGATCTTCGACGTCTGGGAGTCGCAAGAGGATTTCGAGCGCTTCGCGCAAGAGCGACTGGGCGCAGCGGTCGCTGCCGCGGCAGACGGGCAGCCGCCGTCGATCGAGCCGCAGTTCTTCCCGATCCACAATCAGGACCACGCGAGGACCAGGGTGTAGGAGCTCTCGACGGGCGCGGCTGCGCTGTAGTGGCCGCGCCCGCTTGGTCTACGTCTCGGTTCCGGTTCTCCAGGGGCGCCAGAAGCGCCGTAGCTTCCGCTCGCGCTCCTCGGCGAGCTTGGCGCGGTGGTAGGCGATCCTCTCGAGTAGGAGGCGCGTCGTCTCTTCGTAACGGGCCTCCTCTTCGGCGCGAACCTCAGGAGGGACTCTCTTCTTCCTCTTCGCCATCGTCGTCCTCTTCAAGAGCCTTGCGAATCTTCGTCAGCTCGACCCGGATGTCGAACAGCCCGCTCAGGATAGCGTCAACGTCCGCGCGCTCGAAAACGGGCTCGGGTCGACGTTGCAAGCGCACGCTTCATCGTTACCGGATGCCCGATCGTGAACTGTCGCGAATTCGTGCCGATCACTCCACGGCTACGCTGGCCGGAATGGCCGCGCCCGTCCGGAAGGGGGAGGAGCTCGAGCTCCGCATTGACTCGCTCGCCTACGGCGGGAGCGGGGTCGGACGTGTGGACGGATTCGTCGTCTTCGTGCGCGGAGGGCTCCCGGGAGATCGCGTTCGTGCGCGCGTGACGAAAATGAAGCGCGGGTTCGCGGAGGCGGTCGCAGAGACGGTGCTCGAGCCGAGCCTCGATCGTGTGGAGGCACCATGCCGGCATTTCGGCACCTGCGGCGGCTGCCGCTTCCAGGACCTCGCGTACGCGGCGCAGATCGCGGCAAAGGAGCAGCAGGTGCGCGATGCCCTCGTCCGGATCGGGCGGATCGCCGAGCCGCCGCTCGAGCCGATCGTTCCCGCGGCGTCCATCTACGGCTACCGGAACAAGCTCGAGTACTCGTTCACAGCCGGGGAGGAGGGGGTCGAGCTCGGGTTCCACCGCGCCGGCCGCTGGGACGAGGTCGTCGGAATCGAGGAGTGCCTGCTCACCACCGACCTCGGGAACGCGATTCGCCTCGCCGTGCGGGGCTGGGCACGCGAGGAGCGGCTCGACGCCTACGACCAGGCGACTGGGTCCGGCTACCTCCGTCATCTCGTCTTCCGGGAGGGGCGGAACACGGGCCAGGTGCTCGTCATGCTCGTCACAGCGCCCGGCGAGCGCTTCGAGACGGGATACCTCGTCGACGTCCTTCGGCGCTTCCCGGCGGTGCGTTCGATCCACTGGGCGATCAACGACAAACCGGCCGAGCGGACGAACCTGCCGACGGCGTTGCTCTTCGGAGACGAGGCGATCGAGGAGGAGATTCTCGGCCTCCGCTTCCGGCTTCGCCCCGGGGCGTTCCTGCAGACGAACACCGAGATGGCCGAGCGGCTCTATGAGCTCGCACGCGAGTTCGCGGGGATGAAAGGCGACGAGAACGTCTTCGACCTCTACTGCGGCACCGGCACGATCGGCCTCGCGCTTGCCGGCCAGGCGCGTGCGGTCTGGGGTCTCGAGATCTCCGAGGAAGCGATCGCCTGCGCGATCGAGAACGCCGAGCTGAACGGGATCGGGAACGCGCACTTCTTTGCGGGGAATGTCGGGCAGACGGTCGAGGAGCTGGTCGTGGAGGCAGGTGCGCCGGACGTCGTCGTCGTCGATCCACCCCGCGCCGGACTCGCCGGGAAGGCGCTACGGCGAACCGGGGGCCTCGGTGCCGACCGGATCGTGTACGTCTCCTGCAACCCGACGACGCTCGCCTCCGACGTCAAGGTGCTGAGCGAAGAGTTCGGCTACACGCTCCGGCGGTGCCGTCCCGTCGACATGTTCCCGCACACGCCGCACGTGGAATCGGTCTCTCTACTCGAGCGTCAGACGGGCTCTGATTCCTCCTGACGCGCGCGCCAAGCGTCGCGAACATCTCGCCAGAGCAGGTCGGCGTTCGGCGCCAGGAACCCGAAGCAGATCGCGGGCAGCGCCGGAAGCCCGGCGATGTCTTCCCAGATCCAGACGAGCACGAGCGTCAGAGAGAGGAAGGCCGTCATCGCGAGCCATGTCCAACCGACGCGAAGCCGAAATCGGGCCGTTGTGGCGAGGAAGAGCGCGAAGAAGAGGATGTCCGGCGGGCCGATCCTCACGGTCGCCGTCTCGCCGAGGTTCGGGAACGCGACCGAGATCTGCTCGAAGAACCCCGGCTGCTCGTCGAGAACGTAGCGGGTCGGCCCCGTTACGACCGACCAGATGTCCACCCAGGGCACCAACACGGCGACGAGGGCGATCCACCAGAGCTCCTCGAAGAGGGACAGGAACCAGACCCCGAGGAGGATGTAGCAGGAGAGCTTCGCCACGTTCGCCGCCGAGTCGAGGTCGAGCAGGGTGAGCCCGACGGCGGCAACAGCCGCGACTCCCGTGGCGCCGAGAAGGAAGGCGTGGCCGGTGCGCGCGAGCGGGAGTGCAATCCAGACCACGGCGGCGAACGCCGGAAACACGACGAGGCTGTAGAAGGCGACGTCGACGCCCGAGGGAAGTCCCCACAGGTGCTCCGCGTAGGCGCCGTAGGCGAGGAGTGTCGCGAGCAGCGCTCCGAGCGCGAGCGCCCGCCCCCGATTCAATAAGGAGGCTGCTCCGACCACCAGGGGCCGAGGGCCTTGAAGGCGTTCCAGAACCGCGTCTTCGTCGGCTGGTCGTCGAGCGACTCGTCGACATCCGGCGTGACGATCGCGTCGATCGTCGGCGTGTACCGCTGGCCGACGCCCTCAGTGTTCGGGTCGATCGCGTCGGAGAGCGGGAAGCGGAGATCGTTCAAGAAGGCAACCGAGCGGTCGCCCATCACGACGACGAGTTTCGGCTGGACGATGTGGAGCTCGCGGGTCAGCCACGCTGCCGCGTCCGCAGGGTCCTCGGTCCCGAACTTGAGGCAGTTCGTGCCGTAGATCGCGAGCGGGTCGACGTGCAGTCGTTGCAGCGACTTCAAGACGGCCTGCCCTGCCCGTCCGAAGAACGCAACGCCTTCCTGGATCTCCGACGGCTGGGGCGAGTACTTCAGCAGAAAGACGTCTGCGAGTGGATGGCCCGATCCGACCACTGGGACGCGGAGCTCGTCGCCCGCCCGCGTCAGCTCGTCGCCGAGCTCGTTGATCTCGGCAATCGCCTTCTTCAGGTAGCGCTCGTAGATTTCGTCGGTGGGCACGGCCGCGGGCACGGAGTCCGGCTCACCTTCTCCCTTAGCGGACCTTTTCCTTGACCTGGGCCACCCACTTGAGCGACTGCAGGTAGGCAAGCGACTTCGGGCGGCGCAGCACCTCAGCCGAGCGGAGCGAGAGCAGGAACTCCTCCGGCCCGTCGAACCGCCGCATACGCATCGCACCCGTCCCCACGCCCTGAAGGACGTGGGCATCCGATCCGGCGCCCTGGAGGAGCCGGTACTTCCGCGCGAACCGAAGCGCCTCGTCGTTGAACGAGTCGCGCAGCAGACGCGCATTGAAGACCTCGAAGACGTCGATCTCGGCGAGGTGACGGTGGAGCGTCGCCGGGTCGGGAATCGCGTGCAGCCGGTCGAAGGGGTGGGGTATGTAGACGAGCCCACCTTGCTCTCTGATCGCCTCGATCGTGTCCGCGAAGGACGTGCCGGGCGGAATCTCCTCCTCGAGGAAGAGACCGATGACCTCGCCCTGAGTGTCGGTCTTGACCTCCTCTCCGGGGATGACGACGAGATCGCGCTCACGTGCGAGCTCGACGGCTTCGAGGGCGCCTGGGAAGACGTTGTGGTCGGTGACCGCGATGCCGCCGAGTCCGATCGCCTCCGCGTGGTCGAGGAGGTCCGCGACGGGGATCGAGCAGTCATGCGACCAGTCCGTGTGCATGTGCAGGTCGACGGCGATCCAGTCGCGGTCGGCGAGGGGGTCGTCCTCACCCGTGCCGGCTCTTCTTGCGCGGCGCTTGCGTGTGAGCTTCGAGTAGACGGAGTCGAGCTCGGCGGCGACGCGGTCGAAGCTCTGATCCTCCGCCCGTGCACGGCCGTCGGCGGCGACCTGCGCTCGGAGGCTCTCGTCGGCGACGAGCCTGACAACTCCGTGTGCGACCTCGTCCGGAGTGTCCCCGTCCGTCGCGGCCGCTCCGGCGGCAGCGGCCTCGAGAGCCAGGCGCTCCTCGCCGGCCGACGCCGGGACGAAGATCGAGGCCTCTGCGAGGACCCGGGCCCGCTGCTCCGGGCGCCGCACCGAGCGGACGTGCACCCGTGCTCGCACCGCACGGGGAACTGCAGGTCGGAAGCCGAGCGGCTTCGTGTGGAGGAGCACGAGCTCCCAGCCCGGAAGCTCGGCGAGGAGCCGGGTCACCGCCCGTGTGACGCTCCGCCCGGAAGCCTCGAGCTCGAGCGCGATCGTGTGGCGTTTCGTCCCAGGCTGAAACAGGGTCGAATCCACCCCGAGCGGGACGAGCGTGTAGTCGCCCTGGAACCGCTCGGCCGCGGCTTCGGCGGTCGCGGGAGAGGTGGCGAGCAGCGCGTCGATGCGTGCCCGAAGCAGGTCGCGGCGAGCCCGCCGAGGCGGGTAGCTGAGGCGGTCGGGGGAGAAGAAGGTCGCCGCGGTGAGCGCGTGCGTGGACGTGAGCGCGAGGTAGGAGAGGCTCGGAAGACCGGGCTCGAAGCCGTGGACAACGTCGTAGCGCCCGGCGGCAAGTGCGAGTCTCAAGTTCGCCCGGACGCCGACCGGTACGCCCATGTGTGTCCGGCGCGAGAGCGGGATCGAGGGGGCGACGGCGATCACGTCTTCGTCGGTACCGCGCTGGAGCGCGCGCCGCCCCGCTTGGAGATCCCGCGCTCTCGAGGACGGGGCGAGCACGGTCACCTCGTGGCCGAGCCGCCGAAGTGCGGCGGCCGTCCCGGCGACGTGCGCGTTGACCTCGTGCGGCTGCGACCACGCGAAGGGCGTCACGAAGCAGATCCGAAGCCCCAAGGTCGGGCGAGTGTAGCCCGGGTGCGTCTCCGTTACATTCGCGGCATGACGGAAGTGACGATCAAGGCCCGGGCCAACGGGCCGTACAAGGTGGAGGGCCCGGTGAGGGTGATCGACGCCGAGGGCAACGAGTTCGTGCTTCCGGAGGGAAGCGCGATCGTCCTCTGCCGCTGCGGGTACTCGCGGAACAAGCCGTTCTGCGATTCGAGCCACAAGAGGGTCGGCTTCGTCGCCGACGACTCGGCGCCGCGCGTCTCTGCTTAGGCGCGACGGCGCAGAAGCAGGCGCTCGCCCGGTGCGAGCCGCGGGTCGACTCCTTCGCGCGAGCGGGTCGCGACGAGCTCGACGTCGTCGAGCTCGGCGAGCGGCCGAGTCTCGGCGGGGGAGGCTCCTGCGGTGCCGAACCGCTCGAGTACGGGGACGAGGAGGTAGCAGAGCCCGGCAAGGATCCAGAGTACGGCGATGACCTTCCCGATCGTGTCTCCGGGACTCCGCTGCCAGATCGCTGCGATCGAGACGGCTGAGGCGAGGACCGCGAGCCCGCCGGCTGCGGCTGCCAAGTGCACGATCCGAGGTGTTCTGGCGAGGAGCCGCGCGGTGACTGCGACGAGCAACGCCAGGAGCACGAGCGCTCCTGTCCAACCGTACCGCCAGGAGTCACCGCCTCCGTCGAACACGTAGTCCCAGATCGCGTATACGAGCAGCGCGAAGCCCGGCGGTGCGAGGACGACCGCTACTCGCCCGAGGAGAGCACCGTCCCGTTCGACCAGGGCGAGCCCTGCCACGAGGGTCGAGCCGGCGAGCAGCGCCGCCGCGAGCGTTCCCAGGATGCGACCGTCGGTATCGGAGAGGTCACCGCGGACGACGGCGAAGAGGGCGACAAGGGCGGCGACGACGAGGATCGCCGCCGCTCCGATCCAGGAGACCCGCCGGAGGCGGAGTCTCGTCACGCTTTCGCGCCCGCCTTCTTCTTGGTCACCGCGTTCTTGGCGATGAAGCGCTCAACCTGCTCGTTCGCCTCGTCGTCGCGGATCTGCTTCGGTGGCGACTTCATGAGGTACGCGCTCGGGGCTTCGAGCGAGCCCGCGATGCCGTTGTTCAGGGCGAGCTTGGCGAGGCGGACGGCGTCGATGACGATGCCGGCGGAGTTCGGCGAGTCCCAGACCTCGAGCTTGAGCTCGACGTTCAGCGGCACGTCGCCGAACGCTGAGCCCTCCATGCGGATGTACGCCCACTTGCGATCGGTGAGCCACGGAACGAAGTCCGACGGGCCGACGTGGACGTTGTCCTCGCCGATGTCGTAGTCGAGCATCGACGTGACCGCGTTCGTCTTCGAGATCTTCTTCGACTCGAGGCGCTCGCGCTCGAGCATGTTGCGGAAGTCGGAGTTGCCGCCGACGTTGAGCTGCATCGTCCGGTCGAGGTGGACACCCCGGTCCTGGAAGAGCGTCGTCAGCACGCGGTGCGTGATCGTGGCGCCCACCTGCGACTTGATGTCGTCGCCGATGATCGGCACACCCGCGTCCTCGAAGCGCTTCTGCCAGTACGGCTCACGGGCGATGAATACGGGCATGCAGTTCACCATCGCGACGCCGGCTTCGAGGATCTGCTCCGTGTACCACTTGGTGGCGGACTCCGAGCCGACCGGGAGGTAGTTGACGACGACGTCTGTGCCGGTCTCCTTGAGAATCCCGACGACATCGTCGGTCTGGCCTGGCGCCTTCTCGACGACCTGCGACATGTACTTGCCGATGCCGTCGTGCGTCATGCCGCGGGAGACCTTGATGCCAGTCTTCGGGACAGTCGCGAACTTGATCGTGTCGTTCGGCTTTGCCCAGATCGCGTCGGCGAGGTCGACGCCGACCTTGCCCTTGACGACATCGAACGCAGCGGTGAACTCGATGTCGGAGATGTGGTAGCCGCCGAGGTCCACGTGCATGAGCCCGGGGACGGCGGCCTCGGGCGATGCGTCCTTGTAGTACTCGACTCCCTGGAGGAGCGAGTTGGCGCAGTTGCCCACGCCGATGACCGCGACGCGCACCTTGTCCTTCGAGCGCGCGCCGCTCTTCGAGCCATTCGTACTGGCCATCGTGTCCTTTCGTTTGCGTGTGCTCCGTGATGGGACGCCGAGCCCGTCTGCGAGCGCGGCGAGGATGACGTCGTTCGCGTTGGCGCCCGAACGGGACGCTTCTGCCTGGATCTCGTGCTTCAGCTCCTGCGAAACGCGGAGCAGGATGACGGGGCTTCCTCCTGCTAGCACTTTGCGGCGGCGGCCGCTCGGGGTGAATTCGACGCCGAAGCTCTCAGCGAGAATCCCAACGGCGACGTCGTTGACGTTGGAGCCCCGGCGAGCGGTCTCGCGAACGAGCGCCCCCTTCAATGGAGCGGGCATCCTGACCAGGATGCCCGCTCTCTGTGAATTGCTAGCAGTCAAAGTGCTAGCAGTCTAACGCATGAACGCTCGGTACGCTAGGTCGAGGCGAGCCTCGCCCCTACGAGGCCTGCTCGGCGAGCTCGCGGAGCTGGCGGCGAACGAAGAGCATCCGCTGGACGACGGTCAGCCAGGCCATTGCGGCCAGCGCGTAGATCGGCCATTGGAGCCAACCCCAGGGCGCGAAGAAGAGGCCGACGGAGATGATGACCACCCGCTCGACACGCGAGCCGAAGCCGACATCGCCGCGGAGGCCGAGCGCCTCGGCCTTCGCCCGCGTGTAGCTGACGAGGAACGACCCGATCACCGCGGCGAAGACGGCGGCGAGCGCGACCTCGTTCTCGTCGCGCATGAACGAGAGGCCGATCGCGGTCAGCACGGCGGCTTCGCCGAGGCGGTCGAAGGTGGAGTCGAGGAACGCGCCGAAGACGGTGCCCTTGCTCGCCGCCCGGGCGAGCGCGCCGTCGAGGATGTCGGCGACCGAGCCCGCGACGAACAAGATGCCGCCGAGCCAGAAGAAGAGCTTCTCGTCTCTCTGCTCGAACCCGATCAGCACCGCGCCTGCCAGGCACAGGGCGACGCCCGCGACGGTCAGCATGTCCGGGGTCAGCTTCGTCTTGGCGACGCCGCGCATCGAGCGCGCGAGAATCTCGCGCGCGACCTGCATGTACTCCTGCTTGACGCGGTCCAGCTCGTTGACGGGTGCCCGTTCGTCCGAAGACGGCCGCTCGGGCTCGCTCATGCGCGCCCCAGAGCTCCCTTCAGGGTGATAGTCCATGTCGCGATCCGGTGCTGGACGACGCAGGCTGCGTCCTCAGTCGCGCCCATATCGCAGCGGATATGGGCGCTCCCTGCGTCCTTGCCTCACGTCGTCCATCATCCGCCTCGCGACGGGCGATCACCCTGAAGGAAGCTCAGGCGCAGCGTGCGGACTCGGCGGAGCGCGAGTCCCGTCGCGACCGCGAGGACGATCCCGGCGACGACGTCGAGCCAGTAGTGATTGCCGGTCGCGATCACCGCGAACGCGACCCACGCAGGCCACGCGATCCAGAGGGCCTTGGCGAGACGGGAGCGGACGAGCCCGAACATCACGATCCCGACGATGAAGGCGTCCATCGCGTGCAAGCTCGGCATAGCCGCGTAGGGGTTTGACCCCCAAGCGATCAGACCGCTCTCGTGGCTGATCGCCGAGTACTGAGCGACGTAGTCGATGAATCCCCATTCGGGGAACATGCGCGGCGGAGCCGTCGGCATAAGGACGTACCCGACGAGGCCCACGAGGTTGGCGGCGATGAGCCAGTTGCGGAAGCCGGCGAACTTCTCGTGCTGGCGGAAGTAGACCCAGAGCAGCGTGACGCCGACGACCGCGAACTGCGAGAGCCAGTACGTATATGAGGTCAGCGTGATGAGCAGCGACGACGTGTCAACGATGCGCTGGACCGCCGGTTCGAACAGCGCTCCGAGCTCTCGCTCCGTCCGGAGCACCCACTCGCCGTTCGAGAAAGCATCCGCCACGCTCCGGTCGGCCGCGCCCCGCGCGACCTGGTAGGCCGCGTAGAAGCCCATCCAGATCACGAACTGGATGGCCAGATGCGCCCAGCCGCGGGGTAGGCGCCGGGAGGTCTCCGCGACGAAGGTCGACACGACCGGCCGATTCTAACGAGGTCGGCTGTGGGCACGTCGAGGTTCGGCCTGCGAAGATTCAAGGCTCATGAAGGTGCCCGTCACCGTTGCCTGCGTCCAGGCCGAGCCGGTCGTGCTCGACCGGGAGGCGACGCTCGACAAGCTGGCCGCGCTCACGGCCGAGGCCGCGGGGAAGGGAGCAGAGCTCGTCGTCTTCCCGGAGACCTTCGTCTCGGTCTACCCATCGTCGGCCTGGGCGAAGGCGCTCGCGGGGTGGGCGGATCCTCGGGCGAAGGCGGCCTTTGCCGAGCTGGTCCGCTCGGCCGTCGAGATCCCGGGCTCTGCGGCGGACCGGCTAGGTGAGATCGCCCGGGAGCACTCCGTCTGGCTCGTCACCGGCGTGAACGAGCTCGACCCGGCGCGGAACGGGACGGTCTACAACGCCCTCCTCTACCACGCGCCGGACGGCTCGCTCGCGCTCAAGCACCGCAAGCTCGTCCCGACGAACCACGAGCGGCTCGTCTGGGGCCAAGGGGACGGAGGGGGTCTGCGCGCGATCGAGACTCCGCTCGGCCGCATCGGCGGACTCATCTGCTGGGAGAACTACATGCCGCTCGCGAGGTTCGCTCTCTACGAGTCGGGGGTCGAGATCTATCTCGCGTCCACCGCGGACGATGCCGACGAGTGGCAATCGACGCTGGTCCACATCGCGCGCGAGTCACGCGCGTTCGTCGTGGCGCCGAGTCACTTCCAGCGCGCGTCCGCATATCCGGACGATTTCCCGCTCCGGGAGCTCCTGGAGGGTCACGACGTGCTCGGGCGGGGTGGCAGCGCGATCCTCGCCCCCGACGGCTCGTACCTCGCCGGGCCGCTGTACGGCGAGGAGGGGATCCTCTACGCGGAGCTCGACCCTGCCCGGCTGCGCGAGGAGCGCCAGCGCTTCGACCCCGCCGGCCATTACCACCGCCCGGACGTGCTTCGCCTCGAGGTGACGCCGCTCTCGTAGTCGGTTGCGGCCGCCGCGGGAATCGAGTA